>Ga0190269_10000425_pt1 | contig 22020 bp, 32 predicted proteins | sample Popmic249IS_FD_133749 | JGI IMG/M metagenome (GOLD analysis project Ga0190269, IMG submission 133749) | Populus adjacent soil microbial communities from riparian zone of Blue River, Arizona, USA - 249 IS | ecosystem: Environmental > Terrestrial > Soil > Riparian zone | place: USA: Arizona... | reverse complement strand
CACATCTGGCTTTCATCCTCCTCGCCGCCGTGTGGTCTCATCCACTCCGAGGGGGGGTTTTGAAGTCAAGATGAACACTCAGCCCGTACCAGAGTCGGCAGAGACCGCCGACCACCAGACCTCCGTCCGCGCAGAGATATCTCGTGAGATGGTCCGCCTCTACAAGGAGCAGTTCGGACGCGGCCCGACCAAGGCGAGAACCGAGTTCGCCGGCCCGGACATAGTCATCTGCACGCTTGAGAACAGCTTTACGCCGGCCGAGAGACGGCTGGCAGAGATGGGGGAGCACCAGCGCCTTCGCGACACTCGGCTGTATTTCCAACACGCGACGAAGGGGGAGTTCCTCGCGATCATCGAGGGGATCGTCAACCGCAAGGTGCGCGCCTTCAACAGCAGCGTCGACACGCACAAGGATGTCTCGGTGGAGGTCTTCCACCTGGAGCCGAGCATCGCCGCCGTTGGCGCCTGAGGCCGGGCCATCGTGGTCCCAACTGCCTTTTGGCGGTCCCCATTTCGCGGGGACCTACGGGGCGGGGCCGTTGGCTGATGCGGTCCGGTCAGTTCGATTCGCCGGACAGTGATAGTGCGTGAGGGGTTCTGCTGTTAGGGGGATAGCGACCGCTTGGGCCTTCACTCATGCCCTAAGCGGTCGGGTGTCTACTTGCTGGACTGTGGGTCTGGAGGAGCTACCTAAGTCGGTCCCTTGGGGCAGTTCTCTGCTCCTGGACTCCTAACTGCTGGTCGTGCAGGTGCGGACTAGCTCTCTAGGCCGAGTCCCCGCAGGGCCTCGTGGTCTTCCTCCATGCGCTTCTTCAAGCGCTCTTTGAAGCCCTCATCAGAACAGCGCAGAGCCATGTGGTTCTCGATTGCTTCGCGGACGAACTCAGAGACCGGGACGCCCTCGGTTCGGGCGATAGCGCCGAGTTGCACCGCCATCGACTCCGGAAGCCTGAGGCTCGTTACTCGCTGGCTCATGGCGTCCTCCTGACCGCGAAGCTCCCCTGGGCCGGAGGACCGGGCGACAGCCACTCGATCCCCTCCACCAATGCCTCCAGCCGCACCTCCAAGGCCGCTGCGAGCTTCATCAGCGTGTCGATGCGCGGCAGGCGCTCGCCGTTCTCGACCATGCCGATCTCGGTGCGGTGGAGGCAGGCGAGCGTCCCCAAGTCTTCCTGGGAGTAGCCCGCACGGCGGCGGGCTCTCCATAGGTTCCGACCAAGCCGCCGTGCGGCCTCTCTGTCTACGTGCCTACCGTCCATCAGACGTCGAAGATCGCGTGACAGAGGACGGCGGCCCTGGTCGGCAAGACGAGATCGCCGACGAGGTGCAGTACCCCGCCTCCGATCAACTCGCGGACGGCTCGCTCGATCCGGTCCCGCTCCTGGAAGTCGGTCGAGTCGAACGTCATTTCCCGAGTCAACTCCGCGAGCGTCAACGGCTCGGGATGGAGGTCGAGGATCTGACGAAGGACGGCCGCCTGATCGCGGTGGTCCTGCTGGGCGGTGCTCGTGGCGCGTTCATCGTCCGCGCCACTAGGCTTGTTGCGCATGGGAAGCATCCCTTCCTGTGCCACGCCCCCGGCTGTGACAGCAGCGCGGGGGCACTTTTTGTCGGATTAGCCGAAGTTAGCAGACTGTGGAGAAAAACTCCACAACTGAAGCGCTAGTCGCCTCGGATGATCTGGCCGACCCGCGAATGGTCGAGGCCGACCAGCTCGCCGATATCTCGCAGCGAAAGTCCTTCCTTCTGAGCCTGGGCGAAGGCCCTGCGCCGAGCTTTCCGCGCCGCCTTGCTGTCACGCTCAAACTGCTTCTGAGCAGCCTTCACTGCCTTGGCGGCAGCCTTCAGTTGGGGGTCGCTGGACATGCCCGGTTAAGCCTATGTGCCAGCGAACCTCTGCGTCAGATAGTCGGCGGAGTGAGGTTCCTCCCAAGACACGGAAGGGTCAATGGCATTCCTAGCGTCAGGGGGGTGGTGAGCCGCCCATCGCCCGATAGGACCCTGGCAGGCTCTTACCTCGCGTTTGCGAGCTACGCAGTAGGACAGCTAGAAGACATTTGGGCGGTCATGGCGATGATGGTCGTGGGGATGGTTGTCTTAGCGTTGGTCGGCCTGTCGGGTTGCCGCCGGAGCGGCGGACAAGCTGTAGGCGTGACTGTCGCTCAAGTGCTCAATGAGGCAACCGAGATGACCGCGGGCTCTATTCGGTTCGCGCAGAGGATCGGCCACGCGGCCAGCGGCGACCGGCTAGGCCGCATCACGAGAGAGACGATGGAGGCGAAACCCGGCCTCTACGCCTCGGTGCGCTCGGCGGTTCAGGCAAGGCTCAACGAACTCGGGGGTGCCGGCCAGTCCATCGGTCTGTTCATGCTGACAGCAGACATGGCAACGACGGCTGCGGTCGCTGGTGACGGCCAGCTCGATAGCGGCGAGCGGCGCGAACTGCGACACCTCTGGGATGAGTTGCGCTCTCAGCGCTAGGGCCAAAGACGCCCAGATGCTCTACTGAGCCTCTCCCGCCCTAGCGGCCGCGATGCGCCAGTCATCGCCGAGGCCAGCGATTGACACTGCCGAAGTCAGCGAGAAATGCGTCCAAACGAGTGCAGTCCCCGTTTTCGGATTTCGCCTTCCGAAAGCCTTCGAGGAGATAAAGATTGAAGCTCATGCTCGGAAAAGGGAAATCCGCTCTCAGGGCCTCATCCAACTCGGACTCATCCGAGCGACATAAGCGACCTGCCGTCGCCTGAATGAACGCCCGCTGAATAGCGGTGGGCTCGGGATTGTCCTCGGGAAGCGCGCGAACCAAAAAATGAACCGCCTTGGCTGCTTCCTCCCCTGCTCCGCTCCGGATGGCATCGAGCTGGGTCCGGGCTAGTCGGTCACGATCTTTTTGAAGCATCAAGGCCGCCAGTTGCCCGGCTCGGGGAAGCGCCAATTTATCCTCGTCCGAAGCTCCTCCCTCAAGAGCGATTCTGACCAGACTCACGACCTTGGCATAGGCGAACGGATCAAGCTTCGAGACCACACCCTCGCGGAGCAACTTCAGCCCCAGAGCAGTCGTTTCCGCCTTCATTAACAACTGGCTAGTCACGCGACCGGCTCTCTCAAATACAACCGGATCGAAGTTGCGACTTAGAACAAGGTGGTAACCCGTTAAGAGGGCGCGCTCAGCGCGCCCTCCCGGCCTCGTTCGCAGGCGATCAATGATCCGTTCCACCAACGGGCCACTTTGGCTACGGCCCGCCCGAGCAACAGCTGCTGCGATTGCCTGTCCATCAAGCGGCACATCCGGCTCACACAAAAGCTCGACCGCTTCGTCTACATCGGCAGCCGTACCAGCCGATTCCACATGCTCAGCAACGAGGCTCATAATGGCCAGAACTTGAATCGCCTCGTCGAAATCACCCGCAAAGGGATTTAGAGAATCGTGCGCCATCGGATTTCGGGCATAAGCCACCAAACCCCGAAGCATGTGGCGGATCCCTTCGTGCTGATTCCTCTGGGAGAGAGTCTGGTTAGGAGTGAGATTGAGGCGGGCTGACTGAGCTGGTCCGATTTCCTCGATCAGCCTCATCCCGTCTTCGTGGCTTTTGAGACGGGCTCGCAGAAGGTCGCGCAAGGCCGTCCAGGCCCCAAGAACAGCTTCGCCCTCCTGTCCCAAATCTAGATAGCGGCGGCTTGCCTCATGGATCAAAGGATGAAGCCGATCCAGGGGAAGGCACTCCTCTTCCGACCACATCGGCGGCACGTCATATTCATCCCAGGGTTCGCTCACGCTGCTGAGAATATGTCGGCAGGGCGAGGCTCAATCAGGGTGCCACGGCAGGGCGAGGAGCCTCACCGCGTCGGCGCGGTCGGCACCCGTCGTTGCCCCCACTTGGTCGCTGAGCTGCTTGAAGGTTCCAGAGCACTTCGTGGCCCAGCAGAGCAACGGGGGCTCGGTGCCTGCTCTATGCCGCTGCATCCAAAACCTCAGACTCGCTGCGCCAGAGATCGCGGTAGCCGGCAAGCTCCTCCTCCGTCAACCTGTTCCCACCCCGGAGGACAGACATGCTGGTGTCCCACGGCCGTAGCCCGTCCCGTCTCGGCGTGAGCAAAACGCCGATGCTCACGGTCTCGGACTCTTGGATGCGCTCCGAGAATTCGTGATGCCGCAGTTCGAGCCAAGCACCAAAGGCCCACTGGATATGGGAGCTGAACTGAGAGCAAACGCCGAAGCCGAGCTGAGTGGCCCCAGCGCCAGAGATTCGGCGTAAATGCCACAACACCTCGTCGCTGTCCTTGATCGTGGCCACGCTGTCGAGACCTTTCCGTAAGTACTGCCCTACCATGGCGCGCTGAACGACGGGGAGACTGTCGAGGTCGCCGAGCGCCCTCACACGAGCGGCCTCCGGCATCGCGTCGAGCTCGATCGAGGCGATGTCCTCGAGGATCTTGCGGAACATCTGATGATCCCCTGGATCTTCGGTTCCGACAGGCGCCAACGGAAGGAGGGGCTCGGACACTTCTTGTATCCCGCGAAGCTGGAACTCCGGCTTGAGCGGGGTCGGTTCGGCCTCTAAATCGGCCGTCGCATATTCGTAGTAGCGAGTTGGCTCAAGCCCAAGGGGAGACGATTCACCGGCTACTCGTTTTAGATATCTGCCAACCGCATGGGTCGATTTGAGCTGGTCGAACAAAAACTCCCAATCACGTCGCAGCATGACCACGGCGTCCTCGGAGCAATCCGGCACGAACCCCTCGGGGATCTCATCGTGATCCACTACCACCGCGACGAGCCAGTCGAAATCATGTCCGTCGACCTCAATCGTGCGGCCTCTCATGTTGGTCATCTGGGCCGACGCAAGGTGAAGTTGCCGGATCGTCCCTTTCCCTTGGCGTATGGCCTTTGGGATGACCTTTTTGAGCCACTTGACCTCCTTAGCGTCGTCGGCCAGATTCGAGACGCGACTCTTGACCTGGACCACGATCCCGATATCGCCGACGAGAAGCAATCCGTCACCCAGCTCTCGGACGCCCGATCCAGTTCGGCGAACTTTTGGCCGGAAAACGAAATCGTGCAGTCCCCAGAATGCGGCGGCACCGTGAGTAGCCTCCTCGGCCTCCTTGCCTTGACTCTCGCGAAGCCGAAGGGGCATCGCCGGAGGAACGTTTCTTAAAGCTACGCCATGCGCGGTCTCGATCACTAGTTGAGTAAACCCGGGGGGCGGCTCGACCGTGGCGTGCAGAGCCTCAGGTCGCGCCTCGCCTTCGCAGCACTTCTTGAACTTGCACCCACTTCCGCAGGGACATGGCTGGTTGCGCCCAATTCGGCCCATCATTCAAAGATAGAAAGGCCAGCGGCGCCTGCTCCCGAGATGCAGTCGGTCAACAACCGCTCAGGCCAGTAAGCCGTCACAGCAAACCCTTACCGTCCAGGGATGAACCGGCTCGCATTCGTCCGAGCGGCCCTTGCGTACGGCTGGGGCCAGGTCCGGCACCCCGCCGAGAGCGTGAGCCTCCTCCTCGCGCTGCTGGCGTTATTTGGGCTGCCCACGACTCTCGGCTTCCTGCGCGACTCCGGCCTAGCCGGTCTAGTGACGGGGATCGCGGTCGGTGCGATCGGATTGTTCTTCGAGGGGGCATTTCAACTCTGGCGGCTATCGAAAGCCGATGACAAGCAGGCCCGGCAGCTTCGAGCCGGCTGCGAAGCCTGGCGTGCCGGCGTCCAACACCTCCTCGATGTGAGGGCCGCGAGCCGACCCCCGACCCCCGAACGATCCCGTAGAGCTAGGGCCGATCTAGCACGAAAGCAATCGGGCCTGCCGCGACTCCCGCCGGAGCCTCCTGACGAGCCCTCGGCCAGACAGGCAGCCGAGTCTCACGACCGCGAGACCGTGAGCCAGTATCTATCCGACTTCGCCATCTCCGGGGAGATCCTGTTCGATGCTCTCGTTGCCCGCCAGAGCCTGCGGGACCTCGACCGCAACCGCAGCCTCATTCGACACGCGAAAAGCGTCGCGCAGATCGAAGAGGCGATCAGGACCATTCAGTTAGGCGAGTTTGCCGACCTTCGCTGGAACCCCGCCTAAAGACCAGGGGAACTTCTTCGTGCGCCAGTCCTGCGCCCGTGAGACTCTGCAACCACCGGAGACAGCCGGGGTAGGTTCGGCTCTGGAGCGCGAAATCGGCTACCAAGCAGCCTGTTCTCAGCTTGAGGGCCTTGTAGATGGAAACACCCGTGGAGGTTCGACTCCTCTCAGCCGCATCTCGTAGGCCGCGCAACCAAGAGCAAGCGCACAGGCTCCTCTTCCAGCCACCGTCGTTGCCTTAAGGTAAATTGAGTCTGCAAGCGAGCCTGGTCCTTTCGGTTCGCGATCTGGCAGAAACCGCTGGTTCGAAACCAGCCGTGCCCATAGAGGGTGCATTGTCGTAAGTCGGCGGTTTGCATTGTCGTAAGTCGCCCCTGCACAAGGCACTCTTTTCTCAGCAGCACGAGATGGCTAGAACCCGCTTGGACCTTAAGTCCCGGCGGGCTCAGCTACTGATTGAGATTGATCCAGGGCTCCAGTCAGCGGTCATGAACGCGCCGATGAGCTGGACCCCGGCGGGCTTTGGTTTCCAGCCCGGTTCCTCTTCGTGGAGCTGATCGGTATCCACGTCGAGAACGTTGTTCGTCTTCTCGATCAGCCCCGCTTTCTCTAGGGCGGCAGCGATCCGATCCGCATCCCCGTCCTCGAATTGCTGCGCTGGGGCAACCGCGAAACCGCGAGCGGTTTCAGCGATCACTTGGCTTCGGTAGCCCGCTTCTGTCGGATACTCATAGGCGAGGCTGACGAGAGCTTTCAAAGCCACCCATTCCTGATCGTCCAGTTCAACTGTGCCGATCTTCTCTAGCTCGGTTCCGCGTAGATCCCCACCGCGGGCAGCGATCAAGTTGTAGTCGCTAGCGACCTGATCTGAGCTTCCCCGTCCCATGATCTGATTGTGCCTGCGCTACCCGGCGCGGCACGCTTTTCCCATTAGGCGGCGAGAGGAAGTGCGCCGGATGCTTCATCCGACAGTGGCGGCAGGGAGACAGCCGTCTCAGTCGCATTCCTCCGAGCCTCGCGCTCTAAGAGCAGAACGGAGATTGCTGCCCCAGCAATGGCGAACTCGGTCTGTACTTCGAGAAGGTTGCGCATCCAGCTCTTGTCGTCGAGCAGGCCGAAGCGGTGCATCAGCGTGGCATGAACGCTCTCCCCGTAGCCGTAGCGATCCCTCCCGTACTCGCGACTGATCGGGTCGTTGAAGGTCAGTGAGTTGCCGAGCGTGAGGTCCGGCTGATCGTTGCGGCGACAGCGAACCCAGTGCTGCCAGTTCTCGCCTCCGCTACGCCATTGGCCGACAGTGATCGTCACGTTGCCGCAGGTCGAGCAGCAACCCTTCGTGGCGATGCTCAGCCCGGTCTTGCCGATCTCGAAGACCCGTTTCGTCTTACCCTCTCCGCACTTACAGGCCAACTCGCCGTGACCGTTGGCTCGCCAGTTGGAGTAATGCGGGCGGTTCGGTTCTTTGAACACTCGCCAGCTCCGAGTGCGATGTGAAGCGTTTTCCGTCTGATCGTCCTCAGTTCCAGGAACGATCTTGTGACTGGCGTTGTGGATGTTGGGGACCATCCGCGCCGCTTGTGCTTGCGCTCGGATCGCGTTCGAGCTGAAACCACCGTCCGCAGTCAAAACGCTGATCGTCTGCGGATGACGATGAGGAAGAACCTCGCTCGCGTAAGAGGCCAATACTCGTTCCGCGGCAGGCATCTCGCTCTCGTTCAATGGGCTCACGTCCCAGGCCAGGAGAGTGCCGTGCTGGCTCCAGAGACCGACCATCTGCCAGCCCTTGCCGCTCTTCGGGTTGTGCCCGCCGACATAGCCCGCAGTCGCCGCGGTAATCGCCCCTGGCATTCCTTGCACTTTGTCTCCATTGACGAAGCGCCCGGTTTTCTCTCCTTTGCGATTAACCTCGGGGATCGGCGGGGTGTAGCGAGTGCCTTGCCGTGAGCCATCCATGCCCATGATCCGCGCCTCCATGTCGAAGCCAGGAAGCCGACAGACCCGCTGGCGCAAGCGACGGTCCAGCTCACGGTAGAGATCGGCGCGCTCCGCAGCTTCGATGCGCTCGCGCATGTAGCGGCTCATCGTCTTCAACGAGGGCAAGCCGCCATTGAGATCAAGCAGCTCCTGAGCTTCGAGATCCAGCTGCAACCGTTCCCGCGTCTCTTTGATCTGCTCCAGTCCGGCAACGCGGCGATAGAGCAAGACGCTCTCCAAGTGCAATGAGGTGAAGCGCGAGGGACGGCCCATCGTGTTCCCGTAGCCGGTGCGATTACGACGATCAATGGCGTCGAGCATCGGCGTAATCACTTCCTCGAACTCGGGAGTGTCGATGATCAACCGCGTTAGCTGCCCGTCCGTGATGCCGACCAGCTCGCGCTGCTTCTTACTCCAAGACAGGTCGGCCCGCTCAGCAGGAACAGGCAACTGCCCGTAGCGAACCCGCTGTTTCGGGACCGACCTCATATGAGAAAGGTGCGGTCCCCCAGGCGCAATACCTGGCCTCGCTGCCTATTGTCTGGAACCAATTTGGCTCCACAAGCGGGATTTACCGTGACTTGCCTCATAAGTTGAATACCTTATAAGGTAAGTTGCCGGATAAGTCAAGTCCCGATAGGCTGCTCTCCTGATGCCACCCCGATCACCTCGTCATTTGCACCTGGGCGAAGCCGTGAAAGCGATCCGCGAGGACCGCGGCCTGACGCAAACCCAGGTCGGGAAACGGATGGAAGTGCCCGCGACCTTCGTCAGCGATATCGAGCGGGGGATCAGGAACCCGTCCCTCAGCACCCTGCTCACTCTCTCCGAAGCCTTGAAGATCAAGCTCTCCGAGATCACCGCTCGGGCCGGTCTCTAACGCGTCCGATAGTCGCCTCGGCAGGACTTTTAACGCCGACCACGGGAGTAGCCTGAGGCCCTATGTCTTCGGATGGAATAAGCCGATCTCAAGCGCTTGCCCTAGCGGTGGACGGTGCCGCTGGGCAGAGAAGGAAGGGCCTGGCTCAAGTCGTCGGGAAAGACAATGCGCGGACCCTCAACGAGATGGTTCTCAATCGGCTTCGCGACGACAAGGGCGGAGGGATCACGGCGCTTGGAGCGGGCCTGATGGGCACTTTGAGCGATGAGGCGCGGGCAGTTGTTGAACAGGAGATGAAGGCCGCTTCTGAGCGGTTGAACAAGCAGATCCCGCACCTGCTGAAGCAGAGCGCTGGGATCATCGAGATGCCAGAAATTCCTGATCACGTTGTGGCGCGCCTTACCGAGGCAGCGACCGTACGCATGGATACCACGGTGATCGGGCGAGAGATGGAGAAATACCTTTCCCGCGAAACCGTGGCCGAGGTCGTGCCCTCAGCTCGCATAGAGCCAGCTCGCGAACGAGGCAAGAACACGAAGCGGAAACCGCGACGGCGAGCTTCAGCACCGGAGTTGATCGTCAAGCGGGCGCTTCGTCGGCACCACAAGGCAGCGCGGGCTTTGCTGAGCGGGCTCGATCTGACTACTGAGCTCAAGGAGCTGACGGATCTAGAGGCCGAACTGAACAAGGGCACGCCGCAGGCTTGCAAGCACGCTTCCTATCGCGCCCGCAACTTGATCGAGGGACTAGCGGATTGCTTGTTTCCGCCCACCTCGAAACCGCGAAAAGGCCGCGATGGTCAAGAGCGCTCCCTTGGCCCGAGCAACTTCAAGAACAGGCTGATTGCCTACGTCGAGGAGCGCATGGAAGGCAAGTGGGAGGGGCATGAGTTCCGAGACTTCGTCGCCACCTTGGACACGGTGATGCGCTGGACCGGGAGCGGCCCGCATGGCGTCTACGACCCGCACGAAGCCGAGCACATGTACCCGCGCTTGCTCGATGCCCTGGCTGTACTGGCTCGCGCTCACGGCAGCGACTAGCGGAGGCCGGGGCGGCCGTGCCGATCGGTGAGGAGGGACTAGGGGCGTACGCTCGCGAGCAGCTCGAAGCAGCGCGCCGCGATCCGCGGCTAGAACGCGGATCGGGAGCGATGATCGCTGACTTTTGGGCGGCGATGGAAGAGGCTGACCGAGCACGGATGGCCGCCATCTTCGGCCTGCATGAGCTGCAACGAGGTTTGAGGCGAGAGCGAGAGCGCTTCGAGGCTGAGGGCGGGGATAAGCGCGCTGAAGATGAGTTGCAAGCCCTGTGGGAGCGTGCCGAGCTGGCGCGAGCGGAGATCGAGAACGATCACCCGGCCTTCAATGCGCAGGCCCTGATCGCCATGAACAGCGCCCTCGACGCCCTGGTCGAGCAGTTCGTTGAAGCAGTTCGTGATCTCCCTTTTCTGGTCAGGATGAAAGAAGCCGAAGAACAAGTGCCAGAGGCCGCGGAGATCCTGACCTCGGAGATGCGCGAGACCATGTTGGAGAAACTTCGGGAGGCGTTCAAGGTCTCGAAGCTGGAGCGACTGGGCCGCGAGGGCGGTGGCACTGCTCGCTATGAACCGCTCTTGAGGCAGGTCGCCTTGGACGCTCCTGAGGATCGGTCAATCCCTGACGATCTCGATCAAGCGCTAGCCGAGATCGGCGCGCTCCGAGACGTGCTGATACACCGGGCCGGACGTGTCGATGGGAAAGCCTTTGAGAAGGCACTCTCGCTGCGGGAGAGGTTCGAGGAAGGGGAACTGGTTCGCCTCACCGGAGAGGACTTCCGGACGTACTCAGCAGCGATCCACTGCTTCGGAGCTGAGGTCATTCACCGCTTCTACCGGCGCTGGCCGGACCTCGCTGACCCCGAAGGCGGACCGAACCTGGCCAACTGGCGCGAGTACCACACAATCAACGCCTGAGCCCAGTCGGGCCTACTTCTTTTTCTGGCGGTTGTACGGGCTCTTGTTCGTCGGTTTGAGCGAGAGGCCAATATCGCTGGCCTTGCCTCGGACCCCGGCCTCGCTGCGTTTCATCTTGTAGGCGATCAACGGCGTCGGCGTGTTCCCTTTCGCCAGCTCTTTGAGTTTCTTTTCCTCCGCTGGCGTCCAGTGCTTGTTCTGGTTCTCTGGCGTCTTAGCCATTGCTCCTCCTTCGTGCTGGTCCTACTTCTTGCGCTTCGGCGCGCTGATCTTGAACCGGCCAGTGGCCGCGGCGGGCTCGAAACGGATGCCGTCGATCAGCTCACACGGGCTGACATTGAGCGCCCCGGCCAGCTTGATCAGCGTGTCCAGGCGGGGGAGCTGCTTACCGCGCAGCAGTTCGCCGATCTGCGTTCGGTGGATCTCGGCGCGGGCGGCGAGGGCTTCCTGGGAGAGGCCGGACTGCTCCCGGTAGTGAGAGAGGTTGGCGGCGAAGTGCTCCGCGATCTCGGACACGGCCAGGAAGTCTCATTAATGCACCGGGTTTAAGCCACAGGGAAAACCCTCCCTGGTTTCAACTTCAAATTTGGTAGCCTTATGAGGCAACTGTTGATCTGCTCCCCGTTGGAGGTTTTGATGAACCGCTCGCTGCTGGCCCTTCTCCTGACCAGCCTCTTGCTCCTCTTGATCGCCGCGCCGTCGAGCGCCAGCGCGAGTACCGATCCCCCGACCACCAAAGCTTTCCGCGTCTTCCAGCACAAGGTCTGCCGGGGTGTGTACAAGCAGAACCGGCAAGCAGCGCCCGCGCTGCTGCGCTTCAACGAAATCTTCTATGACGGCGAACGCTCCCCGGAAGAACTAGAAGCCGCTGGCCGCGCGTATCGCAGCGTCCAAGACATTTGGCGCTACTGGACGGGACGGATCTGGAACATCCGTGCTCCCGTGGAAGTAGCGCGCTTATGGCGGCGTAATGGCCGTGAGCAGCGCAACGTTCTAAAGGTTGGCTATCAGCTCGTCGCGGCCTTGGAAGCTGCTGATCTGCCACGCTTTGAACGGCGCTTGAAGCGCTACATCAACTTGCAGATCAAGCGCAACCGGACCTGGGAGCGGATCGGCCTCTACTGCCCTTAGACCTTCACCTCTCATTGATCTAGACCACAAAACAAAGTGCCCCCGCGCTGCGCTAACAGCCGGGGGCGTGGCACCGAAAGGAGCACCTTCCGATGCAAATGAATCGTAGTCCGAGGGACTCAGATCCCGCGTCACCCAATGCCGAGGAGGATCGCCAGTGGCAGAGCGCGGTTCTCAACCACGTACTGGCCGAAGACCCGCGCCAGCTCAGTGAAAAGGAGATCATCCGCGCATTGGCCGGGGAGAAATTGGAGTTCGATCAAGTTGACGCCGCGCGCCGCGCGATTGAGGAACTGATCCGCGCCGGGGTGCTTCGCCGCTGCGAGGCAATGGTCCTCCTGACGAAACCGGCGCGGCATTTCGCCAGCCTGGAGGTCTCCTAGGCCAGCCTGCCAGGCTTCCCCCAGCGTGAGCCGCCATAAAGATCCAGCCGAGCAGCTAGCGCGGGAACTGGCCCGCGAGGCCGGTTACCTGCCTGACCGCTGGCGGGCCTGGCTGCTCGATCAACTGCGACGGGATCACCAGGCCGCTGATCTTGAGCAGCAGCGCATTGACCAGCTCAACCAGCGCATGAGCGATGCCGCAGCGGTCTTGAACCGAGCAGCCGAGCATTTGCGCCTCACTGAGCAGGCCGATCAGCTCACTTTGAAAATGCGCGAGTTCGATGCCGCTCCGAGTAGTGTCCGGGGAGATTGGACTGCTCGCCGAGTGGCCGAAGCTATCCGTGGCTCCTGGCGCTTGGCTAAAGCAGTCGCTTTCACCAACGAGCCCTTGCCGGTTGCCGCTGAGCGGAAGTACGAGCGGGCTAAAGGACTGGCTCGCAAGCGCCGCGAAAGCGGCTTCGCTCTTAGCGCAGTTGCAGATTGGCTTGCGACTGAACCAACGAGCAAGGCAAAGAAGGAGTACGAGCGTTGGCGGCGAGAGCAAACATCCACCGGCAAACGCTCGATCCCCAGCTCTGAAGCCATCCGTGGTCGCCTCAGTAATCCACTCTGGAAAGAGATCGTTGCTGCCGTGGAGGCGGGTCAGCTCTCAGATGAGCAGGTGCCAGATGAAAAAGCGGGGAGCGAGAGCGTGAAGCAGGAAAATCCCCGATCCCGACGCCGTGGATCGAGAGGCTACGTCTTGGACCCCGATCTTCGAGCGCGCCTAATCCACGAGGGACGCGAAGCCAAGGGACTGACCGGTCGCCAGCTCGCCAAAGAGATCGGAGTTGACCCCGGCCACCTCGGCAGGGTCGAGCGAGGCGAGATCAAACAAACGACCTTCGAGACCATCGTCAAATTGGCTATCGCTCTCGACCTCTCACTAGACGATTTCGCCACGCGCGACTAGCGGCGAAATCGCTTGAGATTGCTACAGCCCACCGACCGATAAATGATCCAGCGCTAATGCCGTGCTGGGCAGAGCTGTAACAAAACCGCCGTTTTTCGCCGGACTTAAGATCAGCCGGAAAAAGCAAATAACGATCTTTAGCGAGGGCCTGCGCCATATTGCCCCTGATTTGCAGGGGCGACTTACGACAACGCACCCTAGAAAAGTCTCCTGGAACTCGGCGCCTTTCTAGCGGAGCCGGCATAACCGCGGGAGGTGGTATCCACATTCGTCGTGGATCCCTGCCTACAGTTGAAGGTTACCAACCGCCTGGTAGGTTAAGACCCATGCCCAGTGCCTCCTCCGTTGCGGACGCACCCGAGGAGTTGCCTCGGCTGATCACGCTTCCGATCAGCCCCTTTAACGAGCTGGCGAGGTGGAGCCTGGAGCGCCGAGGCATCCCCTACCGCGAGGATCCCAAGGCGCTTGTCTGGCACGCCTTCGCCTCTCGGCTCGCCGGTGGAAAGGGAACGACGCCGGTGCTCGTGACCGAGGCAGAAGTAGTGCCCGAGTCTCCCCAGATCGCCGAATGGGCGGAGCGACAGGACGCCCCCGGCCCGCTACTCATTCCAGACGACGAGCAGGGCGATGAGGTCAGGCAATGGATGCGCCGCCTGGTGGACGAGCTTGGTCCGCAGACCCGCCGAGTCGCGTGGGGGCATCTGATCGATGACCTCCCGCTGGCCGACCGGAGTTGGGGCCAGGGACTAGAGGGGTGGCAGCGGCGCTGGCAGCTGCGCCTCCTCCGAGCAGGTCGGCCAGTCGTTCGTCGACGATTGGGGCTCGCAGAAGCAGAGGACGCGGGGCCAAAGGTGCGAGTCGTTTTCGATGAAGTTGCCCGGGTGCTCGACAACGGAGGCCCCTTCCTCTTCGGCGAGTCGATCACCGCGGCGGACCTTGCCTTCGCGTCGATGGCGATGCCGGCGATCCTCCCGGACGAGGGCTTCCCGGTAACCCTGCCGCCCCCCGAGGCGATGGGCAAGATGACGCAAACCATCCGCGAACTACGAGCCCACCCTGCCGGAGAATTTGCCCTGCGTCTTTACCGAGACGAGCGCCAGACCGGCGCATGATGCGAGCGCGGCGCACCTGATGGAAGTCGCGGCCAAAGGAAAACTCCCATTCAAGGCGCGGCTCACCCGCGAGCAGCGGCGAGAGAGGATCCTCGACGCCGCGGAGGAGCGTTTTGCGCAGCGCGGCTACGACGCCACCTCCTTGGCAGAGGTTGCGAGGGCGGCAGGCATCACCAAGGCGGTCATCTATGAACACTTTGGCTCCAAGACGGAGCTGTACATAGCGGCCCTCGAGCAGAGAGCCTCTGAGCTCGTCGCGCTGATCTACGAGCGAATGGACGCTCTGGACGAGTCGGCGTCGGCTGAAGACAGCCTGCGAACGGCCCTGGAGGCGTTCTTCGCCTTTGCGAAGCGGCGGCGCACTTCATGGGATCTACTGTTTCGTGACCCCCCCGCCGAGCCAAGGATCGCCGAAGCCTGCCTCGCTGTACGGGAAATGGCCAGAGCCGCAGTGGCAGAGCGGTTGAGGCGACACCCTGCGGCAGAAGCGGTAGGGCTGACCGCCTCGGATCCACGGATCACTCTCGCCGCCGAGTTCCTGATTGCAGGTCTCGTAGGTGTCGCCGGACGGTGGTATCCCAATCAGGACAAGCCACCCGAAACGGTCGTAGATGAGCTCGTTCGGCTGGCCTGGCCAGGCCTAGAGCAGCTGGCGAGATCCCTTTCTCCGGCGGCGCCTAGTCCGTAGCCGCCAGGAACGGCACCAGCTCGAGCAGCACGGCGAAGCTACCTCGCAGGAGTTCTCCCGGTCGCTTTCCTATCGAGATCTGCCATACCGCGACCGTACCGGTGAGTACCGACTGCGTGGCCCACCTAGAGTCCGGTTCGTGCCGTGGGAGCCGCCGCGGCGGTTCGTCGACGTGCAGGTGAAGGGGCCCTACTCGCTGTGGGAGCACACGCACGAGTTCGAGGAGGACGGGCCGGGGGCGACGATCATCCGCGACCGGGTTCGCTACGCGATCCCCTTCGGGCCGGTGGGCTCTGTGGTCGAGCGGGTCCTAGTGCGGCGGGACCTGCGGCAGATCTTCGACTACCGGCGCGACGCGGTGGCGCGGGAGCTGGGATAGCTCGGGGTTATGGCTGCTGCAGCACCGAGAGGGTGTTCCCCGACGGGTCGGTGAACCAGGCGATCTGCGGTCCGGGGCCGCGGACTATGCCCTTCTCGTCGTGCTCGAACTCGGGATAGCGCTCGATGCCCACCCCGCGCTCGCCGAGCCCCGCGACGGCGGCGTCGACGTCGTCGACCTCGAAGTTGAGGATCGTGTAGCTGGGCGGGGTCATCTCGGCGCTCCGGTACATGAAGACGTCGTAGCCGTTCGCCAGGTGCAGCACCGCCACCCCGAACTCCTCGTCGAGCACCTCGACCCGCAGCCCCAGCGTCCCCGAGTAGAAGGCGCGGGCCGCGTCCATGTCTTCGACCGCGAAGCCGCTGGTCGCTTTGACGTCGCCGAGCATGCGGTCTCACTCTAACGGCGGCGACTGGCGCCTGCGCTTTTTTTCTCCGGTGCGCCGCTTCTGCTCGAGCCGGCGCTGGCGGGAGGCTCGGGTCGGCTTGGTCGCGCGGCGCTTGCGGCGCGTCCGCAACCCTGCAGCCAGCTTCGCCGCCAGCCGCTCCAGCGCCAGCTCGCGGTTGCGCGACTGGCTCCGCGCGTCCTGGGCGACGGCGGTGACCACGGGGCCGAGCCGCTCCAGCAGGCGCGCCCGCTGGGAATCGGCGAGGGTCGCCGACGCCTCGACGTCGAAGACCGCTTCGACCCGGGAGGAGGTGACGTTGGCGTGCTGCCCACCGGGTCCGGAGGAGCGACTCGTGCGCAGCTCGATCTCCCCCAGCGGCAGCGAGAGCCGCTCGTCGACCCGCAGCTCCGCCACCGGCTCAGCCCGCCAGCTCGGGGATGTGGTCTTCGAGGTGGCGGGCGATCGTCTGGCGCACCCAGCGCTGGGTCTCGGCGTCGGCCATCCGGTAGCGGCCGAGCAGCATCTTCTGCTCGTCCAGCGGCAGGCCGGCGATCTCCCAGCGCACCGCGAGCCGCTCGAAGAGGACCTCGTAGCGGCGGTGCCAGGCATCGTCCTGCGAGGTCGCCGCCCCCGCCGGAGGCTCCCCCACCTTGGCGATCGTGCCGGCGCTCAGCGTCTGGCGCAGCGTCAGCACGTTGCCCTCGGCGTCGGAGTAGTCGACGGTCGGCGTCTTGTCTCGCGGGCGCCGCTGCTTCTTGCGCTTCGCCATCTAGGCGAGGGCGTCGATCTTCGCTGCGAGCTCGAAGTCGCTCGCGGTCAGCCCGCCCTGCGAGTGGGTGGAGACTGTCACCGCCACGGTGGCCCAGGAGATCGCCAGGTCGGGATGGTGGTTCATCGCCTCCGCCGGCTCGACCAGACGCTGGGCAAAGCGAATGCTGCCGACGAAGTCGCCACACTCAAAGCTCTTCTCGATCGCGTCGCCGCTGCGCTCCCAGCCGGGCAGGCCCGACAGGTTTTCCTCGATCTCGGCGTCACTGAGAAGTGCCACGCGCTTATGCTGGCAGGCGCACGATGAGCGCGCAAACCGAACAGATGCCGACCCTCTGGCAGATCGACATCTCGCACTACGCCGAGAAGGTCCGCTGGGCGCTCGAGTACAAGGGGGTCGACCACGTCCGCCGCTCGCCCCTGCCGGGGACCCACATCCCGATCGCGCTCTTCCTGACCCGCGGGGCACAGCCGACCCTGCCGGTGCTGCAGATCGACGGCCGCACGATCGGCGACTCGACCGAGATCATCGCCGCCCTGGAGTCTCTCCACCCCGAGCCGCCGCTCTACCCGATCGACGCCGAGGAGCGGGCGCGGGCGATCGAGCTGGAGGACTGGTTCGACGAGAACCTGGGACCGCAGGCGCGGTTGCTCCCCTTCTACGAGCTGATCCAGGAGCCCGAGATCTTCGCCGAGGTCGCCGCCGAATCGGTGCCGGGTCCGCTCGGGAAGGCGAAGCCGGTGGTCGGCGCCTACGCCCGCGCCTACACCAGCCTCCGCTGGGGGGCGAACAGCGACGAGGACGCCGACCGCGCCCGCGAGGGGATCGCCGCCGCCTTCGACAAGCTCGAGGCGGAGCTGGCGCGTGGCGGGGGCGAGTTCCTCGTCGGCGAGAGCCTCTCCGTCGCCGACATCACCGCAGCCTCGCTCTTCTACCCGGTGGTCGTCCCCCCGGAGGGTCCGCTCGATCCGAGCCTCCCCCGCCCGCCGGCCTTCGACCGCTTCCGCCAGAGCCTCAGCGACCGCCGCGGCTACCGCTGGGTGGAGGAGACCTTCCGCCGCCACCGGCACCGCTGAAGAAGTTCCAGGGAATTTACCTTCTCAGACAATATGTTGCATTTTCGCCGCTAGGCTGCTATCCATGCAGACGATGGCCCCGCCCGAAGATGCCCAGAAGGAGCGCTTCGCCAGGATCGACGACCGGTTCGTAGAGGTCAATCGGCGCTTCGACGAGGTCGACGGCAAATTCGTAGAGGTAAATCGGCGGATCACCGAGACCTCAGCGACGACGAATAAGCGCCTCGAAAACGTCGAGAGCGAGATAGGCCTGCTCAGGCATCAGATGGGCGCCCTCAACGTGACCTTCAATCGAGGGAGCTTCGCGATCGTGGCTTCGGTGCTCGGGGTGATCGCGGCGATCCTCGCCAAAGGCGGTTAACCGCCGATCGGGGCTCTCGGGTTGGCGCCCCAGAAGACGACGGTTCCGAGCATGCCGATGATGTGGACGGCAACGATGTTGAAGACCATCGACTTGGCGGTGGCGGTGCCGACGCCGACGGGGCCGCCGGAGGCCGTGTAGCCGTAGTAGCAGCCGACCAGCACGATCACGGTCGCCATCACCATTCCCTTGATCAGGCTGAAGATCAGGTCCGGCGGGCTCTGGTACATCCAGAAGATCAGCAGGTAGCCGCCGGAGGAGACGTCCCCGACCTGGTTGACGACGGAGATGTAGCTGGCGCCGTAGATGACCACGATCCCGACCAGGTAGAGGAAGGGGAGCGCGATCCAGGCTCCCAGCAGCCGGGTGGCGCAGAGGAAGGTCATCGGCTGGATCCCCATCACCTCGAGCGCGTCGACCTCGTCGGAGATCCGCATCGCCCCGATCTCGGCGACGATCCCGGTCCCGACCTTGGCCGCGAGGATGTACCCGAAGGCGTAGGGCAGGCCCTCGCGCAGGTCGCAGTAGGCCGAGAAGACGCCGGCCTGCGAGGGGGCGCCGATCGAGCGGATGAAGTAGGCGCCCTGGAGGCCGCACTGGAGGCCGAGGATGAAGACGAAGGCCCAGATGATCAGGGCCGAGCCGAAGATCAGGATCCCCGCCTGCCGCAGACTCTCGCCGAAGAACTTGAAGACCCGGCCCGAGTAGACGAGGCCGGCGACGCGAAGACCGAAGCGGCCGATCTCCCCGAAGGAGTCGAGCCAGCCGCGCGGGACCTCGAGCCAGCCGATCACCGGATCGTCTGCATTTCCGGGTGGGTGGCGAAGAGGATCGAGCTGACGACGAACTGGAAGAAGAAGACGGCGACGAGCGAGATCACGACGGCCTGGTTGACGGCCCGGCCCACCCCGGCCGCGCCGCCCGAGGCCGACATGCCTTTGTAGGAGCAGACGACGGCGACGATCGCGCCGAACAGCGTGCACATCAGGACCGAGGACCAGAGGTCGGTGATCGTGGCGTTGGTGAAGAGCGTCGCGAAGAAGCCGCCGAGCGGCTGGTGGTAGAGGAGCTCGGCGACGATCCCGGCCGCGAGGCCGGTCACGCAGGCGAAGATGTCCAGCAACCCGGTGACGATCATCAGCGCCAGGAACCGCGGCACCACCAGGTTCTTGACCGGGTCGACCCCGAGGACCTGGAGGGCGTCGAGCTCCTCGCGGATCTTGCGCGCGCCGAGATCGGCGGTGATCGCGGTGCCCGCGACCCCGGCCACGACCACCGCCGTGACCAGCGGTCCGATCCAGCGAACCGCGATCACGACGAAGAAGCCGCCGAGCCGGTCGAGGGCACCGAAGAGGGAGAGAATGCCGGCGGCCTGCAGGCCGGGCGCGCCGAGGTTGAGCGCGAAAGTCGAGACGAGGAGCGGGAACCACGAGAGCCGCAGGACGAAGAGGAACTGCCAGATCAGCTCCTCGCCGTACGGGTAGGGGGCGCGTACCGCCGAGAGCAGCGTCTTGACGGTGAGGATCATCATCACCCCCACCTCCTCGAAGACGGTCTTGACGGGCAGCAACCCGCGGCTCATCGCTTCGCCCGCCACCGGCTCATCGTCCTGCCGAGGGGGCCGCGGCTGCTCGCCCGCCGCCGCACCTCCTGCTCGCTCTGCCGCTGCGCCGCCGCCAGCTGCGCGATCAGCGTGTCCCGCGTCTCCTCCAGCTCCTCGACCCCGGCGACGTGGGCGACCGCCCGTTTCGGTGCCGTCGCCAGATCCTCCTTGAGGTGGGCGGTGTAGCTGGCCAGCTCGGCCTCCAGCCGGGCGATCTGGCGTCGCAACTCCTGCCGCACCTCGAGCGTTTCGCTCTCCTCGGGCAGGCTGGCGCAGGTCATCGCCACGATCGCCAGGTCGCGCGGGCCGAGCCCCGCCTCGTTCGCCCGGCGGAGCGCCTCGGCGGCGATCTCCTCCAGCTGGGGAGCGGCCTCGACCCCCGCGGCGACGAAGGTGCCCTGCCCGTGGCGGGTGACGACCAGGCCATCGGCCTCGAGCGCGTCGTAGACGGAGCGCACGGTGCCGACGTTCACTCCCGCCCACCCGGCGAGCTGGCGGAAGCTGGGCAGCCGCTCTCCGGCGGTCAGCTCGCCGGTGCGGATCAACGCCCGCAAGCGCCAGCCCAGCTGGAGCCCGACCGGAACCTCGTCCTGGGGATCGATCGCGAAGGGGTTCGCCTCGAGCTGTGCCACTGACTCGCACAGTACCCGCCGCTACTGTGCGAGTCAACTAATACAGTGCCACTTACGGCGCCCCTACGGCGTGAGGACGATCTTCAACGCTTCCCGCCGGTCGTAGATCTCGTAGGCCTCTCCGGCCTGGTCCAGCGGCATGTGGTGGGTGACCAGCGGCGAGGGATCGAGCTTGCCCGCCTCCATCAGCGCCAGCACCCGATCCACGTGGGCGATCACGTTGGCCAGTCCCAACCGCAGCTGCAGGCCCTTCAGCCAGGCGAGACCGAGCGGGACCTCTCCCTTCCCCGCGTAGGCGCCGATCCCGGATACGGTGCCGGCGTCGCGGGCAAGGCTGACCGCGAGCGCCAGCGGGCCAGGGTCGCCGACGGCGTCGACGACGACGTCCACGCCGAGCCCTTCGGTTGCCGCCCGCACCGCCTTCTTCGGATCGTTCTCGGTCAGATGCAGCGGCGTCGCCCCGAAGCGCTCGGCCATCGCCAGCCGTTCCTCGACAGTGTCGACCGCGAAGACCTGGACCGCGCCGCCGGCCACGGCCGCCTGGACCGCGCAGAGGCCAACCGGCCCGAGACCGAGCACCGCGACCGTGTCGCCGGCCTTCATCTCCGCGTGGGCGACCGCGTGGTAGCCGGTCCCCATCACGTCGCCGGCGAAAAGGGCGGCGTCGGCCGACATCCCCTCCGGCACCCGGCGCAGGGTCAGGTTCGCCCGCGGCACCAGCAGCAGCTCGGCCTGGGCGCCCTGGAGATCGCCGAGGTTGGCACCGTGGCCGAAGGTCTGGCCGTTGCGGCAACGGTGGTAGTCGCCGCGCAGGCAGGAGGCGCAGGTGGCGCAAGCGGTGTGAAAGGTGCCGAGGACACGGTCGCCGACGGCGACCCGTTCGACGTCTTCGCCCGCGGCGAGGACGGTGCCGACGAACTCGTGGCCGATCGTGAAGCCCGGCTCGACCGGCACCCGGCCGTGGAAGATGTGAAGGTCAGAGCCGCAGATCCCGCTCGCCTCGACCCGGACGAGCGCCTCGTCCCCGGCCGCGACCTCTGGGTCGGCCTTCTCCTCCACCCGCACCTGCCCGGGCGCCTGGAAAGTGACAGCGCGCATGCCGGCGCAACGCTACCGGACGGATGCATTTGTCCCCGGTATCCGGTGACAAATGCCGACTGTCAGTTGACGCCGGCGACCTGGAAGCGGCTTTTCTCGCCGCCTGGGCTGGCGGTCTCCTCGATCCGCGCCTCCAGCGCCAGCTCTTTCTCGAAGTCAGCCTCCTCGCCATGCTGGAAGGACACGTCCTTGCCCTCGAGCAGCTCGATGAAAGTCTCGACGAAGCGGGCGTCGAGCTGTTTGCCGGCGACGCGGCGCAGCTCGACGATCGCGTCGTAGCTGGACATCGGCGTCCGGTAGGAGTCGCGGGCGGTCATTACGTCGTAGGTGTCGGCGACAGAGATGATCCGCGCCAGCTCTGGGATTTCGTCCCCGGCCAGGCCGCGGGGATAGCCTTTGCCGTCGATCCGCTCGTGGTGGGCGAGGATGATCTCCGCCACCGGGCCGTAGCCGTCGAGCGAGGAGACGACGCGGGCGCCCTGCTGGGGATGGCGCTTGATCAGCATCCAGTCCTCGTCGGTGAGCGGCACGTTGGCCTTGAGGATGCGGTCGGGGAGGATGAACTTGCCGAT
>Ga0190269_10000424_pt1 | contig 22091 bp, 15 predicted proteins | sample Popmic249IS_FD_133749 | JGI IMG/M metagenome (GOLD analysis project Ga0190269, IMG submission 133749) | Populus adjacent soil microbial communities from riparian zone of Blue River, Arizona, USA - 249 IS | ecosystem: Environmental > Terrestrial > Soil > Riparian zone | place: USA: Arizona... | reverse complement strand
TCGAAGAGGCCGTTGGCGAAGCGCAGCGCGAGGATGTTCTGGGCGGCCTCTTTGCCGAGGAAGTGGTCGATGCGGAAGACCTGGTCCTCGTCGAGGACTTCGTGGACCATCTCGTTCAGCTTGCGGGCGCTGGCGAGGTCGGTCCCGAATGGCTTCTCCATGATCACCCGCGAGCGCGCCGAGAGCCCGCACGTCTTCAGCATCTGGATCACGTCGGGCGCGGCCGCCGGCGGCACGCTCAGGTAGTGAAGAAGCCGCATCTCCGGCCCCAGCTCACCTTCGGCCTTGTCGACCGCCTCCTTCAGCCCCTGCGGCGCCTGCGCGTGCGGCACGTAGGAGAGCCGCTGCGAGAACTCGTGCCACTCCTCGCCACCGAAGGCGTGCCGGGCGAACTCGCGGCAGGCATCTTCCGCAATCGCCCGGAAGCGCCCGTCGCTGATCTCCTCCATCGAGACCCCGATCACTCGGAACTCCGGCATCAACCCGGCCTGGAACAGCCGTAGCAATCCAGGCAGCAGCTTCCGCCGCGCCAGGTCACCGGTGGCGCCGAAGATCACGATTACTTGAGGCGGAACGTCCACCTAAACGAGGTTAGCCCTCAGAGAGGAGGTCCAAACGTCGCCAACCACGCGTGGCCGAAAAGTAAATGCGCCGGAAGGACACTGCTCGAAACCTCCACGAATCGGGCCCCCGCCCAATCTTCATGCTAACCGATTAGCAAGAATAGGCTTGACGATCATCAGATCGCAAGACCGAAAAGAAAAGCACCGGCTGTCCAGGAGAGGTTGAAAGCCTTCGCCAAGGCTCATAGCCAGCGCGAACGCAAACTGGAGAAGCAAGCCGAGAAGCTCCGCGAGGAACGCGACAAAGCTATAAGGACGGCCCACCGCGAAGGCCTGCCTATGAAGGACATCGCCAGGGTGCTCAAGATGAGCCATCAGCGGGTGTCGCAGATCGTCCGGAGCTAGCGACAGGAGGTGGCTTTAGCTCCGCGGTAACCGACCGAGCGCCTGGCTGCAGGTATCCCGCACCAGGGCCGCTTGTTCCCACGGTGCTCGGATGGCTTCTTGATCCTTGCGCTGAGCCCTGAAAAGTTCAGCGGCCCTGTCTCGAAGTTCGGTCAGGATTGGGCGCAGTTCGTCAGCGGGGATCGCCAAATGAACCGATCCGTCCGCCTGGTCGCCCCAGCCCAGGCCGTTCAGGACCAGGCGCAGCTCACCTACATATCGTCGGGCCAGCCGGTCTGCGGTCTCGCGTTCGTCTTGCTCAACCGCTAAGCGCAGATCATCGACCGCGAGAAGATCGGCGCGAACTTGTGCGTAGATGGCATCCCGCTCAGTTGCGGAGAGAGTGATCGTCCCCGCTCCCTTCTCACCGCCATCTCCTTTTGGGGCATCGAGTTCCTCGGTCTGGGCCAGGATCGACAGCACACCGCGGTCGGCCGCCACCCTTGAGGAAAAGAAATGCTCCACCACACCGCGGACCGGTCGTTCGTCAGTCAGCTCAATCATTTTCAGCCTCATGAGCACTTTGACGTGGTAGGAAACGGTGCTGAGGGAAAAGTCGTTCAGCGGGCCACGAGTCAATTCGGCGGAACTGAACTGGGCTCCAGTGGCATGCAGGGCTCGCAAGATGCGGCGGCGGGCAACGTGATCTAAGCCCTGCTCGTGAGCGCTCGACAACTGGCCGATGAACTCTTCTGGCAGACGTCGACGATCTTGTTTTCGCGGTGATCCTGGCCCCTGCTTATGAGCGCCTCGCGTTTTCCCTCGCTCCATCGAAAGCTCCTGTGAATGGATTGGAAAAGTCGCGGCAGTCTAGGTCCGTCCAGGCAACCGATCAAACCTCTTTTTGGATATGAAAAGGGCGCGGGCCGGCCCGCAGATCTGACCCCGATGAGACGGCCCGCGCTCCCGTTAGTTGGCCTTCGTGATGGAGGCCATCGGCAAGACTGCCGAGTTCAGCGCGAGCTTCATCGCTTGTTCACCCCCTCCCACGCATGGCGGGTTCTATGAACAAGGTAGAAGTATTTCTAGTAATCGAAAACTGGGAAAAACTTCTAGCGCGGTAGCGTAAACTTGGGCCTGACCTCAACAGGCAGGGTGCCTGTTCTCGTAGAACGAGTGTTTCGTCCATCAACGAACCAGCCGACGTTGCCCCCCATCGAACAAGCTGATCCCGCCGACGTTCAGGCTGCCCGCATGCCCGTCAGCCAGCGGCTCGCCAAAGCCCTGGCCCATCCGGTGCGGATCCAGATTTTGGTCGAGACCAATAAGCGCCCAATGAGCGCCACTGAGTTCTCCAACCAGACGGGTGGCGAAGTCTCGCCATCCAAGGCCAATCGCCACTTTAAGTACCTGGAGAAGCTGGACTGCTTGGAGTTGGTGGAGGAACGAAAGGGTGGCCGGCGGCGGGGTGGCAAGGAAAAGATCTACCGTGCCTTGCAGCGCTCGCTCTTCGATGAGTCAACCTGGAACGCGCTACCAGACAGCCTTCAAGAGGGCGTGACCGGCAAAACGATCAAGTCCTACGTCGAACGACTGGCAGAGGCGGCGAGCAGTGGGACCATTGACGAGCGGCAGGACCGGCACCTGACCTGGACCGGCATGCACTACGACCAGCAGGCCTGGGACGAGCTAATAAAGCGGATGAACGAGGTGTTCTGGTTCTCGCTGGAGCTACGCGTGCAAGCCGCGCTTAGGATGATCAAGTCCGGAGAGGAGCCAATCCCGGTTACGGTCGGGATGGCCTGCTTCGAGTCGCCGAAAGATGCTGAGGTTGCACCCTTCGAGCTGCCTAGGGCTTGAGCCGCCGAGCGCAGGTCGGTTGAACGCGCCCCGTCGATACGATCAACGGGCTTATCAGGCGTTGGCGGGCTGATTACCCACCTTGCAACCAGACCCGCTCAGGCGGGTCTTTTTGTTGCTTGCGGTCCAGCCCAGCGAGTGACTAATTGTCCGAGCCGGCCCGGTCCCACACGTAGAGCTCGAGCGCCTCGGCGGCGAGCTCCATCAGGCGGGGTGGGCCGAGGAGGCCGAGGACGAGCTCGAGGGCGTCCTCCTCGGTGACGCCGGAGTCGACGGCCTCCTCGCCGCGGAAGCCGGCGGCTAGCTTGAGGGCCTCGCGGCGGTTATCGCCGAGGGAACTGAAGGCGGCCATGAGGAAGTCGCGGTTGGGGACCGGTTGGCCGACCTCGAGGGAGCCGTGCCAGGCGGCGAGCATCGAGAGGTCGTGCTCGTCGAGCTCGGAGATCGCCTTCGCGTAGTGGACTTCGAGCTCGGACTCGGGGATCTCATCCACCCAGGCGCGCACCGCCTCCCCGAGGAGCTGGCGGCGAGCCTCACGGCCGACCGAGTCGGCAATGGCCCGGATGGCGTCGGCTGGGTCTACGAAGCAGAGTGACATCGACTGCCGAGAAAGGTAGAGGCGGCCGACGACGCCAAAAGATGCCCGCTGAGCCCCCATTTTGCGGGGTCGTGGCGGGACCCCGCAGGTCGACGCCGGACCCGTCCCTAGGCTCGGGTGCGTGCCCCTGAAACTGATCTACGGACCCCCCAACTCGGGCAAGCGCGGCGAGGTCCTGCGCGGCTTCCGGGGGGCCCTCGACCGGGACCCGGTCCTCGTCCTCCCCACCACCGATGACGTCTTCGACTTCGAGCGGGAGCTGTGCGGGAACGGAGCGCTCCTGGGCGGCGCGGCGATGACCTTCGGCGCGCTGTTCCGCACGGTCCTCACCGCCGCCGGGTCGCCCCCAGGAGCCGAGCTCTCCCCCGCCCAGCGCCTGCGCGCGATCGCCGTTGCCACCGAGGAGCGTCGCCGGCAACTGCGGCCGCTGCGCGGCTCCGCCGGCCGGCCCCGCTTCGCCGCCGCCCTGGAGCGGCTCTTCGACGAGCTGCAGGCGGCCGGGGTCGAGCCGGAGGAGGTCGAGGCCAGCGCCGCCACCCTGGAGGGATCCGCCTACCTCGGTGACCTCGCCACCCTCTACGGCGGCTACGAGCAGGTGCGGCAGCGGACCGGCCGCACCGACGCCCACGGCATCGCCCGCGAGGCGATCGCCCAGCTGCGCCGCGACGGCGAGGCCTGGGCGGGGCGATCGGTCCTCCTCTACGGCTTCGACGACCTGACCGAGAACCAGCTGGAGCTGGTCGCTGCCCTGGCCGAGCGGACCGAGGTGACCGTGGCGCTCCCATACGAAGAGGGGCACGCGGCGCTGGCGGCGCGCGGCCGCCTCCTCGGCCGCCTGCGGGAGCGGATCGGCGCCGGCGAGGAGATCGCGCTCGACCCCAACCCGGGCAACACGGTCAGCCCGCTGCTCTTCCACCTGACGCTCTCCTTCGGCCAGAAGCGACCGGCGCGGGCCGAAGCCGACGGCAGCCTGACGCTGCTGCGCTCGGCCGGGACCCGAGCCGAGGCCGAGGCGATCGCCGCCCACGTCTCCCGCCTCGTCCGCGACGGCGCCCCCCACGATCAGATCGCGATCGCCCTGCGCGACCCCTCGCGCCGCGGCCCCGAGATCGCCGCCGCGCTGGAGGCGAACAACATCGCCACCGCGCTGGAGGCCGAGGTGCCGGTGGCGCGGACCGGTGTCGGCGGCGCCCTCGTCGCCCTGCTGGAGTCCGAGTTCGGCGACCGCCGCGCCGCCGACTTCCTCCGCTACCTGCGCGGGCCATCCGGCTTCTCGGGCCGCCGCGTCGACTGGTTCGAGCGGAAGCTCCGCCGCCGCCGCGTCCGCGACGCCGAGACCGCGCTGCTGCTCTGGCAGGGCGAAGGGGGCGAACCGCCGCGGGACCTGCTGCGCCTGCGCGAGGCGGCCGAGCGCTCGCCGGCGGCGCTGGCGGCGGAAATCGGGGCGCTGGCGGCGACGATGGCGGCGCGGCCGCTGCGCGACGAGGACGACGGGCCGCGGCCGCCGCGCGGAGACGGGCTCGAGCTGCGCGCCGCCGCCGCGGTCTCCGCCGCCCTCACCGACCTCGCCGAGCTGGGCGACCTGGCGCCGCAGCCGGCGGAGCTGGCGGGGACGGTCGCGGAGCTCGACTTTCGCGCCTGGTCGGGACCGGTGGAGGGACGGGTCCGGATCGCCAGCCCCTACCGCCTCCGCGCAGCCCGCTTCGACCACGTCGTCGTCGGATCCCTGCAGGACGGCGAGTTCCCGCGCCGCGACCGCGGCGCCGACCCCTTCCTCTCCGACGCTCAGCGGGGGACGCTCGGGCTCGACCCCCGCCGCGACAGCGAGGCCGAGGAGCGCTACCTCTTCCACGCCTGCCTCGCCCTCCCCCGCCGCAGCCTCGTCCTCTCCTACCGCGACAGCGACGAGGACGGCGCCGCGACGGCGCGCTCGCCGCTGCTCGACGACGTGCGGGCGCTGCTGGCGCCGGAGCCGCCGAAGAGCGGCCCGGACCCGGTCGAGGAGGAGATCACCGTCACCCGCGATCTCGCCCAGGTGGTGGCGCCGCTGGCAGAGGCGCCCTCGGAGGACGAGCTGGCGCGGGCGCTCGCCGCTCACGGCCCGGGCGCCGATCTGGCGGCGCTGCTGCGCGAGGCGGAGGTCGAGGGCGGGACGGCGGCGCGGGTCGTCGCGCGGGTGGGCGCGGCGCGGCGGGCGGAGGCCGCCTCACGCGCTCCCGGCCCCTTGACGAACCCGGCGGCGCTGGAGTCGCTCGCCGCGGTCGCCGCCTACGGCGGCACCACCCTGGAGGAGTTCGACCTCTGCTCCTACCGCTGGTTCGCCGGCCACGAGCTCGACCCGCAGCTGCTCGACCCCGTCCCCGACCCGCTCGTCCAGGGCGGGCTGATGCACGAGGCGCTCGACCGCCTGTACCGCGAGCGGCCGGGGGGCGATCCGCTGCCGCGGCCGGGCAGGCTCGCCGCCTGGCAGGAGCGCGGCCGCGAACTCGTGACGGAGATCGTCGCCGAGCGCGAGCTGGGGACGCATCCGGCCGAGCGGGCGATGGCGCGCCGGGTCGAGCGGCTGCTGGAGCGCTTCCTCGCCGAAGAGGCCGAACGCGAGACCGGCGGCTTCGAGCCCTGGTTGCTGGAGGCGCGCTTCGGCGAGCACCCCGACGCCGAGCGCCCGGTCCTCGACCTCGGCGGCTGGGGCCTGCATGGCGCCGTCGACCGCGTCGACCGCGCCGCCGACGGGCGCGCTGTCGTCATCGACTACAAGCTCGCCGGCCAGGTGACGCCGCGGGAGAAGTTCGAGGAGCGGGCGAAGCTGCAGCTGCCGCTCTACCTGCTCGCCGTCGCCGAGCACTGGGGGGCAGAGCCGGTCGGCGCCCTCTACCACCCGCTGCGCGCGACCTCCACACGGCGCCCGCGCGGCGTCGTTTCCAGCGAGGTTGCCGAGGAGCTCGCCGGCTACAACGTCTACTCCGGCGACGTAGTCGAGCCGGAGGGTCTGGAGGAGCTGCTCGAGGACTCGCGCCGGCGCGCCGGCGCAATCGTCGGCCGCATGCGCGGCGGCGAGATCCGCCGCGACCCGGGCCCGCGACCGGGTCTGCGCGGCCACGACGTCTGCCCCGCCTACTGCACCTTCGCCTCGATCTGCCGCCGCGACCGCTCGCCGCGCTACGAGGAAGACGACGAGGGGGAGGAACGGTGAGCGCCGAGAAGACGAGCGCGGCGCCGGCGCGCCAGCCGACGCCAGAGCAGGCGGCGGCGATCGGCGTGCGCGGCGCCGACGTGCTGCTCGAGGCCGGCGCGGGCACCGGCAAGACCGGGGTGATGGTCGAGCGCTACTGCAAGCTCGTCTGCGACAGCGGCCTCTCCCCCGACGCCGTCCTCGCCTTCACCTTCACCGACAAGGCCGCGGCCGAGCTGCGACAGCGGATCCGAGCCGAGCTGGCACAGCGGGCGGAGCGCGGCTCGGAGCGGGCGGCGACCGTCCTTGCCGGGATCGGCGGCGCCTGGGTGACGACGATCCACGGCTTCTGCAACCGCGTTCTCGCCGCCCACCCGGTCAGCGCCGGCGTCGACCCCGGCTTCCGCGTCCTCGACGCCCCGGAGACGGCGCGGGCCGCGCGCGAGGCCTTCGACGATGCCCTGGTCGAGTTCTTGAAGGCGGGAGATCCGGCCCGCGAGGAGACCCTCGCCGCCTACGACCTCGAAGGCGTCCGGGGGATGATCGCCGGCATTCACGCCGAGCTGCGCAGCCGCGGCATCGCCGTGCCGACGCTGCCCGAGCCGCCGCAGCCCAATCCGGAAGCCGCGATCGAGCGGGCGCTGACGGCGGCGCGGGAGTGCCTGGAGGAGCTGAAGGAGGGGGACGCGAAGCGGGAGCCGCTGGAGCGGGCGCTGGACCTCCTCGCCGCGCCGGGGCCGGCTCCCGGCCTCGACGATCTGCGCCGGCTCGCCACGAGCAGCAAGGCCAAGGCGATCGCACCGTACAAGGAGGCAATCGACGCCGCTATCGCCCGGATCGCCGAGGCCGGCGAGGGCGCCGTGGCCTACCGCCACCTGGCCGAGCTGCTGGAGCTCTTCTCGACCCGCTTCGAGGCAGCGAAGGAACGGCGGGGCGGAATCGACTTCGAGGACTTGCAGATCCTCGCCGCGCGGCTGCTGGAGCGGGCGGAGATCGGCGAGCACTACCGGAGCCGCTTCCGCCAGATCCTCGTCGACGAGTTCCAGGACACCAACCGGCTGCAGCTGCGGCTGATCGAGGCGCTCCGGGGACCGAAGACCGAGCTGGTCGTGGTCGGCGACGAGCTGCAGTCGATCTACGGGTTCCGGCACGCCGACCTCGAGGTCTTCCGCCGCCGCCGCGAGGAGATCGACCGCCGCGCCGACGCCGAGCTGATGCGCCTCAGCGGCAACTTCCGCTCCCGCCCGGAGGTGGTCGGTGCCGTCAACCTCTTCGGCGAGGCGCTGCTGGGCGAGGCCTACACGCCGCTGCGGGTCGGGGTCGCCACCGAGGAGCCACCAACCCCGGCCGAGCCGGCGGTGGAGCTGCTGCTGACCGCCCGCGACGGCTGGGACGAGGAGGGAATTGACCTCGAACCGGCGATCGACGGCGCCACCCCGCTCAACTGCCTGGCCGAGGCGCGGTTCGTCGCCGCGCGACTGCGCGAGCTCGCCGACGAGGGGGTTCCGCGCGGGGAGATGGTGGTGCTCCTGCGCGCCTTCACCCACCTCGACGCCTACGAGGATTCGCTCGAACGCGCCGGCCTGCGCCCCTACGTGGTCGGCGGCCGCGGCTACTGGTCCCAGCAGCAGGTCGCCGACGTCTGCGCCCTGCTTGCCGTGGTCGCCAACCCCCTCGACGACCACGCCCTCTTCGGCGCCCTCGCCTCCCCCGCTTGCGGCGTCGCGCCCGACACGCTGTGGCTGCTGCGGGCAGCGGCCGGCAAGCGCCGCCACGTCTGGCCGGCGGTCGAGGTGGCGACGGGTTCCGGCGACTCCGAGCTGGCCGAGCCGGAGCGGCTGCAGGGGATCCCGGCGGGGGAGCTGGAGCTACTGCGCACTTTCGTCGGCCGGATCGCCTCCCTGCGCGAGCGGACGTCGCGGCTGGCGCTGCCCGCGCTGATCGATGCGGCGGTGACGGACACCGGTTACGACCTGGCGGTGCTATCGCGGCCGGCGGGCGAGGCGCGCTTCGCCAACGTCCGCAAGCTGGTGCGGCTGGCGACCGAGTTCGAGGCGCGCGAGGGGCGCGACCTGCGCGGCTTCCTCGACTTCCTCGCAGCGCGCGCCGAGAGCGACGCCGAGGCCCAGGCCGCGACCGCCGCCGAGGGTCACGAAGGGGTGCGGATCATGACCGTCCACAACGCCAAGGGGCTCGAGTTCGGGGTAGTCGCCGTCCCCGACCTCGCTCGCAGCCTGCTCGCCGGCGGCCGGGCGCCGCTGCTGACGATCGGCCGCGAGGAGCAGCCGCGGGTCGGCCTGCAGCTACGCCGGCTCGGCGCTCCCTCGATCAACCTCTTCGACCACGACGCCCTCTGCGAGGAGGCGAAGGAGCGCGACGCCGAGGAGGGCCTGCGCCTCTTCCACGTCGCCGCCACCCGAGCGAAGCGGCGGCTGATCCTCAGCGGGGTGGTCAAACCCGAGCCGGGCAAGAAGGCGAAGCCGAGCACGCCGGTGGTCGAGCGGCTGGTCGACGCGCTCGGAGTGCCGCGCGACTCCGACTCGCGCGTCCCGGTGGCGCCGCCCGCCCCGCGTCCGGGCCTGGAGGCCGAGTTCGATGCCACCGAGATCGCGGTGCGGGTCAACATCCCTGCCCCCGAGCGGGCCGCCGAGCTGCGCTCGCTGCGCCGTGAGGCCGCCTCCGCGCGACCGATCGGCAGCGGGCCGCCGCCGCTGGTCGAGCGCCGGCCGCCGGTCGTCCCCAGCCGCCCCCTCTCCTACACCGCGATCTCCGCTTACAAGGAGTGCCCCTACCGCTTCTACCTGGAGCGCGTGCTGGGCCTTCCACCAAGCGAACGCAGTTCTCCCCGCATACCGGGGACAACTGCGTCCAGCGAGCGTGAGGAGGGCACGGCTCGCGGTGCTGCGGTCCACGCGCTGCTGGAGTGGAGCCAGGCGAACGGGTGGGCGGAGCCGAGCGAAGAGCTGGCGCTGCGTCACGCTGAGGCGGCGGGGTTGGGGGTGGGGACCCCCTCTCCGGACACATCTCGCCTATGGCTCGATGTTGAGCGTCCTGAGAGGGGCTCCCCACCCCCAACGCTCGCGCGGGAGCTCCTTGATCCGGTGCGTAAGTGGCTGGACTCGCCGCTGCGGGGAGAGATCGCGGCGCAAGCTGCGCGCGTTCGCGCCGAGGTGCCGCTGTTGCTCGGCGTCGGCGACACCGTCCTGCGCGGCTCGATTGACCTGCTCGTCGAGCGCGAGGTTGCGCCGCCGCTCGTCGTCGACTACAAGACCGACCGCCTCGGCGGCGCCGCCCCGGCCGAGCGTGCCGCCCGCTACGAGGTGCAGCGCTCGATCTACGCGCTCGCAGTCGCCGAGGCGCTCGGCGCCAGCGAGGTCGAGGTCGCCTACCTCTTCCTCGAGCGCCCGGACGAGCCCGCGCTCACCACCCTCGGCGCCGCCGAGATGGCAACCGCCCGCCGGGGCCTGGAGGAGGCGATCGCCCAGATCAGCCGTGGCGAGTTCCCGGTCGCCCCGCCCGAGCGTCGCGACTGGTCCCTCTGCCGCGGTTGTCCGGCGCTCAGAGGCTTGTGCAGAGGCCCTGAAACCGCCTGACCGGGTCAGCCGACCTCTGAGGCGGTATCCAGTTTCGTCGCCAGATCGTCGAGGCGGAGCTCCTTCAGCCCCTCGCCGACCTCGTCGAGCTCGCCGGCGCAGTAGGTGACCAGCTCCTTTCCCTCCTTGCAGAGGTCGAGGGTCTCGCGCAGGCCGGCCTGGCCGGAGTCGAGCCGGTCGATGATCTCCTCCAGCCGCTCGACCGCGGCCTCGTAGGAGTCAGGCTTCGTCGCGCTGCTCTGGTCTCGCTCGGATTCGCCCATCGCTGAAGCGAAGGCTAATGCGCTCCGCGGCGCCGGCCTCGGCGGCGCTGGTCAGCGGCTCGCCCCCGTCCCCCTCGACGAGGGCGTAGCCGCGCTCGAGGGTGCGCTCGGGCTCGTGGGCGCGCAGGGCGACCGCGGCCCGGTGCAGGGCGTCGCGCCGTTTCTCCATGTCGGCGCCGGCGGCGCGCCGCCGCGCCCGCTCCAGGACCAGCGTCCCGATCCGCCGCTGCGAGGCGGCGCGATCGGCCAGGCCGCGTTCCGAAGCGGCTCTGATCTCGCGGATCTTCTGGTTCAGCTTGCTGCGCTCGCGCTGCAGCGCCCGTGCCGGCCCGCGGGCGAGGGCGCCGAGGTGGCGCGACCGCGTCCCGATCGCCCCCTCCCCCGCCCGCCGCAGCGCCAGCGCGCAGCGCTCGAGGCTCTCTCGTGCCGCCAGGCAGTCGAGCGGCACCGCCGCCTCGGCCGCGTGGGTCGGGGTCGAGCAGGCGACCGCGGCGACGTCGTCGATCAGGGTGCTGTCGCGCTCGTGGCCGACGGCGCTGATCACCGGCACCCGCAGCATCGCGACCGTGCGGCAGAGGGTCTCGTCGCAGAAAGCCCAAAGGTCGGCGAGGCTGCCGCCGCCGCGGGTGACGACGATCGCCTCGACCTCGGGACGGGCCGCCAGGTCCTGCAGCGCCCGGCCGATCGCCGGCGCCGCGTGGCGGTCCTGGACCGGCGCGAAGCCCCAGATCAGCGAGCCGCCCCAGCCGCGGCGCTCGAGCCCGGCGAGGAGGTCGCGACGGGCGGCACCGCGCTCGGCGGTGACAACCCCGATCGCCCTCGGCAGCGCCGGTCGGTGCAGCTGCTTCTGCAGCTCGAAAAGCCCTTCGGCGCGCATCTGCTTGCGCAGGGCCTCCAGGCGCGCGATCAGGTCGCCTTCGCCGGCCAGCCGCACGTGCGTCGCGCGGAAGCAGAAGTTTGGCGAGGCCTGGCCGCCGCCGGGGTAGTAGTCGAGCCCGCCGGAGATCACCACTTCGGCGCCGTCGCGCAGGTGCGCCCCCTCCAGGCCCGCCTTCTCAAGGTCGTTGAGCCAGATCGCGCAGGGCACCGCTCCCTCGCCGTCGCGCAGCTCGAAATAGGCCTGGACTTTGCTGCGCCCAACCCCCGTCACCTCGCCGATCAGCTGCACCCGCGCCCGCTCGCGCATCCATCCCTGCAGCTTGCGTGCGTAAGTGCCGACCGGGAACGGGCCCGGCAGGTCCGGTGCCACCCGGCCCGGCGGCGCTATCCGGCTTTCTTCCATCTGCGTGCCCACGACTTCAGCTCGCTGAGGACGGGATCGAGCTGCTGGCCCGCCTCGGTCAGCGAGTAGGTGACCCGGACCGGCGTCCCCGCTTCGACCTGGCGCTCGACCAGGCCCTCTTCCTCCAGCTCGCGCAGCCGCTGGGAGAGCAGTCGGTCGGAGAGGCCTGGGATCGCTCTGCCGAGCTCCCCGTAGCGCATCGGCCGCTCGGTCAGGGCGCAGACGATGGCGCCGGTCCAGCGCTTGCCGATCAGCTCGATCGCATGGTGGAAGTGGGGGCACACCGCACCACTTCTCTCCTCCTGGACCTGGGTCGGGCTGACCGGCTCCATCGTCCATCGAGCTTACTGAACGTAAGTGACGGGCAAGCTGGGGTTGGGGGGTCTTCTTCCAGACACTCAACATCGAGCCATAGCGAGATGTGTCTGGAGGAGGACCCCCCAACCCCACCCCCCGCTCAGCCGGTGCAGGGCCCGGTATCCACGTTCTCGAGGCCGGTCCGTCCCAGGGCTTCCCGCACCTGCTCGGCCGGGATCGCGAAGCCGCCCCGGGGGCCACTGGTCGTGGCGGCGAAGACCGTCCCGACCACGTCGCCGCGCGGGTCCACAAGGGGACCGCCCGAGTTGCCGCTGCGGACGACGCCGCTCATCGCCACGATCGTCCGCTCGATCGGCCCGCTGCCGTAGGAGTCCTCGCTGATCGTCGCCCGGGTCTCGCCGATGCGGGCCGGCGAGAGCGAGTAGGGGCCGTTTTCGGGGTAGCCGAGCACCGCCCCGCTCTCCCCCTCGTTGCGCTGGGAGCTGATCGGCAGCGGCGACAGGGGCGCGCCCACCCGCAGCAGCGCCAAGTCCTGCCGCGGCTCGTAGTAGATCGGGACCGCATCGAGCTCGACCCCGTCCTGGGTGGTGACCGTGGTGTCGTCGGATCCGGCGATCACGTGGGCGTTGGTGACGATGATCTCGGGTTCGACCGCCCAGCCCGAGCCCTCGATTCCCAACCCGCAGGCGGTGCTGAGCACGCGCACGACCGAGTCGCCGGCGCGGAGGACCTCGGGGTCGGAGGCGATCTTCGCGTTCGGGGCGGCGACGGGCGCGGCCGGCCCCAGCACCGTCGGCGCCGGGTCGACGCGGTCGAGCGCGTTCAGGAGCGGGCCGCTCGGCGGCAGCACGTCGTTGAGGCTGCGCAGGATCAGCGACTGCTGGATGTCGGCCCGCAACCGCGCGGTCGAGGGCGCGTGAAGGAGGACGGCGCCGAAGACCCAGGCGAGACCGAGGGCGACGGAGGCGATCAGGGCGGCGCCGCCGGCGCCGTCGGCGACGTTGAGGAAGGGGCGGCGGACGACCCTTTCCCGCAGGCCGAGGGCGAAGCTCTCCACCGTCACCGCCATCAGCGCCCCCACCAGCAACGCGCCCAGTGCGGCGCAGAGCGGCGCGTATGGGGAGTACGAGCCCTTCGTCAGCAGCAGCGGGCCGATCCGGCTGCCGGCGAAGGCGCCGACGCCGAAGCCGATCAGCGTCAGGGCGCCGACGATCAGGCCCTGCCGATAGCCCCAAAGGGCGAGAGCGACGGTGAATGCGAGGATCGCCCAATCCAAAACGGTCACCCGGGAATAGAAGCATGCCGGGAGAGCCTCCTTTACCTTTCGCCGGTGCCCTCGATCCCCACCGAGGCGGAGCGCCGTCGCCGTCTCCTCACCAGGACCCTGCCGCTCGCGGCCATCGCGCTGATCGCTTTCGTCGTCGGGATCGCCGCCGGCTCCGGCGGATCGCCGGAGAAGGAAGCCGCCGAGCGCTTCGTCACGGCCTGGGAGGCGAAGAACTTCAAGGCGATGTACACGGAGCTGAACGAAGCTTCGCGGGCGCGGGTGGATCGGAAGGAATTCGAAGCCGCCTATCGCGACGCCCAGCAGGTGGCGACGATGCGGGGGCTGAGCGCGGGAGGCGCCGCCGACGCCGAGGACAAGGTCGTCCCGGTCGAGATGACGGTCGCGACCGTCGCCTTCGGAACCGTCGAAGCCGAGCTCGAGGTGCCCTACGCCGACGGCGGGATCGAGTGGGACGAGAGCCTCGTCTTCCCCGGCCTGCGCGAGGGCGAGGAGCTGGCCGCCGACGTCGAGCTGGCCGAACGGGCGCCGATCCTCGCCCGCGACGGCACCGCCCTGGCCGAAGGGCCGGCCGAAGAACGCGAACACCCGCTGGGCAGCGCCGCGATCGACGTCACCGGCGAAGTCGGCGAAGCCTCCGAAGAAGACCTGCCGCGCCTCGCCCGCCACGGCTTCCCGCCGGAAACGCCGGTCGGGATCAGCGGCATCGAGCGCGCCTTCAACGACCGTCTTGCCGGCAAGCCCGGCGGCTCGCTGCTGGCGGTTGCCGCCGACGGCTCCGCCGTCCGCACCCTCGCCAAGTCGAAGCCGCAGCGGGGCGCCGCGGTGAAGACGACGATCGACCCCGAGCTGCAGGAAGCGGCGGTCTCGGCCCTGGCCGGCCGCCCCGGCGGCGTCGCCGTCCTCGACACCCGCAAGGGCGACGTGCGGGCGCTCGCCGGCCAGGCCTTCTCCGCCCCCCAGCCTCCCGGCTCGACGTTCAAGGTCGTCACCACCACCGCAGCCCTGGAAGCCGGCAAGGTCAGCCTCGACGACGAGTTCGAAATCAGCGACGGCATCAACGTCGGCGGCCGCTTCCTCAACAACGCCAACGGCGAGTACTGCGGCGGCACCTTCCGCGAATCCTTCGCCGAGTCCTGCAACGCGGTCTTCGCCCCGCTCGGCCCGGCGGTCGGCAACGACAAGCTGGTCGAAGCCGCCGAATCCTTCGGCTTCAACGCGCCGCTGACCCTCTACGCACCGCGGATCGTGGCCGAAGTCGACCCCGAGGAATCGACGATCCCCACCGAGATCGGCGAAGAAATCGACCTCGGCGTCTCGGCGATCGGCCAGGGCGAGGTGCTGGCGACGCCGCTGGAGATGGCAAGCGTCTCGCAGACGATCGCCAACGGCGGCGTCCGGCTGCCGACCTCGCTCGTGCTCAACCCGAAGCTGCGCCCGGACGCCGAGCCCGTCAAGGTGATGGAGGAGAGGACGGCCGAAGAGCTGACCGAACTGATGATCGGCGTCGTCACGGAAGGAACCGGGACCGCAGGCGCAATCTCCGAGGCCCAGGTGGCGGGCAAGACCGGCACCGCCGAGCTGGGGCCGAAGCCCGGCGAAGAGAACTCCGACAACCCGGTCCAGGTCAAGGACGCCTGGTTCACCGCCTTCGCCCCGGCGCAGAAGCCGCGGCTGGCCGTCGGGGTGCTGCTGATCGAAGCCGAAGCGGCGGGCGGCGAAGTCGCGGCGCCGATCGCCTCGGAAGTCCTCTCGGCCGGCCTCTAGAGGTCGAGCGTCACTTCAGCGCCCTCCTCATCCTCTTCACCGGGGATGTGGAGGGTCAGCGGCCGGTTCTCAGACGCTTCTTCGGGCAGCAGGAAGATCGCCACCGAGCCCTCGATCGGGCCCAGCTGGGCGGCGGTGTCGAGACGGGGGATCTGTTCCTGGGCTTCAACCGTGCCGTTGAACGGGAGGGCGAAGATGCTTTCGCTCTCCAGCACCTCGTACTCCTTGTCGTCGGCGTCGGTGATCGTCAGAGTCGAGGGCAGCGGCTGCGGCTCGTCGCTTTCGTTCTGCACCTCGAAGAAGACTCCGAAGTACGTCTCGCCTTTCGGCGCTTCCTTCTGCCCGACGAGGTAGGTCTCGTCCTCGTTGTCGTTGGCGTTGAGGTAGCGGGAGAAGGTGACGTTGTACTTCAGCTCGCCCAGCTCCACCGACTGACCCTCCTCGACCTCCTTGGAGTCGCTCTCGTAGCCGCAGGCGGAGACGCTCACGACCAGGAGGAGCAGCGCCAGGAGCGCGAGCAGCGACAGCATTGGGCGGCGGTGCGGGGACATCGGCGGCGAGGAGTCTATATATGCGAAGCGCGTTACGGGATGCCCGTCGCGTACCGGTTGCCGCCGGCGACGGCGATGCGCTCGGAGGCGGGCCGATCGGACTCGAGGTTGTCGCGCAGGCGACGCAGCGCCGCTCGCCAGCCGCGGCCCTGCCAGAGCGAGCCGGCGCTCAGCAGCTCAAGCAGGCGATCGCCAGGGCGGGGTTGCGTCCAGTGGGAGACTCGGACCGCGGTCAGGCCGCCGGCGCCCTCGGTCAGCTTCCAGACGGTGTGGTTGGGGATGCGGTTGCCGCGGCCGCCGCGGCCTTCCTCGACGACCCGGAAGGGCTCCTCGACGTCGACGATCGCGGTGTCCATCCAGACCTTGCGCAGCGGCGCGTTGACCCGGAACCTCGCCCCGGCGCCGACGCCGCTGCCGTCGATCCGGGTGAGGTGGAAGTCGGTGAGGAAGTGGTCGGTGAAGGAGGGGCGGGCGGCGAGGTCGACCAGCGTCGCGAAGACCTGCTCGCGGGGGGCATCGATCTCGATTTCGGCGCTGACGGGGCCCATGGGGGCGGGGATTCTAGATGTCAGCCCAACTAACGACCGGATTGGCAAGTTTGAGTGATTTTCAGCAAGGGCCGGTCTAGTATCGAACTAACGTCCAGAGAGGAGAGCACCCCATCTTCAACACTGCCGGCACCAGCCCAGCCGGCGAGGCCTTTGCCACCGGCTCCATGCCCGGCGAGGGAACCTACTTCTGCCTCGTCTGCGGCACCCAGGTCTCACTGAGGGAGACCGATTCACTCCCCTCCTGCGCCCGCTGCGGCGCCTCCCGCTTCCGCCGCGACTCGATCTTCTCCTCGCTGCAGGAGCACGGCTCCAAAACCGTCGAATTCGCGGTGACCGGCGAGCGCGAGCCGCCCGGCTGGCTCGACGAAGCCCGGGAGCGCCTGGCCGCGCCCGGCTACCACCTGGCGATGCGCGAGCACGGCGAGATCGCCACCTTCGCCCTCGGCGAGGGCTGGACCAAAATCGGCCGCTGCAGCACAGCGGACATCTGCCTCGACGACCCCAGCGTCTCCCGCCGCCACGCGATGATCTGCAGCGAGAAGGACCAGCGCCCCCGCGTCCTCGACGACCGCAGCCTCAACGGGATCCTGCTCAACAATCGCAAGATCGACGTCGCCGTCCTCAACCCCGAAGACGAGCTGACGATCGGCCGCTACCGCCTCTACCTGCTGCAGGCCTGACCGCGAGACCGCAAAAAAGCATCGTCAGGATGCTTTTTTGCGGTCTCGGCGAGGCAGCCCCGTTTTCCGGCCACCCCCGCTCCTACGATGCGGCTTGGTGACCGACTTTCCAGACGATCCCGGCAACCCGCCTGGCGAGGAGTCGATCTCTGCCTCGGCCGAGCGCGCCCGCGCCGAGCTCCACGCCGAGATCGAGCGGGTTCGCCGCGGCGTCGAGCAGATGCTCAACGAGCAGAACGCGCCACTCAACAGCGACATCCGCCGGGAGTTGGAAACGATGCAGGACCACCTCCGCCGCTACGTCAAAACCCGCATCCGCAAATCCCAGAAGCGCACCGACCGCCGCGTCGAGCGCCTCGAGGACCGCACCGCCGCCCTCGAGAAGCGCCTCGACGGCATCGACGCCGAGCGCCGGATGACCGAATGGCGCATCCACTCCGACACCGAGCGCATGCTCGGTGGCCTACTGCAAGAGGTGCGCGGGATCGCGGACCGGCTGGAGGGGAAGCCCCCTCCCCCGGCCCTCTAGATCACTCGGTGCTGATGCTCGGGTCCGCCTGGACCTTCAGCGGCACGATCATCAGGAAGTTGCTGGTGGCGTCGGCGGCGAGGTCGAGGACCCGCTGGGCCTCGTCGTCCTGGCCGGTGGCGCGGAGCTCCGATGCGTAGCCGCTGAGGAGGTCGTCGAGGTCGAATAGGGCCTCGTTGTCGAGGTCCTTGAGTTCGACTTTGGCGCCCTTGCCGAGGCGGCGTTCGATTGCCGCCCGGTCGATGCCGAAGGCGTTGTGGCGGATGTAGACGCGGCCGCCGGTCATGCCGGCACAGGCCCAGGGGCCGATGTCGCCGAGGACGACGGCGCGCCCGGAGGTCATGTACTCGAAGGCGAAGCCCTTTGCGTTGGCACGATCAGCGAGTGCCCCCCGGCTGTCGTCGATCGGCTGCTCCGGCTCGCCCGCCAGCACCACGTCTGCACCGGAGAGGCGGATGCAGAAGCGGGAGTCGGCGCTGCCCTGGACATAAAGCTTGCCGCGCTGGGCGCCGTAGGCGAAGGACTTTCCCACGGAGCCGTTAAGGCGCTTCCCTCGCGACCCCTTGCCCTTGAGGATCGAGATCGTCCCGCCCAGCATCGTCTTGCCGACGCCGTCCTGGGCGCCGCCCTCGACGCGGATGTTCACCCCGTAGGAGTTGAACGCTCCCAGGCCCTGACCAGCGACCGAGCCGCCGTCGAACTCGAGGTTGGCGAGAACGTGGTCGTCGCTACCCGCGGCGCCACCGTCGAAGATCCGGTTGCGGGCGATTGCCCCGGCCAGCTCGGTCCCGAGCACGCGGTCGTTGGCATCGGTCGCGCGCGGGAAGCGGCTGCTGACGGTCCTACCCGAGCAGACTTCCGGCGCCAGGGCGGCGATCTGACTCGAGGCCTGCTTCGCCTCCATCCGGATCGGCCGCGCCATCACGAGGCCGGCTTCGGCGCGCGCCTCGGCCTCCTCGGCCACCGGCAGGTCGAGCGGTTCGAGGTCGAGGTGCTCCTCCAGCGGTTCGATCAGCGGCGTCAGGTCGATCGTGTCCTTCATCGCCACCTGCTCCAGCAGGTCGTAGCGCCCGACCAGGTCCTGGGCGCGCTCGTAGCCGAGCGAGGCCACCACCTGCTTGACCTCCTCACCCATCGAGGCGAAGAAGCGGGCGCAGCTTTCGGCGGCGCGGTCGACCTCCTGCGGGGTGAACTTCTTCAGCCCGTGGGCCTCGGCTTCTTCTGGGGTCTCGATCTGGGTGGCGATGCCGACGTGGCAGGTGTCGAGCTGGCAGCCGCGGCAGATCGTGCAGCCGAGGCTGACCATCGCCAGGGTGCCGAAGCCGACGCGGTTGGCGCCGAGGCAGTGGAGCTTGACGATGTCGTGGCCGGTCCGGTAGCCGCCGTCGGCCCAGATCTCGACCCGGTTGCGCAGCCCGGCCTCCATCAGCGCCCGGTGCACGGCGCGGGTGCCGATGTCGCTCGGCAGGCCGACGTGGCGCAGCGCGTGCTGGCGAGCCGCGCCGGTCCCCCCCTCGAAGCCCGAGAGGGTGATGATGTCGGCGCCGGCCTTGGCGATCCCGAGCCCGATCGTGCCGATGTTCGGCACCACCGGAACCTTGACCGACACCCGCACGTCCGGGTTGACGGTCTTCAGCTCGTCGATCAGCTCGGCCAGGTCCTCGATCGAGTAGAGGTCGTGGTTGTTGGAGGGCGAGATCAGGTCGGTGCCGGGCGAGGCGTTACGCGCCGCGGCGACCTTCTCGGAGACCTTCTTCCCGGGCAGGTGGCCGCCCTCGCCGGGCTTGGCGCCCTGGCCGATCTTGATCTCGGCGACGTAGGAGCTGTTCAGCATCTCCGCGGAAACCCCGAAGCGACCGGAGGCGACCTGCTGCCCGCGCCAGTTGCGGTACTGGCCGTACATGTCGCGGATCTCGCCACCCTCGCCGTTCATGCAGAGGATGTTGGTCGCTTTCGCCGCGTCCGCGTAGGCGCGGAAGGCCGGCTCGGACTGCGAGCCGAAGCTCATCGAGGAGATCACGATCGGGTAGTCGTGGTGGCCGACACCCGCGTCGACACCGGTCGGGTCGACCGGGTCGCGATCGCCCTTCAGGGCCATGATGTTGCGCATCGAGATCGGGCTCTGCTTCTCGAGATCGCGGACTTTCTCCGAGTACTCCTCGTAGGTGCCGGTCCCGTTCGCGGTCGCGATCGCCGCCTTGTAGACCTTCGGGTAGAAGCGAAACGTCTTCGCCGGTTTCGCCGCCGCGTCGTCTCCGCTGAGCGCGTGGGCGCGGGCGTTGGTGTCCTCGTCGAGGTCGGCGAAGCCGGTCCCGGCCTTCTCGGAGGCGGCGTAGAACTCGGTCTGGAAGATCTCCGCCAGCTCCGGCTTGATCCCGATCGAGCTGAACTGGCGCGCGTAGCCGCGGACCTCGTGGATCCCGATCGTCGAGATCACTTTCTCGATCCCTTTGCGCAGCGCCGCGCAGAGGTTGGAGACGTCGGACTCGTAGTCCTCGACGCAGATCACCTCGACCATCGTGTACGGGCAGACGCCGTTGGCGCCGAGCCCGAGCGCGAGCATCACGTCGTGGACGTTGCGGATCGAGGCGGCGCGCAGGACGAGCCCGCAGCGCCGGCGCAGGTTCTCTTCGCCGGCCTCGACTTTGAACTGCTTCAGCGCCTGGTCGACCGCCGAGGTGGCCAGGTGCGGGTCGAGGTAGCGGCGCTCGGCGTCGTAGACGGTGCGGTCGGTGAGGACCAGCAGCTCGCAGCCGTTGCGGACCTTCTTCACCGCCTCCTGCTTGATCCGCTCGATCGCACCTCGGGTCGTCTCCGACTCCAGCAGGGAGATGTCGACGGCGGCGGCGCGGCCGCGGAACTCCTCCCAGAGATCCTCGAGCAGGTAGGTGTCGTGGTCGCGGGCGATCTTCCGGTAGGGCTTGTCGGCGAGCGGCGCCAGGCCGTGGTGGCCGCCGAGGATCACCGGGAACCCGGTTTCGACCGTGCCGGTGTCCTCGCCCGCGTTCTCGAGCGAGGGACGGCGGCCGAACAGGGTCCGGGTCGAGAAGTGCTCCATCTCGCGTTCGCGGTCGATCGCCGGGTTGGTGACGACGGCGACCGTCTCCTTGAAGTAGTCGGCGAGGTTCTGCCGCTCGGGCGAGAGAGCCGCCAGCGGCCCGTCGTAGCCGAGCGAGCCGACCGGCTCGGCCCCGTTGGAGGCCATCTGCTGGACGAGTTTGACGTCGTCGCGCTGCCAGCCGAAGCCGGCGAGGACGCGGTCGGAGACCCGGACCGGCTCCTCGGGGCCGGCGTCGGTGTAGCCGGGGACGTCCTGGCCCTCGAGCGGGCCGCCGGTCTGCAGCGCCCGCTCGTAGCCCGCGACCGCCTCGACGCCGTTCCGCTTCAACCAGCGGTCGCGGACGATCCGCAGCATCTCGTCGTGCGGGTGCAGGCTCGAGCTGCGCTCGGTGCGGTCGATCTGGACCAGCACCTTCTCACCCGGAGCCAGCGGCTTCGGCTCCGAGCACATCTTCGCGACGGAGACGACGCCGGGCTCGGAGCTGAAGACGAAGTCGTCTTCGGTCTCCACCTGCCAGAGCGGGCGCAGCCCCATCGCGTCGGCGGAGAAGACGCACTCGTCGGCGTGGCGGGCGATCAGCGCGACCGGGCCCTGGGCGAACGGCCCCATCGTCTGGTGCAGGTACATGTAGAAGGCGTGCAGGTCCTCGGGCAGGTCGCGGACCTCGGCGACGATCGGCGGCACGACCATCTCCATCGCCTCGGCGAGGCTGAAGCCCTCGCGGCTGACCAGGGTGTCGATCGTGCGGTTGAGGTCCTGCGAATCGGAGGAGCCGGGCTGGATCGGCACCGCCAGCATCTTCGCCTCCTGGCGCAGCTGCTGGATCGTGTTGATCTCGCCGTTGTGGCCGAGCACCGAGAACGGCTGCACCCGTTTGAACGAGGGCCAGGTGTTGGTCGAGTAGCGGTTGTGACCGAAGCAGCCGATCGTCTCGAAGCGCGGGTCGTGCAGGTCCGGGTAGTACTGGCCGAGTACGTTCGGGGCGCCCATCACCTTGTAGACGCAGGTGGTGGCGGAGAAGGAGGGTACGTGGACGTCGAGCTCTTTCTCCAGGCAGATCATCAGGTCGAAGAGGACGTGGTGGCGGGTGGCAGAGTCGGCGACGAGGCCGCCGAGCTGCCAGAAGATCGGCTCCTCCTCGCGCGCGGTCGGGCCCAGCGCCGGCGAGTTGACGACGCCCTCGCGCTCGGCGAGGACGCGGAAGCCGCCGGCCGCGAGCAGCTCGCGAGCGTCGTGCTTGACCTTCTCGACGTCCTGGGAGCGCTCGATGAAGACGTGGGCGACGGCGAAGGCGTCATCGGTAGCCAGCGACGGGTCGTGGCCGCCGGTGCGGACCTCCTCGGCCCAGATCTTGCGCGGGATGTCGACCAGGAGGCCGCAGCCGTCCCCCTCGCCGTCGACGTTGCCGGCGCGGTGGAGCATCTTCTGCAGGGCGGGAATCGCCAGCTCGATCGGTTCGTGGCTCGGCGTCGCGTCCTTGCGGACCGAGGCGTAGATGGCGCAGGCGTCTTTGTCCTCGACGCTGGGCGGAGAGACGAGCGGCCGGTAGGGACGCTCTGGCGAGTAGCGCTCCACGCGAGCGCCGCGATCTGACTGGGTCTTCAATTTTGACCTCCCGGGTTCCACGCCTTCTT
>Ga0190269_10000423_pt1 | contig 22174 bp, 10 predicted proteins | sample Popmic249IS_FD_133749 | JGI IMG/M metagenome (GOLD analysis project Ga0190269, IMG submission 133749) | Populus adjacent soil microbial communities from riparian zone of Blue River, Arizona, USA - 249 IS | ecosystem: Environmental > Terrestrial > Soil > Riparian zone | place: USA: Arizona... | reverse complement strand
TAGTTGCGTGCGCCTTGGTCGCCCGCCGTGCCGGGGCCGCGACCCTCGAATGCGTCTTCGGAGAGCTTCGCGATGTGACCGCGGATAAAGTCGGCGTTGACTTGCTCGGCTGCGCGCTCGGCATCCTGTGAAAAGGGCTTGGGCGGTGCCGCCGGTGCTGCGCTCGCATGGCTGTCTGCGACCGGTACCGCGGGGTGCTCGGGCGCCGGAGCAGGCTTTTGACACGCGGCGAAGCTCAGCACACACAAGCAGAGCGTGAGCTTATCGATGGTGAAAAATTCTGACTGGAGGGTCATGGGCCTCGACTATGGCTTTTGGATGCGGGTTCGCGTGGGCAAGCGCGCACGCTTTTCTGCATTTGCAGGCTCTGTGAGCGGGAGTGTCACAGGGTCACGTGCGCGCTGCAATGAATCTGATCGGCCGGCCGCTTTACCGGCCCGGCGCCGCGATCCCGTGTAGGCTGCCGCCGCGTGACGCAGCCTGTTTATCGAGCCGTTTGTTACCGGTGTTTCAAGCCGCAGCTGACTTGCATCTGTGAGCGCTTGCCGAGCGTCGCGAACCGCACCGAGGTGCTGGTATTGCAGCATCCACGCGAGCGATTGCATCCGATCGGTACGGCCCGGTTTGCGCAGCTGGGTTTGGAGCGTTCGGCCGTGCACGTGGCGTGGAACGCTGGGGCCCCGGAGACCGAGCGACCCAGCTGGTTGCCGGCGCAAGTGGGCCTCTTGTATCCGGCGGCCGATGCGCGGGAGCTCTCGCAGCTGCCGGTAGGCGAGCGACCGGACCAGCTCCTTGTGCTCGACGGCACGTGGAACACCGCGCGCACGCTGTACCGCGACAAGCAGTGGCTGCACGGTTTGCCGCACTATCGCTTGATGCCGGCGCAGCCTGGCCGCTATCGGCTGCGCCGAGAGCCACAACACGACTATGTGTCGACGATCGAGGCGATCGTTGAAGCGCTGCGGATCCTGGAGCCCGGGACGTCCGGTCTCGACGAGCTGCTCGCGGCGTTCGACCGCATGATCGATCAGCAGATCGAGCTGGCGAGCAACCGCACGGGGCCGCGACGTACGCGCAAGCGGCGGCGTCCTGCCGAGCAGCGTAACGTGCCGCATGCTTTGCTGCGGTCGCTGTCGCGCGTGGTGATCGTGTACGGCGAGTCGGCGCGAGCGCCCGCAGGTATGCCCGATGAGTTTAGCGTCTTGGTCGCCTATGCGATGGGCACGGGGCAGGTGTTTCAGTGCTTGGTTCGGCCGCTTGGGGGATTGCCGCCTGCCGATCATCTGCGGCACATGGGCCTCGTGGCATCGGACTTCGATGGGGCTTGCAGCTCCGGCGAGATGTGCGAGCGCTTCGAGGCATTTCTGACCGGGCTTGCGGAGCCGCCGCTCATGGCTGCATGGAACCAGCGTACGCTGGACATGCTCGCGCGCGTGACCGGGCGCGGTGGCTCGCGCCTGGCGATCAAGGCGGCCTATCGCGCGGTGTATGGCTGTGACGCGTTCAGTCTGGAGGAAGTGGTCGCACAGCGCGGCTTCGCGCTCACTCCGCTGGGCTTGATGGGCCGCGCGGAGCGGCGGCTCGCCGGCTGCGTGGCGGTGGCGCAGCACCTTCACGATCGGGCGGTGGGTGGAGCGCCGCTGTGAGCGGCCGACGGGTCGCTGTCGCGTTTCTTTTGGTTGTGAGTTGCGTGCTGCCGCCCCGAGCGGCGGCACACGAGCTCGACTTTCAGTCGCTCGTGTTGATCTGGGATGCTGCGGAGGCGCGTCTGCAGGGGCAGGTCGTCACCTATCCAGAGCAGGTGAGGAGCGTCGGGGACGCGCGCGCCGCGGAGCTGATCGCGCTCCTGCGTGAGAGCTTGGATGTCGAGATAGACGGCGTGAGCTGCGGTTTGCGCTTCGAGGTGCGTGAGCTGTGGGTGCCGGCTGGCGCGTCCGCAGGCGATGTAGTGATGGCGCGGTGCTCGAAGCTGGTTGGTGTGCCGCGCACGCTGCGCGTGTTTGCTGGGCACGCGCTCCATGGGTTGCGAGTCACTGTGCAGCGGATCGAGCGCTCGGGCCAGTTGGTGACGAACGACACGGTCGTGTTAGGCGGCAGCTGGTCTTCGCGGTACTCGTTTCGCGCGGGCTGGGGTGCGCAGGCGGAGCTGCGCGGCTGGGCTCTCGCATGGCAGTACCTGCGCTACGGCGTCGAGCATATCCTCGACGAGGGCTGGGACCACGTGGCGTTTATCGCTACGCTCGTGCTCGGTGCGCTGGGCGCGGGCTTCGGAGGTATGCTCGCGCGCTTGTCGGCGTTCACGCTTGCCCATTCGCTCACGCTCGCGCTCGGCGCGTTAGGCTGGATGGTGTTGCCGCGCAGCGTGGTGGAGCCGTTGATCGCGCTGTCGATCGCGCTGATGGCTCTCGTGCAGCTGCTCGCGCTGCGCGCGCGCTGGGGGCTCGTGCTGCCGTTCGCGTTTGGGCTCCTTCATGGACAGGGTTTCGCGTCGGTGCTGATCGATGCGGGGCTGCCTCTTTCGGGGTTTTTGCTCGCGCTGCTTGCGTTCAATGTCGGCGTGGAGCTTGGACAGGGGCTCTGGGCTACAGGATTTTGGCTCGGCGCTCGAGCGCTGCCGGCGAAGCATGCGCCACGCGTGCTGCGGCTCTGCGCACTGGCCCTCGCGATCTTGGGGCTGTACTGGACTTGGGAACGGACGCTCGGCTGAGCTGCGCACACAGAGCGCTTGACCCGCGCGCGTGCTGCTGCGCCACTTCACTGCGTTAAACATGTTTACATCAGCATTCGTGCGGCGTGGCGCCGCGTTTGGTCTGTGCGTGCTGGCCGGTTGCGCAGGTGACAAAGGCGCGCAATCAGGTGCGGCTGGAGCACCTTCGGCCGGGGTGACGTCAGCGCCTGCCAGCGGAGCGGCGGGACAGTCCGCGGCTGGGGGCAGCTCGCAGACGATGAATCCGGTGACAGGCCTCGGGGGTACGGGCGGGATGCGGGCACCCGGTAGCACTGCGCCTGCCGCTGGCAGCGGCACCGCCGGAGCAGCGGGCGCGGGACCGGGCGCAACAGCAGGTGCGGGTGGCGCGGCTGGTTCTGTGGGTCCTGCCATGATGGGACCTGTCGCGACGGGCGACGGATTCTACAGGCTCGAGCGGCTCGACCGCGGCGTGGTCGCAGTGCGCGATAGCGCTGGCACGGGCGTCTTCGTGAGCTTCCGGATGCATGGCTACGAGTATGATCCACTGCGCCCGGAGCGCGTGTCGTACGAGCTGTTGCGTGACGGAGCGAAGCTCGTCGACCTGACTGACAGCACGAACTATCTCGACGCGTCCGGTACGATGAGCTCGAAGTACAGCGTGCGCGCGGTGCTAGACGGCGTGCCCGGCGAGCTCAGCGCCGAGGCGAGTGTCTGGGCCGAGCAGTACCTGCGCATTCCGCTCGAACCGCCGGCGTCGGGCTACAGCGCGAACGATGCGAGCGTCGCCGACCTCGATGGCGATGGTCAGTACGAGGTCATCTTGAAGTGGGACCCTGACAACGCCAAAGACAACTCGCAGGCAGGTGTTACGGGCTCGGTGTTTCTCGATGCGCTGAAGCTGAACGGCGAGCGCATGTGGCGCATCGATTTGGGCCCTAACATTCGCGCAGGCGCGCACTACACACAGTTCATTGTGTATGACTTCGACAATGACGGCAGCGCTGAGCTCGCGGTGAAGACCGCGCCGGGAACGAAGGGGGGCGATGGCAAGTTCCTCGCGCAGGGCCCCGCAGCGGACGACGACGACAGCGCGATGTTTCGCAACTCCGAAGGCTACGTGTTGTCAGGACCCGAATATCTCACTGTCTTCGGCGGCATGACGGGCGGAGAGCTCGCGACTGTGAGCTACGATGTGCCGCGTGGGCGCGTCGCGGATTGGGGCGATGACTACGGCAATCGTGTGGATCGCTTCCTCGCGACCGCTGCTTATCTCGACGATTCCGGGCTCGCGAGCTTCGTGATGGCGCGCGGGTATTACACGCGCACGACGCTGACTGCGTGGAGCTTCCGTGAAGGCAAGCTCTCACAGCTGTGGAAGTTCGACAGCAACCAGAGCGGGCGGGACGGCGAAGGCCGATCGTATACAGGGCAGGGCGCGCACAGCTTATCGGTGGCCAACGCCGATGACGACCCGGATCAGGAGATCATCTACGGTGCGATGACTGTGGATCACGATGGCAAGGGCAAGTGCTCGACCGGCTTCAACCATGGCGATGCGCTGCACGTGAGCGATCTCGTTCCGGGGCGTCCGGGCTTGGAAGTGTTCATGCCGAACGAAGACGGTACACGCCCTGCGTATTACGTCCGCGACGCTGGCAACTGTGAGATCGTCTTCCAAGGTCCGATGAACGGAGAAGACACCGGACGCGCAGCCGCAGGGGATGTGTCACCTGACAACCCAGGCGCAGAGGTCTGGGCTTCGGGCGGGACTGGCCTGCTCGACGCGGCTTCGGGAGCGCAGCGCGGAGCGGCACCGCCGTCGATCAACTTCTTGATCTGGTGGGATGGCGACGAGTCGCGCGAGCTCGAGGACAAGACGGTCATTCAAAAATACGGCGGACAAACACTCCTGTCTTGCGGCGAATGCGCCTCGAACAACGGGACAAAGGCCACGCCGACGCTGGTTGGAGACATCTTGGGTGACTGGCGCGAAGAAGTGATCTGGCGCGAAGCCGACAACTCGGGCCTTCGCATCTACACCACGAAAGACCTCACAACGCGTCGCATCTACACCCTGATGCACGACGCCCAATATCGGATCGCAATCAGCTGGCAAAACGTCGCCTACAACCAACCGCCGCATCCGAGCTTTCACATCGGCACTGACATGAAGCCCCCGCCCAAGCCTGACATGCGCACGCGCTAGTCGTACACGCATGCGTGCCGCCTACAGCGGCACACCGTGTGTTACGTCTGTGTTGCCGCTGGCTTTACTCGCGTGCGTTCCGATGCGATCAACGCGTATCTATGCGAGATCAGGGTGCCCCACCGCGGGTTCGTTCGCGCCTCCTTTTTGTGTTGATGGCGCTGTGCGTTGGCTTCGCCGACTCTGCCAGGGCGCAGGTGAAACCCTACTTTCTGGTGATCGTCGACACTTCTGGGTCGATGGGTTGGTGCTCGGGTGGTAGCTCAGCATCGCTCGGAGCGAACGATTGCAGTTGTCACGTCGGCAACGATTGCAATGCAGCGTTTCTGACGAATCGCTGTGGCTTCGCGCGCAATCGTTTGGGCGATGCGAAGTGTTCGTTGCAGCGCATCATTGATGGTGTGGGCAGCGATGCGGTGTTTGGGCTGATGCAGTTCGAGCATCCCTGCAGCGCGACCTGCGCGGATGGTGGCGATCTGTCCAGCTTGTCTAACTGCGATCCGAATACGAGCTATGACGACGATGCATATGACGACGGTCAGCTGCTCGCGAATTTCGATCTGAGCACCTCAGGCAACGCGAACATCCGCGAGTGGGTCGACGGGCAATGCACAGGCACCTGTACCGGCGACTACACGCGCGAGCTCACGACCGGCTGGTGGACGCCGATCGGTCGCTCGCTGCAGCGCGCCGATGAGTTTCTGCACGGCCTGCCGTCCACGGGGTTCTTGTTCCCCACGGCCGGGGATGTGCGGCCGCCTTCGCCGCTCGCTGGCGACAGCGCCCTGGCATGCCGCAAAGTCTCGGTGATCCTGCTCACGGATGGCGCCGAGACGTGTGCTGGCGATCCTGTCGCGCAAGCCGCGAGCTTGTTCGCCGGCTCTCCGAGCGAGGCGCCGCCCGCGAACAAGTCGATCCCCACGTATGTGATCGGCTTTGGCACGGGCGGCGATTTCACGCCCTCGGTGCTCAACCAGATCGCGCAGGCTGGTGGCACCGATGCGCCAGGACCCGAACGGTTCTACGCGGCCTCGGACGAAGCCGGCTTATCTGCGGCGCTGGCCGAGATCGTCGCGCGCTCGCTCGTCACCGAGGTGTGCAACGGGCTCGATGACGATTGCGATGGCAATGTCGATGAAGGCTTGCCATCGGGGCAGCCGGGTCCTGCAGCCCAGAGCGGCGCGCTGTTCTGTGACGGCGAGGCCAAGCGCAGTGACCCACAGAACGCACAGGTACGCGCGCGACCAGATTTCCCGGACAACCTCGCGCGCACGACAGCGATCACAGATCGCGTAGTGTGCGGCCGCGTGAGCGACACCTGCGACCACGCCGACTTCGACGACGACTGCGACGGCCGCTTGGACGAGGATGCGAACAACCTGAATAGCTGTGGCGTGTGCCCCGGGCAGCAGGATGTCTGCGACGGCGTGGACAACGACTGCGATACCATCATCGACAACGCCGCTGGCAGCAGCCAGCCGTTTTCGGCCTGTCCGCTGCGCTGCAACGCGAATGTGCCCTGCGGCAGTGACATCGGCGAGTGCACTCACGGCGAATACATTTGTAGCAACGGGAACCTCGACACGGGCACGTGCGTGGGCCAGCAGGGCCCGATGATGGAGGTCTGCGACAACAAGGACAACGACTGCGATGGCATCGTCGACAACCCGTCCGTGTTGGCGCGGCCGTGCACGACTCCTTGGGGCAGCGCCGGCATCTGCGTGCCAGGCGTTCAATACTGTGCGAAGCCGGATGAGCTGGCCGACGGCGATGGCTATCACATCGATGCGCAAGGTCAGCCGGTATGTGATGGACAGGTGAACCCCGAGACCCGCGAGCTGTGTGACGAGCTGGATCACGACTGCGATGGCAATCCATTCACTTGCACACAAGCTTCCTGTGAGAGCCCGGACATCGTCGGCGTAGGCGATCCTTGCGGTCAGGGCATCGGCTCGTGCATGGGCGTGCAGTACTGCGAGATGACGACGCAGCCACCGACGCTGCGCTGCAACGCAGAGGGTGGCAGCGCCGAGATCTGCGACGGCGGGGACAACGACTGCGATGGCGCGGTCGATGAGGATCTCGGACCCCAGGGACCATGCGGGTCCGGTCGTGGCGAGTGCAGACCCGGCAACTACGAGTGCGACACCACCCTTGGCAAGCGCGTGTGCATCGGCGCGATCGGACCGACCTCGGAGATCTGCGACGCGCTCGACAATGACTGCGACGGCAAGGTGGACGAAGGGATCGGGCTCGGCGAGACGTGTGGCGAGTCGGAAGGCCGCTGCGAGCCGGGCAAGCTGGTCTGTCAGGGCGGGCGCACCGTGTGCAGCGGAGATATCGCGCCGCAGCACGAGACCTGTGACTGCACGGACAACGACTGCGATGGCAAGACGGACGAGGACACAGGCAACAATGCGGTGTGTCCGGGCGCGAGCGTATGCACGCGCTGCCAGTGCGCGCTGCCGTGTGCACCGACGCAGGAGTTCATCGCGCAATGCCCTCAAGGCAAAGCGCCGGTCACCGAGAACGGCGCGTGTTTCTGCGTCGCGGAGCAATGTAACGACGAGAAGTGCGCGGCTCAAACCATCGAGCAGGACGGAGTGACACAATGCGCACCCGACTCGGACGAAGTCGGCACCTGCGTATGTCAGGACAATGCATGCGTGTCGCGCTGCGCCGGTGTGAGCTGCAGTGACGGCTTAGTCTGTGATCGCACGGATGGTCGTTGCAAACAGTCGAGCTGTCTCTTGCCACAGTTCAAGTGTCCCGCTGGACAGCACTGCGTACTGATAGATCAACAGTTAGGTTGTGAGGATGATCCCTGCGCCGCGCGGGAGTGCGAAGCGGATCAAGCTTGTAAGAGCGGTGAGTGCGTAAAGAGCTGCGGCACGGTGCGCTGCGAGACGGGCCAGCGCTGCCTCGACGGCGAATGCGTGGCGGATCTCTGCACCTCGTCGTGCGCGCTCCTGCCCGAGGTGTGTGACCCCGCGACAGGCGAGTGCGTGACCGCACAGGGCCAGTGCGCTGTCACAGGCTGCGCGGGCGGTCAGGTTTGCAACACCGTGGCCGGCGAGTGCGGCGAAGATCCCTGCCTGCGCATCGTGTGTCCGGTCGGAGAGCGCTGCGTGCCGGAGACGGGCCAGTGCGAGCAGCGCTGCGCCGAGGGGCGCGTGTTCTGCGACGGCGATTGCATCGACCCCAGCTCCGACCGGCGCTTTTGCGGGGCGAGCGGCGCTTGCACGGGCGACAGCGATGGCGAGCGCTGCGGGAGCGGGCTCGTCTGCTCGCTCGGCGCCTGCAGCGACCGCTGCGCCGACGATCTGGTGAGATGCGACTCGACCTGCATCGATCCGCAGAGCGATGACGCACACTGCGGCGCACGTGACGACTGCGAGGGCGGCAACGCCGGTCAGCTGTGCAAGGAGACCGAGACCTGCGAGCGTGGCCGGTGCCGCTCGAACCTACCACCGGACCCTGCAGATCTAGCTGGCGTCGTCGCTACCGGCGGCGGAGGTTGCGCGTGCAGCGTAGGACCTGGCTCGCATGCGAGCGCGCCGAGGGGCCTCGCCCTGGGCCTGTTCCTGTGCTTCAGCGTGCTGCGCTTGTCTCGCAGGCGCAGGCACAGCGCGCTCTTGCCCGTGCTCGCCGTGCTCGTGACGTTGATGTCAGGCTGCGAGACACGCGCGTTCAAGTTACGCCGCAGCGACGACGCGGGCACAGATGGGCCGCGTCGTGATGCTGCTGTGCTCGCCGACTCGGGCCTCATCGTCGGGCGCGACAGCGGTCAGTCGCAGCGCGGCGATGCACAAGCCGGAGATGGTCAGGTCGCCGACGCGTGTCTGGCGCAGGAGCTATGCAACGGCAAAGACGATGACTGCGACGGCACGGTCGATGAGGATCCGAACCTCGACGACAGTCGCGTGGATGTACAAAATGATCCATTGAACTGCGGCCGCTGCGGGAACGCGTGCGCGATCGAGCACGCGTTCAACACGTGCAAGGAAGGCCGTTGTGAGATCGACCGCGGGCGCGGCGAGCAAGGCTGTGACATCGGTTTTCACGACCTCGACCAGAATGCTGACAATGGTTGTGAGTACGGCTGCGCGCGCAGCGGGGACAACGACAGTGCGTGTGACCTGTTAGACAACGATTGTGATGGCAAGGTCGACGAAGATGTAGATCTGGACGACGACGTCGCGAACTGCGGTAACTGCGGCGTGCGCTGCGAGTTCTTGCACGCGGCCGACGCTGCCAGCTGCGTGGGCGGTAAGTGTCAGCTCGACAGCTCGCGCTGCGAGGATGGCTTCCGCGATGTCGACGGCCGGCCCGGAACAGGCTGTGAGTACCGTTGCCCCACGGCAGTCAGCGATGAAGTGTGCAACTCGCTCGACGATGACTGTGATGGCAAGGTGGACGAAGAGATCCAAACGCCTGCTGACAGCCGGATCGGTGTGCCTTGCGGTACGAACACCGGTGAGTGCGAGCAAGGCACGACCATCTGCCGCGAGGGCTCTCCCGTGTGCTCCGGGCAGCTGAACCCCACCGCGGAGCGCTGCGATACGAAAGACAACGACTGTGATGGCGTCGCGGACAACGGCTTCGATCTGATGTCAGACAAAGCGCACTGCGGAAGCTGCAACCACGCGTGCGTGTTCAGCTCGACAGTGACAGATGGTCATGCGGTGCTGTTGTGCGTGCAGGGCATGTGTCAGGTCGGTGAGCGCGGCTGCATCGGCAACTGGTCGGACCGCAACGGCGACTACCGCGATGGCTGCGAGACGCCGTGCACCTTTACGAGCGAAGAGTACTGCGATGGCGTCGACAACGACTGCAACGGGGTCATCGATGACGACGTGCGGGTGCCCGATGTGGTGTGCGCAGCGCGTGAAACCGGTGTGTGCATGACCGACCTGGACGAGCTGCGTGCGAATGGTCCACGCTGCTCCGCTGGCGTGCTCAGCTGCCGTCCGGGCAGCACGAGCATCGCTGGCGCAGAGGACGACGAGACGCTGTGCGACGCGCAGGACAACGACTGCGATGGTCGCGTGGACGAGATGATCCCTGCTGTTGGTCAACCTTGTACGCGCGGTACCGGTGCATGCATGACCACTGGCACGTTTGTCTGCGACGGCGATTCGTCGGGTCCGGGTTATCGCTGCGATGCGGCAGCGCCGGGCAATCCAGCGGCCGAAGCCTGCAATGGCCTGGATGATGACTGTGACGGAACGATCGACGACCTGCCAGCGCCGGGCCCGTCGAACAATGTGCCTGACATCGAGGTCGTGAACCTCGGCAACGATGTGCTGATGATGGCGTACGAAGCCTCGCGGCCCGATGCCACCCAGACCAGCGTCGGGAGCAGAACCACGCGGCCCTGCTCGGCGCCGAATCGCCTGCCCTGGGCTGATCTCACCTGGGAAGAAGCGAATAGCGCGTGCTGCGCGCTCAACGCGAGCGGCGAGTGCGAGAGCGACGAAGCGGGCTGGCGCCTATGCGACGCTGCGACCTGGGAAGAAGGCTGCGCCGCTGCGAGCGGCACTTGCGACTGGTCCTACGGGGACAATGCGATCTGTGCGCACGACCCCAGCGTGAGCACGCATGCCGAGGTGTGCCTCGGCGCAGAAGCCGCGGCCAATCCTGGCATCGATCTCATGTGCTCCGCGGATGCCGCGCAGTGCGCGACGTACAGCGGGCGCTTCGAGGAATGTTATGCGGACTGGGGCAACGGACAGCGCTTGTTCGATCTGTCAGGCAACGTCCGTGAGTGGACATACACGCTGATCAGCGGGCAAGTGCACGCGATCCGAGGTGGTGGCTACACCAACTTCGAGGCGGCGCGCACTTGCACCTTCGACTTCAACGCCGGCGACGAGACCTTCCACTTCCCGAACACCGGCTTCCGCTGTTGTTATTACCCTTAGCGCTCAGGACGCGCTGGGGTGACACTTGCCGCAGCGCAGCTCCGGTTGTCCGAGCAGCTCGGCCATCTTTGGCTTCACGGTGTTGCGCATGAAGTCGGTGACCCGCTGCATATGAGCCTCGTCGCCGCTTGCAGGCGGTCCGCCGAGCGCTGGCAAGTCAGAGCTCGGCATGGCGAACGAACCCTCTTTTGCGCCGAGCCCATGACAGCTCGCGCACGAGAAGCTCGCGAAGCGCTCTGGGTCTGACTCGACGAACAGCGGGCGCATCGTCGGCATGACGACCTCGCTCATGAAGCGCGTGCGTGCGGCGAAGTCCATGCCGTCCCATGCACCTTCCGCGAGCGGCTCTTCCAGCGGCGGGTCGCCGCCGTCAGCTGCAGGCGAATCCGCGTAGGTCACGGCCGCGGACATGTCTTCCGCACAGCCCACAACCAGCGCCATCGCCATCGCGCACACACATCGCAGAGTCGAGGAGGGGATTAAACAACGATCCGCCATCACTGACCCATACGGATCATGCCGTGCTCAGCTTGAGCAACTTTTGGCGCAAGTAGATCGATCGGTGGCAGATGCGCCCACATCACTCGATTAGCTCGCTCGTTGTCCACGGGCCGGAGCGCGGATCGAACGTTGTCGCGACCTGGGACGCGAGCGTCGTGCACGTGGCGCGGTAACTGGCGCTGCTGCTCTTGGCTCCGGATGAGAGGAACGCGCTAGCGCTCGCTTCATATTGTCCAAGTGCGCGCAAGCAACCTGCGACGAGCAGCCAGTGGCGAGCTTGTTCGTTCGGCTGGGGCTGAATGCGGTTCAAGAGCTCGAGCGCGCGTGCATAGTCGCCCTCGTAGAACGCGCGACGCGCGAGCATCCGTGCTGCGTCTTGTAGGACGAAGAAGCGCGCCCGCTCGGCTTCCGTGATCTGCCCGAGCGGTTTCGCGAGCAGCGCTGCCGCGCCGGGCCGCTGCAGCGCACGCTCAGCGAGGTGCGCGCGATCGCTGTCGACCGCGAGCAGCTCCCAGAGACCTTGATCGAGAGGGTTGTCACGCAACGTGCGCGCCATGAAGCTTCCCAATGCGAGCTCGCGCGCTTCGGGTGGGCTCAGATCGCGGAGCGGAAGCGCTGCGACCGCGCGCTCGGTGGCCGCCGCCGCGCGCTGCAGCGTCTCGCGCGCCGCAGGGTCACGCGCCATTGCGTGCTCGCCCGGTGCGGCCATGTCGAGCGCACCGCCGAAGCTCAGCGCGCGCGCAGGATTCGCTGCAAACGACCGCGTGAAGTACGTGCCCTCGCGCACGCTCTCTCCCGGGTATTGCAGTGTCGGGTGGTCGTCGCTCAGGGGCTCGGTGCTTTGTACCAGGCCACGTAGCTCCTCATCGGTCTGGATGATCGAACCGAGCAGATCGGCGCTGCTGCCGATGTAGCTGGCCTGCAGCGCGCGGGTCACGGCTTCATCCGGCACGTGGCGCATGCGGAGCGGCTCGTTCGAGCCGATGAGCACGAGCTCTTCTCCCCAGCCGTAGAGCAGCGCGATGTGCGGGAGCTCAGCGGCGAACGCCGCGATCATCGCACGCACGTCGTCATCGGAGAGCTGGAACACGGGCAACCATTGCGTAATGACGCCACCAGCTGCAAGCCGAGCCCGTGCGGCGCGGTAGAGCTCACGCGAGTACAGATTGCTGACGCCTGCGTGATTCGGAGGCGGCGGCTCGGCGGTGATCACGTCGTAGCGCGCATCGTGGGTGATCAGGTGGTGACGACCATCGTCGACGAACACGTGCGTTCGCGGGTCGCGCAGGGGATCCGCGCCCCGCGCAGCGGCGAAGTGCTTCGAGAGCGCGAGCACTTCGGACGATGTGTCCACCACGTCCAGGCGCTGCAGGCCGGGATGTGAGAGGAGCGCATGCGCGGTGTTCCCGACCCCGTAGCAGATCAAGAGCGCACGCTGCGGCTGCTGCGCGCTGAGCACCGCGGCGTGGGCCATGACAGACATGTAGCGCCGTGCGTCGCCGCGCGTGCTGCTCATGGAGGTGCCGGGTGTGAGCAGCTCCAGATAATAGGGCTCGCCGTACAGGAACCGGGCAGCGACCGCGGCTGTAGTCGTCGCGCCTTGCTCGACCGCGACGACGTGGCCACCGCTGCGGAAATGGGCGCGAAATAGCTGTGAATCGGGGAGAATGAAGGTGAGGGCGAGCACGTCGATGAGCCCGAGTGTGCCGCTCACAGCGGCGACGCGGCTGCCCTCGATGCGCGCGACGAGGAGCGCGCACAGGGTCGCGACACTCGCGAGCAGAAGCGCGAGCGCTAGGTAGCTCGCCTGCTCACCGAGCTGCGGCAGCCACCCGAAGCCGACGATCAGGGTCCCGAGCACGCCTGCGAATGTGTTGACGATGAACAGCTGTCCTGAGCGCTTACCCGCGTCACGCTGTGCGAGCCAGGCTGCGGCGATGAACGGGAAGGTTGCGCCCATCAACAAGCAGGGCAGCAGCTCTAGAAACCCTGCGTGGAGCAGCGCATCGATCGCTTCGTGCGCGAGGCCCACGCGGCGGATGCCCTCGGGTCGAGGCCAGAGCGCGCGCGCCAGGTCGCGCCACTCGGGTGCAGCCCAAAGCGGCAGGGCAGCGGCCAGTGCGGTCAACGTGGTCAACGCGCACGCAGCTGTCAGCGGCCGACGGGCGCGCGCGGCCAGCCGCTCGGTGAGGAATGCTCCGAGCGCCAGCGCGCCCAAATACACTGCCAGCAGCACGGCAAAGCTCGTGACCAGCGCCGCCGCCCAGTGCGAAAGGGTTCGGCTCCACAACACCTCCAAGCCCAGCGCGCAAAACCCAGTGCAGGCGCAGAGCGCCAACGCGATGACCCGCGCGGGGGCGAGGCGCGTCACGCCGATCTCATGCTGCAGCGCGGTCGTATCGCCGCTGCCAGCTGCACCAGCCACGTGGGACGCGTCGCGCAGCTGGACGCTGGCGAAGCGCTGGACAGCGAGCACGATGGCAAGGTTGGCCGCGCCAGCGACGCACGCGGTGAGCGTCATGCCGAAGCGCGGAATGAGGAGAAAGTCAGGCCCGAGCGCGCCAGCGATCGCGCCGAGCGTGTTGCTCGCATAGAGCAGCGCGAGGGCGCGCCCCGCGTCACCGTCACGGGCGAGCGCGCTCGCGAGCACGGGAACAGTGCCGCCCATCGCGGTCGTGGGGATCAGCATCAGCGCCGCGAGCACGAACGCGGTGCACAAGAGCGAGAGCGGACCTGCCGCCGCGCAGGCGCGTGCCAGCGCGTCGAGCCAGCTGCCTCCGCGCAACAAAAACAGCGACACGCCGAGCCCGGTGACAGCGATGCACAGCTCGAGCTGCTGGTACAACCGATATGGACGAACGCTCTGGTCCGCGCGCTGCCCGAACCACACATAGCCGAGGCCGAGCCCGGCCATGAACGTCGCGACCACTGTGGTGATGGCTTCTGTGCTGGTCCCGAAGTGTCGCCCGAGCGCGCGGATCCACAACAGCTCGTAGCAGAGCCCCGCAGCGCCAGAGATCGCGACGAGCGTGAGCAGAAGCACAGGGCTTGGCGCTGATGGCTTGCGGGACAAGAGCTACGGATTATCGCGCAGGGACCGGCTGGGGCGCCAGTATGGAGCGCGCTACGCCGAGGCGCCCGCACGTGAAGCTGCAAGCGGCGTCGAGCCGGCAGAGCCCACACGGAAGAGCTCGCTCACCAGCTCACGCTTCCAGATCGCGCCGCTCTGCGCGCGTTCGTGCGGCGTCGTGAACGCGTACTGGTACATGAGCGCGCGGATCTGCTGCGGCGGACCGTCCGGGAACGGATTGTGTCCGAGCAACCCGAGGGCTGCGTGCTCGCCGTCCAGCAGCTGCTCGCAGAGTCGCGTCAGCCAGCGCTCCGGGCGTCCAAAGCCGCGCAATGGCACAAACCACATCAGCCAGTCGAGCCGCAGGTGATAGGGCGCGACCTGCGGCGGCCTACGGCGCGGATCACCAGGCTTGCCCTTGAAGCCGTACTCCCGCCAGCTTTCCTCTGAGGCGTCGGCCCGGCCTTCGAGCACCACCTCGAAGCGCTCGCGCGTCACGCTCCCGAACGCTCCGTAGGCGTTGACCAGGTGCAGCTTGTTGTAGCTCGCGTTCATCGCCTGGTGCTTGCTGATCAAGTTCAGGGCCGGCCGGATGCTGAGCGCGAGCGTCGCCAGCGCCAGCGCGTACTGCACGATCTCGAACGCGAGCGGCCGGGGTGAAAAGGTTGCCGCTGGGAGCGGCACGAGCGAGTCGGCAAAGGTGCTGAACGCGAGCACGACCGTGAGCCAATTGAGCCAGGCGTAGTTGCCGCTGACGATCAAGAGCAGCTGGTGCGCGATCATCATGAGACCTGAAATTGCAGCTATCGGCTGCGGCATGAACAGGCCGAACGGTACGATGACCTGCACGAAGTGACTGAACACGACGCCCGCGCGGTGCACGACCTTCGGGAAGTGGTGGAAGCGCCAGCTCAGCGCATTCGGCATGGGCTGCGTCTCATAGTGATAATACAAACAAGTCAGATCTCGCCAGCACTTGTCGTGGCGCAGCTTGATCAAGCCCGCGCCGAGCTCGCTGCGAAACAAGATCCAGCGCATCGCGAGGATCGCCACCGGCGCGGGCGCGATGTGATCCGGGCCGAGAAACGCAGCAAAAAAGCCTGACTCCAGCAGCATCGTCTCCCAGCCAAAGCTGTAAAACGTCTGGCCCACATTCACGATCGACATGTACAGGAGCCAGAGCACGAGCCACACCGCGACGGAGGTCCAGATCGGGCCCGCTTGCAGCAGACCGACCACCACTGCCGTGGAGAGCGCGATGCCGGTCCATGCCAACGCGCGAAATGCCCGGTCCGAGTAATAGAAGTGAAACAAGCTCGGGGACGCGCGAAACGGCACATGTGTTAGAAAACGCGGCACTGGCAGAAGGCCCCGCTCGCCCAGCAATGCAGGGAACTGGTTCAGCGCGCACACGAATGCCACGAGGTAGAGCGCTCCCAGCCCACGCTGAAGCAGCCATCGTGCCCAGAAGCCTCCGTCCAGATACCCATCCATGACTGTCAGAAATGCAAACTACACACCAACGCGGTAGGTCGAGGCCATGGCCTCGCCGGGTCAGGAGGCGATGCGCGAGCGCGGCTGCGGGAGCTCGATGTTGAACAATGTGCCGCGGCCGCGTTCGCTCGCGAGGCTGAGCTTGCCGCCGAGAGCGGCAACGACGTCTCGGACCGCAGCCATGCCGATGCCGCGCCCCGAGGTTTCCGAGACTTCTGCCGCAGTCGAGACGCCAGCGGCGAAGATCAGGTCGAGCTGCTTGGCTGGATCGAGCTCGGCGGCCGCCTCTGCGCTCATCAGCCCGAGCTCCACCGCGCGCTGCACCACGCGCTCGGTGGCAATGCCTTGGCCATCGTCCTGCACGCGGATCTGCAGCGCGTTGTCGTTTGCGCTGAAGCCCACTCGAATCGTCGCGGTCTCGGGCTTGTCGCGCCGCTGGCCCTGCGGCTCGATGCCATGGTCGATGCTGTTGCGGATCAAGTGCGGCAAGACCTCGAAGATCGGCGCGAGCTCCGCCGGCCACAGCAGCTCCGCACCTGTCAGCTCGAGCTGGACTTGTTTGTTGCGATCCCGCGCCTGCTGCTCCGCACCTTCGGCGAGCGGCCCGACCCAATCGCTGACGGGCTTGCGACGCAACATACGCAGCCCCTCGGCGAGCAGGTCTTTGGCTTCGTCCAGCGTGGCAGCGCGCCCGATCCGCTCTTCGAACACACGCAGGCTGGTCGCGCTCACTGTGTACAGCTCGTCGCCCCGCTTCAGCGAGATGTTCCAGAGCGGTTTGTGCCGCTCGACCAGCGCTTGCAGGGCTGCATCGACGGCGCGCAGGTCATCCGCGCTGATCACGCGGTGGTCTTCGATCTCGTGGATCTGTCGCGCCAGGGCCCGCAGGCTGAACTGTCCAAACACACCTTTCGCCGTGTGCAATGTCAACCGCGCCGCCTGCTGAGCTACTGGCTCGGCGCTCGCGAGCGCTTGCAGTCGCTCGTGCAGACCGAGCGCAAACTCAGCGAAACGCGCACGAAAGCGCGCGACGTGTGCCGCACCGCGCAACGACTCGACCTCGGCTTCGGCCTCGATCAGCTTGGTGATGTCGAGCAGCGTGAACAGCACCGCTGTCAGGCCGCCCACCTTATCGCGTACGATCGAGCTCGACAGCGCGAAGCTGCGCGCGCCGGCAGTGATGCGCTCGGGCAGGTTGCCCAAGCTGACCTCGGCCGGAAGCACGTCTTCGAACAACTGCATGTAGGCGGCGCGAAAGCTGTCGCAATCGCGCTCGTTCATCGCCAGGAGCTCGCACAGCTCGCGGCCCTCGACCCCTCGCTCCGGGTCCACGAAGTAACGTGTGCACGCGTCGCTGTAGCCCGGCAGCACGCGACCTTGCGGATCGCACATGAACAAGCCGTAGGGCACGTTGTCCAAGATCGTGCGGATCGCTGCGTGACGGATGCGCTCCTCCTCGCCGGAGAAGTCGCTGAGCACGAACGTGTAGCCCTTGGCGGCGCCTTCATCGTCGCGCGCATACGTGACCGAGAGGTAGAGCCCGCGCGGCGTTCCGCTGGTCTCGTTGTGCGGCAAGTGGACGGGGCCGACCCAGCTCCCCGCCTGGTCGACCTGCGCGCGGATGGCCTCCCAGCGCGTGCCAAGATGATCGAACACGCTGTGCTGCGACGGACCGAGCAGCGCACCATAACCTTTGTTCACAAACAATTGCCGGCCTTCGAGGCTGTAACCTGCGATCGCCACGCGCTCGGTCGAATCGAGCACGCTCGCGAGGTTCGCGCGGACCTCGGCTGCGTTGACCAGCTCGCGCAGCATGGGCTCGTTCTGCAGGCGCCAGCGGTTCTCCGTGATCTGTATGTTCTGCCAGATGCGCTCGCGCACCGGCTCTTCGAAGCACGCGCCCGGTCGCAGATAGAATGCACCAGTGTGGCTCGTGGCCTCGAGCAGCAGGCGGTCGTCCCTGTGCGCCACCTTCTCCTGTGCGATCGTGCGACCTTGCTCTAGCTCGCGTTGCGCCCGCAAGGTCATCAGCGCCGCCCCTTGAAAGTGGCCGCTGCGCGGCAGCTCGCAGGTGATGCCAGGGCGGAAGGCTGCATGCACATCGGCGTGCACGGTGAACAGCACGAACGCATTGTCGCGCGCGTAGTGCTCGAGCTTCGTTTGTGCGAGCGCAGCGGCGCTGTCCTCGAAGCTCGTTGCGGCATCGAGAAACGCGCGGTCGTAGTCCGGATCGTGCATCAGCGCAAACGGGCCATGACTGTACAGAAAGATGTAATGGTGGAAGAGCGAGTGTAAGATGGGATTGTCGATCATGGCGACCGCGAAGTCGCCGGTGTAAGGCTGGCCTGACATGTGTCCGCCGACGATGCGCTTCAGCCACTCGGCGCGCGGCACGATCTCCGCTTCGAGCTCGACACCGATGCGCGACAAGAACTCGCGGACCGCGAAGTACAGCGGTGTGCTGCTCTCACTGACCAAACCTGTCAGCTTGAAGCCTTTGGACCAGCCTGCTTGATCTAACAGTGTGCGCGCGAGCTCCGGACTGTAGCGATAGGGCGCGCATTCGGTGTAGCCCTCTTGACCTTCGGTCGCGATCGAACGTGCCGGCGTGCCGAAGCCATGCTCACTGACATCGGTGAGCAAGCGCCGGCTGATCGCGTGGTTCAGCGCCTTGCGCACGCGCACATCCGCGAGCGGGCCGCGGTTGCTGAGCAAAAACCATTGGGAAATGGCCGCAGTCCGCGACGCGACGGAGATGTTGGGGATGCGGCTCGCGCGCACTCGGTCGTGTGAATCGAGGCCGAGCGCAACGTCGATCTCGCCGCGCCCCAAGCGGTCGACCCACTCTTTTTGCCGCAAGATCGGCAGCTCGATGCAGTCGATCACAGCGCTGTTCGCCCAGTGCTCTCGATTGCGCACGAGCACGAGCTGCTTGCCGCGCTCGTACGACACGAGCCGATACGCGCCGGTCCCGATCGGCTGTTCTTCGAGCGCGTCGCGACCCTGCTCCTCGAGCACGCTGCGCGGATAGATGCTCGAGAGGAACAGCCGGCGCAGCAGCATCGCGTCGGGAAACTTCGTGTGCAGCCGCACGGTGAAAGCGTCGACCTTGGTCACGCCCGCGATCGCGCTGAGGATGCCTTTGGCGCTCGCGGAAGGTGTGGGTCCGAGATGCGCTTGGAACGTGGCGACCACCGAGTCGGCGTCGAACGGCTCATCGTTGTGGAAGCGCACGCCGCGCCGGAGATCAAACTCCATCTCGAGCGGCGAAACGCGGCGCCAGGCCGTCGCGAGCCCAGGCTGCACTGCGCCTTCAGTGTCGATGTAGATCAGCGCATCGTTGATGGTCGAGATGAGCGAGAAGCTCTCGGGATCGAAGGTCTTGAAGGTCGTGAGCCCCGGTGGGTCCACTGAATACAGCGCCACCTTGATCTTCGTAGTCATGCGTCCTCACCAGAGCGCGCTTCCGGCCTTCGTAGTGTAAGGAGCCTTGGCTGCGGGCACTAGCGCGACGCGCGTATGCAGCTGATGGCTTCGGCGCCCGCGTAAGGCAAGGCGCGCCTTGCCCCACAGCGTTCGCCATGCCGCACCACTCGCATCGGCTGCACAAAAGTGCGGGCTACTGCTTTGTTTTGCCGGCGGCCGCCTTGGTGCCCTTCTTGGCTGGCTCTTCCGCGGGAGGCTTCGCCTCTACAACGGTCACCTTGATCTTGCTGCTGAGCTCCGGTCCGTACGCGCGGTGGATGCCATCGGCAAACTGCAGCTCGAGCTTGTGCTCCCCGGGCGTCAGCTCGATCTCCGCTTCGGTCTGCCCTTTGCCGAAGTGAAGGTGCTGAGGATCCTGCCCCACGACCGTGCCTTTCGGCGTGCTCTCCGTGTCGATCAGCAGGTGGTGATGGCCGCTGCCAGCTTCGATCTGACCCGCGGGTTTCACGAGGATGTTCTCGGCCGCCATCTTGACGAGCACTTTGACTTTGCCGTCCGCGACCGGGCCTTCGATCGAAGCGCCGTCTTTCAGGTCGACGAACGACACGCGGGCGCCGGGGGGGACCGCTGGCAGCTCGAAGCCCTGGCCCGGCGTGGGCGCTGCGGCAGGTGCTGTAGGCGCTGCCGGCGTGGCCGGTGCCGCGGGCGCTGCAGGCTCAGGTGCTGCTGGCTCACTGGGCTTTTCGCCGCAAGCGAGCATGAGGGCGAGTGAAGAGGCTGCGAAGCTGAGGCGTAGTGTCTTCGTTTGCATGATCTGTGTCTGGCTCCCGCGCGCAGTGTACAGCGGTATGGGCCCGCTGGCGCACGGAACGCGCCGAAACGATGCGGCGCGTGACGCCGTTTCACGCATCAAAGCCGAGTCGCACGGGCTCTAGCTCGAGCGCGATCCCGAAGCGATCGTGCACGCGCGCGCGCAGCTCTGCAGCCAAGTCGAGTAGGGCACGTGTCGTGCCACCGCCGTGATGCACGAGCGCGAGGCAATGCTTGCTCGATACACCCACCGCGCCGTGGCGCTCGCCTTTGTGCGTGCCCGCGTGCTCGATCAGCCATGCAGCTGATAGCTTCACTGTGCCGTCGGCTTGTGGGTACTGCGGCAGCTCACCGGCGTTCGCGCGCACGCGCTCCGCTTCACTCGCGGACACGACAGGGTTCAAAAAGAACGAGCCGACGCTGCGACGATTGGGATCATGGCTTGCCGCTTCCAGCAGCATCGACTTGTTGCGCCGAAGCTCCAGCACACGGTCGCGCACGAGCCGAGGCGTCGGCTCCGCACCCGAAAGCGCGCGCAGGAGCTCCGCGTAGTGCACGTGCGGTCGCGCGTGCGGCGCAAGCTGCAGCGCCAGCGCGAGCACGACTTCGTCACCAGGCGCACGCTTCCAGCGGCTCTGTCGATAGCTGAAGCCACAAGCTGCAGCCTCGACCCAGCGCGTGGTCAGGGCTCGCACGTCCAGCACCTCCACGGCCTTTACGGTCTGACTCAGCTCCTGCCCATACGCGCCGATGTTTTGGATCGGCGCAGCACCCACGCTGCCCGGAATGCCCGACAGGCACTCGATGCCAGAGAGCTCTGCCGCCACGCAGCGCTCCACGAGGCGCTCCCAGCTCTCACCCGCTTGCGCGGTCACGAGACCAGTGGCGCTGTCGAGCGCCACGCCCTCTGTTTCCATGCGCAGCACGAGCCCGCTGACGCCGCGATCGCTCACGATCACATTGCTGCCGCCACCGAGCAGCGTCACACGCTGGCCGGCCTTGTGCGCCCAGGAGAGCGCTTCGACCAGCTGGTCTCGCTCGCGAATCCTCGCGAAGTACTCCGCCGCGCCACCCAGCTCGAGGCTGGTGTACGGGGCGAGCGAGACGCCTTTTTCGATCTGAAGCGCCGACATGGCGCGGTCAGCCTAGCATGCCCGGCCGCCGACAGCTTCACTCCTTGGAGCACGTGACTTCTTCCGGCGGTACATCGAAGATCTTGGCGGCTTCCTTGCAGCAGGTCTCGACCAACCAATCGCTGAAGACGTTGCCCACGGCGGCGCCGACCACCGCGAGCACGATACCAGCTGGGCCCGAAACCGCGACTTGCGCGACGATCGCGCCGCCCACCACGGAGATCTTGCACATCTGCGGCAGCTTCTCGAGCGCCCAGCTGAAGCTCTCCGGCTCCAAGCGCTCGTCGGCATGTTCGGTCGCGACGTCGCGCTTCACGTCGTCCGGCACGCTCTGTTCGCGGCCCAAACCCGCGATCAGCTCGCGCGTGTCGTCGAGCACCCGACTCGGCGACCACCAGTCCGAGGGCTTTTCACGCAGTCGCTGGTAGAGCCGCCGCGTGCGTTCTTCGAGGCGCGCGTCGGCGATCCCGAGGAGCTGCAGATCGAGCATGCGCCCGAGCAAGGTCTGCGCGTAGTGGTCGTCCAGCTGCGGATTCGCGAGCGCGGCGTCGCACTCCTCGATCGCAGAATCCAAGATCTCGCGGCGGTGGACGATCTCTCCGATCGGCAGCTCAGCCACGCTGCGCCCCTCTACGAGCAGCGGCGCGTGTTGATCCTTTGCGACCTCTTCATCCGCAAAGATCGGGTCGAGCTCTGCGAATGCCAGATCGAGCTCGCCCTCCGCCGAAGTGACGCCGAGCGGGCGCGGGCCGCGCTGCGTCTGCACCGCGATCGCGAGGCCTTCGATGGCCCGGCCCGGCGGACACGGGGTCTCGCCTCCGCCCGTGCACGCATCGCCGACGAGCACCTGCAGGAACAAGCGGCCGGTCGCGCGCTTCACGATCACCGAGACACGGCTATCCGGAGAGAGCTTGCTCGGCG
>Ga0190269_10000422_pt1 | contig 22213 bp, 15 predicted proteins | sample Popmic249IS_FD_133749 | JGI IMG/M metagenome (GOLD analysis project Ga0190269, IMG submission 133749) | Populus adjacent soil microbial communities from riparian zone of Blue River, Arizona, USA - 249 IS | ecosystem: Environmental > Terrestrial > Soil > Riparian zone | place: USA: Arizona... | reverse complement strand
GCCGGCGGCTGATCCGCGCCGAACTTCAGATCGACTAAATCCCCGGCGAGCCTCGGGAGGATGGCCCCGCCAGTGCACCCGGTGAGACGTGGGGCATCGTCATATGACACCAAGAAGGTTTGGGCTTGGGGCTTTGCGGTGATCTCGCCAGTGCTGGGAAGACCATTGATCTTTACGTCGGGGGTGAACCTTGCACCGTAGTTCGCGGTAATAGTCACGCTGTAGGAGCCGAGGAGCGGAACCGCTTCGATGGCGTTCCTGTTGACGCAGAGCGTCGCGAGGCAGCGCAGCTGGGAGTTCATGCAGTCGGCGTCCGTGATGCATGACACGCATGTGCCCAAGCTGCATACGCCCGGGCCACCTGCGAAGGCTCGGCTGCACTTGGTGCCCAGTGGTTTGGGGGTGCCTTCTACGCACGTGTTTTCTCGACAGGCGCGCGTGCCGCATTCATTCATGGACATGCCGCAGTCCTGGTCGGACGTGCACTCGAAGCAGTCTTTCTTGTCCATCACGCAGTACTTCTTGTCATTGGGGCAGGCCATCGAGGTCTTCATGCCGTCCATGCTGCACAGGGCGAGCTCGCTCTGGGAGGCACACTCTTTCGTGACCATCGGGTTGCACTCGTTGCACTTCTTGGCCTCTGCGTTGCAGAGGCCTGGCATGCACATCTTTTCGGTCATGAATGCCGTGAGGTCTTTGTTGCAGACCTGGAGGTTGTCACCGTCGCAGTCGTATTCGCCTTCGGAGCAGACTTTGTCGTCGCACTTGCCCATGGTCTCTTTGCAGAGCATCGCGGAGGCGCAGGTGCTTTCGAGTTTCCACTGACCAGTGTCGTCACACTTCTGGAGCTCGGCGCCCTCGCATTTGAACTTGCCTGGCTCGCATTCGCCGCACTTGCCCGTCTTGATGCCGAGTTGGCACAAGACGGCGGACATGCAGGTTTGGCCGGCGCCGTCGGGCGCTTCGTCGATGCAGAAGTGAAGTTTGGCGCCGTCGCAGGCGCCTTCATTGTTCTTGCCTTCACAGGCGGGGATCGCGTTGGGGTTTTTGGGCTTCACCGGCGCCCCGCCGCCCGAGCTGCCCGCCGCTGCGGCATCGGCGCCGCTGCCGGCTGCGGTGCCGGTGGGGGTTTGGCTGCTGGCGGCGTCGCTGCTGGCTGTTCCTGAGCCGGCAGATGCTCCGTTGCTCGTCGAGCTGCCGCTTACGCCGCTGCTCCCGGTCGCCGTGCCCGTGCTAGCAGTCGTCCCAGCCTTGGCTTGCTCTCCAGCTACCGCTCCGGGTCTGCCTGCGACGGCGACCACGCCCGTGCCTGCCGCGACGCCTTGCGCGCCGGTTTGCTGGTTTGGTGCCACGGTGGCGCGGCAACCGACTGCCGTTAGCACGCTAAGCGTTGCTATGACCGTCCAGTGCGGTCCTTTGCATAGAGTTCTCATCGATGTCTCCCCTCTCGGTCGTGTCATGCCGGCGGACCGGCCGCTATATGCGGCGGGTGCGCGAGCGGTGCCGTTCCAGACTTCACGGCGCGTGGTTATCGCCGATTTGCGAGCGGAGTTGCGGGTTAGTTTTGCGGAACGTTGTAGATCGCGCGTCGAGGGACATCTCGCGCGAGATCACTTGCGCACAACGAGACTGAGCGCGCGCGTACGATCACACCACGCCGCGGAAAATAGACGCTTATGTCCGTTGATTGCACGGTGACCGAAACTAGTTTGGTGGACGAACCGCCGCGACCGTGGGCAGACGCTCATGGCTGCGCGCGCACCCGCAGCGCACAGTGACACGAGAGGTCAGTTGCCGGTCCCAACGACGCGTCGCGTGGTCGATGGCAGCCGAAGCGGATCGACCTCGATGCTATCGAATGTCGTTTTGAGCCATGCACGGCACGAAGCGATGCATGTGTGGCAGCGCTGTCGCACGCAATCCAGCGCTCGTGTGGACGATGTACATGCGTTGGCGGTGGCACATGCAGCAGGTCGGGGATGAACTTGGAGAACGTCACAAAGCGGGAGCCGCTACCTTTCGGTGGTCTGCCCAACTGCGTTGGATCGTTCGCGCGGACGGACGCGTGGCAGGGGGACCGGCCCGGGGCAAGCTCATCGTCATGCGCGCGAGCTCAAGCCTTCGCTGGATGGACCGCCATAAGCGGCGGACGCGGCGCGTCTCGTTGGATGCGGCAGCCCGGCGCCGCGCGCCCATGCGGCGCGTCCGCAACTGGAAGAGGATCTGGGAATCGACCGCTCGCAATGCAAACGTATGCGAAGCGGAGTGTAGATGGATTGACGCGCAGGCACAGGTCTGGAAGATGAGTGGCCCTGCGCGCTTCAAGTGAAGCGTGTGCCGACCGCAGCGGATCGACGCGTAACGAGCCGGTCTCCAACGGGTCGAAGGCAATGAGCAAAGCATTTGTGCCCAGTCAGTTCTTGAAGTCGATTTTGGTCGCCGCATGCGTACTGCTTGCGGGGTGCGAGTCTGTTCCCGCCAACACTCTCATCTCTTGCAAGCAGGACAGCGACTGTCCGGACACCCTGCGTTGCTTTGGGAATGTGTGTCGGCGCAAGGCGCCCGCGGCGGTGGGCGGCGCAGGAGCCGCCGCTGGCGCGCGTGCGATGGCCGGCAGTGGCGCCAAGGCGGGAGCTGCAGCCACGATGACAGGATCGGCTTCCTCCCCGCAGAGCGTGGCTGGTGCGCCGTCGGTTGCGCCAACATCCACGAGCGCCGCGGGTAGCGGCACGCCGGGGACTGGCACCGACGCCGCCGGCGTTGCGTCAGCTGGGAGCGGCGGGACGATGCCGGTCGTCGTCATGTGCTCCCCGGACTCGTGCATGCCCGGCGGGAAGTGCGAGCAGGGACCAACCGATTGGAAGTGCATTTGTGATGCAGGCTATCGACCCTCGGAAGGGCTCAAGCGCTGCCTGAACAACGACGACTGTCCCGAGCGGGCGTGCACTCCGGGCGGCACGTGCGTCGACGGCCTGGGCGGCTTCATGTGCATGTGCGGTGCCGGCTACGAGGGCACGGGCACCAAGGAGTGCAAGCCCAGCAGCGGCGCACCTGCAGCTGCCGGCGGCGCATGCCCTGCCGACGCTTGCTCTCCCGGCGGGGAGTGCGTGCCCGCCATGGGCGACTACACTTGCAAGTGCAGCGTGGAGCTGCGGATGCCCGATCCCAAGTCGTGCCCGTTGGTCGACCGTCCGGATGGCACGCTGTTCGACGTGAAAAAGAATCTCACCTGGCAGAAGGCGATCGGAACCACGCCCAAGGGCACGCTGTCGCCGTTCGACGATGCGACGACAGCGATGCGCTACTGCGCCGCTGTCACGCAACCAGGAGGGACCTGGCGCGCGCCCACCGCGGACGAGATACGTGGGTTTCCTCCGCTGGCCACCGATCGCCGCGCGTGCTTCGGGACGACCTCCGGTGCGGTCTGCAACAACCTCCCGCCCGATACGGGAACGACCCCCGCCAACATGCTCGACATGCGCTGCGTGCGCTGAGCCGCGTGCTCGTCCGGGACAGCCGCGCGCGCCCGCTGCGTCGCCTCGAGCGCCACGCACGAGGCACATTGGCAGGCATCTCAGCGAGCACGGACGACGCTCGCCCGCGAGCGGCCGCGCTGCGGCTGGCAACGTCCTTGCAAGTGATCCTCTGTTCAGGAGGACATGGCGATGACGGCCAATCCGAAGCGTGGCGAGATGGTGGGCGGACGCGATCCGCGAGCCTCGAATCTGGAGAAGGATCCCGAGGACTGGGTGAGCGGCGACGATCCAATGACGGGAGCTCAGGCCTCTTACCTGCAGACGTTGTGTGAAGAGGCGGGTGAGGAGTTTGAGCCAAATCTAAACAAGGCTGAGGCCTCGAAGCGCATCGATGAGCTGCGCGAGAGGACCGGCAAGGTGCGGTCTGCGTGAAGCGAGCAGAGGTGTCACATGATGAAGCCATGGTTGAGCATCTGTGTGAGCTGCGGGCTGACGCTTGCCGCTGTCAGCTGCGGTGACGACGACGAGACCGATGAGGTCAAGGTGGTGATTCCCATCGCGGGCACCTCGGCGCCGCCGCCGGTCAACCCTTCCGGCACTCCGATGGGCAACGGCACGGACACTTCGAACAACCAGGGATCCGGCGCGATGACCACCCCGGGGGGCACTCCGAATACGGGCACGATGCCCGGCTCGGGGACGCCGAATCCCGGGAGTGTTCCACCTCCGCCGCCTCCACCTCTGCCCTCGTTTTGAAGGCGGAACGCGCCTGCAGAAACCCAGTCCGTGAACGATTGCCACTGGCGATCGCGCTCGCGCGGCCCCAAGCCAGCGCGTGTGACCCCGCGGCGAGCTCATCACTCGCTCGCGCGTCGACGCGGCGGACTTCGGAGCGCGCGCGGCTTACGTGTGGGAGCAGATCACTGATCGTACCACGTGGCGAGCGAACGCCGGGCTGTTCCATGATCCGACTTAGCGGAGGTGATATGGGGCGTGTCCTACGCCTGGCAGTCTGCGTCTGGGCGGTCGCGTGTGTCGCGCGCGCGGAGTCCTTGTCTGTCGGACCAGGTCAGCGCTTCGCCACGCCTTGTGCCGCCGTGGCGCGAGCAAATCCGCAAGATGTGATCGAGATCGCCGCCGGTACGTACACGGATAGCTGCGCACTGAACGTCGAGGGCTTGACCCTGCGTGGCATCGGCGGGCGGCCAACGATCGATCTGTCAGGCACCGATCATCCGGCGCAGTACAAAGCCATCTACGTGATCAGCGCGCCCGACGTGACCGTGGAGAACCTGGAGCTGACTGGCGCACACGTGAGCGACGCCAACGGCGCCAACGCGGCCGCTTTGCGCATCGAGGCCGGCGGGCTGCGCGTGCTGTCGTGCGACATTCACGACAATCAAAATGGGATCCTCGGCGGCAGCTCCGGCAGCGTGACGATCGAGCACAGCGTGTTCTACAACAACGGCCTCGGCGATGGCTGCAACGGGGCGGGTTGCACGCACAACGTGTACATCGGCGAGGTGGATGCGCTGTACTTTCGGTTCAACTGGTCGCACCACGTGGCGACGGATACAGACGACAAGGGCCACCTGCTGAAGTCGCGCGCCAAGCAGAACTTCGTGCTCTACAACCGCCTGACAGGTGAAGACGGCTACGATAGTTATGAGATCGATCTCCCTAACGGTGGGTTGGCCGTGATCGTGGGCAACGTCGTGCAGAAGGGCAAACGCTCGGGCAACGGCACGTCGGTGACCTGGGGTGAGGAGGGTGTGAAGCACCCGGATGCGCGCGTGTTCCTCATCAACAACACGATCGTCAGCGCGCTGAGCTCCGGGCGCTTCATGTATGCAAAGGGCGCAGAGCTCACCTTGCAAAACAATCTGTTCGTGGGTCAGGGCGTCATGGCGCCGGCGGATTTGCCTGCCAGCAATCTGCTGGTCGATGACGCGCACTTCGTGGATGCGGCGCAACACGACTATCGCCTGGCTGCTGACTCTCCCGCGCGGGGTCGGGCTGCCGAGGTGGCTGCAGTCGCTGACTTGCCTCTGCGGCCCGCTTTTGAATACGTGCACCCCGCTGGCGACCGAGCACGGCCCAGCGTGCGAGACGTCGGCGCGTTCGAGTACGTTGCGGCCGCTGGTTCAGAGCCGGACGAGCGCGACGCCGGAGTAGCAGATCACGACAAAATGGATGCCGCGGTCTCCATTGCTGGTGCGGGAGGCAGCGTCAACGCTGGGGCTGGTGCGGGCGCTGCGGGTGAAACCGCGGCGGGCCGACCTGGGTCCTCGCCCGCTGCAGAGGCGGGAGCGAGCGCTAGCGGCGAGACGGACGCCGTGGGCGACGGTTGCGGATGTTACGCTGTCGGAGCTCCGTATCGAGGCGGCGGCGGCGAGCTCTCTGTGCTGTGCGTTGTCGCCGCTGTTTTGTGGTTGTGTCGTCGCAGACGCTGCCGTGACTGACGTCGTGTGGCTGCAGCCATGCAACTCGTCAGATCCGCGCATTGACGGGTGCGGCGCTGGTTTGCTACGCGAGCCTGGCATGTCGGATGACACGGCAAGTTGGGATACCGCGGCGACGTTGCGCGAGCTGGCTCTGGAATACGCCGAGCTGAACCACAATCATTTCGGCAATCAGCTGTCGCCGGTGCCGCTGGTGGTGAGCGAAGGCACGAGCCGGCTGGGTTGCTTCGTGAGTGATCCGCGGCGGATCGAGCTGGCGCGAGCGCTCGTGTTCGGGCAGCCCTGGGGCACCGTCATCGAAGTGCTGAAGCACGAGATGGCGCATCAGTACGTAATCGAAGTGTTACGGCATACGGACGAGACCAGTCACGGTCCCTCTTTTCAGCGCGTCTGTGAGCGCCTCGGGATCGACGCTACGGCTCAAGGCCTACCGGTCGTCGCCCCGGAGCGCTCCGCGATTCTGGAGCGAATCCGCAAGCTGTTTGCACTCGCCGGCAGCGCGAATCAGCACGAGGCCGAGGCCGCCATGCGCATGGCGCACAAGCTGATGCTCAAGCACAACCTGGAGCGTCCGTGCAGCGATGAGAGCGTGGCCGCTTACGGCTTCAAGCACCTCGGGCGCTACACGGGTCGCATCTCGGAGGCCGAGCGCGTGCTTGCGGGTCTGCTCGGAGAGTTCTTTTTCGTGCAGCCGATCTGGACCACCGTGTTTCGCGTGCAGGATCAAAAGCGCGTCAGCGTGCTTGAGGTCACAGGTCGGCACGAGAACCTCGCGATGGCCGAATACGTGCACGGCTTCTTGCAGCAAGCCGCCGAGTCGCTGTGGAAGGCGCACAAGAAGGAGCATGGGATCGGCCGGGACACGGACCGGCGCGCCTACCTGGCCGGGGTGATGCGAGGCTTCGCGGAGAAGCTGCGCACCGAGCGCAGCGCCGCCGAAGCGACGGGTCTGGTGTGGGTCGAGGACCCGCGGGCGTCGCAGTATTTCCGCCGGCGCCATCCGCGCGTCCGCAGCACGCACTACTACAGCAGCGAGCATCGTGCGGCTGCAGGTCACGGGCGCGCGGCCGGTCGAGAGCTGGTGTTGTCTCGGCCGCTGGAGCAGGGCCCGAGCGGCAGAACGCGCCTTCTGCCGCGCTGAGCGGCAACGCGTCCTGGGTGCGGCAGCGCGGTGCAGTTGAGAGCCGCAGCGGCTGGGCTACGGCCGCGCGAGGTGGCTGGCGGAGAGCCGGGGCACGCGTGCTGTTCAGGGTGCGTCGATGAGCGCGTGGATGTGCTGCGCCAGAACGGCGGCTTGGCCTTGGCGCGAGAACTTGCGGCGCACCTCTCGTGCGCTGTCCGCACTGAGCCTGCGCGCCCACGTCTCGCGCTCACGCTCCAGGGAGTGCAGCGCGCCCGCAATGCTGTCAGGGTCGTCATCGCTCACCACGCCCAGCTCGTGTTCCCGCACGATGCGTGCGGCTGCGCTGTCGCGGCCTACCACGAGGATGGGCCGGCCGGCGCCGATGTACTCGAAGAGCTTCGTGGTGGCGACGCTCTTGTGGTTGCCCGTGAGCACCACCAGCGCATCCGCCTGCTGCATGCTCTGCACCACCTCGGTGCGCGGGCGCCAGCCGGTGAGATCGAGCTCGGCGTGCAGCAGGGTAGGGATCTCTTCGGCCGCGAACAGTCCCATCAAGCGCGCACGCACGGGGATGTGGGCCTGCGCCGCAAAACGGTCGACGCCGCGCAGCAGGCTGGCGAGATCGCGGCCCGCACCGAAGCTGGTCGAGCCGGCGTAGAGGATGGTGAAGGCGCCTGCATCCAGTGCGGGCGGGGATTCTTCTGGAAAGATCTCGCTGTCGAAGCCGTTGCACAAGGTGAAAACGTCCGCCGCCGCCAACGGCAGGAAGCTGCGGAAATCGTCGCGCAGCGCATCGCTCACAGTGACGACGCGCGCCGCACGTGCGTACAGGAAACGCTCCACGGCACGCCTTGCCGCTGGCAGCGGCGTGTGACCTTCGGGGGGCTCGAATGAATAGCCGTCGCGCACATCAGCGATCCACGGTACGCCGAAGCGAGCCGCCAGTGCGCACGCCACCACGTGTGCAGCCATCGGCGGCGAGCTGGACAGTACGAGGCGCGGTCGCTCGCGCTGGAACAGACGCACACCTGCCGCGAACGCCAGTGGCGCCCAGGCAAAGCTCGCACGATCGGGCAGCATCCAGCGCCGCGCCCGCGCGCGCAGCTGATTGAGGCGCCAACCCTCGCGTGGCGCGCTCGTTTCGGGCCTGGGCTGCACCGGGGTATCACCGCGCGGCGCGGTGTGCGCAACACGCTCGTTGGTCGAGCGCACGCTGTGCTGTGCGTGCGCGATGGGATGCGGCGCGTTGGGCTGCGACTTGCTGCGTGCTGCGTGGAGGTTCGACGGCTTGGGGTCTTCAGCCGGTGCATCCGTCCGGGGCCCGTTCTGTGCTGCTCGCGTAGCCGTTCGCAGCTCGTGCGGCGCCCCGTGCGCCGGCTTCGGCTCGCGCTCCACGAGCTCTGCCAGCCAGCGCATGATGTCCACCGCCGCATGCAGCTCCGGGGGCGCGCTCTCCACGCGCTCGCGCCCGCGATGCGTGAGCAGGCATGGCTCGATGCCGTGGGCCGGAAGGTGCTTCGCGAACTGTCGCATGCGCTCGCCGCCCACCGTTCCACCCCAGCCCGCAGTCGCATGCGGATAGGCGTAGCTCACGATCAAGATCTTGCGCGCGCCGGACACATGGACCTCAGGCGCCGAGGAGCAGGTCTGCGATTTTCTCTGCAGCATGCCCGTCTCCGAAGATCGCCGGTCGTTCGGCGGGTCGCTGCGGCTCGCGCATGCCCGCCTGAATGCGGGCTTCGTCTGCATCGACGAGGCAATTCCAACCGGTCTCCACCGTCTGCGTCCACTCCGTCTCCGCACGCAGCGTGAGGCACGGAACCGCGTGGAAGTAGGCCTCCTTCTGTAAGCCCCCACTGTCCGTGATGATCAAGCGCGCGTTCCGCGTGAGCTGCATCATGTCGAGATAGCCCACGGGCTCGATCAGCTGCAAAGGCGCACGCACCTCGAGGCCCTGCTCCCGCAGTCGCGCCTGCAAGCGCGGATGCGCCGGCAACACCAGAGGAAACGGAGCCGCGCGCAGAGCGCGCAGCAACGCTCCCAGCCGCTCCGGCTGATCGACGTTGCCCGCGCGATGCAACGTGGCCAGCGCATACGCTCCCGGGCTGAGCTGCAGGCGCGCGAGCACCGTCGATGTGCTCGCCGCGCGCGCGGCGAAGTGCAGCGCAGCATCGTACATGATGTCGCCCACCACGTGGGCGGGGCGATCCACGCCCTCGCGCCGCAACTGAGCCGCCGCGAGCTCGTTCGGGCAAAAGAGCACGTCCGCGCAGTGATCGGTGAGGACGCGGTTGTGCTCCTCGGGCATCGAGCGATCGAACGAGCGCAGCCCCGCTTCATTGTGCGCGACCTTGATCCCGAGCTTCACGGCGGCGAGGGCCGCAGCCAAGGTCGAGTTGGTATCGCCGTGCACGACGACCACATCCGGCGCGTAGCGTTCGATGGCGGTCTCGTAGCCGGCGAGCATCCGGCCCGTCTGCGCACCGTGCGACCCCGCTCCCACCCCCAGATTCAGATGCGGCTCCGGCAAGCCGAGCTCGTCGAAAAATACCTGAGACATGCCGTGGTCGTAGTGCTGGCCGCTGTGAACGATGATGTCCTCGATACCGCGCCTCACAAACGCCGCGTGCAGCGGCGCTGCCTTGATGAATTGTGGCCGCGCCCCCACGGCTGTCAGCACTCGCAAACGGGCTCCGACCATCCGCGCGAGTATACAGATCGCGACGGGTGGCGACGATCTGCGGCCGCATGCGCGATCCGCAACATCGGTCAGGCAGCAGGTGGCCCGAGCTGCGCTAAGGTCCTACCGCATGGCCAAGGCGCAGAAGGGTTTGAGCGAGCAAGTAGCGGCGTTGAACGCGCTGCGTGAACAGCCGGATACGCCGGATGCGCAGGCGGCGCTGCGCCAGGCGCTGCAGGCCACGCGTGCGCCGCTGTGCGCGGCAGCGGCCAACATCATCGCGGAGGCAGAGCTGTCCGGCTTCGAGGCAGCGCTGCTCGCGGCATTCGACTATTGGATCGAGCATGACAAGCCCGCGAAAGCCGACCCCGGCTGCGCCGCGAAGACGGCCACGGTGCGTGCGCTGTATCGGATCGGGGCGCGCACGCACGGCGCATACCTGCGCGGCGTGCGCTGCGTGCAGCTCGAGCCGATCTGGGGTGGCTCGCAGGACACTGCGGTGGAGCTGCGCGGACTGAGCGCGCTCGCGCTCGTGCGCACGGGCTACTTCGATGCGCTCGTCGAGGTCGCGGAGCTGCTCGCCGATCCCGAGCCGATGGCGCGTCTCGCAGCCGTGCAGGCCGTTGCGTACAGCGAGCGTCAAGACGTGGGCGTCCCGCTCCTGCGCTTCAAGGCCCGCCTCGGCGACGCGGACTCGCGCGTGCTTGCTGCGTGCTTGACCGGCCTCTTGAGCCTCGCGCCGGACAGCTCACTCGAGCTGGTGGAGAGCTTCATCGACGAGGACAAGCCCGAGACCGCGGAGGCAGCCCTGCTGGCGCTGGGCGAGTCGCGGCTGCCAGCGGCGCTCGCGAGCCTGCGACGCGCGGCCGAAACCCTCATCTCGCAGGAGCTGCGCTCGGTCGCGTTCGTGGCGATGGGCCTCCTGCGCAGTGACGCCGCGTGGGACTATCTGCTCGCCGTGATCAGCGACGAACCTCCGGCTCAGGCAGGTCTGGCGCTCTCTGCCCTGGGCACGTACCGGCGCGTGGACAGCCTCCGCACGCGCGTCATGGCCGCGGTCCAAAAACGCGGCGTCCCCGCACTGATCGCGAAAGCGGAGAAACTGTTCAACGCGGAGGACTAAGCGCTCAAGTGCAGCTGCTGCGCGCGGGTGCAAACCCAAAAGCGCAGTGGTTCTGCACGCCGGCTCCGCGAAATCCCCCCATGCCGGTTGGTCATCCGGGCTCGGGCCAGCTACGCTGCACCGGTCCGCAACTTCTTCGCGAGAGTTCATGGTCCAGATTCTTGCTGCCATCCTCGGTCTGTCGCTGCTCGTCATCTTGCATGAAGCCGGCCATTACTTCGCCGCTCGAGCCTTCGGCATTCGCGTCCTGCGCTTCAGCATCGGCTTCGGCCCCACGCTCGTGAAGTACCAGCCGAAGGGCAGCCCCACCGTCTTCCAGGTGTGCCTGATCCCGTTCCTCGCGTACGTGATGATCGCGGGCGTCAATCCGGAGGAAGAAGATCCGAACGACCCCGGCCTGTACTCGAACAAGGGCCTGTGGGCGCGCATCCTCGTGAACCTGGGCGGTCCCCTTGCCAACTACCTGACGGCGTCCGTGATCGTGTTTTTCCTCGCCATCACGGGCTGGCGCTCGGAGCAGCCCGCGAGCGCGATGATCATCGGCACGGTCGAGCCCAATTCGCCCGCGGCGGGCGCGGGTCTGCGCGCGGGCGACACGATCGTCGAGGGCAACGGGCGACCAGTGCACAACATCTCCGACCTCATCGAGGTCACGAACGCGCGCGCCGGCGAGCCCACCACCTACGTGGTCGAGCGCGACGGTCAGCGCCTGCCGCCGCTGCAGATCACCCCGCAAAAGCGCGGTGCCCGCGGCGTGCTCGGCGTCAGCCCGCGCTTCGAGGTGAAGTTCGAGGAGAAGTCCGTGCTCGAGGCGAGCAAGCTGGCGCTGACCGTGCCGGGCGCGCTCACCGCCGCGAACTTGATGGGCATCGCGGAGCTGATCAACCAGCGCACCACGCAGGGTGTGATGGGCCCCGTGGGCATGGCGAAGCTCGTCGTGCAGCAAGCCGATCAGGGCGTGTACGCGTACGTTTGGATCCTGGTGTTGATCTCCGTCGCGCTCGGCTTCTTCAACTTGCTGCCGCTGCCGGGTTTGGACGGTGGCAAGCTGGTGTTCCTCGCGTACGAGCTGGTCACGCGGCGCCGCGCGAATGAGCGCGTCGAGGCGGTGGTGCACACGGTCGGCCTCCTCGTCCTCGTCGGCGCGATCGCGCTCGTCACCCTGCGCGACGTGGCAGGCTGAAGACACTCACTGCTCGAGCTGCTCGCGGATCTTCAGCGCCAGCTTGATTGGCGTGTACGGCTTGCGGAGAAACGCGACCTCGGCGCGCTGGATGCCGTGGCGCAGCACCGCGTCGTCGGTGTAGCCACTCGTGAACAGCACGCGCGTGTTCGGCGCGCGCTCGCGCAGCGCCTCGGCCAGCTCGCGCCCGCTCATCTCCGGCATGATCACATCGGTGATCACCAGGTCCACCGGAGCGCTCTGCGCCTCGAGCAGCTCCAGTGCTTCGCGCCCGCTGCCGGCCTGCAGCACCGTGTAGCCCAGGCGCGAGAGCACGCGGCTCGCGACGCGGCGGATGGCGGCGTCGTCCTCCACGAGCAGCAGCCGCTCCGTGCCCGCGGCCACGCCGAGATCGGTGTCTTTCGCGTCTTCCTGCACCGCATCTACGAGCGGCAGCAAGATGCGGAACGTCGTGCCGCGCCGAGCTGCGCTGTCCACCTCGATCCAGCCGTCGTGCTGGGCCACGATGCCATGCGCCACGGACAGCCCGAGGCCCGTGCCCTTGCCGGGCTCCTTCGTGGTGAAGAACGGCTCGAAGATGTGCGCCTGCAGCTCCTTGGGGATGCCGGTGCCGTCGTCGCTCACGCTGAGCGCCGCGTGGGGCCCCGGCTCGAGCGGAGGTCGGGCGCGCGCGTCGGCCGCGCTCAGCCTCGAGCGCGTCAGCGCGATGCGCAGGTTGCCGCCGCGCGGCATCGCGTCGCGCGCGTTGACCGCGAGGTTCATGAGCAGCTGACCGAACGCGCCCGCATCCACGCGCACGCGCACGGGCGTGGACGGTAGCGACGTGGTCAACGTCACGTCTTCGCCGAGGATGCGACGCAGCAGCTTCTCGGTCTCGAGGACCACTTCGCTGAGGTCGAGCACGCGCGGCTCCATCACGCTGCGCCGGCTGAACGCGAGCAGCTGGCGCGTGAGACCGGCCGCGCGCTCGCCCGCGCAGTGGATCTCCTCGACGATCTCATCGCACTCGCTGGGCTCCGGCAGCAGCGCACGCAGCACGTCGCAGCTGCCGAGGATCACCGTCAAGAGGTTATTGAAGTCGTGCGCCACGCCGCCTGCCAAGAGGCCGATCGACTCGAGGCGCTGGGTCTGCCGCAGCTGCGCCTCGAGCGCGCGATGTTCGGTGATGTCTTGCGCCGCGCCGGCGATCCGGATCACCTGACCCTGCGCGTCGCGCACGGGGTACGCGCGGCTGCGGATCCAGCGCACCGCCCCATCGGGCAGCACGACGCGGTACTCCATCTCGCCGGCCCAGTCCGCCGGGCCCTCGAACACGGCCTTCACGCGCTCGCGATCTTCGGCGTGCACGACGTCGATCCAGGTCTGCGGGTGGGCGTACAGCGACTCGCGCGAGCGGCCGAACATCTGCTCGTACGCGGGGCTGATGTAGATGAGCTCGCGCCGGTGCGGATGGCTGAGCCAGAAGACCTCTTGCATGGTCTCTGCCACCTGGCGAAAGCGCTCATTGCTCTCGCGCAGCTCGTGCTCCACGCGCTTGCGCTCCGTGACGTCCTGCGTCGCGAACAACACGAAGCGCTCGCCCGTGATCTCGAGTGGCTGGATGTTCGCGAGCGCGTCGCGCACCTCGCCGTTCGGCCAGCGGAACTGGTACTCCAGATCGCGCACGGGCACCGGGCTCGAAAACGCCGCGTGCAGCAGCGCGCGTGCCTCGGGATCCGGGCAAAAAGCTTCTGCGATCCGCTCCGCGTCGACGCCCACCACCTGCGAGCGCTCGAGCTGCGAGAGCTCCAAAAACGCCCGATTGGCTTCCACGATGCGTCGCTCGCTGGGCCGATACAGCGTCTTCGCGACGGGGCTCGCCTCGAACAGCTCTACGAAGCGGCGCTTCGAGATCTCGAGCTCACGCTGCAAGCTCCGTGACTCGGTCAGATCGATCAGCACTGCGACGTTCCCGATCACCTCGCCGTGCCGCCCGCGCAGCGCGCCGGCGGACTGGCTCACCGTGACGCGCCTGCCGTCGCGCGTCACGCGCTCGGTCACGAGGTTCACCACGTGCGGCTGCGTGCGCGCGATGTAGCGGAGCTGATCGAACTCCTCTCGCTTGTCCTCGGGCACGATCGGCAACGGCTTGCCGATCACTTCGTGTGCGCGAAAGCCGAAAAGCCGCTCCGCCGCCGCGCTCCACAGGAGGCCTCGGCCCTCCGCGTCGGTCGCGAGGATGGGCACAGGCGAAGCTTGCACGAGCGCTGCCAGCTGCTCCGCAGGGAGGCTGGACGCCGGCGCCTCGGATCGCGGCAGCCTTGCTGGTGCGATGCCACTCTCACGCCGCGAGAGCTCTGAGCGCGTGTGCACGCCCACGATGATCATCAACACGCCGCTGCCCTCCGGCAGCGCGACGCACGACAAGCGGATGTCACACTCCACCTGCGCCGCGCCCGTGCCAAACACGTGACGCGCGGACTCGACGACCCGGCCTAACCGCGCTTCATCGTGCAGGCGTCGCGTCTCAAGGCTCGTGCCCGGCATGAGCTGCCAGATGAGCTGGCCCTGCACGTCGAAGGGGCTGAGCCCCAGCAACCCGCAAAGCTCCGCGTCGGCCAGCAGCACGCGCGCTCGCCTGTCCACGAGACACATTCCCAGCTCCCCGTTCGCGGGTGCTGTTGCGTCTACGCTGATCCCCCTGAGCTCGCGCATACGAATGCCGGTGCGTCAAAGAGAGCCACCATAACACGCGGCAAAGCGGCGATTTACGACATATTTCTCGACGTATCTGCCGCAGCCAGTGCAGGCTGGGGCAGAAAACCAGGCCGACCAGCCGGTAGACGAATGGCGGGGCCAATTCCGCCAGCAACTGGCACAGCATGCACTGGCGAGTTACGCGCGCTCGGCTACAGTCGCGCCGACCAACTGGTAGACAAAGGACTCGACTCGCCATGCCCCAGTACAAGGTGCCGCTCCGTGACATGCGTTTTCTGCTCAACGAAGTGCTCGATTACCCGGGTCACTACCGGCAGCTGAAGAGCGGAGCCGAAGCGACCCCCGACATGGTCGAGACCATCCTGTCGGAGTGCGCTAGCTTCTGTGAGGAGGTGCTCGCGCCCCTCAATCAGACGGCTGACGCCGAGGGCTGCAGCCTGGTGGACGGCAATGTCGTCACGCCGAAGGGCTTCAAGGAGGCCTACAAGCAGTTCGTGGCCGGCGGCTGGCAGGGCCTGTCGCATCCGCAGGAGTACGGCGGTGAGGGCCTGCCCATGACGATGGGCATGTTCAAGCAGGAGATGATGGGCACGGCCAACTGGTCGTTCAGCATGTATCCGGGGCTGAGCCTCGGCGCGATGAACACGATCATCCTGCACGCGCCCGAGGACCTGAAAAAGGCGTTCCTCACGCCGCTGACCGAAGGCACCTGGGCCGGCACGATGTGCCTGACGGAGCCGCAGTGCGGCACGGACCTGGGTCAGGTCTCGAGCAAGGCCGAGCCGACCGGCGACGGCAAGTACAAGATCACGGGCACGAAGATCTTCATCTCCTCAGGCGATCACGATCTCGCGGAGAACATCGTGCACATCGTGCTGGCGCGCCTGCCGAACGCGCCGAAGGGCACGCGCGGCATCTCGCTGTTCATCGTGCCTAAGTACTTGCCCGCTGACGGCGGCAAGGGCGTCGGCGCGTTCAACAACGTGGTGTGCGGCTCGCTCGAGCACAAGATGGGCATCAAGGGCTCGGCCACGTGCGTCATCAACTTCGACGACTCGATCGGCTGGATGATCGGGCCCGAGAACAAGGGCCTCGAGTGCATGTTCACGTTCATGAACACCGCTCGAATCGGCACGGCGATCCAGGGCATCGGCGCGGCCGAGCTCTCGTACCAGGGCGCGCTCGCGTACGCCAAGGAGCGGCGCTCCATGCGCGCGCTCTCGGGCAAGAAGGAGCCCGAGAAGGTCGCAGACGCACTGATCCACCACGCCGACGTCCGGCGCATGCTGCTCACGCAAAAGGCGATAGCCGAGGGCGGACGCGCGATGTTGTACGAGGCGGGCAAGTTCGCGGACTTCATGACCGAGGCGATCCTCGATGGCGACGACAAGCGCCGCGAGCACTTCGACAACAAGCTGGGCTTCTACACGCCGATCCTGAAGGGCTTCCTCACGGAGCTCGGCTACGAGTGCGCGAACCTCGGCATGCAGGTGTTCGGCGGTCACGGCTACATCCGCGAGCACGGCATGGAGCAGATCGTGCGCGACACGCGCATCGCCACCCTGTACGAGGGCACGACCGGCATCCAGGCGCTCGATCTGCTGGGCCGCAAGGTGCTTTTGATGACGAAGGGCAAGGCCGTGCAGGAGTTCACGGGCTCCGTGCTCAAGTTCTGCGCCCTGCACGCCAAGAACCCGAAGATGTTGCCGTTCATCTGGCAGCTGACGAAGTACTGCGCGCAGTGGAACGTGATGACCGTGCGCATCATGCTCACGGCGGCGCGCGACCGCGACATCGTGAGCTCGGCGGCGGTGGATTTCCTGATGTTCTCCGGCTACGTCTCGCTCGCGTTCTACTGGGCGCGCATGGCTGCGGTGGCGTTCGAGAAGCTCGACAAGGGCAACGGCACGGAGTCTGCGGAGTTCTACAAGGCCAAGATCCAGACGGCCGAGTTCTACTTCGAGCGCTTGTTGCCGCGTGCCAAGGGTCACGCGGAAGCGGCCGTGGCGTCCACCAAGAGCGTGATGCAGCTCGACGTCGAGCACTTCGCGTTCAGCTGAGCTCGGGCTTTGCGCCCTCACGCTTCGCGGCGTGAGGGCGCTCGTGTGTGCTCGAATGCGCGCGGCGCGAGCTCAGCGCCAGCGCAACGTGACGAGCAGGGATCCGTCGCGCACCGCGTGTACGGCCGTTACGTTCTTGGCGCGAGTCATGCTCAGGATGTGCCGGTAGGCCTCGGTGATGATGACGCGCATCAGCGGGACCTCCACGTACGTGTGCTCACTGAGCGAGAGCTGCACGCTGCGCTCGTCGAGCGCCAGCGTCTGCAGCCGGCCCGTCGAATACTCGGCGCGCCACAACGGCGCGACGCGCGCTGCGAGCCCGTGTGGTGAGAGCGCGGCGACCATCAGCCGCTTCACGCGGCCGAAGCCGTGGTCGACGGTCAGGCGCGCGTGCCACAGCATGAGCGCCTCGTCACGCTTCGCGGGGCCGTGCCAGACCGCGTGGTGCCACGCGACCAGATCCTCGACGGGGATCCAGTCGGGCAGCGGCCGCAGGCCTGCCGTACGCTCGCGCACGTCGCCCGGAAGCTGCGCACAGATGGCGTCGATGCCGGCCGAGCCCCACAGCTGATCGCACGCGCTGCGAAAGCCGATCAGACTCCTGCGCTGCACCAGCGCCTCACGCGGCCGTATCGAAGCTGCCGTGACAGCCATCCTCCTCGAGCATACGGTCGCAAGGCCATGGCCGCCACGCGGCGCTTCGCTCACACGAGCGGGCCGGTGTGACGCAGTGAGACGTCGGGTTCCATCACAGCTCGCGGCGCGAGATCAGCAGCAGGGTGCGTGGATCACGGTGCCGGATGCGGAATGCCTCGAGCGATGGGGCGAGATCGGCTTTCGTGATGCGGCGGGCATGGGACACATCCGTATCGCGCACCTGCTCCAGCAGGCGGCGCGCGAACGGCACGTCGTCCACGAGCACGACCAGCTCGAAGTCCTTGTCGTCTTCCAGGCTGCGGAAGTTGCCGTTGGTCGAGCCGTGGATGGACCAGCGCTCGTCGAACACGGCGAGCTTCAGGTGATTGAAATGGCACTGGTACTCGTACACCGCGATGCCGTGCTCCAGATAGCGCGGATACTCGTGCTGCTGCGCGTCGAGCGCGAACGCGTTGTCGTTCCACTTCTTCGCCGGTAGCACGAGCGTGATGTCGAGCTCCGGTCGGGCGCGCTTGGCCTCACACAGCGCCTCTACGAGCGGCGGGTGGTACAGGTACGGGTTCTCGATGAAGATCGAGCGCTGGGCTTCGCGGATGAGGCGCAGGTATAGCTCGCGCACGGAGTTCGGCTCGTCGTTCGGCTCGTTGCAATACACCTTGGCGGACGCGATCGGCAGCGCGTCCGTGTCGCGCAGGCTGGCCTCGAGCTCGGGCGTCAAGGTCGCATGATCGACCGGCTCGAGCGTGTAGTCCTGTCCGCCGTCGAGCACGAAGCGCTCGTGAAAATGCTGCTCGAGGTCGGAGACGATCGGGCCCACGAAGCGCGTCAAGCTGTCGTGCCACTTGAGCCACGGCTCCGGTCGCCCCGCGCGCTGGCGCTCCTCGGCCTCGTGCTGCGCGTCGACCGCGGGATCGAACGGCTCGTGATACAGGTACTGCACGCCGATGTTCGCGCCCCCGCAGTAGCCGATGCGGCCGTCGATCGTGATGATCTTGCGATGGTCGACGTGCAGGTCGTCGATCGCGATCGTCTCGCGGATCTGCGCGCTGATCGAGCGTAGCCGCGGGTTCACGTGATCCGGGACGTGGTCGTAGTCGATGTTCGTATCCACCACCTCCACGCCTGCTGCTGTCATGGCCTGGCACATCGGCTTCACGTCGTGCGGGTCTTCGCTCATCGACGAATCGAGCTTCATGATGGCCTTCTCGCCGGTCGAGAACGGATCGCCCATCGCCGTCTTCTGCACGTTCAAGAGCACGCGCACCGCGACGCCCCCGCGCGCCTTCTCGATCACCGCTTGCGCGACCTCCTTGCCGATACCGTCGCGAAACCACAGGAACATGGACACGTGGATCGACGAGCGCGCCGCGCGTATGTCCGCGAGCAGCGCAGACAGCATCTTGTCCCCGTTGACGAGAATTGCAGCGTGGTTCTTGGGCTCCGGCATACGCCCAGCCTAGGCTGCACGCTTTCCGAGCGCCAGTGTCATGACCAGTCAGAACTGTTCTTGCCTGTAGTCGAGGCCGAGCGTGCGGCAGGCTGCACGGACCTTGCGACCGAGGCCTGCGGGTCCGCAGAAGAACACGCTCACGCGGTGCGGCGCGTGCTCGGCCTGGACGGCGCGCAGCTCCTCCAGCAGGTCGGGAGCTCCCATGCTGGTGCGGGTCTTGAGCCCCGTCACGAGGTCGGGCGTGCCGCGCGCGTGATGGTACTCGCGCGCCAGGCTGACGAGCGCAGACGCCGCATCGCGCCGCCCGCGCGTCATGAACACGCGGATGGCCACGCGTCGCCCGGCGTCCTTGCGCTCGATGTTCGCGAGCAGCTCGCGGAACCACTCGAAGCCGCGCGGCTCGCGATCGATCCAGGAGAAAGTGGCGAGCGCCAGCCGCTCGCAGCTCGGGCCGAGGAGCAGCGTGCGCAAGCTGCTCGAGAAGTCGTCGCGGTCGATGAGGCCGTCGCCGTCCGTGTCGAGCGCGTGCAGGATGCGACTCGCGAGATATTCGGTCTGCAGCTCGAAGCAGGTCTCGAGCACGGCCTGGATGCGCGGGTCGAGCTCGCGCACGCCGGGTGCGATGCCGTCGAGCGGCGCTGCTGATGGCGGCGCGACCCGCTCTGCCGCTGGCACGGTCATGGCCCCCCTTTGCCTGTCCACAGACATCGAGCCTGACGCCTACGGATGCACGCGGCAGTTATCTGCGCCACGTCGCGGCCTGATCGGCACACGTAGCCGCGACGGACGGGCGCTGGTCGTTGACGCTCGCAGCGGCGGGGCGTGGCCGCACATGCCAGGTGAGATGCATCACAGGCGGAGCGGGCGCTGTCGCACTTGCGCTGGGGCGTGGCCGTGTTGCCTGCTGCGAGCGTTGACGAGGCATCGCGAGGCAGAGATCCCCGCGGCCCACGCCTACGCGAGCTGCGAGCGTCGTCCGCGGCATGCCGCCGACGGCGGCTGGGGCACGTGCGATCGCTCGCGGCAGCGCCGCGGCGTGAGCCGTTCCGGGCTGCGTGGCCCACTGCGAATGCGTGTGCACGCCGGCTCGACAGCTACGCGGAGAGAATGGAGAAAGCATGAAGGTCCGGCTTGCGCTTCGCAGCCTCTCGGGCGAGCGGGCGGTGCGCTGCGCCGTCGCAGTCCTCGGCATGGTCCTCGTGCTCTTGGCGTCCGCCTGCTCGTCCGCACCCGCCGAGCGCGGCTCGCGTGGCCGCGTGGCCGGTAGCCCCGCTGCGGGCGGCACAGGCGCCGTGGCGGGGGCTGCAGCCATCGGCAGCATGCCCACCAGTACGAGCGGCCCGCTGCTGCCCACGCTCGTCGCTCCGAGCGGCAGCACGGTCACGCCGCCGCCGCCGCTCGCACCTGCGGGCGACCGCAAGCTGGTCTCGCAGAACGACTGTCCAGGCAACGTGTCGGCCGCGCAGCTGCAGGAGCTCAAGCGCCCCGATGCGCCCGCCACTCAGAGCCGCTGGCTGTATCCGTACGAGGGCACGGTGTTTCCGCGCGGCCTACCCGCGCCCGTGCTGCAGTGGGACATGGTGACGGCCGACGCGGTGTACATCCGGGCGCGCTCGATGCTGTTCGAGTACGAGGGCTGCTTCACGGGCAGCGGGCTGAGCAGCTTGCCCATCCCGCAGACCGCGTGGGACAAGGCCGCCGAGCAGAGCCTCGGCGCGGCCGATCCGCTGAGCGTGGAGCTGACGTTCATGACGGGTGGCAGCTCACAGCGGCTGCCGAAGCTCACGTTGGTGTTCGCGCTGGCCACGCTGAAGGCTGCCGTCTACTACAACACGTACGGCTCGCTGCTCGCGAACCAGCAGGGCATCGTGGGCGGCGTCGTGATGCGCGTCATCCCGGGCCAGCCGACGCCGCAAGTGTTCCTGTCGTCGCCTTCGCCCACGCACTGCATCGGTTGCCACTCCGTGAGCGCCGATGGCAGCCGCATGGTGGCAGAGCTGCACGTGCAGCCCGGAACGATCGAGGACGCGAGCGCCGCGTTCGATCTCAAGTCGGTCGGCATGCAGACGAACCCTCCGCCGCTCAAAGATGGCCTGACGCGCGCGGGCTTCTCCGCGCTGTTTCCGGACGGCTCGGTGTATTTGACGACGGGCCGCATCGGGCAGGGTCCGATCGGGAATCTGCCGGGCATGCCACCGGGCAACGTGCCCGGAACGTTTGGACCGGAGAAGAGCCGGCTGTTCGACACGACCACCGGCGCAGAGATCCCGAACACCGGTATGATCGACTACGCCTACATGCCGAGCTTCTCGGTGGATGGCTCGATGATCGCGTTCAACCAGATGGACACGAGCGGCGTCGCCGCGGGCCACTCGCTCGCAGTCATGAGCTACGACAAGGCCGGCAAGAAGTTCAGCGGTGTGCGTACGGTGTGGAGTGACATGGCGGCGTATCCGGCCTGGCCGTTTTTCCTGCCGGACGTGGTGCAGAAGACGACCGAGTTCGAGCAGCGCAGCGGCAAGCGGCTGGTGTTTCAGGTGGGCGTCACCCCGGACTTCGCCACGCAGGAGCAGCCCGTCGGCATCACGCCCCATCCGAGCGACTTGTGGTGGCTCGATGTCGACTCCGGCAAGGCAGCGCCGCTGCATCGCGCGAACGGCAACGACGCACAGGGTAAGCCCTACCTGCCGTACGGCGCGCGCGATGCCAACAAGAACTACATCCCGACCGTGAGCCCGGTCGCTGCGGGCGGCTACTTCTGGGTGTTCTTCACGAGCAAGCGCAACTACGGCAACTTGTTCGTGGCTGATCCGCCGGAGCTTCGCGCCGAAGGCAAGAAGATCTGGGTCGCGGCGCTGGACGTGAATGCCCCGCCGGGCACCGACCCGAGCCATCCCGCATTCTTCTTGCCGGGACAGGAGCTCGAGTCCGGCAACATCCGCGCGTTCGCCGCGCTCGAGCCGTGCCGCGAGAACGGCAACAGCTGCGAGAGCGGTGTGGATTGTTGCTGCGGCTTCTGCACCGAAGGCAAGTGCGCGTGCAAGACCACGTGCGCGAAACTCGATGAGCGCTGCACCACCGCAGCCGACTGCTGCGATCCGAACCACGTGTGTCTCGGTGGCTTCTGCGGCGTGGTGATCAGTCCGCAGTGAGCGGCGTCAGGGCCCGGTGTTCGGAGAGGCTGCCGAGAGCGCAGCTTCCGGGCGCCGGGCATCGAGGGTTCGGTAGGCGATCGTCACGAGCGCGGCTTCGATGAGCACGAATAGCGCGTACAGGAGCGGCAACTTGAGCAGCTCCAGCTG
>Ga0190269_10000421_pt1 | contig 22261 bp, 19 predicted proteins | sample Popmic249IS_FD_133749 | JGI IMG/M metagenome (GOLD analysis project Ga0190269, IMG submission 133749) | Populus adjacent soil microbial communities from riparian zone of Blue River, Arizona, USA - 249 IS | ecosystem: Environmental > Terrestrial > Soil > Riparian zone | place: USA: Arizona... | reverse complement strand
TCCCTCCCCCACACCACCGGACGCCGAGGAGCCGGACGATGAACGAACTCGACACCCGGACCCTGCTCACCCGGATGGCGGCCGACCCCGCCCCGGTCACGACCGTCGACATCGACGCGGCGATCACGACCGCCAAGCACCAGCGGCAACGCACGCGCTGGATCGCGGTCGCCGCCGCGGCAGCCGTCGTCCTCGTCGTGACGTTCGGCCTGGTCACGATCCTCAAGCCGGATCCACAGCGGCCCGCACCGCTGCTGGACGCCCCGGCCGCCTTCGACCCGCTGAGGCCGCGGCTGGACGTGGGCTGGGTCCCCGACGGCTTGACCGAGGGTCTGTGGAACGCCGCGGTCACGGCCGAGTTCCGGAACTTCGACTCGAAGGACCAGAAGCGGTCCGTCTCCGTGTACGCGATCCCGCGCACCGGCGGCTTCCCCGACCAGGGCGGCACGCTCGGCGCGTCCTCGGCCGGTCCGGACGTCAACGGGCAGCCGGGCACGTGGTACCAGGTCCTCGAGCCCGATCGGGAAGCCCCGTTCGTGGTCACCGAGCCGGGGAAGTCGCCGTCGCCCTCGCCGTCGAAGTCGAAGGCACCCCCGAAGGTCCGGACGGACGCGATCACGCTGCGCTGGGAGTACGCCAAGGGCGGCCAGGTGCAGGTCGACGTCCTGGGCTTCGACGACCCCGAGGAGATCGCGACCCGGGTCGCTCGCTCGGTCAACCTCGAACATCCGGAGACGCTCCGGATGCCGCTGGAGATCAGCAAGCCCAACGTCCCGGTGGTGCGCTCCGGCGGCTCCTCGGAGGGCACGATCCTCGAGTTCGCCTCACCGGGCTGGAAGCGCCCGTCGATGATCCTGGGGGTACACCGGCGCAAGCCCGGCGACTACACCCAGAAGCCCAACACGACCTTGGAGGGCAAGCGGGCTCGCGAGGAGCTCGTCGACAGCATCGCGATGTGGGCGTTCCTGTTCGACGAGAAGCACGAGTTCTCGCTGCAGTGCGGTGCGGCCGACGACACCGCCGCCGCGAAGAAGGCGAACCGGGCGGAGTGCCGCCGGATCGCCGCGAGCGCCCGGCTGGTCGGCACGTACGACGATCCGTCGAGCTGGTCGAGCAACCCGGTGCGGTGAGCTCCACCACAGACCGCCCCGCCGACGCCCTCTCCGCGGTTAGGAAGTTAGTCCTGGGGTCCACCCCGGAGACCGGATTCCCACCGCGGAGAGGGTGCGCATGGCGACGTTGCGTGAGCAGCCGGCCGCACGGCTGATCACCAGGGAGTTCTCGCTTCTGCTCCTCGCCGCCCTCGGTGCGTTCCTCTCGCTGGGCATGACGCTGCCGGTGCTGCCGTACTTCGTCCGCTCGCTCGGCGGCGACGACCTGGCGATCGGCGTCGTGGTCGGGTCGATGGCGGTCTCGGCCGTGATGGTCCGGCCGTTCACGGCTCCGGCGATCCAGAACTGGGGCTTCAAACGGCTGGTGCTGCTCGGCGGCGTCGCCGGAGCGCTCGCCGGAGCCGCCTACGCGCTCGCCGACAGCTTCGCGGTGCTGCTCGCGCTGCGGCTGGCCACCGGTGCCGCGCTGGCCGTCATGTTCGTCGCCTGCATCGCCCGGGTGATGGAGACCGCACCGGCCGAGCACCGGTCGGCCGCGTCGAGCTACTTCTCGGTCGCGCCGTACCTGGGTCTCGGGCTCGGCCCGGTGATCGGCCAGCCGGTCTACGACGCGCTCGGCTTCGACGCGACGTTCCTGCTGGCCGGCGCCGTGCAGCTGGCCGGCACGCTCCCGATCCTGCTGACCCCCAACCACCGGTCACCCGGCGAGCGCGCGCCCCGGTTCCACGGCGCCGCGGTCGGGCCGGGCTCGGTGCTCGCGCTGGGGATCATCGGCGTCGTCGCGTTCAACGCCTACATCCCGCTCTACGTACGCGAGTTGCACGGCACCAACCCGGCCTGGATGTTCCTCTGCTACTCGGTGATCGTGCTGGCGACCCGCATCTTCGCGGCCGGCCTGCCCGACCGCATCGGTGCGATCCGCGCGGGCACGATCGCCACGATCGGCATCGTCATCGGGTTGGTCGTGATCGCCGCGGCGCCGTCGCCACTCTGGATCTACCTCGGCATCCTGCCGCTCGGCACCGGGATCGCGTTCCAGTACCCGGGGCTGATGGCGCTGACGATCAGCCGGGTCGAGGAGTCCGAGCGCGCCGCCGCGGTCTCCACGTTCACGATGTTCTTCGACGTCGCGACCGGCATCGGCGGCCTGATCGTCGGGCAGGCCGCCGCCCTCGGCGGCTACCGGGCCGCGTTCGCGGCCGCGGCCTGCTGCTCGGTGCTGGGCCTGGTGCTGCTGCGCACGGTGGTCGCCCGCGGAGGTTCCACCACAAAAACATAATATGGACGCATGGCGGCACCGGATCGGCGTGTGGTGGCCGCCGTCGTCGCCCTGGTGCTCGGCGCCACCGCGATCGTGGCCGGGGTCGTCGTCGGGCGGCGGGACCGGTTACCCGGCGCCGGGCTGAGCGACACCGTTCCGCCGATCCCGTCCGTGCGCAGCGTCGCCGAGCTCGGGCCGCTGACCGAGCACGCCCGCGTCGGTGCCCGTGACAACGGCCAGAGCACCCGCTACGGCGACCGCTCGATCTGGGTCTTCGGCGACACCGTGCTGCGCCGCCCGGAAGGCTTCCTCTCCAACTCCGGGGCGTCCACCACCGACCTGCGCGCCGCCGACGGCATCCGCCTCCCGGCGACCGACGTGTTCGGGAGCGACGCCTCGTCGCCCGCCGCGATGGTGACGCACACACCGGCCGAGGGCGCGTTCGAACGTCGGCACGCCGCCTCCACCGGCTGCACCGCGGCGACCGACCCCTACTGCGGCGCGACGTTCGCGTTCTGGCCGGGGCCGGTGATCGCCGATCCCCGCCGCGCGCGCGTCCTGGCGTTCTACGTCAAGCTCTGCCGCGGCGGCGCCGAGGGCACGCCCTGCTCCGGTCCGTACGGGCGGCCGCTGGGCACCGGCGTCGCCGCGCTCGACATGCGCACCCACCGGGTCACGCGGCTGACCGCGGCGAACGCCGACCCGGTAGGGAGCATCGAGGGGGCGGACCCGACGCTGTTCTTCCCGCCGTCGGACGGCTACCACGCCGCCGCGCTGGTGGTCGGCGCCGACGCGTACGTCTACGGCGCCTGTACGGACCGCTGTCACCTGGCCCGGGTACCGCTGAACCGGATCTCCGACCGGTCACGCTGGACGTTCTACGGCGGACGCGAGGCCGACGGCGACGCCCGCTGGTCGCCGGAGCCGGCGGCGGCCGTGGACACCGTGCTGGCCGGTTCCGCGGGGAACACGATCTTCCGGTCACCGGCGCTCGGCGGCTGGCTGAACGTCTACCTACCAGCCGGTGACGACACGATCCGGGCCCAGATCGGCGGCTCACCGTTCGGGCCCTGGTCAGCGGAGTTCCGCCTGCTGACGACGCGCGGCAGCGACGTCGCCTACGCGGGCTTCGGCCACCCCGAGTACGCCGAGGACGGCGGCCGGACCCAGTACCTGACGTACTACCGCACCGACACCGAAAACCTGCGGCTGGTGAAAGTCACGTTCGGAGGGTGAACCGGGGCACTTCCGCGCGCCGTTGCACACTGAGCGAGCCACCCCCGACCCGCGGAGATCGATGAGTACGCACGCCGTCTGGTTCACTGCCCCTCGCCAGGTCGAGGTCCGCCCCGTCCCCGATCCCGAGCCACGCCCCGGCGACCTCGTGGTCCGCACGCTCTACTCGGGCATCAGCGCGGGCACCGAGCTGCTCGCCTACCGCGGTGAGCTCAACCCGTCCACCGAGCGGGACGAGACGCTTCCGGCGCTCGCCGACGGGGGCTTCACCTACCCGTTCCAGTACGGCTACAGCTGTGTCGGCGTCGTCGAGCAGGGCCCGTTGCGGGGCAGGACGGTCTTCGCGTTCCACCCGCACCAGAGCGGGTTCGTCGCCGCCGAGTCCGACGTCGTCGTACTCCCGGACGGGGTCGACCCGCGGATCGCGACGCTGTTCCCGCTGGTGGAGACCGCACTGCAGCTCAGCCTGGACGCCGGCCCGGTACTCGAGGACACGGTCGTCGTCACCGGGCTGGGCGCGATCGGGCTGCTGACGTCGCTGCTGCTCACCCGCGCCGGCGCCCGTGTCGTCGCGGTGGAGCCGGAGAGCACCCGCCGGCAGCGCGCCGCCGAGCTGGGCGTTGCGGCGGTGCCGCCGGAGGAGGCCCCGTCGGACGTCCCGCTGCTGGTCGAGACGTCCGGCGCACCGGCGGCGCTCGCCGACGGGCTGGCGCTGCTGGCCCACGAGGGCACCGCGCTCGTCGGGTCCTGGTACGGCACGAAGCCGGTACCGCTGCCGCTCGGTGAGCACTTCCACCGGCGGCGGCTGACGATCCGCAGCAGCCAGGTCTCGACGATCCCGTACGCGGCGCAGGGCCGGTGGACGAACGCCCGCCGACGTACCGCCGCCCGGGACCTGCTCGACGTCCTGCCGCTGAAGTCCCTGGCCACCACCGAGTTCCCCCTCGCCGACGCCGCCGGGGCCTACGCCGCCCTGGATCGCCGCGATCCCGGGGTACTGCACGCGGCCCTGCGCTACGACCGATAGGAATAGACGATGTACCAAACCGGCACCGCGCGCGAGGTTCGCGCATTCCACACCATGCCCGACATGCCGCCCCCGGAGGGCGAGAAGCACTCCCACGACTACCGGCTGACGCTGGTCGTCTCCCGCGAGGAGCTCGACGAGAAGGGCATGGTCGTCGACCTCGACGTGCTCATCGGCGCCTTGGAGGACCTCACCGAGCGCCTGCAGGACAACGACCTCGACGAGATCATCGCGCCCGAGATCGGCAAGGACTCGGTCACCGTCGAGGCGTTCGCCCACTGGGTGCACGGCAAGATCGGCGCGGCGATCGCCACCCCGGGCGCCACGCTCGAGGTGCGTGTCTACGAGAACGCCACGGAGTTCGGCGGCTACTCGGGCGTGCTCGCCTGAGCACCGCCGGGGAAGGCCGACTCGCGGTCGCACTGCTGACGCTCGGCGACCCGGCGACGATGACCGGTGGGTACCTCTACCACCGGCGCGTCGCCGACCGCGCCGCCGCCAACGACGCGCGCCTGGACTTCGTCTCGGTGCCGGACCGGTCGTTCCCGGCCTCGGTCGCCGCCGGCCGCGGGCTGCTGCGCGAACTGGCCGACCGCAGCCCCGACGCGATCCTGCTGGACAGCATCGCCGCGGCGTACCTCGGCCCGTGGCTGCGCGGCGGCGGCGGCCGGGCGCGGGGGTTACCGCCGATCGTCGGCATGCTCCACCAGCCGCCGGGCGGGATCGATCACTCCGGTCTGCGGCGCTACGTCCAGCAGGTCCTCGACCGGCGCGCCTATCGCTTCGCGTCGAAGCTGCTGGTCGCCAGCGACGACCTGGCCGCCACCCTCCGCGCGGCTGGCCTGCCCGCGGACCTGCTGACGGTCGTGGCCCCCGGCCGCGATCCCGCCGACGACCCGGTCCCACCCGGCTCCGACCTGCGGCAGGGACGCCGGGCGGCCGTGCTCTCGGTCGGCAACTGGGTCGAGCGCAAGGGACTGCTCGAGCTGCTGGAGGCCGTCGCCGCCCTGCCGCCGGACGCGGTGACCCTGCACCTGGTGGGCGACCCGGACGTCGATCCCGACTACGCCGCGCGGGTCCGCGTCCGCCTGAAAGAACCGGACCTCGACGGACGGGTGGTCGTGCACGGCCTGCAGACCCCGGCGCAGGTCGTGGGCTTCTACCGCGCAGCGGACGTGTTCGCGCTGGCCAGCGTGCGCGAACCCTACGGAACCGTCTACGGCGAGGCGATGACCGCCGGGCTGCCGGTCGTCGGCTGGGACGCGGGGAACCTGCCGCACCTGGCGCGCCACGGGGTCGAGGGCCTGGCGGTGCCGCCCGGCGACGTCGCCGCGCTGACGGAGGCGTTGCGCTCGCTGGCGTTCGAGGAACCGCTGCGGCAGCGGCTGGCCGCGGCCGCCAAGGTCCGTTCGGAATCCTTTCCGAACTGGGACGACACCGCCCGCGTGCTATTCACTGAGATTCGGGCCGTAGTGGAGGAGACGCGGGCGTGAGCGAGTTCGAGGCAGTCCTGTTCGACGCGGGGGACACCCTGATCCGGCTGTCCGGGAGCGGGGAGACCCTGCTGCACCGGGCAGCGGACCGGATGGGCATCGACCCCCTGGACCCCGGCGAGGTCGCCGACGTCTGGAAGCGGGTGCTCGACCGCAGCAGCACGGCCGAGGAGATGGCCAAGGGGCGCGACCTGTCCACCGAGAAGCATCGCGAGGTGTGGGTCGCCCTCTACACCGCCGCCGGATGCGAACAGCTCGCGCCCGGGCTCTCCGAGCAGCTGTACGCGCTGACGGTGGCCGCCGAATCCTGGGAGGCGTTCGAGGACACCGTGCCCACGCTCCGCACGCTCCGTGAGCGTGGCGTCCGCATCGGAATCGTCAGCGACACCGGCTTCGACCTGCGCCCGGCGATGGACCGGCTGGGCATCACGCCCTACCTGGACACCGTCGTCATGTCCTACCAGCACGGCATGTGCAAGCCCGCACTGCCGGTCTTCCTGGCCGCGTCCGAGCAGCTCGACGTCGATCCGGCGCGGACGCTGTTCGTCGGCGACAACCCGCTCACCGACTCGGGTGCGATCGCGGCCGGAATGCACGTGTTCCTGCTTCCCCGGCCCGCTCCGACGGGTCCACGCGGGCTCGGTCACGTTTTGTCGCTTGTCTGACTGAACCTTCCTGCGAAGCCGCCCGTGCTTCCTGCGACGCGACACGAGGTCGCGCACGGGCGGAACGGGTGAATCAGGTCGATGGATGTTCGAGTCAGCACAGCGAGTCCGCTCTGCGCCGTCGGCGCCGGAGTGCTCCTGCAGGTCACCGTCCTCGGTGGGCTGGCTGCGGGCGTCGGACTCGGCACCTCCGGGTGGCTGGCCGGCTCGACGTTCGCGATGGTCACCTGGGCGCTGCTGAGCAGTGCGCTGGTCCGCTCCGGCGCGACGTCGCTGGGGCCGGCCAACGCGGTGACGCTCACCAGGGCGACGCTGGTCGGCGGCGTCACCGCGCTGGTCGCCGACTCGCTGGCCACCGGCCGCGCGCCGGTGGCCGTTCTGGTGACGCTGGCCGTGGTCGCCTGGCTGATGGACGGCGTCGACGGGCAGGTCGCCCGCCGCACCGGTACGACCACGAAGCTGGGCGGGCGCTTCGACGGCGAGGTCGACTCGATCCTCGCTCTGGTGCTCAGCGTGTACGCGGCGCACGCGCTGGGCCTCTGGGTCGTCGTCGCGATCGGGGCCTACCGGTACCTCTACCTGCTGGCCGGCTGGGTGCTCCCCTGGCTGCGCGGCGACCTGCCCCGGCGCCAGTCGCGCAGCGCGATCGCGGCCGTGCAGGGCATCGTGCTGATCGTCGCCGCCGCGGGCGTCGTCCCGACACCCCTGATGACGACGATCGCCGCGCTCTCGCTCACGATTCTCACCTGGTCGTTCGGGCGCGACATCCGCTTCCTGTGGCTGCGGCGCACGGTTGGGGCCCATGATGTTCGAACCGCCCCCCGGGTCGAGACGTTCGTGGGGGTAGGCCAGTGAACATGAGCGGAGAACGGGTGACCCTGACAGACGCACCGCGCTACGCGCCGACCTGGCTGGAGCTGCGGGAGCCCGCCGACGCCGACGCCCGCGCACGTGACCTGCTCGACCCGCTGCGACGCGAACTGGCCACCGCGACCGCTCCCCTGCTCATCCGGGACCTGGGCTGCGGCACCGGCTCCATGCAGCGCTGGCTGGCCCCGCAACTGCCCGGCCCGCAGCGCTGGATCCTGCAGGACCACGACGCGGATCTGCTCGCGTTCGCCGCGGCGCACGCGGCTCCGACCGCCGCCGACGGTTCGCCCGTCACCGCGATGACCCGCCACGCCGACCTCACGGCGCTGACCGCCGGCGACCTGCTCTCGACGTCGCTGGTCACCGCGTCGGCGCTGCTGGACCTGCTCAGCCGCGACGAGATCGAGCGCCTGGCCGCGGCCTGCGTCGAGGCCGCGTGCCCGGCGCTGCTCACGCTCTCGGTCACCGGGGGCGTCGACTTCTCCCCCGCCGACCCGCTCGACGCGGAGCTGGCCGCGGGCTTCGCCGACCACCTGCGCTACCACGTCGAGGGCAGGCAGCTGCTCGGGCCGGACGGCGCCGCCGCGGCGGCCGAGGCCTTCGCCCGGCGCGGCTGGGTCGTCGAGCAGCGGACGAGCGTCTGGCGGCTCGGGGCGGGCAGCGCTCCGGACGACGACCGGTCGGAGCTCACCGCGGAGTGGCTCCGCGGCTGGGTGCCCGCGGCCGCGGCCCGGCGGCCCGGCCTCACCGGCACGGACGACTACCTGACCCGGCGGCTGGACGCCCTCGCCACGGGCGACCTTCGGGTGACCATCCACCACACCGACCTGCTCGCCCTGCCGCACGGGGCGACGACATCTCTCGGGGCAGCATCATGAAGCAACGCATCTGGGCCTGGGTCCGGACGCTCGGCGGAGTCGCCATCCTGGGCGTCCTGATCTGGCGCCTGGGATCGAGCGCGTTCCTCGACGGGCTGCGCGTGATCAACGCGTGGACGCTGCTCGCCGCGTTCGGCATCGGCCTGCTCGCGACCGTGGCCAGCGCCTGGCGCTGGTGCCTGGCCGCGCGGGGCCTGGGGATCCGGCTGCCGCTGCGCACCGCCGTCGCCGACTACTACCAGGCGCTGTTCCTCAACGCGACGCTCCCGGGCGGGCTGCTCGGCGACGTCCACCGCGCGGTGAGCAACGGGCGCGAGCACGGCGACGTCGGCCGTGGTGTCCGGGCGGTCGTACTGGAGCGGTTCGCCGGGCAGGTCGCGATGTTCGCCGTCGGCGGCGTCGTGCTGCTCGCGCACCCCTGGCTCCTGCTCTTCGTCTGGCACCGGGTCCCCGGGTCGGTGCTGCTGGGTGCGTTCGGCGTCGTCGGCGCGCTCACCGCCGTGGTGGCGTCCCGGCCGGGACTGCGGCGCAAGGCCGCCGCGGTCGGCCGCGACGTCCGGCACGGGCTGCTGGCCGAGCGGAACTGGATCTGGGTCGGCTTCTCCTCGTTCCTGGTCGTGGCCTCGCACCTGGCGACGTTCGTGCTGGCGGCGCGCGCCGCCGGGTCCACCGCGCCGATCGGGCGGCTGCTGCCGCTGATGGTGCTCGCGCTGGTCGTGATGGTGCTGCCGCTGAGCGTCGGCGGCTGGGGCCCACGCGAGGGCTTCTGTGCCTGGGCGTTCGGGATGGCCGGGCTCGGTGCGCAGGAGGGCCTCACGATAGCGGTCGTCTACGGCCTCTTCGCGCTGGTCGCGGCGCTGCCCGGCATCGCGGTGCTGGCGTTCCGGCTGCTCGCCCGCCGTCGCGCGGCCGCCGCGTCCTCCGCGGCTCACCCGGTGGTGGCTGACCCGATGGTGGCCACCCCGGCCTCGGCTTCCCCGGCTGCGGCTGGCCCGGCTACGGCCGCACCGGTGGCGGTGCCCGCAGTGGCCGTCGCGGCACGCCAGCCCTCCGCGCTCGTCCCCGGCGACCGCCACCTGGTGGGTGTCGCGGCCTGAGCCGCTCGCATCTGACCCGCTCGCATCTGGGCCGCTCGCGTCTGACCCGCTCGCATCTGAGCCGACATACCGGCACATAGGCCGCAACCGTTCTGCAACCGTGCTGCACCCCCCGCGCTCCCGGCAGTGGGCAGGCTGGGCATGAGGCCTGCACCACGGAGGTGGGATGGCGACTGACCCGTCCCGGCCCGGCCGCGGCCGGTTGGACCAGCGGATGCGGCGACGTGTCCGCCACTCGGTCATCGCGACCGGCCCGGCGATGGCCCGGACGACCGCGGCCTGCTACATCACCGGTGGCATCATGGGCCTGCTGGGCACCTGGGCCGCCTCGTTCGACGGGCCCGGCCGGCCCCTGCTCTGGGTGGCCTGGTTCTCCGCAGCCGCCGCCCTCGCCGGGGTGGCGATCGGGGTGGCGGGCAGCCGGTTGCCGCGCACGGGCTTCTTCGGCCTGAGCCTGCTCACGATCGTCATCCTCACCGGCGGCGGCTGGCTGGCCCGCGGCCATCCGGAGGCGGTCGTCTTCCTGTCCCTGCTGGCCATCGTCGCGATCATCAACGCGTTCTTCTTCGACTGGGCCGCCGCGGCGCTGATCGTCGCCCTCGTCGTCGTCGCGGTCCTCGTCGCGAAGCTCGCCTGGGACGCCCTGCCCTGGGTGGCCCTGGTCACGCTGATCGGGCAGAGCCTGCTCGGCGCGGGCATCACCGGCTTCCTGATCCGGGCCGCGGCCGAGGCGGACGTCGACGGCCTGACCGGCCTGCCCAACCGGCGGGGGTTCGACCGTCTGCTGCAGGCTGCCCTGACCGACGCCGAGCGCAGCGGCGGACCGCTCACGGTCGCGATCGTGGACCTGGACGGCTTCGCCATCACCAACGAGCAGCGGGGCCGCGCGGAGGCCGACCGGCTGCTGGAGAGCTTCGCGCACGACTGGGTCGCACAGGTGGGCACCGAGACGATCATGGCCAGGCACGGCGCCGACGAGTTCACGATCATCTGGCCCGGCTCGACGTCCGGCCGGCTCACCGAGCAGCTCGACGCGTTCCGCGAAGGGCAGCCCGCGTTCTCGGCCGGGGTGGCGGCCTGGCAGAGCGGCGACACTTCCTCGGTGCTCACCAGCCGCGCGGAGATCGCCCTGTTCGAGGCGAGGAGCACCGGCGGCGGCCGGACGTTCTGCAGCAACGACACCGGCGGCGAGAGCTGGATGATGCTCAGCTCGGCGCTGACCGGCAACGAGTTCTCGGTCGCCTACCAGCCGATCGTCAACGGCGCCACCGGCCTGGTCACCGGCGCCGAGGCGCTCCTGCGCTGGACCCGGCCGGGCACGGGCCCGGTGTCCCCGGCGGAGTTCATCCCGATCGCGGAGAGCACGGGCTTCATCAGCAAGCTCGACCACTGGGTGCTGGAGACCGCCTGCCGCGAGGCCGCCACCTGGCCGCGGGCCGTCCCCGCGAAGGTCACCGTGAACGTCTCCGGCCGTGAGCTGCACCAGCCGGACTACTACCAGCAGGTCATCGACGTCCTGGTCCGCACCGGCCTGCCGCCGGAGCGGCTCGTGCTGGAGGTGACCGAGAGCATGCTGGAGGCCGACTCGCCGGTCGCGCTGGAAGCCCTGCGCAGGCTGCGCGCGGACGGCATCCGGATCGCGATCGACGACTTCGGCACCGGGTACTCGTCGCTGAGCCGGCTGCACCACCTGCCGGCCGACATCCTCAAGATCGACCGCTCGTTCGTCTCCACGATCGGGCCCGAGGACACCGGGGCCCCGTTGATCGCGGCGATCACCGGGCTGGCGCACGCCCTGGGGCTGACCACCGTCGCCGAGGGCGTCGAGCACCAGTACCAGGCCGACGTCCTGCGCCGGCACGCCTGCGACGAGAACCAGGGCTGGCTGCACGGGCGCCCCGGCGACCCGGCGGTGATCCGCGCGGCCCTGGCCCAGCAGGCCCTCGGCCAACCTTCGGTGACGTTCGAGGAGCACGCGCGCACCCGGTGAGGTGTGCGGCGAACCGGTCACTCGCGTCGGCTACGTTCGAACCGGCAGGTTGGTGGGGACTGTCGAACCTGCGCGGTAGCCAGGTCCGTAGTCCTCGAAGACGCTGAGTACGAGAAGGGCAGGGCGATGTCCCCGAAGACGGTCGAGATCGATGCGACACCCGAGTGGGCCGCGGTGCAGGACCATGCCGCCCGTCTGCGCGACACCCACCTGCGCGACCTCTTCGCCTCCGACGCCGACCGCGCCGGCCGGATGACCGTCGAGGCCGCCGGCCTGGTCGCGGACTACTCCAAGCACCGGGTGGACGCCGACGCGCTCGCCGCGCTCTTCGCGCTGGCCCGCGCCGCGGACGTCGAGGGCCACCGCGACGCGATGCTGCGCGGGGAGAAGATCAACACGACGGAGAACCGCGCGGTACTGCACACCGCGCTGCGCGCTCCCCGCGACGCCGAGATCATCGTGGACGGTGAGAACGTCGTCCCGCAGGTCCACGACGTCCTGGACCGGATGGCGGACTTCTCCGGACGGGTTCGCAGCGGCGAGTGGGTCGGCTCGACCGGCCGGCGGATCCGCACGGTCGTGAACATCGGCATCGGCGGCTCCGACCTCGGTCCGCGCATGGCCTACCAGGCCCTCGAGCCGTACGCCGACCCGAACATCGCCTGCCGGTTCGTCTCGAACGTCGACGGCGACGACCTGGCCTCCAACCTCAAGGGCCTGGACGCCGAGCAGACGCTGTTCGTCGTCGCCTCGAAGACGTTCACGACGCTGGAGACGATGACCAACGCCCGCGCGGCGCGCGACTGGCTGGTCGAGCAGCTCGGCGACCGGGCCGACGTCGCCAAGCACTTCGTCGCGGTCTCGACGAACCTGTCGGAGGTCGAGAAGTTCGGCATCGACCCGGCGAACACGTTCGGGTTCTGGGACTGGGTCGGTGGCCGCTACTCGTTCGACTCCGCGATCGGGCTCTCGCTGATGGTGGCGATCGGCCCGGACGGGTTCGGTGAGCTGCTCGCCGGGATGCGCGCGATCGACGAGCACTTCGCGTCCGCGCCGCTGGAGCAGAACCTTCCGGTGATCCTCGGGGTGCTCGGCCTCTGGTACCGCGAGTGCTTCGACGCGCAGAGCCACGCGGTGCTGCCCTACTCCCACTACCTGTCCCGCTTCACCGACTACCTCCAGCAGCTGGACATGGAGTCCAACGGCAAGCGCGTCCGCCGGGACGGCACGCCGGTGGCCTACCAGACCGGGCCGGTGGTGTGGGGCACGCCGGGCACCAACGGGCAGCACGCGTACTACCAGCTCATCCACCAGGGCACGACGCTGATCCCGGTCGACTTCATCGCGTTCCTGCACCCCGCGCAGGAGGTCGGCAACCAGCACGACCTGCTGACCGCGAACGTACTCGCGCAGGCCGAGGCGCTCGCGTTCGGCAAGACGGCCGAGCAGGTCGCGGCCGAAGGGGTCGCGCCCGAGCTGGTACCGCACCGCACGTTCCCCGGTAACCACCCGTCGACGACGCTGGTCGTCGAGAAGCTCACGCCCCGGACGCTGGGCGCGCTGGTGGCGCTCTACGAGCACAAGGTGTTCGTCCAGGGTGCGATCTGGCAGATCAACTCGTTCGACCAGTGGGGCGTGGAGCTGGGCAAGGCGCTCGCGCAGCGGATCGTGCCGGAGCTGGAGTCCGACGCCGAGCCGGAGCTGGCCCACGACGAGTCGACGAACGCGCTGATCCGCCGCTACCGCGCGGCCCGCCGCGGATAGGCCGGGTCCGGTGGCCCCGCCCGGCGGGGCCACCGGCGGCCCGGTCCGTCAGCGGGCGGGCTTCACCGCGGCGTCCGGGCCGATCCGGACGCTCGCCGCCACCGTGAGCAGATCCTCGTCCGCCATCCCGAACGACGGCTTCGCCACCACGTAAACGACGAGCTTCGGGTTGCTGCGCAGGCGGTAGAGGGCGATCCTCCGCCCGTCCTGCTCGAAGACCTTGCCCTCGGCCGGGATCGACGGCGGCTCGACCTCGCGCTCCACGAGCCCGTCGCCGTCGGGGTCCTCGGTCGGCGGCGGGCCCGACTGCCCCAGACCGGCGATCTCGAGCGCGTCCTCGGGCAGGATCGCGACGCTGACCTGCGACTGGACGCTGCCGTTGTGCCCGTTGGGCTGCTCGTTCCGGTCGACGGGCCGGTCCGGCAGGTCAGCGTCGACGAAGTCGGCCCAGACCCCGTAGTCCTGGTTCTTCAGCTGTCCCCACACCACGTGGCCGGGCAGCAGGCCCAGCCGGATCGCGTCCGGCAGTGCCCGCTCCCGGTCGACCAGCCCGGTCCCGATCCGCACCAGGTCGGCCTGGGTGATGCCCAGGTCGACGGCGCCGGCGGAGTTCTGGACGATGATCCGGATCCACTGACCGGGCCGGCGCTGGAAGATCAGCTCGCCGTAGGGGCCTTCCGCCTCCGGTGGCCGGTTCCCGTACGGCGGTACGCCCGGGGCGTGCGTCGGCACCCAGTACAGCGAGCCGACCGCGCCGCCGACGCTGACCGGCGAGAGCGTCCCCGGCTCCGTCCGCGCGTCCGGCTCCGCGGGCATGATCTGCACCTGCAGCGCGGCCAGGCCCTCCTCGCGGCGGGTGTCCAGCCCCCAGGCGTTCGGGCCGAGCAGCCGGACGCTCGGCTTCGGGAAGCCGTCCGGGAGCCAGCCGACGTCCACCGGCGACGGCGGCGCGGTCTCGCTGCTCCCGGCAGGCGTCGCGACCTGCAGCCGCTGCTGCTCCCGGCGATCGCCGGGGTCGCGGCTCACCAGCGCGACCACCGACGCACCGCCGACCACCGCCAGGACGGCGATCGCCGCGACGACGGTCGTCAGCCGCCGCCGACGGTCGGCGCGGCCACGCCGGTGCACCGCTGCCAGCAGATCGTGCGACGACGGGGCTTCGGCCGCCAGGTCCGCCATCGCGCCGCGGAGCTCGTTGTCCAGGTCGTTCACGGGTTCCCTCCGTACTCCGCGCTCACGGTGCGGGCAGATCGGCGTAACCGGCTCAGGCCCTTGCTCGCGTGCGCGCGGACCGTCGCGGCCGAGCAGCCGACGAGTCCCGCGATCGCCTCGTCGCCGAGGTCTTCGAAGAAGCGCAGCACGAGCACCGCCCGCTGCTGCCGGGGCAGCGTGGCGAGCAGGCCGCGGAGCGCGTGCCGGTCGGCGACCTGCTGGGCGTGGTCGAGCCCGGCCGTGTCCTCGATCGGCACGTCCAGCGGTCTCTCCGCCGACGAGCGCCGTCGGCGCCAGGACAGGTACTGGCGGAGCACCGCCTTCTTGACGTAGGCGCCCGGCTGATCGATGCGGCTCCACCGGCGATGGGCCTTGACCAGCGCCTCCTGCACCAAGTCCTCGGCGAGGTGGTGGTCGCCGGTCAGGACGTAGGCGAACCGCAGCAACGCGGCGCCCTGGGCGGACACGTAGGAGTCGAACGACTCCCCGTCAGATGTCATCGATACGCCTCTCCTCCGGTGTCACCCCTTAGACGCCGGAGGGCGCAATTTCCGTGTAAGCCGTTCTCCTCCGGGCGCAGTCCCCGGTCCACGAACCTGGAGCCCGTGCACTCATCCGAAGAGCTTGGCGGCGGTGATCAGGGTCTGAATGACGCCGTAGCCCAGCAGCACGGTGACCAGCAGCCAGGAGACCACCAGTCGGATCCGCTGCGTCTGCTCGCTCATGCGGTGGCCTCCTTGCTCGTGTTCGGGGCGCCGGTCGGCTCCCCCTCGGCCGTGGGCTGGGCCTCGGCGGTGGGCTGCGCCTCGGCGGTGGGCTGCGCCTCGGCGGTGGGCTGGGCCGGGGCCGACGCCTCGTGGTAGCGCTCCGGCACCGGCCGGACCAGCAGGTTGGCGATGAAGCCCACGGCCAGCACACCCACCATCGTGAACAGCGCCGGCTGGTACGCCGACGCGGTCAGCTTCCCGGGCTCGCCCTGGGCGTCGAGGAAGCCGTTGACGATCAGCGGACCGGCGACGCCCGCCGCCGACCAGGCCGTGAGCAGCCGGCCGTGGATCGCACCGACCTGGTAGGTGCCGAACAGGTCGCGCAGGTAGGCGGGCGCGGTGGCGAAACCGCCACCGTAGAAGGAGATGATGACGCCCGCGAACACGACGAACAGCCAGGTGGCGCTGTCACCGACGGAGGCCAGCAGCGCGTAGAGCACCATGCCCAGGCCCAGGTAGATCAGGTAGATGCGCTTGCGCCCGATCAGGTCGGACGCCGACGACCAGACGAACCGGCCGCCCATGTTGAACAGCGACAGGACACCGACGAAGCCCGCCGCCGCGGAGACGCCGACCGCCGAGGCCGTCCCGTCGCGGAAGAAGTCCTGGATCATCGGGCTGGCCTGCTCGAGGATGCCGATCCCGGCCGTGACGTTGCAGAACAGCACGATCCACAGCAACCAGAACGAGCGTGTCCTGATCGCGTTGGCGGCCGACACGCTCGCGGTGGTCACCAACGGCTTGGCCGCCACCGTGGCGGGGTCGAACCCGTCGGGACGCCACTCCTGCGCGGGCACCCGGATGTTCGCGACGCCGAACATCATGATCGCGAAGTACGCCAGGCCCAGCGTCACGAACAGCAGCACGAGCGCGTGCCCGTCGGCGATCGACGTGGACACCGACGGGTCGTAGCCGGAGTCGTAGTAGGACAGCAGCTGACGGGAGAGCGGGCTGGCGATGAGCGCGCCGCCGCCGAAGCCCATGATCGCCAGCCCGGTGGCCAGGCCGGGACGGTCGGGGAACCACTTGATCAGCGTCGAGACGGGCGAGATGTAGCCGATGCCGAGCCCGATGCCGCCGAGGAACCCGTACCCGAGGTAGAGCAGCCACAGTTGCTGCGTGGCGATGCCGAGTGCGCCGACGAGGAACCCGGCGCCCCAGAAGCAGGCCGAGACGAACATCGCCTTGCGCGGGCCGTTCGTCTCCACCCAGGTGCCGCCGACGGCGGCGGACAGGCCGAGCATGACGATCGCGATGCTGAAGATGATCCCGATCGCGGTCTGGCTCACGTCGAAGTGCGCGATCAGCGAATTCTTGTAGACGCTGGTCGCGTACGCCTGACCGATGCACAGGTGGACCGAGAGCGCGGCAGGCGGGATGAGCCAGCGGTTGAACCCCGCAGGCGCCACCGTGTGCCGGCGATCGAGCGCGGATAGGACTGACAAAGCGCCCTCCCCAGTGGGACCGAGCGGTGGGATGAACGGCCGATGGTAGGACCGGTGCGAGCGGAGCAACACCGGTTCGTTTCAGTGCGCGACACTGCCCGAGAAGTAACCCGGTTAATCCAGTTCCGCGCCGAACGGCACGGTTCGGGCGCCGAACGGTTCAGCGACGCTGCCCGCGGAGCGCGGCCCGCAGATCGTCGGCCAGATCCGGTGGCGGCCGGTCGCCGGTCACCAGCATCGCGTGCACGGCCTCACGCAGCACCTCGCTGAAGAGTGCGTAGTGCGGGGTGCGCGGTCGCAGCCGGGCTCCCTCCACGGCCGCGTGGAGCTCGTCGGCGTAGGGGTAGCGGTCCCGGACCGCGGCGTCGGTGTAGACGACCCGCCGGGTGGCGGCGAAGCCGCCGCGTTCGAACAGGATCTGCTGGCTGCGGGAGTCGGTGAGGAACTCGATCAGCGCCCTGGCTGCCCGCGGGTGCTCGCTGCGCTCGGCGATCGCGAGGTTCTGCCCGCCGAGGACGCTCGGCCACGGCAGCGGGGAGACGGCGAAGCTGACCTGCTTCGCGCCGGACTCCCCCGGGTCGGCCAGCGTGCGGTAGGCCACCGGCCAGTTGCGCAGGAAGAGCGCACGGCCGTCCCGGAACGCCGCGGTGCTCGACTGCTCGCTGTAGACCAGCGAGTCGGGGAGGATCATCGGCCACGCGGTGCCGTCCGGCCGGGTGCCCTCCGAGCCGGTGCCGGCGCGCACGCCCTCCACGAGCCGGCGCAGCCCCTCGCCGGCGGCGCGGGAGTCGACGCGGACCTCACCGTCGTCGTCGACGATCTCCCCGCCGGTGCTCCACACCGCTTCCAGCGCGTTGACGGTGAGCCCCTCGTAATCCTCGAGCTGGGTCACCACGCCGGCTTCGGGCACGGTGCCTGGCTTCGGGTCGCCTCCCAGCACTCCCGCCGCCTCGGCGCGCATGTCCTCCCACGTCGTCGGTACGCGCTTGACCAGATCGGATCGCCGGTAGAGCAGCGCCGCGTCGGTGTTGAACGGCAGCGCCCACAGCCGGCCGTCGTACTCGCAGCTGGCCAGCGGGCGCTCCAGGAACGCGTCGCGGTCGACCGCGTCGTCGGGGAACTCGCGCACCAGCCCGGCCTCGGCGAACTCCGGGAGCCACGCGACGTCGAGGTTGAGCACGTCGACGTCGCCCCCGTCGCCGTCGGCGCGGGCCAGCATCTCGCTGCGCTCGGCGTCGGCGATGCTGTTGACCTCCTCGATCCGCGCCGGGTGCTCGGGGTGCAGGGCGTTCCACTCCTGGATGAGCGCCTGACGCTGGTCGCCCGCGCTGTCGTCCTCGCCGCTGAGCAGCACGATCTCGCCGTCCTCCCACGGCTGGTCGACCAGGCCGGGGTAGGCGTGCACGACCCCGCCGACGAGGAGCACCCCGACGAGGAGGCCGGCCACCGCGCCGGCCAGGCCGGGGCGCTCGGTCAGTGCGTTCCCGGCCCGGCCGAACCAGGCAATCAGCTCGGCCCCGGAGCGGCGCGCGCCGCCCTGCCGCCGGTTCTCACCGGGTTCTTCTCGACCGACCCCTGCGGACGGTGTTCGGTCTGCGGAAACGTGTGAGGTCGACAAGCGCTCACTGTCCACCCCGGCCTCCTCCCACCGCGTCGAAGAGCCCGATCAGCGCCGCACCCAGCCCACGGGTCCCGGAGTCGACGCAGTCCCCGCCGGTTCCGCGGCTCAGCGTCCGCAGGGCCAGGCCGGTGCAGCTGGCCCCGCCGAGCGCCACGATCGAGACGCGGATGCCCGATCGGGACGCCCGCTCGGCGAGCGCGCCGGGGGCGGGCCGCGCCGTGTCGGTGTCCTCGCCGTCGGTGATGACGATGAGCGTCCGGACCTTCTCGTCGTCCGGCGGGCCCAGACCGGCCAGCCCCGCCTCGATCGCCCGGTAGAGCGGGGTGCCGCCGGCCGGCTCGACGCCGGTCAACGCCCGGTCGAACTCGGCGGCACCGATGGGCGCGGGGCGGGGCGCGATCGGCACCAGCTGCCGGGACGGTGCGGACCCCGCCGGGAACGTCCACAGCCCGACCTCGTCCGCCGGTGCGACCTGCCCGACCGCGGCGAAGAGCGCGTCCCGCGCCGCGGTCAACCGCGTCCCCCGCTCGGCGCCGCCCCGCGTCCGCATCGATCCGGACGTGTCCAGCAGGACCAGCGTGCGTGCCGGTCGGCTCGCCACCGCGTAGTTCTCCAGCGCGGCCCCGACCGACGCGGCGGACGGGCTGACACGGACGAACAACGCGTCCGGCCGGGCACCCCACCGCTCGGTGAGCGGCTCCACCACCGGGAGCGACCCGGATTTCCCGGCCGACGGCCGCAGACCGACGTCGTTCAGCGCGCGCCGCCCCGCGCGGGTGCCCAGCCAGCGGCGCCACTCCCGGCCGGCCGCGACCTGTCGTGCGGCGTCGTTGGGCCAGTCGAGCTCGACGAGCGGGTGGTCGAGTGCGAGCGTGTCCCGCGGATACGCGGCGACCAGCTTCTTCGCGTCCGGCACCGCCCGCTCGGCGGCGCAGCTCTCCCCCAGCGCCAGGCCCTGGTTGTACCGGACGAGCTGCTGCTCGGTGACGAGTACCGCGCCCGCGGGTGCGGTCTCGGCGCGGTGCCGGCACAGCAGTGCCTGCGCGTCGCCCAGCGGGTAGGTCCCGCGGTCCAGGGCGCGCCCGACCGCCCGCTCGAGCCCTCGGTCGATGTCGCCGGCCTCCGCCTTGGTCACCGGCACCGGCCGAGCGGCCGCCACACTTCGATAGACGATCTCGGTCGCGATCGCCCCGGTCAACGACCGGGTCGGGGCCGGCCGGACGACCGGGAGGCGCTCCTGGGCCACCTCGTCCAGCAGCTCCGACCAGGTCCGGCGCACCCACCGCTCGGGGTCGTCGGCCGCGGTGGCGGCCGGCAGGCCGAGGACGACGGGCGTGACGGCGATCGAGCGCGAGGACGCGATCGGGGACGCCGCCCCGGTCTCCTGGGCGTCGGCGAGGACCCGGCCGGCCTCCACCGTCGAGTCGGGCAGCCACACGTCCGGGCGCGGGCCGATCAGCCGCAGGCTCTCGATGCTCCACCCCGACAGCAGCGCTTCCCGGACCGTCTCCGGATCCGCTGCGTACACGTACAGGTCGGCGGCCGCGCAGCCGTCCCGCTCATCGGCGCTGGCCTGCTCGTACACGGTCGCCAGCGCCGAGACCGCGTCGAGGCTCTCCGACGTCGTCAGCACGCGCAACGTCGGCGGTGGGCGGCAGCCGTGCCACCAGAAGTCGACCGCGGTCCGCACGCGCGGAATCGCCAGGCCGGCGCCGACGGTGATCACCATGACCAGAGCCATCGGCACGGTGCCGCGGAGCGCGCCGGGCAGCCTCCCCCAGCGGTCGCGCAGTGTGTCGCGGGCCTTCCGGACGTCGCCGTTTCCGAGGCGGACGAGGAAGGCCAGGAGCGCGTCGACGACGTCGCCGTAGACCGTCCCGACCGCGCCGGCGGAGCCCAGCGTCGCGGTGACGAGCAGCAGGAGCCAGGACCAGAACGCCCTGGGCGGATCGGTGGCGATCGCCGGGCCGGCCAGCGCGACCACACCGAGCAGGAACGCGACTAGGACTCGCAGGCGCGGACCCTCGTCCTTGCTCGATTCCGTCCCCCACGACGGCTTCTTCTTCGGATCGCTCTGCTGCTCGCTCTTCTCCGGGTCGTGCTGGTGCTGCTCGCTCTTCTCCGGCTCGGAACCCTCGACCGTCACGGCATCCTCCCTGACAACCGTGGGTGGTCAGGATAGGACGCGGCGTCAATATTCCACACTGGTCGGACCGGCCGACCCCGACCGGCCGTTCGGCGACGACCCGCGCCCGGCCGGCGCGGGTCGTCGCGAACTCCGGGTCAGTGCTTGTTGCCCGCCCTGGTGAAGTCGGCCGGGATCACCAGGTCGTCGGCGTCGAGCTGGTGGACCGAGGACTTGCCGAGCCCGTAGAGCGTCTCGCTGATGCCGTCCCGGAGGATCACCAGGACGTTGTTCACGCCCTTCTCACCGTTGGCGCCCATGCCCCACAGGTACGCGCGGCCGATCAGCACCGCGCGGGCACCGAGCGCGAGCGCCTTCACCACGTCGCTCCCGCGCCGGATACCGCCGTCGAGCAGCACCTCGATCTGGTCGCCGACGGCGTCGACGACGGCGGGCAGCAGGCGGATCGTCGCCGGCGTCGAGTCGAGGTTGTTGCCGCCGTGGTTGGAGACCGAGATCGCGGTCGCGCCGATGTCGACGGCCCGCCTGGCGTCGTCGGGGTGGGTGATGCCCTTGATCATGAACTGGCCGCCCCACTGCTCACGGAGCCACTGCAGGTCGTCCCAGGTCGGCGCCGGGGTCTGGATCCACTGCCCGTAGGCGCCGAAGAACGTCGGCACCTCCTCGTCGCTGCCCATCACGAGGTTGGGCACCCCGAGGTCCGGCAGCGCCCGGTGCTTCAGCCAGCGCAGGAGGTAGCCGGGCCTGACGGCGACCTGGGGGGCGTACCGGGCCATCGCCTTCAGGTCGAGCTTCTCCGGGATGAAGGGGCTGCCCCAGTCACGGCGGGAGTCGAAGACCCAGTCGAGGGTGAGGATCAGCCCCGTCGCGCCGGCGGCACGGGCACGCTCGGCGCGGGCGAGCATCGCGTCGCGGTCCCCGACCCAGTAGGACTGGAAGAACAGCTTGGGGTTGGCCGCGACGACCTGGTCGATCGGCTTGGACGCGAACGACGACAGGCCCATCGCGATGTCGGCCGCCGCGGCGGCGCGGGCGACCGCGACCTCGCCGTCGGGGTCGACGGCCTGCACGCCGGTGGGGGAGACGACGACCGGGAAGGCGATCTCCTGGCCCATCACGGTCGTCGCGAGGCTGCGCTCCCGCGGCAGGTCCGCGACCCGCGGCCGGAAGCCGAGCTCGGCGAACGCGGCGGTGTTGTCGCGCATGGTCACGCCGGACTCGGAGCCGGCGAGCAGCGCGAGGTAGACGCCCTTCGGCAGCCGCTTCTTCGCGCGCCGCTGGGCCTCGGCGACCGACTCGAACCACTGTCTGCTGCTGGCCATGCGCGGATGGTAGGTCGGCGGCGACGCGCCCGTCCCTGGTCTTTCGGAGGGAACGGACCGGTCGGCCGGGCAGGTCAGACGGGCCGGACGAAGGGCGTCCCGGTGCTGCCGCGCACGACCAGCCGGGTGGGCAGGACGACCTCGGTCGGCCCGGCGCCCTTGCTCTCGTCGAGGCAGTCGAGCAGCAGCCGGGCGGCGACCGAGCCCTGCTCCTGCACGGGCTGGGCGACCGACGTCAGGTCGACGACCGAGGCCATCTCGTGGTTGTCGAGGCCGACGACCGAGAGCCGGCCGGGCACGGCGATGCTGGCCCGGCGCAGCGTGCGCACGGCCCCGATGGCCAGCTCGTCGTACT
>Ga0190269_10000420_pt1 | contig 22270 bp, 19 predicted proteins | sample Popmic249IS_FD_133749 | JGI IMG/M metagenome (GOLD analysis project Ga0190269, IMG submission 133749) | Populus adjacent soil microbial communities from riparian zone of Blue River, Arizona, USA - 249 IS | ecosystem: Environmental > Terrestrial > Soil > Riparian zone | place: USA: Arizona... | reverse complement strand
TGCGGTGCAAGTCAACGGCGAAAAGGCGGGCCTCGAGCAGCGCCTGACGCAGGAGCAGCTGCTACACGGGCATACGATCTTGCTGAAGCGCGGCAAGAAACAGTGGCACGCCACGCGCTGGCAATGACAGGCTGCCACGCGTGCGTTGGCAGTGGGTGAGCACGTTGGGCGCGAGCGGGCGGTGGCAGCGGCCGCTCGCGGTCGCCGCGCTGTGCTGGCTTGCCGCTTGTAGCGACGCTCGGCTCGAGGCGTGCGGCGAGGCGCGCAAGCTGGTGTCGGAGCGGTCGGCGGCGAAGCGCTCCACGCAGCACGAGAGCGCCGGTGCTACCAAGCCGAAGCCCTGGCGCCCGCCGAAGCGTGAGCCCGGAGGCACGTGGCGCACGCTCAGCTTCTTCTTGCCGGACAGTATCGAGGGCTTTCGCGCGCGCATGGGTCGCGACGGGCGCGACATCGACGTGGGCGTGGCCCAGCCGCTTCTGACCGTGCGGCGCAGCTACGCCAACAAGGAGGGCGTGATCCTGGACCTCGAGCTGATCGACACCAGCGCGAGCCCGCGCCTGCGCGAGCTGTTCGGGCGCACGCGCGAGCTGGCGCGCGACAACGAGCGCGCGGTGTTTCGCGCGCTGAAGGTGCAGGGCCAGCGCGCGTTCACACAATGGCTCGACGCGAGCAAGAGCGCGCGCACGAGCGTGCTGATCGCGGAGCGCTTCCTGCTCAACGTCGACACGAAGCCCGTGACGACGCCCGCGGTCGGTGTGGGCGTGGCGCAGAAGCTCGACTTTCCGAAGCTGATCGAGCTCGCGAGCAGCCCGGTGTTGCCGAAGCTCGTGCTCGATGCGGGTGTGGCGAGCGCCGCCGTGCCGGGCGCGAGTCCCGCAACGGCAGAAGCTGCGCCAGACAGCGCGCCGGTCGCGGGCCCGGTCGAGCCTGCTCCGCCGCCCTCAGCTGCGGCCGCTCCGGCGAGCGCGGAGCCCGAGACGAGCGCGGAAGAGTCCGCCGCAGAGCCCAGCGCGCCGTGAGCGCAGCGGTTCTTCGGCGCTAGAGAGCCACGCCGAACAGGCGCTCGAAGTTGCGACGGTTCTGCACCGCGACCTCGGCCGCCTCGCACTGCCACAGCTCCGCGGCGTAGCTCGCGGTCTGGGCCACGTCGGCGGGCTCGCTGTTACCGCCCGGCTGTGGCGCGAGGTACGGGCAATCGGTCTCGAACAGCAGCTGATCGCGCGGCAACGTCTGCAGCATGCGCGTGAAGCTCTCGGAGCGGCGCGCGTTCGCCGGGATCGAGAAGTAGTGCCCGTGCTCGGCGATGCGGCGCGCCAGCTTGACCTTGCCGCCGAAGCAGTGCCAGTTGACCCGCGTCGCCCCGAGCTCGAGGAGCAAGTCGAATGTGCGCTGCTCCCGCTTGCGCGTGTGAATGATGATGGGCTTGTCGTGTGCGAGCGCGAGCTGCACGAGCTCGCAAAACACCGCTTCCTGGCGCGCCCACAGCGGCTCGGGCACCCAGTAGCCGTCGAGCCCGATCTCGCCGACCGCGATCGCCTGCCCGATGTGCTCGCGCACGAACGCGATGCTCTCCTCCGCGCTGGGCTCGGGGCCGGTCTCTTCGCGCGGATAGTCGATGCCGCTCGCGCGCATCTCGGGGAGCACGGCGTCGACCGGGTACAGCCCGAGCGCGGGTCGGATCAGCGGGTGCGCGCGCGCCAGCTCCAGCACGCGCTGATTGTCCGCGGGATTGAGGCCGTTGCTGATTATCGCGCTCAGGCCCGCGGCCTCGGCACGCGCGATGATATCCGCCAGCTGCTCGCGCAGCCGCGGGTGCGTGAGATGCGCGTGCACGTCCGACAGGCTCATGCGAGCACCTGCGCCAGCTTGCGTACGGCGCGCAGCACCGACTCGTCACTCGGGTAGGGCGAGGTCTTGGGCGTGCTCGCGCGCAGCTCGGCGAGCGGAACCCAGCGCGCGTCGTGCGCGTCGCTGCCGGCCAGGAAAAAGCGGTCCTCGGCAGCGAACAGAAAGCGCACGTCGAAGTGCTCGTGCGCGGGCTGATCGGGGCGCGCGGGGATCGCGTGCACGTCCACGTCGAGCAGGCCCGGACCGAGTGGCGCGAGCGCGGCGATGCCTACCTCTTCCAGCACCTCACGGCGCGCGCTCTGCAACACATCGGCGTCTTCCGGCTCGGCGTGACCGCCAGGCTGCAGCCAGAGCTTCAGCTTGCCGTGCAGGATCAGCAGCAGCTCGGTGCGCGAAGGATCGACGACGAACGCGCTCGCGGTCACGTGCCCTGGCGCGTATTGCTCGCGCGAGAACGGCCGCTCGCTGTGCTCGAGCAGGTGCAAAATGCGGGACTTGTGCTCCTGCTCGCGCGGATCTGCGGGCTGGTGTGCTTCGAGCAGTCTGCGCAGGTGGTCACGGCATGGCATGCTGGGATCGACTTCTTGCGGCAGACCGCGAACAGTAGCAAGGCACGATGTCCGAAGACCGACCGAAACACTCCCCCACCGCAGCCTCCCCGTATCCGCTCTCACGCCTATCTGCGCCGCATAGCCTGGTGGACGTGGCGCGCGAGATCGAGACCGCAGACAGTCTGCTCAGCGCGGTGGCCGCAGGTAAGCTGGAGTCGATTGCGCGGCAGATCCGGGCGCTACAGGAAGAAGCCGCGCGCACGCTCGACGAAGCGCGTCAGGCGGCCGAGCTGCACCGCGCGCGCTGCAACTTCAAGAAGATCCCCGGCAAGCTCTACCACCTGTACGAGCGACCGAACGGCGAGCGCTATTTCTCGATGCTCTCGCCGGAAGAGTGGGGCGGCGCACCGCCCCACAGTTACCTCGGGACCTACCGGCTCGAGGCCGACATGCGCTTCACGCCCGCCGACAATCTGGCCGAGCGTGAGCGCGAGTGGGCCGAGCTGCGGCCGCTGTTGACCTCGGGCAAGACCTGAGCGAGGGCCCGCTTCACTTCTTCTCGGGCACGTACCCTTCGGGGGCCGTCGAGCCGTCACCGAAGAAGAACTTCTCCAATTCCGAGAGCCAGATGCGGTTTGCGGCCGGGGTCCCGAGCTCCAGCCGATACTCGTTGACGATCATGGTGGAGTGACTGACCCAGAGCTGCCAGGCCTCCTTCGAGACGTTGTCGAAGACGCGTTGGCCGAGCTCCCCGCGCAGCGGCGGCTTCTCCAAACCCTCGAGCTCTTTACCCAACTTAACGCAATGGACCATTCGTGGCATGGCTCGTATTTGAGAGGTACGGCAGACCACGTCAAGGGCAAGCTGCGGATCGCTTGCGATCGCAGGACGCGAAACGACGCGCCCGAAGGGTCGGCGGAGTTGCGCAGATACCTACCGATTCGAACTCCGAGGCATAGCTAAACAAGACTACGAAGTATTCGCGCGGAGCGTACGACCCGGCTGCAATAAACGCGTACATCTCAAGCACTTCCCATTGCGTTAGGGTAGAGTTCGAGGGAAGAACGGTGCGGTTACGTGCGCATCGGACGTGAGGGAGCGAGCGTGCACAGCTCTGACGAGACGGGTGACAAGCCGGGTCGTGTGGCGCCTACCGGCGGAGCCACCGTCGAGCCTGAACCGGGCAAGCATCCCGTGCCGGCCCACGCCTTCCGTGAGCGCATTCGTCGCGCCAGCGTGGCGGCCGCCCAAGCTGCGGCCGAGCCGGTGCCGATGTCGAGCTTGCCGCCCGAGCCAGCGGCTGCGAGCTCCACGTCCAGCTTGCCGCCAGAGCACTCGGGTGTACGCGACCGTCCTGACGAACCGAAGCAGCCGCTGATCGCGACCACACCCGTATTCGTCGGCTCGAATCGCCGCATGACGCCTCGCGCTTGGCCCTTTGCAGCGGGCACGCGTGGGGGTGAAACGAAGCGCGGATCTAGCCCGCCGCCGCTCGGCTCGAGCCAAGCTGAGTCGGGGATTCCCGAGCGTCCCGCTGCGGAGTCGAAGTCGTCGGCATCGCCCGGCGCGTATAGCGTGACGCCGCCCAGCACCTTGTCGACGACCACCGCCGAAGGTGCGAGTTGGTCTCCGACGTCGACAAAGCCTCAGCGCGCTTCGCTGCTGCGTACGCACGAGGGCAGCGCCGAGTCGGGCCGTTATTCCGTACGCGACAACGCGGTCGACTACGTGGACGCGCGGCGTGCACCCGTTCCGCCTTCACCGGCCGGCGTGCTCGGGCCAGCGAGCGGCGATGCTAGCAAGAGCCCTGCACCGGGCGCCGTGGATCGCTCGCGCGTGCCCACGGCGGACCACCGCCTTGGTACTGCCGCTGCCGCTGCAGCTGCGCAAGCTGCTCAAGCTGGTAAGGTCGCTGGCGCATCACAGGGCGCTCACGACGTGCAGCCCGGCGCGAAGAGCTTCGGCGCGGAGGAAGACGAGACCACCTCTCGCGCGCGGCGCTACACGCCGAAGCAGCGGCCCGCGCAGCGTCGCGGGCGCGCCTACGATCGCGGGAGCCCCGGAGCGCGCATGAAGGAAGAGCGCGCCGAGCTGGCGCGGACGCTTCCAGACATCCGCACGACGCTGCCCGGTACGCCGGCGGCGCTGCAGGCTGCGTCGCCGGCGAGCCCGGAGACGCCCACGCAACCGAAAGGCAAGCCGGTCTCGCGCCCCCCGAGCCAGCCGCCCCGCAGCGCACCAACGCTGCCGCAGGCTTCGCTGACGCCGGGTCCCGCGCGCGAAAGTCAGCCGATGCACGAGGCCAGCATCGTCGTGGATCCAGAGCTGCTCGGCGCGCCATCGCCATCGCTGCACGATCTACCCGCGCGCGTGACGCGTCCGGGCGCGCGCCAGCGTTCGCAAGCGAAGCTCGCGGCGGCGGAGCCCGCTGCGAAGCCTGCAGCTCCTGGCGGCGAAGCCACGCCTGAGCGCAAGGATCCCGGCTCCGAGCCTTCGCAGGTTCGACGCTCGGCGGCGCCGCTCTCCCGCTACGAGCCGCTGCCCAGCGACCCGGCGGCGTTCGAGCGCCTGATGCGCGAGCGCGCAGGGGCGCGCGGCGCGCCGGGCTCGCGGCTCAACTGGAACCAGCAGGAGACGTTGCTCATCCCGCGCGAGTCGCTGCGCGCCGCTCCTCGCGGCCCGTTCGCGAACCGCTCCGTGCTCTGGGGCGTCGCCGCGGCGGTCGTGGTCGTGGCCATCGCGGCGACGGTGCTGTTGGTGCGCAGCGTCCCGAGCGCCGACAAGGCGATGCGGGCGGTGCCGCTCTCGACGTCCACCGCGGCGCTGACGCAGGCCGAGAGCACGGTGATCACCACGGAGCCTGCCGGTGCAGAGCTGCTGCAAACCGGTGCCGTGCTTGGCAACACCCCGCTCGAGGTGCGCCGGCCCAAGTCCGGAGAGATCGGCTACACCGTGCGGCTGTCGGGCTACCAGCCCGAGAGCGTGGTCGTGACGCCCGGCAGTAAGCCGACCATCCGCCTGGTTCTGCGCCCGGCGCGCTGAGCGCGCGCTGCAGCTGTCAGCTGCAGCGCGGTGTCTCTTCAGTGCACGGCCTTGCGTATCTTCACGCCGCGGCCGGCCAGATACTCCTTGAGGCCCGTCACGGTGTAGTCGCCGTAGTGCACCATGGATGCGACGAGCGCTGCGTCCGCGTGACCCTCGGTCAGCACCTCGTACAGGTGCTCGGGCTTGCCCGCCCCGCCCGACGCGATCACGGGGATGCGCACGGCGTCCGCGATCATGCGCGTGAGCTTGATCTCGTAGCCCTCGCGAGTGCCGTCCGCATCGATCGAGTTCACCACGATCTCGCCGGCTCCGAGCTGCTGTGCCTCGAGCGCCCAGGCCAGCGCATCGCGACCCGTGTGCGTGCGGCCGCCGTGGATCACGATCTCGTAGCCGCTCGGGGTGCTGCTGCTCGGGTCGACGCGCAGGACGTCCATCGACAACACGGTGCTCTGCGAACCGATGGCCTGCGCACAGCGCGCAATGAGCTCGGGATCTTGCACCGCGGCCGTGTTGACGTTGACCTTCTCCGCACCGGCGAGGCGCAAGCGACTGGCGTCCTCGACCGAGCGCACACCGCCGCCCACCGAGAAGGGAATGAAGATCTGCGCGGCCACATGCTCGACCACGTTGAGCATGATGTTGCGTTTCTCGCTCGAGGCGGTGATGTCGTAGAACACCAGCTCGTCGAGACCATCGGCGTAGTACTGCTTGGCCTTCTCGACCGGATCGCCGATGTCCTTGGTGTCCACGAACTTCACGCTCTTCGCGAGCTTGCCATCTCGCACGTCGAGACAGGCGATGACGCGTTTACTCAGCATGACTTGCCATCCCAGCGCGCGAAGCTCGCAAGCAGCGCGAGCCCGATCGGACCGCTCTTTTCGGGGTGGAACTGCGTCGCGAACAGATTGTCGCGGCCGAGCGCGCAGCAGAAACGCGCACCGTGCTCGGTCGTCGCATACACGTGCTGCGCTTCGCTCGGCTCGAGATAATACGAGTGCACGAAGTAGAGCTCGTCGCCTGGCTGCAGATGCGCGAGCAGTGGGTGCGGGCGCTCCACGCGCACGCTGTTCCAGCCCATGTGCGGGATCTTGAGGCGCGGATCGTCCACCTTCAGCAGGCGCGTGCGACCGGACAAGAAGCCGAGGCCGGGCGTGGGCCCTTCCTCCGACGATTCCAGCACGAGCTGTGCGCCGACGCAGATGCCGAGCACCGGAGCGCCGCGCTTGACGACGTGTCGCACTGCGTCGGCGAGGCCCGTGCGCTCGAGCGTGTCCATCGCCGTCTTCGCATGGCCCACGCCCGGGAAAATCAAGCGTTCGGCGCGCGCCACCTGATCTGCGTCCTGCGTGAAGACGGCTTCGATCCCGACCGCGTCGCAAGCCCGCTTCACGCTGCGGAGATTGCCGGCATTGTAGTCGACGATGGTGATCACGGAGATGGCGCTTGATTAGCATGAATCCCGCGGCAGGCCACAGCGACGCGGCGCCTTCATTTGCAGCGCCGCCGCTGCTACAAGCAGCCCATGACCATCGTGCTCGTGCGTCACGGGGAAACGGCAGGGAACGCAGGCCTGATCCTGCAGCGTGCAGAGATCCCGCTGAACGAGCGCGGAATCGCGCAGGCTCCTCGCCTCGCGGAGCGGCTCGCGGAGCTCAGCTGCGCGCACATTCTGTGCAGCGACCTGGTGCGCGCGCGCATGACCGCCGAGCCGCTCGCGCTGCGAACGGGCCTGAGCGTCGAAGAGTCACCGCTATTGCAGGAGCGCAACTTCGGCGATCTGCGAGGCACACCGTACGCCGAGCTCAAAGAGAATCCGTTCGGGCCGAGCTTCGCGCCGCCGAACGGCGAAGACTGGGCGATGTTTCATGCCCGCGTCGCGCAGGCGTTCGACTTGATCCTGGCGCGGCGTCGCGAGCTGGGCGGAACGTTGGTCGTGGTCACACACGGCCTCGTGTGCCGCGCGCTGGTTGAGCGACACCTCGCGCCGCTGCACGTGGATTTGGTGGTGCCGGAGCGCTTCGACAACACGAGCGTCACCATCCTGGACGCGGATCCCCCACATGTGCTGCAGCTGCTGAACTGCACGCGTCACCTGTTGGAGACTGGAGCTGAGGTTCGACATGGCGGCGCGGTCTAGGTAGAGCGGATCGCTGCGAACATGAGTGCGCATGGCATTGCGAAGAAACTTGCGCTGGCTGTAGCTTAGCCAATGCTGGATATGACGTTCGCAGGCTTTCGACTTTATCGCGATGCGACTCGGCGGCTGACCCTGGAGCTTGCTGGAGAGGTCGATGAAGCCGCTGCGCTCGCCCTCGAGTGCGAGGCCCGGGTCGACCTCGCGCTGGTCGCAGGCGGCTCGCTGCGCGTGCTGTGGGACCTGAGCGCGGTCAGGGGCTACACGCTCGAGGCGCGGGTAGTCTTGGCGCGCGTGCAGCAGTTCCTGGCCACCAAGTCCCGGGGCACCGCGTTCGTGGCGCCGCAGCTGACCACCCGCTCGCTGGCGCTGTGGGCGGCGCGCATGGGCGACGGGCGACCGGCATGCATCGCCGCCGATCGGGCAGCGGCAGAGGCGTGGCTCGCGGCGTCGGAGTCGCAGCCACTCGGAGTCAGGCAGCTGGGAGCGGCGGAAGGCGGCGGAGCCTTCGCACGCCGCACGGGCTGATGCGCAGCCGCTCACAGCGGCGCACCCACGCGGCCACCACGCGCAGCCCTCGCACGTCAGCCGCGGGCGAAGCGCGCGTGCTCCGCGAGCAGGCCCGGCAGCCCACCGGTGTGCAGGAACAAGACGCGCTTAGGCTTGGGCTCGAGCTGCGCCAGCCCGAACAGCGCCTTACCCGTGTACACGGGGTCGACGAGCAGGCCCGCACTGCGCGCGACCGCACGGATCAGCTGCAGCTGCTCGGGGGACGCGACGCCGTACGCCGGGCCCTTGTACGCATCCAGCACGCGCAGACGCGCGGGGGCGGGAAGCGCGCCGTCGAAGTACTGGCGCGCATCCTCGATGATGCTCGCGATGCGAGCCTCGAAGTACGCGCTGTCGTCGCACACGGCCATGGCGATCACTTCATCCGCGACGTCGTGGACGCGCGCGCCGAGCTGGGTGCCCGCGGCCGTGCCGCCGGAGCCACAGGCGTGCACGATGGCATCGAAGCGCGCGGGCAGCGCGCCGCCCGCCGCGTCCAGCTGCGCGCGGATCTCGCGCATGGCGTCGAAGTAGCCGAGCGCCCCGAGCCCATTGCTGCCGCCCTCGGGGATCACGTAGGCGCGCAGGCCCTGCTGCGCGTAGCTCGTGGCGAGCTCCGCCATCAGCGTATCTCGGCGCGCGTAATCGGCTCGGCTGATGAAGCGCAGCTCGGCGTCGAGCAAGTCATCGAGCAGCAAGTTACCCTCGTGCGTGCTCGGCGGGCTGTCCGTGCGCAACAGCAGGACCGGCTTGTGACCCAGTCGGCGCGCCGCGATCGCGGTGGCGCGCGCGTGGTTGCTCTGGATCCCCCCGCACGTGATCACCACATCTGCGCGCTCGCGCCGGGCCGCCGCGAACAGGTACTCGAGCTTGCGGAGCTTGTTGCCGGCTTCTGCGCCGCCATTGGCGTCATCGCGCTTCACCCACACTTCCGAGCCGACGAGCGCATCGAGCGCAGGAAAGCGCTCGATGGGCGTCGGCAGGTGAGCGAGCTTGAGCTTGTCGACGTGGAGCGAGATGGCATCGCGCATGCCGACACGCTCGCACAACCGACGCACGGTTGGCGCAGTTTCTTCCGGGCTAACAGTTCGAGCGCGCGGCGCTCGCGAGTGGCCATGGGCGATCAGCGCGATCGGCCCGTAGACGCTGTATCAAGCTCACGGCGTCGCGAGAACGTGCTGTGCGGCGGCGCCGAGCGAGCCACCGTTCATCAGCGTGTAGCTAACGTCCAGGTAGCTGGCGCAGCGTTGCGTGGTGCCGTCCGGCATGAACTCTTGGTACGTGAAGCGGCCGGTGAGGGCAGTGTCGTCCTGCACGTCCAGGTCGCCCTTGAGGCTCGCGATGAGCTTCGTGCCCATCGCATCCTGGATCGACTGCTTCACGGCGACCGTGCACCCGATCAAGTTCACCTCGGTAACCACCAGGTCCGAGAAGCCCTTGATCATGCTCACGGTGACCTGCTCGTCATCGGGATTGAAGTTCAGGTCCCTGCTCATGACGGTAGTGCAGTTCCCGCTCACTGGCGTGAACTCGCCCTTGTAGGCCCCGACTGGCCTGGAACACTGACCGCCGGACTGCACGCAACCCAGGGACAGCACACTGCAGACTACTGCGCCTACCAACTGAATACAGAAGCTCCGCATCCTTCTTTCCCGCTCCGCTAAAAGACCTTCGCGCGCTGAAGCTGCTTGTTCGTCCCCGAAGTAGCCGCCACTTCCCCGTTCTAGACGCTCTGCGTCGGTGCCCAGCACACTGCTCGCCGCGGAGCGTACATCAAGTCGTCAAGCGACGCGAGTAGCGACTCGGGTACTTTTTCCCGTGATACACACCGGAGGGTTATGTAATAATGAACTGAAGCTGAAAGTGAGCGCCTGGGTGAGCTAGCCTGGGAGCAGTGGTACCTTTCAATGGCAGCGCAGCACGCGAAGCAAGATCCGAGACCGAACGGTCCTTCCGAAGACGAGCTCTCGGCGCAGTCCAATGCTCGCTTGCGCCGTGCAGTGGGCCCGGGGTCCGTACTCGGTGGTTACCAGATCGAGTCTAAGCTCGGAACTGGTGGCATGGCGGAGGTGTTCGCGGCGCGCCGCGAGGGGCCGCACGGCTTTTCGAAGCGCGTGGCGGTCAAGCGCATCCTGCCGAACGCGGCCGAAGATGATGCCTTCGTATCGATGTTCATCGATGAGGCATCGCTCGCCGCGCGCCTGTCTCACCCGAACATCGTGCACGTGTTCGACTTCGGCGACGACAACGGCGAGCTCTACCTGGCCATGGAGCTGGTCGAGGGCACGAGCCTCGGTCGTCTGCTCCGCGCCGCTTCCGCCCGCAAAGAAACGTTGCCGCTGCCGGTCACACTGTACCTGATCGGCCAGGCCGCGCGCGCGCTCGACTACGCGCACCGGCTGCGGGGAGACGATGGGGAGCTGATCGGCCTCGTCCATCGCGACGTGAGCCCGGGCAACCTGCTGGTCACGCGCACCGGGCACCTCAAGCTCGCGGATTTCGGCATCGCTTGCACGGTCACGGGCGAACGGCACACCGGCGACAACGATCTGCGCGGCAAGCTCGGGTACATGTCGCCCGAGCAAGTGCAGGGGCATCCGCTCGACGGGCGCAGCGACGTCTTCACGCTCTCCGTCATCATGGCGGAGCTGCTGATCGGTCAGCCGCTGTTTGCGGGTGGCGCGCAGCTCGATGTGCTCTTGCGCATCCGTGACGTGGATCTGCGCCCGCTCGAGAAGTCGGAGCGCCGCATCCCGTCCGACGTGCGCCGCCTGCTCCACGAGGGTCTGCGCGCCAAGCCCGACGAGCGGCCCGACGCGCGCAAGCTCGCGGCCAGCATCGAGGCCATCTGCGCGCGCCGCGGCTTCCCCGCGGACGCGAGCGCGCAGGTCTGCCAGCTGATGGCGCGCTACGAGCTGTGCGCGATGCCGGACCCGGTGGTCGCGGACTCCGTCGCGCGGCCGACCGCGCTGTTCGACGCGCTGCTCGAGCCCGCGACCTCCGGATCGTTTTCGACGAGCACGGGTGCGATCGTCTCGCCTCTGGATCTCGCGCCGCGCCACGACTACGTGGTCGATGCGCGGCTTGCGTCGGGTGAGGCCTCCGTCACGTTCCCCGAGCTGATGCGGCTCGCGACGACCGGAGAGATCGAGGCCTCGACGCTCGTGCGTCGTGGCCGCGAGGCGCCCCGACCGGCGAGCCAACTGCCGGAGCTGGGGCGCGTGTTTTCCACGCCCGCGCTGCAGTGGTCGAAGGAAGAGATCAGCCGCCCACGGCTGCGGGGCGACCTGAACGCAGCGGCGCTCCTGCCGATCGTCAGCAGCCTGATGCACCGGCGCGAAAACGGCGTGCTGTACCTGCAGGACGGCAAGCGCCGCAAGAAGATTTACTTCGTGGAAGGGCGTCCCGACTTCGTCGCTTCGAGCGTGCGCGAGGAGCTGCTGGGGCACTATCTCGTCGAGAAGGGCGTGTGCCTGCCCATGGAAGTCGACATGGGCCTCGCGGTGTTGCCGCAGCACAAGGGCCGTCTGGGCGATGCGCTCGTGGCGCTCGGCGTGCTGCGTCCGGTCGAGCTGTACCGCGCGGTCGCGAACCAGGTGAAGACGCGTTATCTGGATGCGTTCTCCTGGCGGCGCGGCGAATTCCTGTACGTGCGCGGCCGGCAGAGCCGCGAGGAGACGTATCCGATCGAGCAGGACGCCCACGCGCTGATGCGCGACGCCTGTACGGCGCTGCACGCCTCCGAGCTCGAAGCTGCGCTCGCGCCGCTCTGGGAGAAGGTGCTGCGCCCGCCCGCGACGGGCCAGACCTCGCTGATCAGCTACCAGCTGCCGGATGCGTGGTCGTGGGTGATCCAGCAAGCGCGCGGCGATCAGACCGTGGGCTCGCTCTTCGCGCGCTGCACCATGCAGTCGGGTCTCGACGTGGAAGACGCCATGCGCGCGCTGTTCATCGGCGTGTCCTGCCGCCTGCTCGAAGTCGCGTAAGCCGCTCAGCGCGGCAGGATGTCCTGCCCGCGCTGCCGCAGCAGGTGATCCGCGAGCACGAGGCAAACCATCGCCTCGACCATCGGGACCGCGCGCGGTAGCACACAGGGATCGTGCCGGCCCTGCGCCTCCAGCACGACCGCAGCGTTGTTTCGGTCTACGGTGTCCTGAGGCTGCGAGATGGTCGCCGTCGGCTTGAACGCGACGCGCAGGACGATGTCTTCGCCGTTGCTGATGCCGCCCTGAACGCCACCCGAGCGGTTGGTGCGCGTGTGCGGGCGACCGTCCGCGCCGGGGATGAACGGATCGTTGTGCACGCTGCCGGGTAGCAAGGTGCCCGCGAAACCGCTGCCGATCTCGAAGCCTTTGCTGGCAGGCAACGAGAGCAGGGCGTGAGCCAGGTCGGCCTCGAGCTTGTCGAACACGGGCTCACCCCAGCCGGGCGGAACCCGCCGGGCGACGCACTGGACCACGCCACCGAGGCTGTCCTGGTTGCGGCGCGCCTCGTCGATGCGGGCGTACATGCGCTCGGCGACCTGCGGATCGGGGCAGCGCGTGGGGCTGGCTTCGACCTGCGCGAGCGTCACGCTGCTCGCGTCGATTTCGGCCCCGATGTCTTGCACGCTCTGCACCCAGGCGAGCACCTCGATCTGCGCGACGTGCGCGAGCAGCTTGCGGGCGAGCGCGCCTGCGGCGACGCGTCCGATGGTCTCGCGCGCGCTGGCGCGGCCGCCGCCTTGCCAGTTGCGGATGCCGTATTTGGCTTCGGTCGTGTAGTCCGCATGCGAGGGACGGTAGATGTCCTTCATCGGGGCGTAGGCCGAGGAGCGCGCGTCCTGGTTGCGGACGAGCATGCCTATGGGTGAGCCCAGGGTCTGCCCCTCGAACACTCCGGAGAGGATCTCCACTTTGTCGGCCTCGTCCCGTGGGGTCGTCAGCCGGCTCTGCCCGGGACGGCGACGGTCGAGGTCGCGCTGCAGCTCTTCCACGCTGATGGGCAGGCGCGGGGGACAGCCGTCCACGACGACACCCACGCCGCCGCCGTGCGATTCACCGAAAGTCGTGATGCTGAAGAGCTTTCCGAACGTGCTGCCCACACTTGATCCGAGGTTCTTGCGGCCCACCCTGGGCCGGCGATCGCGCCAGTATGGAGCAGGCGAGGGGGTCAGGCCAGATGCGCGCTCCACATGGCGCGTGCGGCGCGGCCGCCCATCATGCCAGCCGCGCGAGCCACTGCTATGCTCGCTGGGCATGTCTTCTGCCCTGGACGAAAATCCCCTCCTCTCGATCCAACACCCCATCGCCTTCGACCGCATCCGCGCCGAGCACGTCGAGCCGGCCATTGATCAGCTGCTGCGGGACAGCCGGCAGCGCCTGACTGAGCTCGAGCAGGAGCACGTGCCGGCGACCTACGCGGCCACCCTCGCTGCGCTGGAAGACGCAACCCTCGCGCTGGAGCACGCGATGACGGTGGTCGGGCACCTCGAGTCGGTCGCGACGACGCCGGAGCTGCGCGCGGCCTACAACGCGGCGCAGCCGAAGGTGAGCGCGCTCCTGTCGACGATCCCGCTGTCGCCCGGGCTGTACCGCAACTTGCAGACGTTCGCAGCGAGCCCGGATGCCGCGAAGCTGGACGGCACGCGCGCGCGCTTTCTGCAGAAGACCTTGGACTGGTTCAAGCGCGAGGGCGCGGGCCTCGCGCCGGAGCAGAAGCAGCGGCTCGAGGCGCTGAACGTGGAGCTGACCGAGGTCACCACGCGCTTCTCGCAGAACGTGCTGGACTCGACGAACGCGTTCGAGCTGCTGGTGGAGGATGTGGCGCGATTGAAGGGGCTGCCGGAGCGTGCGGTCAGCGCCGCGCGGGCTTCTGCGGAGGCGAAGGGCAAAGCGGGTTATCGCTTCACGTTGCAGGCGCCGAGCTACATCCCGCTGCTGACCTACGCCGAGGACCGCGCGCTACGCGAGCAGATGTACCGTGCGATGAACACGCGCGCGACGCGCGAGCCGCACGACAACGCTGCGCTGGTCGAGCGCATCCTGCGGTTGCGCCAGGAAAAGGCGAAGCTGCTCGGGTACGAGCACTTCGTGGATCTGGTGCTCCATGATCGCATGGCGCACGAGGGCGCGCGGGCGCGCGACTTCATCCACGATCTCGAGCAGCGCACGCGCGGCGCGTTCGAGGCGGAGAATGCCGCGCTGCAGCGCTTCGCCGGCGAGCGTGCGCTCGAGCCGTGGGACGTCGCGTACTACGCGGAGAAGCAGCGCATCGCGCTCTACGACTTCGATGAGGAGGCGCTGCGGCCCTATTTCCCGCTGCCGAGCGTCCTGTCGGGGTTGTTCGAGATCGTGAAGCGGCTGTACGGCGTGACCGTGAGCGAGGTGCAGGACCTGCCGGTGTGGCACGAGCAGGTGCGCGCCTACCGCATGACGGACGCGGACGGCAGCGTGCTCGGTTACTTCTATGCGGATTTCTTCCCGCGCGAGCAGAAGCGCGATGGCGCGTGGATGAACGCGTTTCTCACGGGCGAGCTGCTCGCCGCTGGTAGCGGCAGGACGCCGCACGTCGGCTTGATCTGCGCGAACGTGACGCCGCCGGTGGGCGACGTACCGCCGCTGCTCGGTCACCGCGAGGTGGAGACGGTGTTCCACGAGTTCGGGCATCTGCTGCACCACATGCTGACGGATGTGTCCGTGCGCAGTCTGGCGGGGACGAACGTGGCGTGGGATTTCGTGGAGCTGCCGTCGCAGATCATGGAGAACTTCTGCTGGGAGAAGGACGCGCTCGACCTATTCGCGCGCCACTACCAGACGGGCGCGACGATCCCGAACGATCTGTTCGAAAAGCTGCGGCGCGCGCGGACGTACCGCGGTGCCAACGACATGATGCGGCAGCTGGGGTTTGCGACGGTGGATCTCGAGCTGCACATGGACTACCAGCCGGGGCACGCGGGGGGCGTGGTGCGATTCGCACGCGAGCTGATGTCGCGCTTCGCGCCGGCGCAGCTGCCGGCGGACTACGCGATGGTGCTCGGCTTCGGTCACCTGTTCTCGCATCCCGTCGGCTACGCGGGCGGGTACTACAGCTACAAGTGGGCCGAGGTACTGGACGCGGATGCGTTCAGCCGCTTCGTCACGGAGGGCGTGTTCAGCGCCGCCGTCGGCAACGCATTCCGCAAGGAGATCCTGGCGCGCGGAGATAGCCGCGACCCGATGGAGCTGTTCAAGGAGTTCATGGGGCGGGAGCCGGACCTCAAAGCTCTGTTGGAGCGGTCCGGGATCGCAGCGTAGGTTTGGTGTCGCTCGCCGCAGCGAGGCTGAGATGCTGCGCGCGTTGTGTGGCTCGGTTCTGCGCGGCTTTGGGTGCGCTGACGGTGGTCGGGGGGAGCGGGGTGTCGGTGCCGGACGCCCGGCTCGCTTGCTCGAGTCGCGGCCGGTAGCGCTTCGGCGTTTTCCAACGCGACGGAAGCGAGCCTCGCGCGCGTGCCAAGTGAGGTGGAGCTGACAGCACTTGGCACGCGCGCGAACATCCGGAACCGACACCCCGCTGCCCCCGCCCATCGCTCGCCGATCGGCGAGCGATGTGACTGCACTTCACGCAGGGATTCGCTTCTCGCTTCGCACGAGCGCTCGACGGTTTCACGTGGCCCTACTAGCAGCAACCTCGTGTCGAACGAGATGGCGCAGCTTTAGTGCGGGAGCAGCGGTGCCACGGCTCGGACACGGCGCTCAACCGTGCCGTATGAGATGCTGGGCGCCGGTCGCGCGAGTGGCTGCGTGAGACAATCTGCAGCTAGCGGTGTCATGACGCGGCGACTGGCCGCGCGGACAAAGTGCAGCACAAGGCGACCACCGCGCCGCGAGCGGGCCGCGCGGCGCGCTGAGTCAGCGTGCTTCGGCCGCGCAGCGTGCAGCCAGCGCTCAGAGTGCGAGGCGCAGCGATACGAGGCTGCGATCGCCGCTCTGAGAAGCGGCGGCCCAGCGCGGGCGTGCGCGCAGGAGCGGCGCGAGCCACTGCGGCACGCCGGCGCTTTCGGCGACGACGAGCAGCTCACCCGCGGCGTGGTCGGGCGCGGTCCTCACGAGCTGTACACGCTGCACGCGCTGCGGTGCGATCATGCTCCAGTGCCGATGGCGCTGCCCATCGGCGCCGGGCTGCACCACGCTTGGCCAAACGCGGCCCTCGACGCGCAGCGCTCGGATGGGCCCGGCATCGGGCGTCACCAGCAGCAAGCGTCGCACGCCGGCGGTGAGCTGCAGCTCCAGTTCGCTCGTGCCCTGCTGCCGCTGTGCGCGCAGCGTTGCGCGTACGGTCTGAGCATCGTCACCCGGGGCCGACCCGGGAAGCGCCGCCCGCAGCGCTGGCTCAGCGCGCCAGGGCAGGGGAGCGACTTGCTCCGGTGAGCGGCCCGCGAGCTCCGTGAGCGCGGCGCGCATCGCCGGCGGTACTCGCGCACGCGGACCGATCCACGAAGTGTCGATGATGCCGTAGCGCTGGCCCGCCGAGCCGTCGCTGTACGCGAGCACGTTGATGCGCGCAGGCGAATGCGCGTCGAAGCTCCCCGCGAGGCTGTGTCCTCCCAGCCCGATGCCGCAGCTGACCGCGGCGGCCCAGAACAGCGCGCGCCGCCTCCCTGCGCCCAGCGCGCCGAGTTCGGGCAGCAGCGCGCTGCCGAGCCACGCGGCCGGTGCGGCCAGCACGGCGAGCGTGCTCACGCCGAACGTGTCCAGCGCGAGCGCCAGCGCAGGGCAGTACACTGCACCGGCGCTCAGCGCCGCGACGGCCTGCGTGATCCAACTCACGCGCGGGGCTCCGCGCAGTAGCAGCCTGCACACAGCCGCCGTCAGCGGCAAGGGCAGGAACATCACACTGGCACCCGGCAGGAACAGCGAGCTGAGTAGCGCGAGCGCTGCCCAGCTCAACCACAATCCGAGCTGCGCCGCTCCCAGCGGCAGACCTTCGAGCAGCCGCGCGGCCGTCAGCACACCCATGGCCGACAGGCCCAGCATCGCGGTCAGGAGCCAGCCGGGCTGGCGCACGAACGTCGCCTGCACCAGCGCGGTCTCCGCCAGCAGCCAGTCGGCGCCCCAGGCGAGCAGTCCGCATCCCAGCGTGGCGCCGCCGGCAGCGACGAGCGCGCGACCTGCAGCCTTCAGCGGCAGAGGTTCCGGATACGCCGCGAGCGCGAGCAGCGCCAGGCAACCGAGCGCCAGCCACAGCGACGCCCGCGCCGGCCAGCGCAGCACGACGAGGCCGAACACGTCGAACCATGCCGCGTGCTCCGCCGCGGGCTGCGCGAGGTCAGCGTCTGCGAGCGCGCGTGCGCACGCGAGCACGTGATCGCCCTCGTGCTGCAGGCTCGTGCGCGCGGCGTGCGCCAAGTCATCGCGCGCGGTGTGATATCGGGCCTCCCCGGCGGCGTATGCAAAGTCGAATCCCGACAGCCCGCGCTCGCGGAACACGCGAAAGTCGCTGTCGCGCGGCAGCATGCTGTGCCCAATGCCGAGAAGCGAGCTGGAGATCGGGTGTTGCACCACGCGCGCGTAAAGCTCCACGCGTGCCAACTCAGCGGGCCCGGTGCCGTACATCAGCACTGGTCCGGACGTGCCGCCGTTGTCCACGTTGATCACCGCGCGCACGTCCGCCATGTGCCGGTGCTCCGCGGCAAACGCTCGTGCACCGAGGCAGCCAGCTTCCTCGGCGTCGGTGAATAGCCAGTGGACGCCGTGACGCAAGCTGGGCGCATTCGCGAGCGCGCGTGCCGTTTCGAGTAGCACGGCCACGCCGGCAGCGTCGTCACTCGCACCTGGACCGGCCGCCACCGAATCGTGGTGCGCGATCAACAAGATGCTGCCGGGCTCCCGCCCGGGCCTGCTGGCGATCATGTTCGTGACGTAGCCGCAGCCGTGTGCCCCGCAGACGAAGCTGCGCTGCAGCTCGTGCGTGAGCCCAGCGCGCGTGAGGGCCTGCGCGATCTGCTCGAGCGCGCGGGTGTTCGCTGGGCTACCGGGTGAGCGCGGCGCGCCGTCGCCCACGATCGCGCGCTGCAGCTGCAGCGCGCGGCCCGCGGAGAACACATGCGCAGGCGCGGTGTCGGGGAGCGGCTCAGGGCCTTCGCGCGCCAACGCCGTGAGCGCGGCCGCGAGCGCCAGACTACAAAGCGTCGCAGCCGACGCGCGGCGCGCTTCGCGCGTAATGCCTGCGTGTGTCACGCCCGTAGACATGCTGCGCATATAGCGCGGAACGCCCAGCGACGTCTTGCGATTGCACGTGCGTGCGCTGCACGCACAACCTGGTCGGCGCGTTCGTAGATGCGGCTTGTGTGTGAAGTGAGACGAGGCGCAGACCTGGGCCACCGTTCTGGCCGCTCGGCTCGGGCTGGAATTACGGCGATGCGATCTTCATCGTCGAGCCGCTGTGGCTCGTCGACTGACCGCGACATCGCCGCGTCGGGTGCCGCGGGTCGAGCGCACACGCAGCGCCGCTGCGGGGGCAATTTAACCTAGGTTAAGTACACGGCGCGCGCACGGCAGTACGCTGGGTGGCATGGATGACGGGAGCGCGATTCGATATTCGGCCGGCGTCGCAGGGCTGCTATTTCTGATCATGACGAGCATCACACTCGTGACGGGTGTCAGTCAGCAGTGGTTCGAGCAAGTCCATGGGCTGGACGAGTACACGCGTCGTATGTCGAGCGACGCCGGCATCTTGACGATTATATTGAGCTTCGACGACATGTTCATCGCGGCGTATGTCGTGGCGACTGTCGCGCTTGCGCGCGGCCTGGCTCGTGCATCGGGGCCTTGGTCAGTCGTTGCGTTGACGGCTGCGTGCCTCGGCGGTCTGCTCGACTACGTCGAGAACCACCACATGCTGTCGCAGCTCCGCTGGCTCGAAGCCGGCGGCGTGTTGTCCAGCGCCGCGATCCAAGCGCAGATGATCGTTAGTTCCTTGAAATGGATGTTGGGGCACCTAGCATTCGTGGCGATCGCGTTCGCGCTGCAGCCTCGCGCTACACTCGATCGCCTGTTTCAGCTCTCCCTGATCGGCGTGCAGTTGCCCATGGGCGTGCTCGTGTGGACGCAGCCCAATCCGCTCTGGTACTGGTCCCGGGCTTTGTGTTTTCTCGCCGGCTTCGTCTACGTGGCCGCGCGTGCGCGGACGCTCGTGGGTGAGGCTCGAGCACACGTTGACGTCGACACCGAGCGCGTAGCACCATGAAGTCGTGACTCCCTCGTCCGCGACTCGGCCTCCCGCCGAAGCGCTCAGTGACGGCGACAAGGCTGCATTGCAGAGCGCGCTACGACGTCTCGGCCTGAGCGAGCAGTCAAGCATCGAGGCTGCATTTCCGCTGTTTCACGCGCGCCGGCTGGCTCGCGGGGAGTATCTGCTGCGCGCTGGTGAACAGGCCACCCTGGTCGGAGTGCTGGTGTCGGGCTTACTGCGCGAGCACTTCGTCACGGACCGCGGTACCGAGCGCACGAAGGGTTTCGTGACTGCGCTCAAGCTCACGGGCTCGTTCGCGGATGTGCTGAGCGGCAGACCTTCGCGTGCGTTCATCATCGCGGAACAGCGCACGCGCGTCGTTCTGGCGCCGTACGCCGAGATCCGCAAGCTCGAGGCGGCGTCGCCGTCGTGGGCCGCAGCCGTTCGACGCAGCATCGAGCTCTTACTGTTGGATAAGGCCGAGCGCGAATATCAGTTTATGTGTCTCGACGCCGAGGCGCGTTACGCCGCGTTTGTCGCTGAATATCCGCAGCTGCACGCGAGCCTGGCTGCGTCGCACATCGCATCGTACCTGGCGATCACACCGGTGCATCTGAGTCGGCTGCGTGCACGACGCGCGCGGGCACGTCGCGGGTGAGCCTGACCTGCCGATCAGCGCGCCGAACCGCGCGACGTCACTGCTCGGTTGCGAGCTCGCGCACGAGATCCGAGAACGCCTCATCCGAGAGCGCATCCCGCAGATCCTTCTCCTCCACGTGCTGCGCCTCCTGCGACGGATCCTCCGCAGTGACGGGCTTCGGATGCTTCTGCCGCACGGCGCACTGCACGCTCTTTGGGCGTTGATTGGGCTTCAGCCAGCTCGTGTACTCCAGCTTCGACACCTTCCCGCTGCGGTGCCGCACACCCGGGCGGAACAGCGGCGCTGGATCGCAGTTCTTCCCGTCGTAGATCAGCTCGAAGTGCACGTGCGGCCCGGTGCTGCGCCCGGTGCTGCCGACCTCGGCCAACACGCTGCCCTTTTGCACGCGCTGCCCCGCGCGCACGAAATTCACCGAGTTGTGCGCGTACAACGTCACCCAGCCGCCGGGATGCACGAGCATCACCATGTTGCCGAATCCCGGCACCTTGTCGCCGCTGTAGCCCACGATGCCCGGGGCGGCCGCTCGCACGTTCCAGCCCACCTTGCCCATGATGTCCATGGCCTTGTGGTAGCCGCCCTGGCCCGAGCCGAAGCCGCGGACGAACCAGCCCTGCGCCACTGGCCAGCGCAGCGTACCGGACAGGCCATTGCCGCCACCAGCGGCAGCCACCCAGCGCGGATCGACGCGTCCGTGCAGCAGCTTGCCGGCGGCCGCGAGGCTGCCGAGGCCGAGCTTCGACGCCGTCACGTGAGCGGACGCATCGCGCGGCGGCCTCGGCCGCGACACGCGGCCGCGACCATCGTCCTGCACGCCCGGCAGAAACAGCGTCTGCCCCTCGCGCAGGTTCTGGACCGCGTCACTGCTCAGACTGTTAGCAGCCATCAGCTCCGCCGCGCTCACCCCGTAGATGCGCGCGATGTCCCAGACCGTCTCACCCTTGCTGATCGTGTGCGTGCTGCCGCTGCCGGCTGCAGGACGGGCGGGCGCTGCGCGAGCAGCCAGCGCCTCGGCCTGCGAGCTGCGGCTCTCGTGTTGGCCAGGAATCACGATCGGCTGATTGATCTGGAGCTGACCGTGGATGTCCTCGCTGAAGCCATTGCGCGTCAGGAGACTGTCCAGCGGGACCTCGTACAGGCGCGAGAGCGTCCACAGGCTCTCGCCCGCACGCAGGAAGTGGTACGTGCCGTCCGTGAGCACCGGCAGCTTGGCCGGATCAGGCCGGGCAGAGCGCGCGCCCTTGCCGGGCAAGGTCGCGCCGCTGATGGTCAAGGTGCGGCCCGGGCGAAGCTTGCGTACGTCCGCCGCGCTCAGTCCGTTTTGCGCCAGGATGTTCTCGACCGACACGCCGTAGCTGCGGGCGATGTCCCAGAGCGTCTCGCCGTTCGCCAGGGTATGCGCGACCGGTGCGCGCGGCGGGGGCTCGGCGGCTGGCGCGGGCTCCGGCGTGGGCTGGGCCGCCACGGCGACGGGCGCTGGGGGCTTGGGGTGGTCAGCGGAGCTCGCGCGCTGGCAGCCGACAGCGGCGAGCCACAGGCCGGCGCACAGGCCGCCGTGGCGAAACAGTGAGGAGTGGCGCCGTGGACGAGGGTTCATGCAGGTTCGCGCGGGATCTCTCTAGGATACGGCGCATCGGGCGCCGGACGTGAGAGCCACATGCACGCGGCGTGCTCTGCCACGTCTCGCGACTTGTGCGGCATGCGCCGCCGGAGCACGCTGCCCAGCCATGTTGCCCAGCGCGCTCACGATCGCCGGCTCCGATCCCTCAGGCGGAGCCGGCCTGCAGGCCGACTTGAAGACCTTCCACACGCACCGCGTGTACGGCATGGCCGTTCCCAGCTTGATCACGGTCCAGAATACCCACGGTGTGCGCAGGGTGGAGCTGCTGTCCGCGGAGCTCATCGCGCAGCAGATCGCGGCGCTGCTGGATGACGCGCCACCCCATGCGATCAAGACGGGTGCGCTCGGAGGCGCCGCGCAAGTGCGGGCCGTGGCCGACGCGCTGCTCAGCCACGCAGACCTGCCGCTCGTGATCGATCCCGTGTGCGTCAGCAAGACCGGCGCGGAGCTGCTGGATGCCGCTGGCCGCGGCGAGCTCGTGTCACGCCTGTTGCCGCGCGCCGCGCTGTTCACGCCGAATCTCGACGAGGCGGCGCTGTTCCTCGGCGGTCCCATCGCGAGCCCCGCAGACATCCCGCAGGCAGCGCGCGAGCTGCTCAAGCTCGGGGCGCGCGCCGTGCTGCTGAAGGGCGGGCATCGCAGCGGCGAGCCCGTGGATGTCCTCTGTACGCCCG
>Ga0190269_10000419_pt1 | contig 22271 bp, 25 predicted proteins | sample Popmic249IS_FD_133749 | JGI IMG/M metagenome (GOLD analysis project Ga0190269, IMG submission 133749) | Populus adjacent soil microbial communities from riparian zone of Blue River, Arizona, USA - 249 IS | ecosystem: Environmental > Terrestrial > Soil > Riparian zone | place: USA: Arizona... | reverse complement strand
CGGGAGGCCTGTCCTAATCCAATTCCATATTGGGGGGTATATAATTTTCTATTCTTAAGTTCAATCATTCTTAACATTTTATTGTAGCAACATTTTGAAAAACCAGTCCTATGTCTCATGGCCTGCGACTATCTTGCTATTCCTGCCACTACATGTATTGCAGAACGTTCCTTTTCACTTTCTGCACGCACTGATGACCCACGACGTTGGCAAATGAACAAAGTCAAATTTGGAGGACTTCAAAAATTGCGTGCCGGATATATGGATGGACAACTCAGTGTTGAGGGTGAAATAATGCAAAAGTATATTGGGGACTTTAGTTTTGATGACGAAGATATCTAAACTAGGTTTATATTATTTTTGCTACATGTAAATTAAGTTTTGCAACTTCATTTGTGAGGGGTCAGGGTCGGGGGCCAGAAAAAATGGGTTGGCCCTGGCCCGGTCCGGCCCTTGGAAAGTGTATCGACAATTCACGATTCTGCTTCCAAGCAACCACAAACTTTGAAAGTCGCCAAGAGTTTGTCTTCGTTGTGGGATAGTGACCCTTCGGATGATACTGTGAAGGTTCCGAAGGCTGACAACGTCAGCATCCTCCAAGACGAGATCAAGAAGAAAAAAGCCCGTTTCTTACTGGCATCGAACCTGTTCCTTGGCGTTGACGAAAAAACTCGTGCACGTTGTTGCTCAAACGCCAACTACAGATCTGGATGCAGAGGACGAAGAGAAGAGAGATCATGTCGGCGCTTTGCACAAAAGTTTGTGTGTTTAAGTTCTTTCCATTGCAATCCTTGATACATAATAATATTCGTAGGGTTTCGGAATGTCATCTCGCGTATCTTGAATGTCTTCTGTATACAATAATCCGTCACTTTTGACTAGACTTAGCGTCAGTCGTCTTCGACCAGACTTAGTGTCAGTCATCTTTTGCTTTGATCAGACTTAGCGTCGGTCGTTCTCGCTCGTTTGTCCTCGACCTACTCCATTCGATCTCGGTTCGGATCTAAGACCCCTCACCTCGTACGTGGATTCTGCAGGGACCATCGGCAATCCACACACGAGGACGCCCCGCTATAATCGACACTATAATCGAAGGCCTCCCGGTCCCCATAGATTCGGGTCGAAGCCATCTTTCCGTTCGATAATTGATGAAATTGCATTGTCGACGTGCTACCTCTGTCTCGTTTTCAGGCCACCGAATGACCTCATAAGGACGCTCAATTCAGTCAACCTTCTTCGGTCGAAGGCGGTAAAACTACAACGTCCAAAAACAGGCTACTACCTTGTACCCCATCTTCATAATGATCCTCTTAATATTACTTTCTATTCGCGTTTTTTGCAGCTTTTCGATCCGACTTACCGTCAATCGCCCACAGTCCACCCTGGTCTCTGTTGGCCTCACTCTCGTTGTGCTCGACCTCCTCGGGTCCGAAACCAATATCAGTAAACGGTTGGATCAAAAATAATCCTCCAGAAAGGATGCGTAGTGAGAAATATTCGGTCGGGGCGGAGGTAAACTGAGAGATTTTTCCTGTCGTCGACATAAAAAGTGGAAAGCATACTTAAATTAAATTTACGTGAAATTATGCTGTACGTGATATTTGTCCAAGCCACGAATACAAAGCCTGCTGGCAAGGTTCCTACCTTCAGCGCGTCTGCCCGACCTTGTCCACACCTTCACCATGCTAACCACTGGCAACCTTACCCCCTGCCCCTCTGGTTGCACCAGAGGCAGCTTCTTGTCCTTTATTTCACTGATTCCAGGAGTGACTGCGGTCTTGTGGCCTGCGCCTCCCAAGAAAGGAATTATAATCTGCGAGTCAAAACCAGTGGTCTCGTCACCGTACACCAATGTCCCAGCATTAAATAGGGAAAGCGGGTGCATATTCGGCTTTTTGATGACTCAATTGAGAGAAATATTTTCGAGACTTTACGTCCTTGAAGGCTGGAGTTTTTGAGGTAAGTAATTCCTTTCCTTCCAACTTTTCATCGCTCAGTCAGCTGTGCTATAGTGTTTGATGAAGTCCACCTCGCCTAGAGGCTCGATCAATTGTGTTTGACTTTTGATTTCAACGAACCCCTTGTGAACACCTATTTATTCGGCTGCAGCTCATCCTTAGCCCACTTTTCCCTCACAACCTCTCCGCATATGCTATGCTCAGGCAATCCACAGGATTCTACCTCTCTTTCTCCGAAAACCAAACCCAATGCTGCTGGGCCTCAACCTGTTGCTTGAGCGGCTTGTTAACCGTAGCACCACAGGGCAAGGTGGAAGAAAATTTTGTGTTGATTTATCACTACCACCCGCTGAGGCTTTCGCTACGAGCTGCAGCCATCTTCCTACTCCTTCTACTTGCCCAGACGACAAAGATCTTAGCCATCAAGGATTTCTCTCTCGAAAAACGCACTGAGCGTACGAAAAGCCAGGCCTCAAGTCATACTGGGAACGCGAAGCTGGACTTCTTAGGGCACCTTTGGCTAATCTTTCGTCTTCTGGGAAACGACGCGTTGTCTCGATGCCTCTGCCGAACTTTCAGAAAGGGGATCTGATGGCTTGGTCACATGACGCATCAATATCAACACAATCGATTTTAAGGTGCAACCAAAAATTATTCTTGAAGAATGCCCGCCAACACGACTTTCACTTTCATGGCCTCGAGCAGGCCTTCTACCATCCAGGTGAGTGTGATTTGTGACAGTCTCTCAAAGCGCATATTTTCAACGACTTTTGCAGGAACAGGACGATTGCTTGGTATCGCTAAGAGAAATTTTGGTCCTTCCGACTTGCGTTGCTTCTATGATGGTTGTAGTTTCCAGTGCCCCTCCATGAAATCTATGACCGACCATGTTGGAAAACACTACGACGGGCTAAGGCCGTCCGTCAATAAGAAGAATGCAACTTCACTTCCAATACAACCATCGCTGTCTGCTCCACAATTTTTCCTCACTACCCTCTACAATTGCCTGGCCGTGATCTGCGAACGCCCCCCGTGTTTTGGTTGGTTGTCCGTTTAGTCATCAACCGTGTCCCCATGTCCTTCTTGGGACTTTGACTTTGCGTCGGGCCATCCTGGACTTTGACCTCGCGTTGGGTCATCCTAGGTTGGACTTTGCGTTGGTCACGTCTCCTTTGGGGCTTTACGTCAAGATCTCGGAGGCCTGGACCTGAACTTGGATCGATCGTACCCACTTGCATGCGATCGGAATGGGATCATATGCCCTATCGGAACCTTCGAGGACGAGCCTTGCTCCCTTGCCATCTATAAACTGCCATGCTACCCGATTAAACTGTGGATGTGGTTTCCAACCACGAAACGCAACCATCGAACTGCCCAAGGAAAGATGATACTGAGAACCAGAACTGTCCAGACGGCGTTCGTATTCTATCTCTGGTCAGAATCACAGCCGGACAAGCCCACGTTGGGTTGGAAGGAGAGCCCGGGAGAATTCTTGCGGATGGAGACTCCAACGTTATCTGTTGCGATTCACGTCGCTCTTACTCACCTTCACGCGATCGCCTGACAGATTACCATCCCCGCCTACTCAACTCGCAATGTTAGGTTAATCCTGGCATTGACATCCGGACTTATGATAATGACTCACTCTTTTTCGATCAGGCACGTCGGTGACTCATTCTTCCCCTTGACAAGCGTATATAAAGGCTCGAGAAATTCTACCACCACCACCACCACCACTACCCTCGACTGCAGCACATGCCTTCTGGAAGCGGAAAGCGGAAATCGCCTTCTCCACCACTTGGAGTTCCACCTCCTGCCAAACGGCAATCACTTACTGATCCAAAGTGCGTTTGTGCTCCCACAAGTTTCAATCCTTCTATGTCTGAAGCGTTTACAGGCCGTCCAAGCATTGCAGCGAATGTAACAGCTCGTATACCAACGAACGGTCCCACCATGCCGCTTGCACCCGCAAAGAAATTACCTGCGTTTATCCAGAACCAAATTCCGATGGTCGTGGCCTGTCTGTCGTACTGCGTCGAGTAGACGGCTATTTCAAGTGCATCCGTTGTGGAAAGGCGTTAAAGAAAGACCAGAATATGAAGGTAAGTTTATGTCGAGAACCGTATGGGACCTAATCTAATTGTCATTAGAATCATACTCGTGAATGTCACAGCAAGGTGAAAACTAATTTTTCTACTTGTTAGGTTGATATTTGATTTTTTTTTTTTTTGCTCTGTGTAGGACAAGGACGAAAACTTGAACCAGCCGAACCCCCACGATAATGAAGTATCGGGAACTGAACCTGGTGATACCGAACCGTCAATGGCAGAAGCGTTGCGGCGATCAGGGGACGAATATGCGACCGTCGAAGAAACATCTCACGAGCTCTCGGCCGCTGCAAGAGGATCATTTCCTCTGAGGAGCCATGTAATATCGACGGATGCTGGATACGATTCTAGACCTCATTCGACTTATCCGAGCGTCACAAACGCCAGCGCTACCTCAGGGCCGAGCTCTACACCCATGACACTTCCCAGCGGGAAGCCTGGTGCTGCGGTGACGAGATCCTGGCTCAAGGAAGTCCCAGCCATTCCCCAGCGCCCTACTGCCCCAAAAGCTGCGCCAAGCTTAGCAAACAAGTATGAAATACGAGTCGTTCCTGATGAACATTCCATTGTTGATGATGCTCTTCTCAAACCAACGCCGTACATTATCAATACCAAGTATATGGTTTTGATCTGTACCGATTGCCGATATTGTATCCTTCCTGGCCGCGCGCTGCAGCACCTACGTAAAGACCACCCCCACTGCAAAGTCGACACTACATTCTCCGAGCTGCTCAACGAGAGGTTTCCTGGGCTAGTTGCCGAAGCTATACATCCAACAAAGACCATAGAAGCTGTTTTCGGGCTGGCAATCTCCGATGAGGAGTTTACGGTTTGCTCTCGCTGCCGCAGAGGCTATGTCAATGTTTCCACATGGGAGCACCACGTCTGCAGGAATTCAGATGCCAACCCAGCAGAACGACATCCACACTTCTGCTCCCACGTACAAACGTTCTTTCGTGGTCCTAGGATATGTTACTTTCCTATTGAACTTCCTGATGTGGTGTCGGATGAAACTAGTGGCGACGACTTCGACTTATTCAAGACGGACTTCCAAGAATTAGCGGCATCCGATGACGAAATACACGACTCCGAAGATTATCGAGAGCTTAATCAATTTTTGCTGAAAGAGGGATGGATCGGCCACGTGTCCGGGTTCCGTTCATCTGAACTCTCCCTTCTGACCTGCTTTCCCACAGAAGGCGAAGTCATGAAATCCATTGCAACCGACGTTGTTACTCTCATGTCTAACATACAGGTCGCTATCGGAAATGCAGGATATCATGTTCGACGTTTGCTCGGCAGGCGACCAGCGTATGTCTTTCCGTTCTCCATGCTTTATAATTGCTGACCAAACATGTTAGTGATAAGTGAGTATATCCGCAATTGATGACCATTGGTTGACTAACTGCTGTTTGTGGCCCAGTCACGATGGTACACGAATGGTTGCTCACCGTGACGTTCGACCTGACTCATTGAAGAAGTATGGCATCATCGTAACTTGTCTCATCTGTTTTGTCTTCCGATGCTTTGAAGGATGGGAATGCGGCTATTCGATGCAACTAACACCTGGACAGAAGGAAGCGTGTGAGCGTTTGAAAGGCATCCTTGTAGAATTGCCAGCAAATGCTGTTCAGGGAGGCATTGGGCCAGATGACGACTGGTTCGACGAAAACAATTCAGAGGATTCAGAGGATGAGGATGAAAGCTGGGATTTAGAAGAGGGCGAAGCCGCTGAAACGCAATCAAACGTCGTCGAAAATTCTGTGCAGCGATGCATTCTGGACCTGCTCATCTCGCTATTCACCCATCTTCCCTCAGGTTCGGATGACAAATTTTACTCACCAATCCTTCGGTTCCTTGTTCTTTTTTCGTTAAAAACGAATAGACAGTGGCTTGCTGGACGTCGCATCACGCAATTATTTGCTGCACTGCTATTCTGCGGCCGGGAAGTCATGATGGCACTTATGCACCGCCAAGTTACGGAAAGTTCTGACCTACGTTATTCCGAGTAAGTGTCAGACCGTAAATAATTTCTGGTTGTCTGAGAGGGGTTGTCCTGCAGTGCCTACGGCTTGGTCTCCACCTTCCTTGATGATGCAAGAGAAGGACCTATACCGTCCATGTACTTGGTCATGCGTTTTTTGAATCACTTTTCTTCGGCTGAACAGGGAACAATGCGCTTTACAGCCCTCGATTTTAGCGGAGAGAACATTATTGTTGCGGGCAAGGTGTTGTATCTCCGAAGCATCCGTTACTTTGTCGAGACGATTATATCGGAGGTCAAGGAGTTGCTCCGTACCCTATTCTTTGGGTTGGACATGTTCGATATCAATTGGCTACCTGGAGTAGTGCATGAAGAACCTAGAAATCGAACGGTTGGATATTCTTGCTTCCACGATCTGTCAAACTCGTTTCAGAAACATAGATTTGACCTCCTATGTGCTATCCTGACGCACTCTTCCGTCCAAGGACGATTTCATTTTGTTTCCAAGGATCGAAAAATCGTCTGGAAGGCAGGGCCATGCTTCGCTTACATGGCTCTCTGCCACGAGTTGGAGATGTTGCTTTTTTGCGGAACTCAGACCAGCGTCGGTGAACCTGCCCGTGCTACAGAGATTGCGTCTCACTTGATAGCCAACGTTTCTGGTGGATCCATTCGGAACGCTCTCGTGATGTTCCAATATTTCTGCATGATGGGAACGTTTAACAAGACGAGCCATTTTACCGGACGCGACGTGACCATGATGAGGGTTCCACACCCGGAGATTGGACGACTATGGATGTTGTATCTCACGTTCATTCGGCCTACTATCGTGTTGTGGCAGAATTATTTTAGTGGGCGCAAGGCGGCTTTGAGGGCTAAGGATTGTCTTTTCTTCGGGCCGTATCGAAAAGTGACATCCTCTGAGCTTTCGCGAAACCTGGCTCGTCACACTCAGCGAATTCTTGGAATCAAAATGCCTGTGAGCCTCTGGCGACAGGTGGCTACTTGGTTCCTGAACTATCACTCTCTGCAGTTTCGTGAATATCACAATCAATTGCGGTCATCGCTGGCCACCCAATCTGGTCACAGCGAAGAAATTCACTCGTTATACGCTTCTGATGTCCGTTTGCCAGCCGGCATCGATTTCCATGTGTTCTTTGATACTATGCGTACCAGTGGCATCTGGCATAGCCTTGTGGGATTTTCAGACTTCTCGCAGCCTAGCCTGCTGGAAGCTATGAGGCGCAAGGGCAAAATCGTGCTGCCTGTTGCTTTGCCGACGACATGGGAAAGCAATGGATCTATTCCATCTGCCGCGGACATCGCAGAAGAGGTCAAGAGAACGATACTTCCGGACGTTTTACAAGCCGTTTCCCAATCCAGGGCAAACGATCTGGCGTGTCTTCTCGACAGCCTGGGTATGAATCTCGAAAGTCCTCCGTCTCAAGCTCTTACGCAGCCAGTAACTCATTTGATGCACCCGTCGCGATTACGCGATCTCCGCACGTTTCTAAAGGACGACTCTGTCACATTCAAGGACCCTCAGCAATCCCTCGCTTTGGAACTGATACGTGGAAAGGAGCCGTCTCTACTTGTGGTAGGACCAACAGGTAAGGGATGTGTAACTTTTCCTTTTATTTTCATCTACTCATATTCAACTCAAGGATCGGGGAAGACCCTCCCCATTTTCATGAGTATTGGCCTGTACGACGGCGGCACTACAACAGTTATGATCCTTCCCCTTGTAGCCATGCACGAAGAGTACAAATGCAGGGCACAGCGGTACGGATTGACCTGTCGAACGTGGACGACGGATCATGATATTGCTACGGCCCCTCAACTCCTCCTCGTAGCTGTCGAAAATTGTTCATGGCCTGAGTTGCAGGATCATGTCGCGACTCTTATCCGTTTAGGTCGGCTGGCGCGAATTGTTGTCGATGAAGCACACCTGCTGGCAAAGCACGAATCGTTCAGACCTTGTATGGGGATGTTGACTTCTTTTGGAATTCTTGCAGTCTCTATCGTCCTCATGACGGCGACATGCCCGAACGGCCTTGAGAAGTTTCTTTTTCAAAAGCTTGGCAGGAAGGTCTACCAAGTTCTTCGACGAAGCACTGACCGTCCTGAAATTTCTCAGAAGATGATCCCAGTCCGAGCTAACCGTGGAGACTTTGAGCAATCAGTTGTCGAAAAGATCACCTCCACCATCACCTTCTCCAACAAAGCCGCACGCGCCCTGCTATTTTGTAACTCACGAGATGAATGTGATCGCATGGCTGGGCTCTTGGGCTGGAGGCCGTACCATTCGTCCATCTCAGTTGAAGAGCGTTCGGAAGGGAAGCAGTCGTGGAAGGATGGTGCTGTGTTGGGTTTGGCCTGCACTTCGATGTTGAACTGCTGCCTTGACTACCCATATGTTGACTATGTTTTTCATTTGGGTCCACCGAGAGACGTAGTCGATTACTATCAGGCAATTGGTCGTGCAGCTCGAGCGGGTGGTCTTGGCGAGTCTATTGTCTATTTTGATCCAGCAACGCTGGAAAAACATACCGATGTCAATGGTAACGACCTCTTCGGAAAGAAAATCATGTACGATATGTTGCATGACACATCGCTCTGCCGCAGGCTCCGTCCTGGGTTTTTTCTTGACGGTGTCGGCGTTCCTTGTGTGATGCTACCTCATGCACGACTTTGTGATCTTTGTTCAGCTCAGTTGAATAACCAACAGCCAGACCCAGGCCTACACCGTATTCCGAATGCCTTGGTTTCTGCCTCCGTTCAAGCTCGAGGGCCAACCGATATGCGATTACAACTAACACTCTTGCCCGATCCACTGAACCAACCAGCACCATCTGCGTTATTTGCCACCCACCTTGCAGCAGCGAATTCTTGCTTGGCGATCGGGAAGGCCAGAATCGCTTGTGCTGAAGAGTCTGGAGGTGGCATCATTCGCACCGCTTGCGATAACCTTGCAAAATCATGTGTAGCCTGCTGGAGTAGTGGTTTGGAGTGTCATTCACATTGCTTGGATGAATGCTGGTGGGGGCGCACCGAATTACGCAGTGAGACATGGAAAAAATGGCTCAACACCTTACGGCTCCCTGTTGGCTGTTGTTTCTTCTGTGGTTGTCCCTACAAGGTTTGTTCGGATACATGTGATTGTGGTCTTCAGTATTCACCTGAATTTAGATGGTTTATGTGTCGGGTTCTGGCCATGAGCTTCGTGTCCATGAACAAGCCAGTGACCAGAGATGTCACTGGATCCAGGTGTTTAAACCTCTCGCGTTTCTTGTTTTCCACAGCCCAGTCTTGTTTCAAAGTCTCTCGGAGAGTTCACGTGGCAAGGGTATCAAGCTGGGTGTTACGGGCGAAGCTGAGTACGTGCAATGGCTTTGTACTGAAGGTTATGGAGGACTTCTCAATTTACTTAATGTATTGTTGCATGTATGTGAACTGCGGGGTGTACCTAATCCCCCATAGAACATTGAATTCCAGTGTGTTCTCTGGCCGTGATTGTTATCTGCGTATTTTCCTGTCCATCTATCCTTTTCCGTGGACAACCCCGCCAGCCGTCCAACTTCCAGGGAACTTTCCCCTCAGGTGAACAACATTAATCTGAATCACGGATTAGCGCTCATTTTTGTTTCCATTTACGTAGTTAAGAGATATGGCGTCCGGAAGATATATACCCTGGGGTCTCCATCGATCTTTTTTGGCAACCTCTCATTTCAACCGGCACGGGCCCCCTCTGAAGATTTTTCTGTCAAACGTTTGCATATTTCCTGTTGAGTTATGCTACCTGTACCCAAAATTTCTCGCGACGAGAAGTTAATGCTGGAGGCGATTTTTTTTTCATGCAACCGAAAGCGAATTACAGATGGATCGAATGTTGTCAACTTTAGAAGGATCGGATTCTTTCACAAGTACCCTCTCAACAGTCTGTTTGACCGAACGAAGACACAGTTGCTGTATCGGACCACTGCGAGACGTCGAGCATGGCTACTGGCCCCACCTTCCCCACTTCTGCGTCGTACACTTCCCACTTGCACGTCGAGAAGAACAAATGAGTACGCAAGTAAAACTGCCAAGAAATGGGATATGGGAAGACAATACATCCAGAACAATTTCTCTATGAGGATAGAGCTGGTTTGCTGTATGCCGTGTTCCTGTCGCCAAGCGCGCGAGCGAGAAAGTGGGGCGTACGTACGTCAACCGACAACTTCATCTGCCTACAGTGCAACCTGGGAATCATTGTTGGTTGTCGTTCCAGTTTCCGCTGCAGGCCAGCAATGGTGTCATCATCTCCTGGCCATTGTTTCATCCAACATCCCGTTTCCATCACTCCTCCTCCTCCAATCCAAATGGAGACTTCTTCAGCACCTTCTATCGTCGAAAGTTCATCGAGTCTCTGTTGTCCATTGGATTGTCATGTACTTTCCGATCCTGTATATACTGCGCAGGATGACTTGATGTGGCATCAGTAAATTGAAAAATTTCACCAACACATGAGAGGACAGAGACAAGTACGTAAATTCACGAAAAAGAAATCCATTCAAACCCCGAGTACATACTGACTGGCAAGTGCACACTCCACCATACATCACAATTCCTTCGATTCCCTGAGCTCGAGATATGTGTTCACAACTTCGTAGGCCCCAAAGATGCCGTCGCGCTGTTTTTTCCCGATGAACCTTTGATATAGCGTTAGGCTGGAGGGCTGAGCAATATCGAGTTTCGTGAAGATCTTCTGTCGGAGAGCCTCGTCTTGATAAAGGACGTAGACCAATTCCTTCAAGACATCTGGGTATTCGCAAAGGTCCGCTGATGGTCGCGTGCCTGGAGAGGCACGTGGATGATTGAATGGTGGTCCGTATGGCGAAAGACAGAAGTAGCAAACGACGTTCTTTGGGAACTGTAAGCCCACCTTGAACGACTCCCAATTGCGACTTGAGCATATCCTTGTAGTGCATTTGTATGTGCGATGTGGACGTGTTCTTTCCTGGTGGGCCCAGCAAATGCGACACTCACCAACCATCTCTTGCAATGCGTCCAGTATACGATGGAGCTTCTGTTCACCAGCATCTCCAACACTAGAGCCGATGGAGGACAAAGACAGGGATGGTAGCGAGGATGATGACGAGGGTATATCAATTATGGGCTCAGTTGATTGGCGGGAAAGGCCCTGGCTACTGCGGGTTGAGACGGTTGACTGCCACGCTGGTGGGGTCTCAACTAAAGCCATTCCAGTCGGATTATTTTTAAGGAGCGTGGAAGACTGCTCGCCCAGGGTTGATGACCTCAGGAGCTCTGTCGGAAGCTGTCCATTCTCTTTTCTGATGGCCCTCGGGCCATCGACACCAACCCCTACACTCCGCTCTGGCGTCCTGGTCAGCATTCGTAAAATTTGGTTGAACTTTTGCTCACCGTCTGCATCTAAGACACGATAGAGTCGCACCTGCCCAGACTCTAATAGTTCCTCCTGGATGTTGCACGTAAATGCCACGAAGTTTCCGGAGTGGGCCTTGACCGCGTGTTCCTCCGAGTCCTTGAAAGTTGTAAACAGGGCGTAGCAGTCTGCATGACCGCATCTCAGGCCAGAAAGGACTGGGAAAGCAGGGGCGATTTTGGAAAACGATGGGGGCATTGAGTTGGTAAGCGCTACTTGATGCTAGCTAAATATAATGTTTCATGACTCGACTCAACTCATGACTCCGAGTTTGCCACTGTCTTCTGATTGCTAACTCGCGGTATAAAGTTTTCATTTTTGTATTTGTACTAACAATGGTACAGAGCGCGTTTCGCCAGTGGAAGGTTATCTGCATGCACTACCAATCCCTACCTCTCAACCTCTGACCTCATAGCCGACGACGACCGTCATATAGACACCCTGGACGAAGCGCTCACTCAGTAATGCGTGCAACTGGAAACTACTTTCTTAACATGTTCCCGGTGACAGTTTCGCCGGCGTAGGATAAGATAACTGGATCGTGGGACTCCGTTAATTCTGCCTTCGGTTCGAAAGTATCCGGGTACCTCCTCTGGGATAGGTTTTTTCAATGTACAACCTTCATTATTGAGACGTCGGGGCCCAATTACAAGTCTACAGTGCTAGCGGCAGCTATGGGGTGACGCGTTATCATTACCACGTCACAGCGGCAACCGACCTTTCCCAACACCATCGTACCCACTGAGCTCTCCGTTGAGTCTTAGGATGTGTTTCATCGAAACACATCCTAACCAGACTACAAGATGCAGGGTACAAGGTGCGCCCGCTAAGGTTTCTTTTTCTCTCTTTTCTAACCTATGATATTACAGACACGTTGAGGACGTGGAACTAACCTCAGGGCGTAAACGGTACGCCCGCAATGTTTCAAATGAATTCTATCTACTGACTACGCGATGCAAAAAGGTTTCTCGGCACCTTTGTCCCGATTTTAATGAGGAGGGATGATCCCCCTTGCCATTGCCTTTTGACGCCCCCAACGAGGAGCCCCTCTTCACTTCCTTTCGACGCCACGCAAAGAACCACGAGGAGGGGTATTCCCCTCCTCAATTTTTTACCACACAACACGAACGGGGAGGGTTAAACACCTCCTCGTTCGTTTTCGACGAGGTTAGACGCAAACGGGAGGGTTCAAGCCCTCTTCGTTTGTTTTCAAACCGTTTGGACACGAACGGGGAGGTTTCCACCACCCACGAGGGCGACGCGAGGCCGAGCCTCATCCAGATGTCTAGAAGGAGGGGTAGGTCGGTTGTAGGTCTTTTTTTTGGTTTTTGGGTTTTTTTTTTCTATTTTGATTTTCTTATTGAAGGGCGCAATGCGCAGGAGGAGGTGGATGAAGGTCATCCAGATGATGAGGTGGACGTAGGTTAGTGCGGATGGCGAGGCTGATGCATTCTTATTCTCTGGGTAAAATTTTAATTTTCTTATTGAAGGGCCTGCAGACCTTTGAAAGACGCATACGACTGGTTGTGCAGATGACGACTCATAGCTTAGCGGTGGGTCTATTTCCAATATTGTATTTTCTTTATTGCGCGACATACAAATGTTAAACCCTCGTATGTTTTGTCACGTGACCAGTAATGATTATGTTTATTAGTAATAGAATTTATTTGCTAATAGTCGGGAATTTATTACGTTCTCCTCAGCCCTGTCCCAACGTATATCCCACAACAGCCTGGTCCCTGTTCATCTATCCAATGCTCATGCTGTACGGTTCGTCGTTAGATGGGTATGTGTCCTTTTGACGCGCTTTATCATTTGACGCGTTTATGAATGTACAGGGTACTGATTGACATGTTCCAATTTGACAAGGCGCGATTTAAGAGGGACGACCCCTCCTCCCTCTGTACACCCTTGATTTCGATGCCGGGAGGAAAGGTTACCCTCCATCACCTCCTAACCCGCAATTTCGACGTTAGGAGGAGGGATGACCCCTCCTCCACCTGGATTTCCTCAACTTCAACGCCAGGAGGGCAACCCACCTTCGCCTTTACCTCAACAGATTCAACAACTTGCCCAAATACCGAAATCACCTATGCCCATGCAGCTTTTCCTCGATTTCGACACCGGGACGAGCGATGACCTCTCCACCACCTCCATTTCCCTCGATTTCGATGCCGGGATGAGCGATGACCCCCTCGATTTCGACGTCAGGAGGAGGGATGACCCCTCCTCCACCCGGATTCCTCAATTTCAATACATTACCTACGATTACAGAGCGACGACCGCTCTTCCCTCTGTACACCTTCGATTTCGACACCAGGAGGGAGGGCGACCTCTCCTCCTCCTGGATTACCTCGATTTCAACGCCGGGAGAGCAACCCCTTCTCCATACACCCTCGATTTTGACGCCGGGATGAGCGATGACCTCTTCACCACCTCCATAACCCACGATTTAAGAGTGACGACCGCTCATCCCTCCGTGCACCCCCAATTTCAACGTAAAGAAGAGGGATGACCCCTTCCTCCACCACCATAACCCGCGATTTCGACGTCAGGAGGAGGGACGACCTCTCCTCCACCCACATTCCTCAATTTCAACACCAGGCGGGCAACCCCTCCTCTGTACACCATCGATTTCGATGCTGGGACCAGTAACGACCTCTCCACCACCTCCATAACCCACGATTAAAGAACGACGACCGCTCTCTCTGTACACCCTCGATTTCAATGCCGAGAGGAGGGATGACCCCTCCTCCAGATTTCCTTGATTTCAATGCGACTCCTTAACACTGCCCTTCATCTGCTACCTCCGTCTCTGCTCCCTCATCGACTCCCCCCTTTAGCTCGATGGACAACAGAGGCGACCAGCGTCCCCCACGTTCTGCCCGTCCTGCTGCCCCTCATCCTACTGCAGCACCGGCCTCCAACATCCCCGACTACCACTGGTCTCTCGTGCCTGACAGCCAAGTTGTCGTCTCCTTCAATAACGTCGAACAGGGTGACAGAAATACCTCTCTCGATGGCCAACGTCACCGCAGTATGCCCTCCGCCTACCAACCTCATTTCAACAATGATGACCCTGAACTCACTGATCACCTCGACCCAACAAAAGTCGGCAGAAAGAAGTACCGAATGCGACAACAGGGACTAGGGCATTGTCTCCAAGACCTCGCCACCATCGGCTTCATCAATACAAGCTCCATCGGATGCCTTGCATCGTCGGTCGTCCTTTACCTCTCCTTTTTTTCATTGTCGGTGTTGTTGCTATCTGCTTTATCATGGTCATGTTTCAGTGGTTCTTCTCTTGGAAGCCTGGCAATTTTCCTCGGGAGACATACGAGCAAAGGATGCAGCGTTTGCAAGCGATTGAAGATTGGTCGAACGATAGCTATTGTCCAGAGCTATCGTCCAGCACCCAGCGCCCTACGACCGCGGTATGCACAGCATCTGACCTGTTCTGTACGGTTTCAAGCAGTGGCGAAACAGATATAAATCGCCTCGCTTGCTTCCTCACACCAACTAGTGGGTTTTGAAGAACGACCGCATTACGGTAAGTCGCATAGGACTACCATTTAATAGTCGTTGACTGTTGGGGTTGGTAGGCTATTGACCAAAACGGCCGCGCTATGAGGCCGTTTCAGCCGGCGTTGTAACCCGATCTTGGCGAACTTTCGATCGAAGATGTCTCTGAGGTCTTGGCTACTGTAGGTGATACCCATCTCGGAGGAGAAGATTTTGACAACAGAGTGAAGGACTATCTGATACAAGAAGACAGGCACCGACGCTTCGAAGAACCTCCGTGCTTTGGGCCAACTTAAGCGTGAAGTAGAAAAGGCTAAGAGGACGCTTTCCAGTCAGCAAAGCACTCGCATCGAAATTGAAAGCTTCGAGGATGGCAATGACTTCCGAGACCCTTACTCGTGCCAAGTTTGAAGGGCTCAACATGGATCTCTTCAGAAAGACTATGAAGCCAATCGAGCAGGTGCTCAAGGATGCCAATGTCAAGGAGGCGGTCAATGAAGTTGTTCTTATGAAGTTGTTCTTGTTGGTGGATCTACTCGTATCCCCAAGGTTCAACAGCTCTTGAAAGAATATTTCGGCGGCAAAGAATCAATTCAGATGAAGCTGTTGCATATGGTGCTGCGGTTCAAGGTGCAATTCTTTCGGGGGCACAAGGCAACGAAGGCCTTATTCTTATTGACGTTTGTCCCTTGACGCTTGGTATTGAGACCACTGGTGGCGTTTTCTCGTGGCGTTTTCTCGCAGCTCATTCCTCGTAACACATTCCCATTTGCAAATCTCAGATTTTCTCCACCGCCGCTGACAACCAACTCGCCGTCCTTATCTAAGTTTATGAGGGTGAGCGTTCACTTACCAAGGATAACAACCTCCTCGGCAAATTCGAGCTCTCCAGTATTCCACCTGCTCCTTGTGGTGTCCCTCAGATTGAATTCACGTTCGAAGTCGATGCCAACGGTATCTGAAGGTATCTGCCTCCGATAAGGGAACGTACGTTCTTTCAAATGTTTTTTTTTAATTTTTTTTTTCACTTTTAAATCTAACTTGGTTTATTGATCAGTGGAAAATCTGAGTCAATTACGATCAAGAATGAGAAGGGTCGTCTCAACTAAGATGACATTGATCGCATAATTCGCGATGCTGAGACATTCTCCGCTGAAGATGAGCTGCAGCGCAAACATATCGAAGCACTCAACACTCTCTCGTCGTTCGTCTACGGTATCAAGACCCAACTTGGCGATCAAGAGGGTCTCGGTGGCAAGATTTCAGATGGAGACAAAAAGACTATTCTCTCGACCGTCAAGGATACCACTGATTGGATTGAAGAACATGGTTCCAGCGCCAGTGTGGAAGATTTAGAGGAGAAGTTGGCTGAGGTGCAAGCTGTTGTTAACCCGATCACTGTGAAGTTGTATTCCGGAGGTGCTGGACACGATCACGAGCACAGTCATGATGAAGAAGCGGACGACGAGCTATAAGTTTATTGCTTAGTAATGGTGGATATTCAGCCCAGCAACCATGTGTAAAGAAAGTAACCTGGCAATCGATAATACATATTGACGATTGAGCGATTGCGCCGTGGATCGATATTCCTGTGTTTCTTTCGGATATCGAGCTCTAGAGTCTCACACATCGCCTTTCAATATTTTTAAAAAGCCTCCGCTACCCCCAAAATCTATCGACAGGTTCGCTAATTCTTCTCGTACCTTTGGATTTTCGTCCAAGGCCTCTTTTGTGTCTTTCGCTTCGCTACAAGGGAGTTCAGTCAGTCTTTTGCGTGGTTCTAAATCCTCCACTGAACCTGCGAGTAATCCGTGCATATTTGACCGCTCGACGGACGGGGAAACAGTCACTCATCTTCAAATTTTGCAGAGCTCAGACGTCCCAAAGTTTCGCTATTTTCTAAACTACGATCTCGTTCGAGTAAGCCTAATTTACGACAAGAACCTGATGGATCGGACCTGGTACTATCGACACATAGTTCCCTTCTGCCCCCCCGTCTCGCCACTCCCTACGAAAGAGCATTCAGAAGATGACTTTCAATATGTTGAAGGGCCTGCCCCAGCTATCTTTACACCACCTCCAGCGAGGAAGGAAAAGGGTGACAAGGGGAACAAGAAAGCCAAGGGTCATCTTCTCCTGCCCGGTCACTTTCCTCGTCCTCCTCTGGCACTAGCTCAACCACCTTTTCTGGGCAGAACTAGGCGTCAGCTCAGTATTGGCGGTCCTCCCAAAACCGTCCTTGGTGGTCCAGCAAGAAAACTGAGTTGTTTCTCCTCAACCACCTTTCTTACAGCCCTATGGTCTCTCGCCTTCGCCTCATCGTATGAACACCACTCGGTATGCATCAACTACATGGACTTGGCCAAGGGCTTGGACACGGACACGGGCATCCTCTTTCCTACCCAACCTCTCTCTTCTCCAACTCGCCATCTCCCTTTGGCGGCTCAAACGGAGTGGTGGAAAATGAGTTTGGCGGGTCCGGTTCGTTAAATCGTAACAATTCAGAATACGTCCCACCGTCCCTTAGTGCGGTAGGTGCGCCTGCGTGGAATCAGATTGATTTCGTTTGTGGCTTTGGGTTGGATGTGGCTCTCGAGTTGGAAAAGGAAGGCAAGGAAAGGGAGTCAGTTGTTTCTGATACCAAAGAGCTTGAATCAGTCCCAGAAGAAATCAGAGACGGTGAAGGAGACAGAACACAAGACATGGAGCTCGAAGATGAAGACCACTCTCATTCCGTTCACCACTAGCCCGCAGGTTTCACTGTAGAGATTGACGACGCGAGTACGACCGCCGGATAGTCAATTGCATTCGAGACACCTAACCTGATTGACCTCGGAATCACTTGCCATGATAATTCTGAACCTGAAAAGGAGATTATTGCCACTTCCTTTAGATGCGGAGACTTGTTGAACAGGGTCAAGCTGAAGGGATTACGACTCGGATTCCTCCCAGTCCTCCGGTATTTAACGATTCTCGAAGTCCGAAGTCGTTTAACACGATTTTCAAAGGAAACGGGAGGACCAGAAGGCAAAGGTGATGAGGACGAAGCAGACTGAGACGAGTGAGTTTAATAATCAAAAAGAACTACTACTAGAGTTCTCTAACAGCAAGACAGATACTCGGACAATGAAGATACTTCATACAAAAATCCGCTGGTCAGCGACAAAGCTGTTAACAGCAATCATTGGAAGCAGGCCTGACATCTGACTCGCATCTCTCGTTAGCCGCTTCAGAGATTGTTAAGAGTCCGTTCATCTGGTGGCCTTCCGGAAACAACAACATTTCTGCCCGTGGTAAGAGGAAGCATGTGGACAGCGTTACATGTATCTAAACTTACATGTTCTAGTCCTATATGTGATTATCCTCTCAGCGGCCCTCGACCTCGTCCCCCCATCGACACCGAAAGGGATTATCTTATTCTGTAACATTGCGCCTTCACTATCTGCTAAGATAGGCTGGCCATACCTATGGAGTGACGATACAATAACTCCAAAATATCGTCCGGCTGATCAACCTTTCGAGTGCATCGCCAGATACAGCGGCTGTGATTTGAGCCAGGGTGATTGCGGGAGGTGAACAAAGGAGAATGGTGTTGACAGTGACGAAGACGGGACTGCAGGAAAATGACAATGATAAGAAATTTGAAACGAAACGATGAGTTCAGAAGTAATAAAGGAGACTCACTCCTCAAATATGGCATGCCAGTCAAATGTCGCTGCGAGCACTAAAAGTGGAGTAAGCAATATTGGGGTGATTATCATCCTTGCAAGAACTGCCAAAATGACTGCTTTTGTTTCTCCTGGGCGCGGTAGTTTGTCCGGTTTCTGATGAGTCATAGACGATTGCGGTAAACGCAACCGAGAAAGATCAGAGAGATGTTGCCATATCGTTCGATGGGTGTGCTTTATTTGAGAGACATTGGAAGCATTCAAGGTCTTGGGCTCTGTGCCGTCCTCTGGTGGATCATGAAAGTATGCACCGAGAACCACCAGCGTCAGCGGAACAGCGCACTTCCCAGCTGTATTAATCGCCCCATTGAGAGGTTGCAAATGGTGTTCAAGAGCGTGCTTGACAGGCTCTATGAAAGCGACAACAAGAGAGAAAAACGCAGACCAGAGAGGTGCTGTCATAAAGTTGCTGATGGCGACCAAGACACGTAGAGTCAACCGACGCACATATTGCAAGCCACGAGCAACGGATGAATGGCGAACATGTGGTGCGGCAACACTGCTGTGGGTCGGTAGTCCATGTCGCAAACCGATTTCGCTATCTTCAGCATCCGTATCGCTATTATCGCTATCCGAATCAACCAACCTTGGATAGTACTTTCCAAGGGTGAGCACGCTGTCGCTCAGTGTATTGGGAAATGAGTTGTAGAAAGTATTTTTTCTGGAAAGGAAAGGTCTCAGGTTTGCGGTTGGTTGTACAAAGACGCTCTTGTTCGACTTTAAAGGCGGTATGACATCTGGCAGTCGTGAAAGAAACGGTTCGGGGGACGTCGACGTTGGTTGCAGCAGTGACGCAGAGTGAGAATGAGTCGAGGGTTGAGGAACATCGGACGAAATAAGATCTATAGTGGATGTGGAAGAAAGGTCGATAAGATCTTGTGCATCAGAGGGCGGCAAATGGATGGGTGTTTCGTTATTGGCATCGCTTGCAGACTGGACGGCTTGTACTTGAATTGTGTCGGCTCTTGATAGCAGAGTGACTCCAAAACTGTATCGAAGCTGGGCAAAATCGTAAATTACTGTGGAGAACGCCGTCATACAAATGACGGCACGCAGAATTGAAAAAAAGGCTACACACCACCATCCCCAGTATGCTATACATAGTGAGATACGTCAAAGCACGACCCAACATTGCATCTTCATTGTCAGCTGATCCCCATGTCGGGAACGGAGAACACGAGGCTCTGCATGAGGGCAATTGGGAGCGAGTTGGAGTTCATAAACATCGCGGCTGCCATGACAAAACTCCTGGGGCGGGGTAAAATCGCACTCATTAGTGAGTGCGCAGAACAAAAAAGCGTATACACACTTCTGCGATTGTCGAAGGTGGAACAGAGAGCTAAGAATATATCCAACGAACATTGACGATGCCGTCACCACTGCGAACCAAATAGGAATAACCCAATATTCCTTAAGCTTCTCTGTTTTGCATCACGGGTTGGTTTGAGCCCATATAGTAGAACACAGACCAGGGGTCAAGAAATAGGCCACCTTTGAGAAAAGCAGCGCCGGTGTGAAGAGTGAGACATTAAGACGGTTGATTTGCTATCAGATCCGTAGGCAGTTGATAGATGAATTAAGCTGCAAACGAAACAACTTACTTTTTGAGTTTTCTTGTCAAATATACCGCGTCGTGCTAAAATGTACCCAGCGAGACACAAAATGAAGACTTCGAGAATAGACTGTGCCACCATCTCAGTTCAAGACAAGCATCGACATGTAGGGACATTACATTGAAAACGGCAAGAAGGAGATCTGAAAAGGGAGTATTTGAGTCCGAAGACGCCATGCAAAGGCAGTGTTGATACAAGTACGTGAACGAAGGGCAATCACAGCTCCGCCTTCCCGACATTCCAGCTTATATAAGGGCAATTCCTTGTATAGTAAAAACGTGTTGTACTCCACCATCTTGTTGCTACGATGTCGCCCTACTTTGAGACCATAAAGGTAAGTCAACGCCTATATGACTGCAAAGAAATCGATGATGGGTGCATCTCCCAGTCCTTTGCAGACGTACCTTTCACGCATGGCGGGATCGAAACACAGTCATTTCTTGAAGCTTCCGACGGACTAGGTTTGGTAGGAATAGGTCTTTGTTGTCAATTAGACCAGATATTCAAGTTTTTATCTACTCCCAGATCTCTTCAGCTCTGGAGTCTTCGGTTTCGTTCAGGCAGATATTCGAAGTAATATAAATGTACGTTGATTGTATCTATCCCTATCATACATCAATCGTTGTCTCGCCATTCAGGGAGTCCGGCGACGTTATGATTCAACAGGAAATGTAGGAGACACGCTAGAAAAGTTAGTGAGGTCAGAGTCTTTCGAGGCTCGGAGGGACGCAACAGGTTGCCTAGTGCGCCTTGTCAGGTACCGTTTTTCAACTGACATTGACAATTTACATTCACACCGAAATGTAGGGGACTAGCATTAACATGCAATGCACTCCAGCATATGCAGAAAGATACAGCTGTCGAACTACATGTTTGTTTTCAACGGGCCTATGATGAGGTTTTACGACACCACCACTCCTGGGTCATACGTTCTGTGGTATATGTGAGCACCTCTCCTACGTTCCTGCCATCTGGCTTGATTGAAAACGGTCCTCTATTTTCCCTCTCTACCTCCACCCATAACTGCTTCTACTTCTCGTCGTCCGTCTTCATCTGAGGGCGTACCGTGTTTCTGTCTTGATTTCTCACTCCGTGGCCCTTCCCGACGTTGGTGTCATCTCCACGGACGAACCCATCGTGGTTTGCCCTTCTTTCCCCTCCTTCCACCGTGGTTTCTTGTTGGGAATTCCAAACGGTGCCTCTCTTCCTATTGCAGATAGCAATTCGTGCTGTTCCTCGTCGTCACGACTTCTACACGCAGGTTGCCCAGGGCGGTTCAATCGAACAGCTTGATAGCGAACTCGCTAAATGGCTCTCTGCACTCGACCAGATCGTGAAGCACCTGTGTACGTTCCTGGAACAAGGTGGCTTCGGTAGAGTTTAGGTTTCGTTGGGGATTTTCACCTGTCCTATCTCACCTACAATTTTTCTTCGTTCTGGAATTACACATTATGTGGCAAACCTTTGTTCCGCAGCACCGACTTTTGTTTTCAAATAGGCTGAAACATGGGTTGCGTTGATTCATTCCCCCCCAGAAAAAAAAAGTTTGTGGCTGTCTTTCGCGGCGTCTGTCATCCCCTGGTTCTCGCATAAGTCATAAGTGAGTACACAATGAGAAGTTGGCGAACTCTCTTTGGACGTCCGCGGACACAAGACATAGTTGAGAAATGATTGTCTAAGGCCCAACACGCAAGGCAAATGTTAGACTCGGTGACCGGTCGGAGAGCATGCAAGAGGGTTCTGCAACCTCATTAAGGGGGGGTGTTCGCCAAAGTGCCATCAATCAAACTTGGTCTTTCGAAACTTCTTTTTGGATTTATGTAAAATTCATAGCAACCCACAGGTTCATGAACAACCGCAAGTCACGTCCCCCTCCGTGGTGAAACAAATATGAATGAAAGAACAGCTTTTT
>Ga0190269_10000418_pt1 | contig 22284 bp, 17 predicted proteins | sample Popmic249IS_FD_133749 | JGI IMG/M metagenome (GOLD analysis project Ga0190269, IMG submission 133749) | Populus adjacent soil microbial communities from riparian zone of Blue River, Arizona, USA - 249 IS | ecosystem: Environmental > Terrestrial > Soil > Riparian zone | place: USA: Arizona... | reverse complement strand
GTCGAAGTGGCGTACGACCACATGGAAGGCGAGAGATTTCGGCACACCGCGCGCTTCGAGCGCTGGCGACCGGACCGGGAACCCCGTTCATGCACCTATGCTCAGCTCGACCGTCCTGTCCGGTTTGACCTGGAACGCGTATTGAAGGGTTCTCTGTGACGCTGCGCCGCGCCCCCCGGCTCCCTCTCCTGATCGTCAGCCTCGCCGCCGCAGTGGGGCTCTCCGCCTGCGGCTCGCAGGTGGCCGACGGCGAGTGGCGGTCGGTGCCACGCGCCGGATCGTCCACCTCGGGCCAGCCGTCGAGCCCGCAGTCGCCTCCTCCCTCGGCGGTGCCCGACAACGGCAAGGTCACCTGGACCGACTGCAAGGCCGAGATCGAGCGGTCGATCGGGACGACGCTCTCCGGCGTCCGGGTCGACTGCGGCGCCGTGCGCGTCCCGCAGGACTGGGCCAACCCCACCGGCGACACGTTCGACATCGCGCTGGTCCGGGTGCGCCGGCTGCAGCAGAAGAACCGGATCGGCTCCCTCCTGGTCAACCCCGGCGGGCCCGGCGCGTCCGGTATCGAGCTGGCCGCGCAGACCCCGCTGTTCCTGCCCGGGGAGATCTTGGAGCGCTTCGACATCGTCGGCTTCGACCCGCGCGGGGTCGGCCAGTCCGACCCGATCGACTGCATCCCCGCGGCCAGCAAGGACGCCTCGACCGCGGCGAACCCCGATCCGGCGCCGCAGGCCGAGTTCGACGCGCAGGTGAAGCTCTGGCGGGAGGCGATCAGCCCGTGCGCCGCCAAGTACGGCAAGAAGCTCGGCTACTACAACACCGAGCAGACCGCGCGTGACATGGACGCGATCCGCGCCGCGGTGGGCGACCAGAAGATGACCTACCTCGGCTACTCCTACGGCACGCTGCTCGGCGCGGTCTACGCGCACCTCTACCCGGGCCGGATCCGGGCGTTCGTCCTCGACGGGGCCGTCGACCCCAACCTCGACGGGATCACCGCGTCGGAGGGGCAGGCCGCCGGGTTCGAGAAGGCGTTCGACAATTTCGCGGCCGCCTGCCGGGCGAAGGGAGCGGGCTGTCCGATCGGCCCCGACGCGCGCCGCACGCTGCACGACGTGCTGATCAAGGTCGCGAAGAAGCCGGTGGCCGGCCGCGGCGGCGAGACCCGCGCGGCCACCACCGGGCACGTGCTCTCGGCGGTGACCGCGGCGCTCTACGTCCGGGCGCAGTGGCCCACGCTGGAGAAGGCGATCTCGGACGTGTCCCAGGGCGACCCGACCGCCGTGTTCTCGCTCAGCGACAGCTTCGCCGGGCGCAACCCGGACGGCTCCTACAACAACATGACCGACGCGTTCACCGCGATCGGGTGCACCGACGACCGCAACCCACCGACGGTCGCGATGACCCGGAAGCTGCAGATCGAGTGGCGGCGCAAGTATCCGCTGTTCGGCGCGCCGCTGGCGATGACGCTGCTCAGTTGCGCGGTCTGGCCGGGGAAGCACGACCCGTACCCGGTCGGCGCGGCGTTCGGGGCGCCGCCGATCGTCGTGGTCGGAACCACCGGCGATCCGGCGACGCCCTACGCCAACACCGCGAAGCTCGCCGGCCTGCTCGGCACCGGGCACATCGTCACGTGGCAGGGCGAGGGGCACACGGCCTACCCGCAGACCGCGTGCGTCCGCGAGAACATCAGCAACTACCTGCTGACGACGAACGCGCCGCCGGACGGCCTGACCTGCCCGGCCAACTGACGCCGGCCAAGCGCCGCGGGCACGAGCACGACCCCGCCCCCGACGCGGGCCGAGCGCCGAAGGCGCGAGCGCACGAACCTGGAGCCCGGTCAGGGCGGGGCTGCCGATCGGGCGCGACGACGCCGCGTATGTGGTGATACTCAAGTCGTCGCGCCCGCTCGGCAGCGTCGTCCTGACCGGGCCGCCCACTGAAGTCGCGCCCGCTCGGCGGCGTCGTCCTGACCGGGCCGCCCACCTCACAGGTGGGTGGTGAACCAGGAGGTGGTGAGGCTCGCGACTCGGTCGAGGCAGCCGGGCTCCTCGAAGAGATGGGTGGCTCCGGGCACCACCTCGACCCTGGCCAGGCCACCGAGGGCGTCGGCCGCCTGCCGGTTCAGCTCCAGCACCGGATGGTCGAGCGCCCCCACCACCAGGAGCGTCGGCGCCGCGACCGTGGTGAGCCAGCTGCTCGCCAGATCCGGCCGGCCACCCCGGCTCACCACCGCACGCACCGTCTCCGGGCGCTGCGCGGCGGCGACGAGGGCACCCGCCGCCCCGGTGCTGGCGCCGAACAGCCCGAGCGGCAGGCCGTGGGTCTCCGGGTGGTCGGTGACCCAGCCCACCGCGCCGTCCACCCGGCCGGCCAGCAGGTCGAGGTCGAACCGCACCCGCCCGGTGCGCTGGTCCTCCTGCTCCTCGGCCGCCGTGAACAGGTCGACGAGCACGACGGCGAACCCGGCCCGGTAGAGCGCCCTGGCCACCTGCCGGTTGCGGGGGCTGTTGCGCGAGCTACCCGAGCCGTGCGCGAACAGCACCACCCCCCGGGCGGACTCCGGCCGGCCGAGCACGCCCGCCAGCTCCGCGTCGCTGACGCGGACCAGGACCTCGGTGACCCGTTCCTTGCCGTCCGGCCGCTCGCCGCCTGCGGTCGCCGACCGCCCGGGCCCGGTCTGCGGGTGGCTGCGCGAAGACAACGTGCGCTGCGGACGATTCAGTGGGGTTCGGGCCTGCTCGGGCATGCGCGCCTCCTGGGGGCGGATCGCACCTGAGTTCCGGTCACCGATGAGCATGACCCGGAAGTGTGGCCTGCGTCACCACCCGGGACCGGAAAACAACCGTCAGCCCCGGTTGCGGGCCCGGCTGGGCTGCACCCGCATCGGCTCGCCCTCCATTTTCGGGTAGTTCGGGGGGTACGGGGCGTCGCCCAGGTCGTGGTCCCTCGCGTCGCGCTCCGACCACTCCAGCAGCGGCTCGATCCCCACCGCGACGTCGTCGATGCCGGCGTGCAGGTCGCCGAGCTCGGCGAACCGGGGAGGCACCGTGCGGATCGTCAGGTCCTCGCTCTCGACGTCCGGCAACTCGTCCCAGGTGATCGGCGCCGAGACCAGCGCCCCGGGGCGTCCGCGCAGGCTGTAGGCGCTGGCGATGGTGCGGTCGCGCGCGTTCTGGTTGAAGTCGACGAAGACCTTCTCGCCCCGCTCCTCCTTCCACCACGCGGTGGTGGCCTGCTCCGGCACCCGGCGCTCGACCTCGCGGGCGAACGCCAGCGCCGCACGCCGGACCTCGGTGAACGTCCAGTCGGGGCGGATGCGCACGTAGATGTGGATGCCACGGTTGCCGGACGTCTTCGGCCACCCCGCCCACCCCAGCTCGGCGAGGATCTCCTGCACGACGCCGCCCACTCCCCGCGCCTCCGCCAGGCCGGTGCCGGGCTGGGGGTCCAGGTCGATGCGCAGCTCGTCCGGCTGTTCGGTGTTCGCTCTGCGCGAATGCCACGGGTGGAACTCGACCGTCGACATCTGGACCGCCCAGGCGACCGACGCCAGCTCGGTGACGCAGAGTTCGTCGGCGCTGCGTCCGCTCGGGAAGCGGACCTGCACGGTCTCCACCCAGTCGGGCGCGCCCTTCGGGAGGCGCTTCTGGTAGATCTTCTCGCCCTCGACCCCGCCGGAGTACACGCCGTCCGGGTACCGGTGCAGCATGCAGGGGCGCTCCCGGAGTGCACGGAGGATGCCGTCCCCGACCGACAGGTAGTAGTTGACGATGTCGAGCTTGGTGACGTGCGGCTCGTCGAAGTAGACCCGGTCGGGATTACTGATCCGGACTACGCGGTCACCAACGGTGATTTCGACTGCCGGAGACGCTGCTCGGGACGCCATAGCAGCACGGTACCGCCGTTGCGCGCCCCAGTCGCTTAACAGATGCCCATCGCGGCGATCGAGTGGTACGACTGTCTACTGACCACACCCGCACAGCCGACTCATCGCCGCCTCGACGCCCCGGGCCCATCGGTCCGCTGGTCCCGCGAAGCCGCCCGGCCAGCGCTGTGGGCGTCATCACCGTATCTACCGGGCCCGCTGAATGCTCTCACCGGAGCATGATCAGAAAAAAGAAGTTGGTTTAGGCAACCTCATAGGGGCGGCTGCCATCAGCCTCGTGACTCCACCGACTCCTCGCGGTGGGTGAACGGAAGGACGAGTAGTCATGACGTACCTCGCGTCATCACAGGAAACGGTCGCCGACCGGTTACGACCCGTGGTCACCACGATCTTCGGTACGGAGCCGCCCGTGCGCATCCGGGCCTGGGACGGGAGCACCATCGGCCCCGCCGAGAGCGAAGGCGGGCCCACGCTCGTCGTCCGCAATCGGCGGGCCCTGCGCCGACTGGTCTGGTCGCCGAACGAGGTCGGGATGGCCCGCGCCTTCGTCTCCGGTGACTTGGCCGTGGAAGGCGACTTCATCGGCGCGCTCGACCAGATGCTGCACCTGTTCGACGCCACGCAGGGCATGCATCTGAACAACGCCGACCGCCGGACGATCCTCGCGGCGGCGCTGCGGCTCGGCGCGATCGGCAGCAACCCGCCACCGCCCGCCGAGGAGATGCGCCCGGCCAGCGGCATGCTGCACAGCATCCGCCGCGACGCCGCGGCGATCGGCCACCACTACAACGTCGGCAACGACTTCTACCGGCTGGTGCTCGGTGAGTCGATGACCTACTCGTGCGCGTACTGGCCGGATCTCGACGCGGAGCACCCGGCCACGACGCTCGAGCAGGCGCAGCAGAACAAGGTCGAGCTGATCGCCCGCAAGCTGGGGCTCGAGCCCGGTATGCGGATGCTCGACGTCGGCTGCGGCTGGGGCACGATGGCGATCCACGCCGCGCGCGCGTACGGCGTGCACGTCATCGGCGTCACGAACTCGCACGAGCAAGCCGTCGGCGCGGCCAAGCGCGCTGCCGCCGCCGGGGTGGCCGACCTGGTCGAGATCCGCGAGATGGATTATCGAGACATCGACCCTGCCGAAAGTGGCCACTTCGACGCGATCTCCAGCATCGGTATGGCCGAGCACGTCGGGACCGGGCAGTGGCACGACTACGCGAGCCTGCTCCACCGGCTGCTCAAGCCCGGTGGCCGCCTGCTGAGCCACCAGATCACCCAGCCGCCGACGGTCACCGAGAAGCTCGAAGGCCGCAGGCAGGGCAAGCCGGAGCGGACGTTCATCACCGCTTACGTGTTCCCCGACGGGGAGTTGCAGTCCGTCGGCTGGATCTCCGACCAGCTCGAGTCGGTCGGCTTCGAGGTCCGGGACGTCGAGTCGCTGCGTGAGCACTACGCGCGGACGCTGCGGGCCTGGGTGACCAATCTGGAGGACAACTGGGCCGAGGCAGCCCGGCTGACCAGCGTCGGGCGGGCCCGGGTCTGGCGGCTGTACATGGCCGGCTCCGCCCTGGCGTTCGACCGCAACCGCATCTCGATCCACCAGGTGCTGGCCGTCCGTCCGGATCGGAAGGGCCGCAGCCACATGCCTCCGACGCGGGCGTCGTACGCGACCGTTGACTGAGGCAGCTCATCGGCCGATCGGCTGATGAGCGTGTCGTCCGGCCGCCCCTACGACCCGCCGGACGGGCCTCGCGGGCGGGCGCCTGGTGCGCCCGCCCCCGCGCCGCTGTGATCCGCAGGTAGCGTGTGCGCTCGTGGGACGGAATCGCACGCCGGGTAAGCATGCACACCGGGTACGGCACGTGCGAACGACGCGTCCCCAGCGGCACGTCCGGCAGAACGAGTTCGGCCGGCTGTCCTTCCTGTTACCCACCGCGGTACCGGCGTTGCTCGTCGCGATCGCGCTGACCGCCACCGCGACGTCGTCGACGGTCGGCACCTCGGCGAGCTCCGCCGACATCGTGATCAGCCAGGTCTACGGCGGTGGCGGCGAGCCCGGCTCGATCTGGACCGGCGACTTCGTCGAGCTGACCAACCGGGGCAGCGAGCCGGTCGACCTCGCCGGCTGGAGCGTGCAGTACGCGCCGCCGCGCGAGCGGTCCTGGGGCGTCACCCGGCTCTCCGGCCTGGTCCCGCCGGGGGGCAAGTACCTGATCGCCGAGGCGGGCGGGCGCAACGGCACCACCCGCCTCCCGACGCCGGACGTCACCGGCTCGATCGACCTGGGCGCCACCAGCGGCAAGGTCGCGCTGGTCCGCACGTCGAAGGCCCTGCACTGCGTGGCCAGCTGCACCACGGTCGAGGGCGTCCGCGACTTCGTCGGCTACGGCAGCGCCGACGACGCCGAGGGGCGCCCGGCGCCCCCGCTCTCCACCACCACGTCGATCGTCCGCCGCGACACCACGGTGCCCGGCGACGGCGAGCGCGCGTCCACGATCGAGGACGACCCCGGTGGCCCGGCCGGTGTCGGGAGCGGGCCGAGCAGCTCCGGCGGCAGCCCTCGCGGCGTCCCCGACGTCGACGGCGAGGGTGGCGTCGACAGCGGCAACAACGCCGCGGACTTCGTCGTCGCGACGCCGGCGCCGCCCGGCGGCCAGGGCGACCCGGCCGGCCGCACCGCCCGGGTCGCCGACATCCAGGGCCGGTCACACATGTCCCCGCTCGCCGGCCGGCTGGTCACCGCCGTACCGGGCGTGGTCACCGCGGTCGGGCGCACCGGCTTCTGGATGCAGGACCCGGAACCCGACGACGACCCGGCCACCAGCGACGGCCTGTTCGTCTTCACCGGCACCGCGCCGCGCGTCCAGAGTGGAGACACCGTCCGGGTGGCCGGCACCGTCACCGAGTACCGGCCGGGCGGCGCGGCGGGCATCGACAACCTCACCACCACGGAGCTGATCCGGCCCACCGTCTCGGTCGACGCGGGCGCCGCGCGGCGCCCGGTTCCGGTCGTGATCGGGCCTGGCGGGCGGGTACCGCCCGGCCAGGTCCGTACCGACGCGCCCGGCGACGTCGAGGCCAGCGGGCTGTTCGCCCCCACCGCGAACGCCCTGGACTTCTACGAGTCGCTCGAGGGCATGCTCGTCCGGGTCAACGACCCGGTCGTCGTGGGGCCGACCAGCCGGGACGGTCAGCTGCCGGTGATCGGAGGCGGCGCGGGCACTCCGCGTACCACCCGCGGCGGCCTGCGCCTCACCCCCACCGACCCGAACACCGAGCGCGTGGTGCTCGACGATCTGCTCGCGCCGCTGCCGGTGGCCAACGTCGGCGACCGCCTGACCGGCGCGGTCGACGGCGTACTGGACTACGGCGCCGGCGACTTCCGCGTGCAGGTCCTGACGACGCCGGGTATCCGCGGCGGCCGCATCAAGCCGGAGAGCGCCCGGGCGGCGAAACCGGACGAGCTGACGGTCTCGAGCATCGACGTCAGCAACGTGGCGCCGACCGGGCAGCGCACCCGGCTGCGTCAGCTGGCCACGACCGTCGCGCGCACACTGCACGCGCCGGACGTCCTCGTCGTGGAGGAGATGCCCGACGACGACGGCCGCACCTACGACACCGAGGTCGGCGCGGAGAAGAGCTGGGCCGCGCTGATCGCCGCGATCGAGGAGGCCGGTGGCCCGCGCTACGACTACCGGCAGATCGACCCGGTCGCCGGGCGGGACGGGTCCGGAGCCGAGAACCGCCGGGTGGGCTTCCTGTTCAACCCCGACCGCGTGACGTTCGTCGACCGCGGCCCCGGCGACGCCACCAAGGAGACCGCGGTGACGTCCGAGGACGGCGAGGTGGCGCTCTCCCTCTCGCCGGGTCGGGTCGCCACCGGCACCCCGGCGTTCCGCAACACCCGTAAGTCGCTCGCCGGTGAGTTCCGCTTCCGCGGCCGGGCCGTCTTCGTCGTGGGCAACCACTTCGACTCCGGACGCGACGACGAGCCGCTCTTCGGCCGCACGCAGCCGCCGCACCGCGACTCCGAGCAGCAGCGCGGCAGCCAGGCGGCGGCCGTGCGGCAGTTCGTCGACACGCTCCTGGACGCCGACCCGGACGCCGCCGTCGTGGTCGTCGGCGGCATCGGCGACACCGAGGGCTCCTCGACGCTGGGCCTGCTCACCGCCGGTGGCGCGCTCGACGACCTGGCCGCGAAGCTGCCGGCCGCCGACCGATACAGCGTCCTGACCGAGGGCAACGCCGCACTGCTCGACCACGTGCTGGTCAGCCGCGGGCTCGGTGGCTCGACGGTGGACGTCGTGCACGCGCAGAGCGAGTTCGCGGAGCGCTGGTCGGATCGCGACCCGCTGCTCGGGTACCTGCTGATGCCGGCGGCACCGGAGACCGAGGAGGAGGACGCAGCCGACGAACCCCGCCGTCCGCGACGTTCGTCGTCGGAGAGCCCCTCCGCACCGGCGACACCCTGAGCCGAGGCGCCCTGGCCCGGCTCGCGGTCCCCGGCAGCCGGGCCGCGCGGGAGGTACCGTTGAGGCCATGACTCAGCAGACGCGGCCGACTGTTGTCAAGTCGGACGCGGAGTGGCGCGCCCAGCTCACTCCGCAGGAGTACCAGGTTCTTCGTCAGGCCGGCACCGAGCGGGCCTTCACCGGTGAGTACACCGACACCAAGACCGTCGGCGTGTACCACTGTCGCGCGTGCGGAACGGAGCTGTTCCGCTCCGAGACCAAGTTCGAGTCCCACTGCGGCTGGCCGAGCTTCTACGCGCCCTCGGACGCGAAGAACGTCGTTCTGATCGAGGACAACACGCTCGGGATGCGACGCGTCGAGGTGCGGTGCGCGACCTGCGACTCACACCTCGGCCACGTGTTCCACGGCGAGGGCTACGGCACCCCGACCGACGACCGCTACTGCATCAACTCGATCTCGCTCACGCTCGAGCCGACCGAGGGCTGATCGTGCGGGGCCCTTCCCGGAGAAGGGCCCCCTCGATCACGCCGGTACGCCGAATCTCACGGCAGGGCGGCGACGATCTCGGCGACCGGCTTACGGCGTCCGGTGTAGAACGGCGTCTCCTCGCGGACGTGCCGTCGCGCGGTGGAGGCCCGCAGGTCACGCATGAGGTCCACCATGCGGTGCAGCTCGTCGGCCTCGAACGCCAGCATCCACTCGTAGTCGCCGAGCGCGAACGACGCGACGGTGTTCGCCCGCACGTCGGCGTAGCCGCGCGCCATCTTGCCGTGCTCGGCGAGCATCGCGCGCCGCTCCTCGTCGGGGAGCAGGTACCACTCGTAGGACCGGACGAACGGGTAGACGCAGACGTAGGCCCGCGCCTGCTCGTCGGCGAGGAACGCCGGGATGTGGCTCCGGTTGAACTCCGCGGGGCGGTGCAGCGCCAGCTGCGACCAGACCGGCTGCAGGTGCGCGCCCAGCTCCGTGCGGCGCAGGCGCCCGTAGGCCTCCTGCAGCGCGTCCGCCGACGACGCGTGCCACCACACCATCAGGTCGGCGTCGGCGCGCAGGCCGGACACGTCGTAGACGCCGCGCACCACGACGTCCTTCTGGGCCAGCTGCTCGAACAGCTCCTCGACCTCGGTCGTCACCGACGTCCGGTCGGCCGGCAGACGGTCCGAGGCCCGGAACACCGACCACATCGTGTACCGGATCGAGTCGTTGAGCTCCCGGATCCGCTGGGCGTTCGCGTTGTTCCCGGCGCCTTGTTCAGCCATTGATCGGCTCTCCCCTCGTCAATGAGTTCTTCTCGACCGACCCCTGCGGACGGTGTTCGGCTCGCGGGAACGTACGAGGTTGAAAAGACCTCGATGCCGGTGCCGTCGTGAGCGCCGACAGGATACGGTCCGCGGCGGCCTGCCCCGAGCGGATGCAGGCCGGGATGCCGACGCCGTCGAACGCGGCTCCGGCCAGTGCCAGCGTCGGCTCGCCGGCCAGCGCGGCCCGCACCGCTGCCACCCGGTCGAGGTGGCCGGGCGCGTACTGGGGCAGCGCGCCACCCCAGCGGTTGACCTTGACGCCGAGCGGCGCCGGCCAGCCACCGGGCAGCGGCACCAGCGTGCCGAGCTCGTCGAGCACGGCGGTGACCAGCGACTCGTCGTCGAGCTGGAGCGCGGCCTCGTCGCCGTAGCGGCCGACGGAGGCGCGGACGACGGTGACCGGCTCACCGACGTGCCCGTCGAGCACGTGGCCCCACTTCTGCGAGACGTACGTGACGGCCTTGACCAGGCGCCCGGAGCTCGCCGGCACCAGCGCGCCGGTACCCGGCGGCAGGGCCTGGCGCCCGGGCAGCACCAGCGAGACCAGCGCCACGCTCGCGTAGTCGAGCACACCGACGGTGGCGGCGGCGGTCGGATCGACGTCCGAGAGCAGCCGGGACGCCGGCGCGGCCGGCACCGCGAGCACGACCGCGTCGGCGCGGATCGCCGTACTGCCGCCGAAGCCGGCCGAGCCCACGGTGAGCTGCCAGCCGTCGGACGTGCGGTGGAGCGAGCGAACCGGCAGACCGGTACGGATCGCGGCCTTCGACTCGTGCGCCACGGTGGTCACGAGGCGGGACAGGCCTCCGCGCACCGTGGCGAAGATCGGGGACGCGGACGGCGTCGCCGTTCCCCGGGCCGCACGCGCCGCCTTGACCAGCGACGGCTGGTCGAGCAGCCCGGCCGCGAGCGCCGGCATCGTCGCCCGCAGCGAGAGCAGATCGGCACGCCCGGCGTAGACGCCGCCGAGCAGCGGCTCGACCAGCCGGTCGACGACCTCGGGACCGAGCCGGTCACCGATCAGTGCGCCGACCGCGACGTCGTCGCTGCCGAGCGGTGTGCCGGGGCGGCCGGGCTCGGCGCGCACCAGCGCCAGCCCTTCGTCGCTCAGCACGCCGGACGCCGCGGTGGCCTCCAGATCGGCCGGGACGCCGAGCATCGTGCCGGCCGGCAGCGCACGCAGTGAGCCGTCCACCCAGACCGTCGCTCCGGACGCGGTGGGGCTGACCAGCTGGTCACCGAGGCCGACCCGCTCGGCCAGCGCCCGGGCCTCCGGAACGCGCAGCAGGAAAGACTCGGCGCCGTCCTCGATCGGTACGCCGGCCACCCGGCCCGTGCGCAGTTTTCCGCCGACGCTGCTCGCCTGCTCGATCACGGTGACCGCGGTTCCGTCGGGCGCGGTGTCGCGCAGACGGAGCGCCGCGGCGAGGCCGGCGATGCCTCCGCCGACCACGACGACGTGTAGTGGTCGCGTCAATCGGTCCTCGAACAGCACGAAACCCATCGTGCCGCACCTCGGCGCCGGGGTGGCCTCGCCGACGCCCGCGAACTGTCCGGACGTGGGCAGCGTCACGCCGTCGGACGCCGCGGCCGGGACCTTCGGCCCGCCGGCTCGGACGTTCGTCCCGCGGTCACGGGAAAAGCAGGAGCCGGTCACGAGGCGGCAACGACCTGGGCGGGCATGCAACCGCGCGGGCCACGCTCGCGTCGAAGTACGAGTTCGACCCCCGCGAGGCCCGACGAGAGGGACCACGATGGACGTCCGCACTTCCGCCCGGCTCCGCAGTGCCCCGCCGTTGGTGGCGGCACTGCTGGCCGGACTACTGCTGGCCGGGTGCAGCGGCTCCGCAGACGACAGCGGTGACAGCTCCGCCGGGAGCGGCACGGCGCCGGCCGCTGCCGCACCGGCCGCTCCCCAGGAGGAGCCGCAGGGCGCCGCCGATCCGCGGTCCGGGCAGACCGGCACGACGCTCGGCACGCCGAATCGTCCACTGGTCTACACCGGGTCGCTGGCGGTGACCGCGAAGGACGTCCCGGACGCCGCCGCCCGCGCCATCTCGGCGACGCTGGCGGCCGGCGGGCACGTCGCCGCCGACGAACGGCACGTCACGGGCCCGGACGACGACGTCACGGCCACGCTGACGCTCAAGGTGCCCTCGGCCCGGTTCACCGCGATGGTGGACACGCTGGCCGCGCTGGGTGACGAGACCTCGCGCCGGCTGGGCACCGAGGATCTGCAGGCGTCGACGATCGACGTCGACTCGCGCATCGCCGCGCAGCGCGCCAGCGTCAACCGGGTCCGTGCGCTGCTGGCGCGAGCGAACTCGATCACCGAGCTGGCCGCGATCGAGCGGGAGCTGACCGCGCGGGAGAGCGAGCTCGCCGCGTCCGAGGCCGCCAAGCGGACGATGAACGACCGGGTCTCCTACTCCACGATCACGCTCTCGCTGACCGAGCCGTCCGCGCCGCCCAAGGCGGAGCCGGAGAAGGAGCGGGGCCTGCTCGTCGGGTTGCGCAACGGCTGGAGCGCGTTCGTGACGACGGTCGTCGTCCTGCTGACGATCCTCGGCTGGCTGGCGCCGTTCCTGATCGGGCTCGCGATCGTCGGGCTGCCGATCTGGTGGGCGCTGCGGCGGTTCCGTCCGCGGCGGACCCACCCGGTGTCCCCGGCGGGCTTCCTGCCGGCCCCGCACGCTTTCCCCGCCCCGCCCGCTCCTCCCGCACCTCACGACGAACCGTCCGACGACCCCGGCGTCACCACCGGCTCCGGGGGCCCGCCCCGTCCCGGCGCCTGACCCGCGCTCCGCACGCCGCGGGGCTCAGGCCTCGCGGCGGGAGTGCTCGTGCACCAGCTCGACGACGCGCGTCAGGACGTCCGGGTCGGTCTCCGGCAGGACGCCGTGCCCCAGGTTGAAAATGTGGCCCGGAGCCGCGGCTCCGTCGGCGAGCACCCGCCCGACGTGCTCGGCGACGACCTGCCGGTCGGCGAGCAGCACCGCGGGGTCGAGGTTGCCCTGCACCGCACGGTCCGGGCCGACCCGGGCGGACGCCGTCGCCAGCGGCGTCCGCCAGTCGACGCCGACCACGTCCGCTCCCGCCTCGCCCATCGCGGTGAGCAGCTCGGCGGTGCCCACCCCGAAGTGGATCTTCGGCACACCGGTGGTGGCCAGCTCGGCCAGGACCCGCGCCGAGTGGGGCTGGACGTACTTGCGGTAGTCGGCCTCGGAGAGCGCACCCGCCCACGAGTCGAACAGCTGCACCGCGGAGGCCCCGGCGGCCACCTGGACCCGCAGGAACGCCGAGGAGATCGTGGCCAGCCGGTCGCAGAGCGCGTGCCAGAGCTCCGGCTCCCCGTACATCAGCGCCTTCGTACGGGCGTGCGTGCGGGACGGGCCGCCTTCGACCAGGTAGCTGGCGAGCGTGAACGGCGCACCGGCGAACCCGATCAGCGGCACCTCGCCCAGCTCGCCGACGAGCGTGCCGACCGCCTCGGTGACGTAGGGGACGTCGTCGGGCTCCAGGGGCCGCAGCCGGGCCAGGTCGCTCTCGCCGCGGAACGGCTCGTCGACGACCGGTCCGACGCCCGCGACGATGTCCAGCCCGACGCCGACCGCGATCAGCGGGACGACGATGTCGGAGAAGAAGATGGCCGCGTCGACCCCGTGCCGACGGATCGGTTGCAGAGTGATCTCGGTCACCAGGTCGGCTCGGCGACAGGAGTCGAGCATCCCGATGCCCTCGCGCAGCTTGCGGTACTCGGGCAGGGAACGCCCAGCCTGCCGCATGAACCACACCGGCGTGTGCGACACCGGCTCGCGCCGGCAGGCCCGCAGGAACGGACCGTCCGCCAACTCCGCCGGTACCGGCGCACGCCCGGTGACCTGCTCCGCGACGCTCGGCGGGCCGGCGTCGGCTTCGGAACGCGGCGCGGTGCCGCGGGGCGCTGCGGTGTCGGTCATGACGGCCATGGTTTCACGGGCGCGCCCGGACGCGGCACGACGGCGTCGGCCCGGGGACCCACGAGCGTCGACGCCCGTCGCCGGGCACCCCGCCCGGTCGACCGGCGCGCCTCGCTGCGCGCCCTCCGCCGCTCCCCCTACCCTCTTCAGACATGGCCCTCTCCGGCGCCGAGCCCGACCCCTTCGCCCGCGCCGTGGCGACTCTGCGCGCGGTGCAGACGCGACCGGAGATCCTCCTGGAGGAAGTTCCGGCGCCCCAGCGGCTCGCCCCGCGCAGCTACGCCCTCTCCGGCACCGTGCTGCGCGGTGACGAGGAGGTCGCCACCGGGCGGCTGATCGTGCTGCACGACCCGTCCGGCCAGGAGGCCTGGGACGGGCACTGGCGCGTCGTCTCCTACGTCACGGCGGAGCTCGAGGCCGAGATGGGCACCGACCCGATGCTCGCCGCGGTCGGCTGGAGCTGGCTGCTCGACGCGCTGGACCTCGCCGGTGCGCGGTACGCGGCGATCGGCGGCACGGTCACCCAGGTGAGCTCCACCCGCTTCGGTGACCTGGCCGGGCCGCCGACCAGCTCGGACGTCGAGGTGCGGGCGTCCTGGACGCCGATGCTCGGCACCTCGTTCGACCTCGCCCCGCACCTGGACGCCTGGTGCGGCCTGCTCGCGTCGACGGCAGGCCTGCCGCCCCCCGGCGTCACGGTGCTCGCGGCTCACCACTCCGCCTGACACACCCGGACGAGGCAGGTGCACGACCCGGAGCCCGCTCAAGACGGAGCTGGCGTCCGCGCACGGGCAAAGTAGTTGCACGAACCTGGAGCCCGCTCAAGACGGAGCTGGCGTCCGCGCACGGACAAAGTAGTTGTACGAACCTGGAGCCCGCTCAGGACGGGGCTGGCGTCCGCGCGCGACCACGCCGCGTATTTAGTCATACTCAAGTGGTCGCGCGCGGCCGTCAGCGTCGTCCTGAGCGGGCCGCCCACCTAGATAAGGGCTTCGGCTTTGGTGCAGGGGGCATCCAGCTGCTTGATCAGCGAGTCGACCTTCGCCTGGTCACCCGCGCCGATCGCGTCCAGCGCCTGGATGACCAGCTTGAGGCATTGAGCGATCACCTGCTTGTCGGAGTTCGCGGTGCCCAGCGAGTCCTTGGTGCCGCTCAGCTGCTGTTCGGTGTTGGTCAGCTTCGTCTTGGTGTCGGTGAGGTCCTTCTCCAGGCCGGTGATCTTGCTGTCCCGCGCCTCGATCGTGTCCTCGGCCGCGGAGAGCTTGGCCTGCGTGTCGTTCTGCTCGCTGTTCTTCGCGAAGTACAGGCCGGTCATCGTCAGCCCCAGGACGAGCAGCAGCGCGCTGACGGCTCCGAGGATCGGGACCAGCCGGTTCTTCCGGGCGGGGGGCGTGCCGTACCCGGACGGGCCGACCTCCGACCCGGTCGGTAACGGCGCGGTCGGGTACCCGCCCGCCGGACCGGAGCCACCGGGGATCGGGCCGGTGGGGATGGGACCGGTCGGTGCGTACCCCGCCGGGGCGTAGCCGGCGGCCGGGTAGCCCGCCGGAGCGTAGCCACCGGGCGGTGCCGACGCGGGCGGCACGGACGACGGCGGCGCCGACGCGGGCGGCACCGACGCGGGCGGGCCGGAGGGCGGGGCCGCTTCCGGCGTCAGCCCGGGCACCGAGTACTCGGCGCCGGAGACCGGCGAGGCGTACTCGTTGCCGTGCGACGGGGCCGAGACCGGGAACGGGCTCGCCGCCGGCTGCCCCCACGGGTCGGACTCCGGAGCCGTCCGGGGCTGTGGCGTGCCGTACTGCGGGTCGGACGACGGGTAGGGGGAGCCGGGTTGGTAGGGGCCGCTCTGATTGCCGTAGCCCGGTTCGGACACGGGGGTACCTCCTGATTGGGTCACTCGGGCGTCGCCGCTGATCAGCAGTTGATGAGGCCCTTGCACACTTCGTTGATCGGGATGGCGAGACCCAGCCCGTCGGCGCCTTCGGCGATGATCTTGGCCTGGGCGATGCCGACGACCTGGCCGTCGGCGTTGATCACCGGTCCCCCCGAGTTACCGGGGTTGATCGCGGCGTCGAACTGGATGACGCGGGTGGCGAGGCCCTCCACGTCGTCACGGACCGCGCTGACCACACCGGTCGTGACGGTGTCGGTCAGGCCCAGCGGCGCGCCGACGACGATCACCGGGTCGCCGGGGGCGACCTCGACCTGGGACGGCTTCAGCGGGGAGAACTTCGCCGACGTGCGGAGGACGGCCAGGTCCTTGTCCTTGTCCGTCCGGTCGATCGTGACCGGGTAGCTCTCGGAGTCGCGCTGGATCGTGGCGTTCTTCCCGCCGGAGGAGACCAGCGAGTCGACGACGTGGTAGTTGGTGATCAGCAGCGTGCCGCCGCCCGGAGCGGTCGCGAACGCGAACGCGGTACCGGTGGACTGGCCGGCCCGGACGCTGAACACCGACGGGAGCACCTTCTTCGCGACCGCGGTGGAGTTGAGCGTGCCCTCGGTGCGCTCCTCCAGCCCCTGCACCCGCTTGGTGAGGTTGGCCAGATCCTCCCGGTCCTTGGCCGCCGACGCCTCGGCCTTGTCCTGCGCCGCCTGCGCGTCGTCGAGGTCGCCGGAGACACCGGTCAGCAGAATCGCCTGGGCGATGACGACCAGCAGCAGGACGACGGCCAGGCCGAACCCGACGACGCCGAGCATGCGGCCGGCGCCGCGGCGCTCGCGGGGCCCCTGCGGTCCGCCTGGTGCACCGGAGAGCTGGGCCCCGGAGAGCTGCGAGCCGGGGAGTTGGGAGCCGGATGGCTGGGGGCCGGAGGCCTGGGGAATGGCGCTCGTCGGGGCGCCGCTCGAACTCGGGTACCCGCTGCCGTACGGGGGTGCGGACACGGCGTGTGACGAGCCCCCGCCGAACGCGGTGCCGGTCTGCTGACCGACCGCGCTGTAGGAGTGCTCCCGCGAGCCGAACGGTGCGGGCTGGCTCGGGCCCGCCGGGATCGACCCGGTGGCCTGGCTCGGCACCGACGGCGCGCCCGAGCCGCCGTACGCGCCGCTCTGCGGTGGTTGCGGCCAGCCGCTCACCGGCGGCCGTGGGCCGGGTAACGGCCCGGTCGGCGTGCCCGTCGCGGCGGGTGCAGCGGAAGAATCGTCCCCGCGGTCTGACATCGTGAGCTGCCCTTCTACCCGGCTAACCCGGTCTGCCCCGTGGACCGGTCCGGCTCGCCCGGTCCGACCGCATCGAACACGGCACCTGATGACGGCTGCGCACACAGCTCGCTTCCAGGGCCGGAACTCACCGTAGCGAGCACCGTCGACCAGGTCGACTCGTCCGGGGCGTTCTGACGCCCATCCGACGCCCGTGCGCCACTCCCACGCGTGCCGACACCCACCGGGACCGACCATCTCGATACGGTGAAGGCGTGAACGACGCGGCGAACCTGGGTGCACACGACACGGAGCAGCCGAAAACGCCGGTTGACCAACCGCCTGCCGACGCTTCCGGAGAGCCGGTGACGGCCGCTCCGGTCCCGCTGCTGGTTCCGCGCGACGGCACTCCGGAGCCGGTCGACACCGCGGGGGCACTGGCCGAGGCCGCTGCCCGCCTCGCCGCGGCGAGCGGACCGGTGGCGGTCGACGCGGAGCGGGCTTCCGGCTACCGGTACGGCCAGCGGGCCTACCTGGTGCAGTTGCGCCGCGGCGGCGACCGAGCCGGTCACACCGTGCTGATCGACCCGCTGCCCTTCGACGACCTGGCCGTGATCGACGCGGCGATCGTCGACACCGAGTGGGTGCTGCACGCCGCCAGCCAGGATCTGCCCTGCCTGGCCGAGCTGGGCCTGCGGCCGCGCAAGCTCTTCGACACCGAGCTGGCCGGACGGCTCGCCGGGTTCGAGCGGGTGGGGCTCGGCGCGATGACCGAGCGCGTGCTCGGACGCACGCTGGAGAAGGGCCACTCCGCCGCGGACTGGAGCACGCGTCCGCTGCCGGTCGAGTGGCTCACCTACGCCGCGCTCGACGTCGAGCTGCTGGTCGAGTTGCGCGACGCGCTCGCCGAGGAGCTGGAGCGGCAGGGCAAGCAGGCGTGGGCCGAGGAGGAGTTCGCCGCGCTGGTGGCGAGCAAGCCGCCGGCGCCGCGCGCCGAGCCGTGGCGGCGGACGTCCGGGATCCACCGCGTCCGCACCGCCCGTGGGCTGGCTCGCGTGCGGGCGCTGTGGGAGGCGCGCGACGAGATCGCGCGCCGCCGCGATCTCGCGCCAGGCCGGGTCCTGCCGGACTCCGCGATCGTCGCCGCGGCGCAGGCCGACCCGGTGGACGAGCGGGCGCTGCTGTCGCTGCCGGTCTACTCGGGCCGCGCGACGCGCCGGCTCGCCGGCACCTGGCTCGACGCGCTCTCGTCGGCGCGCGCTCTTCCGCAGGACAGCCTGCCCACGACCGCCACCGGCGGAGACGGCCCGCCGCCTGCCCACCGCTGGGCCGACCGCGATCCGGCGGCGGCGACGCGGCTCACGAAGGCGAAGGCCGTCGTCGCCGGGCTCTCCGCCGAGCACAACGTGCCGGCGGAGAACCTGATCTCGCCGGACACGGTGCGCCGCCTCTGCTGGGCGCCTCCGGACCCGCTGGAGCTGGACGGGGTCGAGCAGTCGCTGCGCACCCTGGGCGCCCGGGAGTGGCAGATCGCCCTGGTCGGCCCGGGCCTGCTGGAGGCACTGGCCGCCGAGTAGCTGCCTGGTTCTCCGGCCCGAAACGCTCCGGAGCGGAGCCGGCGTCCGCGCAGCCCCGCTCCGGACGGGCCGTGCACTACGCAGGAACGGGGAAGCTCCCGAGGAGAGCGCGGACCTCGGCGGCGATGGCCTCCAGCGCCGGCTCGTCGCCTTCGGCCGCGACCGCACGGTCGATGAAGTCCGCGATCAGCGGCATCTCCGCCGGCGTCAGGCCCCGCGTGGTGACCGCAGCGGTGCCGATCCGGATGCCGGACGGGTCGAACGGCTTGCGCGGGTCGAACGGCACCGTGTTGTAGTTCAGCTCGATGCCGGCCCGGTCCAGCGCCTTGGCGGCCGGCTTCCCGCCGATGCCCTTCGGCGAGAGGTCCGCCAGGATCAGGTGGTTGTCGGTGCCGCCGGACACCAGGTCGAAGCCCCGCTCGAGCAGCGCCTCCGCGAGCGCCTTCGCGTTCGCCACCACCTGGTGCGCGTACGTGCCGAACTCCGGCGTGGCGGCTTCCTTGAGCGCGACCGCGATCGCCGCCGTCGTGTGGTTGTGCGGGCCGCCCTGCAGACCCGGGAAGACCGCCTTGTCCAGCGGCTTCGCCCACTCGTCGGTGGACATCAGCATCGCGCCGCGCGGTCCGCGCAGCGTCTTGTGCGTCGTCGTCGAGATGATGTCGGCGTGCCCGACCGGTGACGGGTGCGCGCCACCGGCGATCAGCCCGGCGATGTGCGCGACGTCCGCGGCCAGGACCGCGCCCACCTCCTTCGCGATCGCGGCGAAGCCGGCGAAGTCGATCGTGCGCGGAACCGCGGTGCCGCCGCAGAAAATCAGCTTCGGGCGCTCCTTGAGCGCCAGCTCACGCACCTCGTCCAGGTCGACGCGGCCGGTCTCCTTGCGGACGCCGTAGTGGACCGCGCGGAACCACTTGCCGGTCGCCGACACGCTCCAGCCGTGCGTGAGGTGACCACCGTGCGGCAGCCCCATGCCCATCACGGTGTCGCCGGGCTGCAGCACCGCCAGGTAGATCGCGAGGTTCGCCGGCGAGCCGGAGTAGGGCTGGACGTTCGCGTGCTCGACGCCGAACAGCGCCTTGGCGCGGGCGATCGCCAGCTCCTCGAGCGGGTCGACCAGCTGCTGGCCCTCGTAGTACCGCTTGCCGGCGTACCCCTCGGAGTACTTGTTCGTGAACACCGACCCGGTCGCCTCGAGTACGGCGGCCGAGACGTAGTTCTCGGACGCGATCAGCCGGATCGTGTCCTGCTGGCGCTGCGCCTCGGCCTCGACGAGGCGGGCGACGTCGGGGTCCTCGGCGTCCAGGTGCGGGGTGGGCGGCTGGTTGAGCGGCATGGGTGGGCTCCCTCGCTGGTGCGGCCCGGCGGCACCGCCGGACACACTGGTGTCGTCAGCCCCGCCACCCAGGCGCACGGTGTTCGTACGGGTCGGTGCCGCTTCCCGGTGGTTGATTCCACCTCGACTACGCCAGTCGCGACAGCGCCGAGCTTATCGGGTGCCGGGCGCCTCACCGAACGGACGCAGCTTCCGGAGTATCCCGGGTAGCCGCCGCACGACCTCGCGTTCGTCGTCGGTCAGGTCCTCGCGGATCGCCCTGGCGATGCCGGCCGCCCGGCGCCGCCGCTCGTCGGCGAGGCGCTGCTCCCCCGCGGCGGTCGCGGCGACCACCACTCTGCGCCGATCGGACTCGTCCGGCGTGAGAGCGACCAGCCCCTGGTCGTGGAGCAGGCCGACGGTCCGGGTCATCGACTGGTGCCGGACCTGCTCGAGACGCGCGAGCTCCGCGATCGGCAGGGGCCCGACCCGGGACAGGTGCCCGAGCACCGCCGTCTGCCCCCGCGGCATGCCGTCGTCGGCCCGGACGCGACGCACGAAGTCGCCGATCGCGGCGCGCAGTTCCTCAGCGTCGTCCCACTCGTCGGCCACACGGGGAATCTACAGCATTGCTGTACAGTTCTCGATGTACAGCAATGCTGTAGAACTGGAGAAGCTGATGACGTACGACCCTTACGCAGTCGCGTTCCCCGCCACCGCGTTCACGCTGACCAGCAAGGACGTCCTGCCGGACGGCGCACTGGCCGCCAGCACGCTCGCGCGCGACGCGAACGAGTCGCCCGAGCTGGCCTGGGAGGAGCTCCCCGCCGGGACGCGAAGCCTGGTCGTGACCGCGTTCGACGCCGACGCTCCGATCCCCGGTGGTCTCTGGCACTGGCTGGTCAAGGACGTTCCGGCCACGCTCGGAGGGCTGGCGCACGGCGCCGCCGACGCACTGCCGCCCGGCGCGGTGCACCTGCCGAACGACCTCGGAACACCGGGCTACTCGGGGCCGAACCCTCCGCCCGGCACCGGCACCCACCGGATGTTCATCGCGGTGACCGCGCTCGACGTCGAGACGCTCGACGTCCCGGCCGGCGCCAGCGCCGCGCTGCTGCAGATCCTGCTCCTCCCGCACACGCTCGGACGCGCGGTACTGATCGGCTCCAGCCAGGCGCCCGCCGCCTGACGGAGCCCCGCCGACGGGCTGCCGACCGGCCGCCGACCGGGCCCGACACGCAGAGTTGCGCTGAATCCGCCTCCCGGGCGCACCGGGTGGCGGATTCGACGCATAGTGACTCGCCCGCTCCCGAGGCAGGGCGGGCCGCAGGTGTTACATGGCGGTGTGCCGCGTCACACGTTTTAGTCGGGTTACCGGCCAGTGTTACCGGCGAGTAGCATTCGTGGCGTCTGCACCGTTACTGCCAACCGTGGAGGGCCTGTGTCCCGTCAGAGCCGTGACGTGGTCTTCGTCGACGGCGTCCGCACCCCGTTCGGCAAAGCCGGGCCCAAGGGGATCTACGCCGAGACGCGCGCCGACGACCTCGTGATCCGCACCATCCGCGAGCTGCTCCGCCGCAACCCGTCGTTGCCGCCGGAGCGCATCGACGAGGTCGCGATCGCCGCGACCACGCAGACCGGCGACCAGGGCCTCACGATCGGCCGCACCGCCGCGCTGCTGGCCGGGCTGCCGAAGTCCGTACCGGGCTTCGCCGTCGACCGGATGTGCGCCGGCGCCATGACGGCGGCCACCAGCGTCGCCGGCGGGATCGCCTTCGGCGCGTACGACGTCGCGATCGCCGGCGGCGTGGAGCACATGGGCAGGCACCCGATGGGCGAGGGCGTCGACCCGAACCCGCGGTTCCTCTCCGAGCGGGTCGTCGACCCGTCCGCGCTGGTGATGGGGCAGACCGCGGAGAACCTGCACGACCGCTTCCCGCACCTGACCAAGGAGCGGTGCGACGCGTTCGCGGTGGGCAGCCAGCAGAAGTACGCGAAGGCGCTCGCCGACGGCAAGATCCAGCAGGACCTCGTGACGGTCGCCACCCGCAGCGCCGAGAAGGGCTGGGGCCTGGCCACCGCCGACGAGCCGCCGCGCCCGGAGACGACGCTCGAGGGCCTCGCCGGGCTCAAGACGCCGTTCCACCCCCACGGCCGGGTCACCGCCGGCAACGCCGCTGGTCTCAACGACGGCGCCACCGCGAGCATCCTGGCCGCCGAGGACGTCGCCCGCGAACTCGGGCTGCCGATCGGCGCCCGGCTCGTCTCGTACGCGTTCGTCGGCGTCGAGCCCGAGGTGATGGGCGTCGGCCCGATCCCCGCGACCGAGAAGGCGCTGGCCAAGGCCGGCCTGAGCATCGACGACATCGGCCTGTTCGAGCTGAACGAGGCGTTCGCGGTGCAGGTGCTCGCGCTGCTCGACCACTTCGGAATCGCCGACGACGACGAGCGCGTCAACCCGTGGGGCGGCGCGATCGCGATCGGCCACCCGCTGGCGTCCTCGGGCGTCCGGCTCTTCACCCAGCTCGCGCGGCACTTCGCGGAGCGTCCGCAGGTCCGGTACGGCCTCACCGCGATGTGCATCGGCATCGGCATGGGCGGGGCGGTCATCTGGGAGAACCCGAACTGGGAGGGC
>Ga0190269_10000417_pt1 | contig 22293 bp, 19 predicted proteins | sample Popmic249IS_FD_133749 | JGI IMG/M metagenome (GOLD analysis project Ga0190269, IMG submission 133749) | Populus adjacent soil microbial communities from riparian zone of Blue River, Arizona, USA - 249 IS | ecosystem: Environmental > Terrestrial > Soil > Riparian zone | place: USA: Arizona... | reverse complement strand
CTGCTCGCCGAACGCGACCTTGCCCAGGATGAGCGAGGCGACCAGCGTCACCGCGTAGGACTCGAACAGGTCGGCCGCCATACCGGCGCAGTCACCGACGTTGTCGCCGACGTTGTCGGCGATCGTCGCGGCGTTACGCGGGTCGTCTTCCGGAATACCCTGCTCGACCTTGCCGACGAGGTCGGCGCCGACGTCGGCGGCCTTGGTGAAGATGCCGCCGCCGACCCGCATGAACATCGCGAGCAGCGCGGCGCCGAAGCCGAAGCCCTCGAGCACGGTCGGCGCGTCGCCCTTGTAGATCAGAACGACGACCGAGGCGCCGAGCAGACCCAGGCCGACCGTGAAGAAGCCGACCACGCCGCCGGTGCGGAACGCGATCCGCATCGCGTTCGCGGCGCCGCCGGTGGATTCCCGCGCGGCCGCGGCGACGCGGACGTTCGCCCGCGTCGCCAGCCACATGCCGACGTAACCGATGAACGCCGAGAACAGCGCGCCCACGACGAAGAACACCGAGCGGCCGATCTTCACCCCGATGTCGTCTCCGGGTACCGGGAGGACGAACAGGAGGATCACCGCGACGACGACGAAGATCCCGAGCGTTTTGAACTGCCGGGCTAGATAGGCGGCGGCGCCCTCCTGGACGGCCGCCGCGATCTCCTGCATCTTCGCGGTGCCTTGGCCGGCCGAGAGCACCGCCCGTACCAAGGCGGCGGCGACACCAAGAGCGAGTAGGGCGATGGCGGCAGCGATCACCACGTAGGTGAGGTTGTCTCCACTGATGTTCACGCCCTCGCCGCCGATGGCGAGGTATGGCCCTTCCATGCGTCCTCCTGAATGGGCGAGCGCGGTGAACGCTCAACCAGAAGCCTGCGCTGAGGGCCCGGCGGTAACGAATGGGGACGGGGGTTCTCTCCGCCGGGATTGGTGGAGTCTAGGTGAGGTTGGCCACACCTGACATCGCGACCTGCGGTGCGATATGAGTCACATCAATCGTGACCGGCACTAACACCGTGAAGGTCGTTCCGTCGGAATCGATCAGGTTAGGGCGGAACTTCTGTCCGGATCGCCCGTGACGCCAGCCACATGGGAGCTTCGTTAACGGGGATACCAGTGCAGCTCACGTGACTCGTGCGTGCTATTGGAGCGCGTGTCCGGTTAGCGCGCGGCGGCTTCCCACGACATCCGCACGATGGTGCCGTCGCGATCCCGGGCGGGAGCCACGGTCACGTCGTCGACCAGACCGGTCAGGAGCGCCAGGCCGACGCCGGCCGCGACCTCCTCCTCGGACTCGGTCTCGGCGAACGCCGGACCGGCGACGAACGGGCTGGTGACCGCGAGGTCCGCATGTAGCGCCTGGTCGGCGGGCGCCGAGTCGCGCACCACCACCTCGAACCGCGGCCCGTCGGTGAACTCCACCTCGATCAGCTCGGACCGCTTGTGCTGGACGTGCAGGCTCACCGCCCGCGAGCAGGCCTCACCGACGGCGAGCCGGATCTCGTCCAGAACTCCCTCGGCGACGCCTGCGTTCCGGGCCGTCGCCACCGCGACCAGGCGCGCCGTGCGGACGTGCGCGGGCGTCGGGGAGAACGCCAACCTCACGGTGCGCATCAACCGGCCGCAACCGCCTCATCGACAGTCGGATGGATGCCGAACACCTTCTCCAGCCCGGTGACGTTGAAAATCTTGAGAATCTTCGGCTGGCTGCACGCCAGCTCCACCGATCCGCCGGCCGCCCGCGCGCGCTTCAACGCCCCGACCAGCACGCCGAGCCCGGTCGAGTCGAGAAAGTCCACCCGATCCATGTCGACGACGATGTGGGCGTAGCCGGCATCGGCGAGGCGGATCAACTCTCCCCGGAGCTGCGGCGCGGTATAGACGTCGATCTCACCGCCCACCGCGAGGACCGTATGGCGTCCTACGGTCCGTGTCGTCAACGACAGCTCCACGAAGACCCCTCCAGGATGCCCGAAGCCAGCTCGGCCCTGATTCAACCACCGGCCGACATCGACTGCGGCGGCCCACACACGATCGGTCAACCCTCTGGGTCATTATCTAACTACGAAGAGTGTGAAATGAACGATTAGACCCGGCGGCAACCTTCGTACATACGTGGCACAGTGCTTCCGTGTCCCCCCAACTGTCCACCGCGCCGACACCCGGAGCGGCGGCCGCCGTAACGACCGGGCCGGACACCTGGTTGCAGCGGGTGCGGCGGGGCCGCCCGAGCGACCCGGTGACGCACGTCGAGCACCTCCCGGCGCGGCCGGCGGTCGAGGTGGAGTGGCCGGCGTGGACCCCGCAGACGCTCCGCGACGCCTACGCCGCGCGCGGTGTGGCGCGGCCCTGGGCGCACCAGGTCGAGGCGGCCGAGGCCGCAGCGGCCGGCGAGTCGGTCGTGGTGGCCACCGGTACCGCGTCCGGCAAGTCGCTCGCCTACCAGCTGCCGACGCTCACCGCCCTGCTCGCCGACGACCGCGCCACCGCGCTCTACCTCTCCCCTACCAAGGCGCTCGCCGCCGACCAGCTGCGCGGGCTGCTGGACATCGCCGACGGCGTCCGCCCGGCTCTCTACGACGGCGACACCGCCGACGCCGAGCGCGAGTGGGTCCGCGCTCACAGCCGCCTCGTGCTGACCAATCCCGACATGCTGCACCGGGGCATCCTGCCGCGGCACGACGCCTGGGCCTCGTTCTTCCGGCGGCTGCGGTTCGTGGTGGTCGACGAGTGCCACGCCTACCGCGGCGTGTTCGGCTCGCACGTCGCGCACGTGCTGCGTCGCCTGCGGCGGGTGTGTGCGCGCTACCGCTCGGCGCCGGTCTTCGTCCTGGCGTCGGCGACGGTGGCCGATCCGGGCGCCTCGGCAGCGGCACTGGTCGGCACGCCGGTGCGCGCGGTCACCGACGACGGATCACCGCGCGGCGCGACGACGTTCGCGCTCTGGGAGCCGCCGGCCGGGCCGATCGTCGGGGAGCGTGGCGTCCCGACCCGGCGCACCGCGACCGCGGAGGCGGCCGACCTGCTCGCCGACCTCGTCGCCGAAGGTGCGCGGACGCTGGCGTTCGTCCGGTCCCGCCGGGGCGCGGAGGCGGTGGCGCTCGGCGCGAAGCGAGCGCTGGCCGAAGCGGTGCCCGAACTCGTCGAGCAGGTGGCCGCGTACCGGGCCGGCTACCTGGCCGACGACCGCCGCGAGCTGGAGAACGCGCTGCGGTCGGGCGCGCTGCTCGGGCTGGCGTCGACGAACGCGCTCGAGCTCGGCGTCGACGTCACCGGGCTGGACGCGGTCGTGCTCACCGGATACCCCGGCCGCATCGCGTCGCTCTGGCAGCAGGCCGGGCGCGCCGGCCGCGGCAGCCGCGACGCCCTCGCCGTACTCGTCGCCCGGGACGACCCGCTCGACAGCTACCTGGTCCACCATCCGCGTGCGGTGTTCGGGCGGCCGGTGGAAGCTACGGTGCTCGACCCGTCGAACCCGTACGTGCTGGGCCCGCAGCTGGCGTGCGCGGCAGCTGAGCTACCGCTCACCGAGGCCGACCTGCCGCTGTTCGGTGGCGAGGTGGCTCGGTACGCGCTCGACGGGCTGGTCGCGGCAGGCGTGCTGCGGCGACGTCCGGCCGGCTGGTACTGGACCGCGCGTGGGCGTCCCGACGCCGATCTGCGCGGCACGGGTGGCGAGCCGGTCTCGATCGTCGAAGCGTCCACCGGGCGGTTGCTCGGCACCGTCGACGCCGGATCGGCGCCGTCGAGCGTCCACACCGGGGCGGTGCACCTCCACCGCGGCGAGACGTTCGTCGTCGAAGAGCTCGACCTCGACGACCTGGTCGCGCTGGTTCGCCGCGCGGAGCCCGACTGGTACACCCAGTCCCAGGACGTCACCGATCTGGCCGTGGTCTCGGTCGACCAGCAGATCGACGCCGACGGCGTCCAGCTGTGCTTCGGCACCGTCGACGTCACCAACCAGGTGGTGTCGTTCCTCCGCCGCCGCATCCTCACCGGTGAAGTGCTCGACGAGCAGCAACTCGACCTCCCGCCGCGGCAGTTGCGCACCAGGGCGGTCTGGTACGCGCTGGAGGACTCCGTCCTCGCCGAGGCGGGGCTGCTCGGGATCGGCGAGGGCGAGCTCCCGGACATCGCCGGCGCCGCGCACGCGGCCGAGCACGCGGCGATCGGGCTGCTGCCGCTGGTGGCCAGCTGCGACCGGTGGGACATCGGCGGCCTGTCGACGGCGTCGCATCAGGACACCGGGCTGGCGACCGTGTTCGTCTACGACGGCCACCCCGGCGGGGCCGGCTTCGCGGAGCGTGGCTTCGACGCGGCCCTCGATTGGCTGACGGCCACCCGGGACGCGATCGCCGGCTGTGAGTGTGCGGCCGGTTGTCCCTCTTGCGTGTACTCGCCCAAGTGCGGCAACGGGAATGATCCGTTGGACAAAGTCGGCGCCGTCAGGTTGCTGACAGCAGTCGTCGACCGCGTGCGGCGCGGCGTGACCCAACAGAGTACGTTTGGCGTCCAGGTCGGGGGGTCACACCCTCGGTGACCGACGGGTCGGTTGCTGAGGGGACCGGGCTGATTCGGAGAGGACGCGGACCATGGTTCTGCTGGGCCTGCTGCTCGCCGCAGTGGCGATCGCCCTCGGGGTGGGGCTGGCGTTGCAGCCGGGCGACACGGCCAACGTCCACTTCTTCGGACTCAACATTCCGAACCTGAACGGCCGCACGCTGGTGCTGATCGGCGTCGCGATCGGCGTTCTGTTCATGGTCGGCCTCTGGTTCATCAAGTGGGGCATCTCCGTCTCCAGGCGGCGACGCCGGGCGCGCAAGGCCGAGAAGCGGGCACTCGCCGAGGCCAAGCGCGAAGCGGCCGAGGCGCGCGAGCAGGAGGCGCGGACTCGTCAGGACGCCGAGCAGCGCGAACCCGACTACGACACCGGCCGCCGCCAGGAAGAAGCCGCCGCCTGGGAACGCGCCGAGGCGGCCCGCCGGGAAGAGGCTGCGCGGCAGGAGGAAGCCGCGCTGCGGGCGCGCTCCGAGAACCACCAGCCCGATCCGTACCCGCCGGCTTCGCCGGACGCCTACCAGGGTCACCGCCCGCCGGAGCCCTACCGGGGCGACACCCGGTCGACCGACGTGTACCCGGTGGCCGACTCGGACAAGACCGAGGAGTACCCGACGGTCGACCCGTACCGGGAGGAGCCCCGCCCCACCGGCACCGTGTACCAGTCCGGCGGCCACTCGTACCCGGACAACGACCCGTACTCCGGTCAGCACCCCCAGCACCGTCCTTACTAGGCAGTGTCCTGCGGATCTCGCTGGACACTGCCTAAGGGCGGTGTTCCGACCGGTTCGGACGCGGTAGGCGGGTTGCGGGCCTTTGGAACACGACCTCGGGCTCGAAGGGGATAGTGTCGGTCGGGTGCCGCACGAGATCGATCAGCGCTTCCTCGACCTGCCCCGCGCGGCGCTCGCCGACGCCGCGCTCCAACGGGCCCGTGACCTCGGCGCCAGCCACGCGGACTTCCGGCTGGAACGGCTGCGTTCGCAGGGGCTCTCGCTCCGCGACGGCCGCCTGGAGGGCAGCCACGACGGTGAGGACGTCGGCTTCGCGGTCCGGGTGGTCCACGAGGGCGCCTGGGGCTTCGCCGCCGGCGTCGACCTGACCGTCGACGCCGTGGTCGCCGCGGCCGAGACGGCGGTACGGGTCGCGCAGGTCAGCGCCCGGATGAGCACCGACCGCGTGGAGCTGGCCGACGAGCCCGTCCACCACGACGTCCGCTGGGTCTCCGCGTACGAGATCAACCCGTTCGACGTACCCGAGCAGGAGAAGGTCGCGCTCCTGGCCGACTACTCGAGGCGGCTGCTGAGCGCCGCGAACGTCAGCCACGTGACGGCCGGGCTCTCGCAGGTGCTGGAGGGCAAGTACTACGCCGACACCGCGGGCACGGTCGTCACCCAGCAACGCGTCCGGGTGAACCCGAGCATCCAGGCGCTGTCGGTGGACGCGGCGAGTGGCCGGTTCGAGACGATGGACAGCCTGGCGCCGCCGGTCGGCCGGGGCTGGGAGTACCTGACCGGCACCGGCTGGGACTGGGGCTCTGAGCTCGCCGAGCTGCCCGGCCTGCTGGCCGCCAAGATGGCCGCGCCGAGCGTCGAGCCGGGCCGGTACGACCTGGTGATCGACCCCTCGAACCTCTGGTTGACGATCCACGAGTCGATCGGCCACGCCACCGAACTCGACCGGGCGCTCGGCTACGAGGCCAACTACGCGGGGACGTCGTTCGCCACCCCCGACAAGCTGGGAACCCTGCGCTACGGCTCGGACGTCCTGAACGTCACCGGCGACCGCACCGTCGAGCACGGTCTGGCCACGGTCGGCTGGGACGACGAAGGCGTCGCCGGGCAGTCGTGGGACATCGTCCGCGGCGGGACGCTCGTCGGCTACCAGCTCGATCGGCGGATGGCGGCGCTGCTCGGCTCCGAGCTCGGCGTCTCCCGCTCGAACGGGTGCGCGTACGCCGACTCCCCCGGCCACGTGCCGATCCAGCGGATGGCCAACGTCTCGCTCGCCCCGGCCACCACCGACGTCGCCACCGCCGACCTGATCAGCGGCGTCGAGCGCGGGATCTACGTCGTCGGCGACAAGTCCTGGTCGATCGACATGCAGCGCTACAACTTCCAGTTCACCGGCCAGCGGTTCTTCGAGATCCGCAACGGCGAGCTGGCCGGGCAGCTGCGCGACGTCGCCTACCAGAGCAACACGCTGGACTTCTGGGGGTCGCTGGAGGCCGTGGGCGGCCCGTCGACCTGGGTGCTCGGCGGGGCCTTCAACTGCGGTAAGGCGCAGCCGGGTCAGGTCGCGCCGGTCAGCCACGGCTGCCCCAGCGCGCTCTTCCGCGACATCTCGATCCTCAACACCGTCCAGGAGGGCGGCCGATGAGCGCTGGCGCGCAGGAAAAGGTGCACGGATGAGCGGCGTGCTGCGTCCGCAGGACCTCGTCGAGCAGGCGCTCGCGCTGGCCAAGAGCGACGGCTGCATCGTCATCGCCGGCGAGTCGACCAGCGCCAACCTGCGGTGGGCGACGAACACGTTGACCACCAACGGGGTGATGCGGTCCCGGTCGGTGACGGTCATCTCGACGATCGGCACCGCAACCGGCGTCGCCAGCGGCGTCGTGTCGCGCACCGCGGTGGCGGCGGACGAGCTGGAGTCGCTGGTGCGGGCCGCGGAGGAGACCGCGCGCTCCAACGGCGCGGCCGACGACGCGCAGCCGTTGGTGGAGGGCGGTGCGGCCGCGGACTGGGACGCCGCCCCGGAGGAGACGTCGATCGACGTGTTCTCCGCCGTCGCGCCCGCGCTGGGCGACGCGTTCGGAAGTGCCCGGGGCGCCGGCCGACTGCTCTACGGGTTCGTCGAGCACGAGGTCGACACCTGGTACCTGGGGTCGTCCACCGGACTGCGGCTGCGCCACGTGCAGCCGCAGGGCCACATCGGCATCACCGGCAAGGTGGCTGCCGACCTGACCCGCTCGGCCTGGGTCGGCCAGGCCACCCGGGACTTCTCGGATCTCTCCGTGGCCGACCTGGACGCGGAGCTGACGCGGCGGCTGGAGTGGTCGTCGCGGCGGGTCGACCTGGAGCCGGGCCGCTACGACACCGTGCTGCCGCCGACCGCGGTGGCCGACCTGATGATCTACGCGTACTGGAACATGAGTGCCCGCTCGGCGCACGAGGGCGGCACGGTGTTCTCCCGTCCGGGCGGTGGCACGCGCGTCGGCGAGCGCCTGACGCCGCACCCGGTGACGCTGCGCTCCGACCCGTCGGTGCCCGGCCTCCAGTCGACGCCGTTCGTGATGGCGCGGGCGTCGTCGGGCACGAGCAGCGTCTTCGACAACGGGCTGCCGCTCGAGCCGACCAACTGGATCCGCGACGGCGAGTTGACCGCACTCCTGCAGACGCGGCGGTCGGCGGAGATCACCGGCCTGCCGGTGACACCCATGGTGGGCAACCTGATCATGGACGTGGGCGGCGGCACCGGGAGCGTCGACGATCTCGTGGCCGGGGTGGACCGCGGGTTGCTGCTCACGTGCCTCTGGTACATCCGCGAGGTCGACCCTCAGACGCTGCTGCTCACCGGGTTGACCCGGGACGGGGTGTACCTCGTCGAAGGTGGCGAGGTGGTGGGGTCGGTGAACAACTTCCGCTTCAACGAGTCGCCGATCGATCTGCTGTCGCGGTTCACCGGCGCCGGGGAGACCGTGCCCGCGTTCTCCCGCGAGTGGGGTGACTACTTCCACCGCACCGCGATGCCCGCGCTGCGGGTGCCGGACTTCAACATGAGCAGCGTCTCCCCGGCCTCGTGATGGGTGAGCACTCCGGGAACGCCGTCGATGCCGTCCGGGCGTCGATGGCGGCGTACCGGGCGCAGGATCTCGCGGCGGCAGAGGCGTTGCTCGCGGACGACTACGTGTTCACGAGCCCGCAGGACGATCACATCGACAAGGCGACCTTCCTCGAACGCTGCTTCCCGACCGCGGACCGGTTCTCCGAGCAGGAGGTGCTGCACGTGGTCGATCTCGGTGGCGGCGAGGTGTTCCTGCTGTACGAGTACGTGACGCAGAGCGGGCGCTACCGCAACGCGGAGGTGTCGCGGGTGCGGGACGGTCGGCTGGTGGAGACCCAGGTGTACTTCGGCGGCCGCGTAGGCGACTGAGCCCTGCCGGGCCGCGGCGCGGTCCCGCCGCCGGCACGGGGCCGTCCCGGTCGCGGAGCCGCCGCGGTCGCGGGGCCGGTGCCAGCGCGGTCCCGCCGCCAGCGCGCGGGCCGATGCCGGCGCGCGGGGCCGCCGCCAGCGCGCGGGGCCGCCGCCAGCGCGCGGGGCCGCCGCCAGCGCGCGGGGCCGCCGCCAGCGCGCGGGGCCGCCGCCAGCGCGCGGGGCCGCCGCCGGCGCGACGCGCGCGGCCGTGGTTGCGCAGCGCGTCGACGCGACGCGGCCGGGTTCAGCCCGTGACGGGCCCGGCACGGGCGCTGGCGGACGCGCGGCCGACCAGTGCTGCCGGACCGGCCGGGGCCACCGCCACGGTGACCGTCACGTCGGTACCAGTCACCGCGCAAGTGATCAGCACGGCGCCGTTCTCGACGGTCAACGCGCGGGCACGGTCACAGGCGGCGGCCGGGCCCTCCGCGACGTGCAGGGCGCCGGCCAGCGCAGCGAGGTCGGCGGCGACGCCCGCCCGGTGACGCGCGACGGCGGCGGCTCCCGCGGCCTGGAACCCGACGGCGACCAGGAACAGCGCCAGCCCCACGCCGAGGGCCATGACCGAAGCACTCCCACCTTCGCGCATTCCCCTCTGCTCAGCACCCCACGCCCCGGCACCCGGGGCGCGGCGTTGCGCCGCGCCCCGGGCCGCTGCGCGCTGCATCCCCTCGCGCTGCGTCCCCTCGCGCTGCATCCCCTCGCGCTGGGCGCCGAGTGCAGTCGCGGTCGCGGCGCCCGGACTCACGGCGCCGGCGGTCACGGCGCCCGGACTCACGGCGCCCGGACTCACGGCGCCGGCTCGGGCTCGGCCACGGCGGTGGCGACGATCCGTCCCGGCCACGCCCTGCCGATGGTCGGCAGCGGCGCCGACACGGTGACTCGGACGTAGTCGTCGTCGCGCCACAGACGCACGGCGGCCCCGGACGGCGCTACCCGCCGACCGATCTCGGCGGCTGCCGGATCACCGCGGGACGCTGCGCGGGCGGCCTCCCGCGCAGCGTCCACGCAGCGGAGCTGAGCGGTGGTGGCGGCGAGCACCGTGAGACCGGCAACCAGCAGGAGCACCACGACCGGCAACACCGCCGCCAGCTCGGCGGTGACCGATCCCCGCGCGCCCGCCGCCCCGCGGATCGTCAGCCCCTCAGCGCCTTGGCGAGGATCGCGGTCAGCGCCGACTGCACGGTCGGCGACGTCACCACCTTGAGCAGCACGCCGGCGAACGCGACCGCCGCGATCGTGCCGACCGCGTACTCGGCGGTGCTCATCCCAGCCTCCCCCACCAGCCGGAGCCGTCGGAACGCACGCCACACTCCGTGCGCGGTCGGTCCCTGAGCCATCAGCATCTCCTCTCGTCGGCCGGGCCGATCCCGGCAACCGAGCACTCCGCACGAGCGCGCGGATGCGCATACCGCCGACGTCCCCGACGTGCTCAGCGGAGCAGGTCATCGAGCACCCCCAGCACGATCGGCACCACGCCGACCAGGACGAACGCGGGTAAGAAGCAGAAACCGAGCGGCAGGACGATCCAGACGCCCGCACGCTGTGCCGCGGCCTCGGCGCGAGCCTCCCGGCGCTCGCGCAGCTCGGCTGCGCATCGCCCGCAGGCCGCAGCCAGCGCGGCGCCGCTGTCGGCCGCCCGCACCGCCGCAGGCACGAACCCCTCGGCGCCGGGGACGTCGGCCAGCGCCTGCCACCCGGCCTCACCCACCACCCCCAGCCGGAGCGCACGCCCGACCTCGCCGAGGCGCTTCCCCAGCGGGCCGCCGACCGCGGTGGCGACCGCCGCGACGGCACCATCGAGCGGCGCGCCCGACCGCAGCACCGCGGCGAGCAGGTCGACGGCGTACGGCAGCTCGGCGGCCGCCGCGTCACGCTCCCGGCCGACCGCCGGCGACGGCAACTTCCGTACGACCCGTGCGACGCCGAGGCCGACGAGCGCGCCCGCCACGAGCCCCACCCATCCGCCGACCACGGTGGCCGTGGCCAGCCCCACCAGCGGCGGCGCGAGGCGTCGTGGCAGCTGGGCGCGCCACTCCGGTCCCCGGGAGCGGATCGGGCCGCCTCGCCCTCGACGGCGGCCGGACGTCATCCGGACGAGCCGCCGCCGCGGAGTCGCACCGTCCCTCACCAGCAGCACGGCCGCGAGGACGAGCGCTCCTGAGGACGCCACTGCGAGCCCGTTCATTCGACCACCACCCGGCTCAGGCGGCTCGCGAGTGCGAACCCCAGGAGGTGCAGCGCCACCGCTGCGGCGGCGCAGGTCGCCCCGGCTGTGGTTTCGGTGAGCACGGTGTAGGGCCGGGCCCCGAGGAGCTGACCGACGCCGAGGCCGAGTACCGGCAGACCGGCCACCAGGCGCGCAGTCGTCCGGGCAGACGCCGTCTGCACTGCCGCGCGCTCGCCGAGCCTCCGTAGCCGCCGCAGCTCGACGTCGAGTTGCCCGACGACGTCGGCCAGCGGAATCCCGCAGTCGGTGAGCGTCCAGGCCGCGGCGAGCCGCCGCAGCGCCGGCGCGAGTGGGCCCGGCACCGCACGCAACGCCGCAGCGACGTCGCCGGACGGATGGCGCACCAGGGCGCTGCGCACGGCTTTCAGCGCAGCGGCGACCGGCCCGTCCGCCGCTCCCTCCAGCGTCGCGACTGCTGCCTGCAGCGCTGCCGACGGCGTCCGACCGGCCCGGAGGTCGTCGGCGAGCCCGGAGAGCGCGACCGCGCCGAGAGCGCGGAGGGCCTCCTCGGCCCGGAGCGTCGCGCGCCGACGTAGTGCGCGCCGTGCGGCGAGAGCGTAAGCCAGCGCCGCACCACCGACGACCGGTCCGGCAGGCACGGTGACGAGCACCGCGCCCAGCAGCATGCCCGGAGCGGCGAGGCGACCGCTCGGACGGCGCGGCAGCGACGACCGGTTCCGGGCGCCGAGCAGCCGCCCCACCGGCGACGGGCCCCGCTCACCGGGCACGGACCGCGCCACCACCCGGAGACGTCCCCGCACCCCGCCTGGCGTCGCGAGCACCGCGGCGGCCAGCATCAGCGCGGTCGCCGCGGCCAGCGGCAGCAGGCTGGTCATCGCCGCACACCCCGGACGTCGAGCAGCGACCGCAGCTGATCGGAGCCGGGCACCGGACCGCGGTCCCGTCGCCACGCCGGAAGGACGCTGACCCGCCCGTCGGAGCCGGCTCGGAACACGCCGATCTCGGTCACCACCCGACCGCCAGGCCGGTGTGCGCCCGGTGCCTGCCGGACGACGTGCAGCGCGACGTGCACGGCGCCGGCCAGTTGCGCGTGCACCGCGTCGCGGCCCAGGCCGCCGACGAGGCCCAACGCCTCGATCCGGGCCGGTACGGCGTCCAGCGTGTTCGCGTGCAGTGTCCCCGCGCCGCCGTCGTGGCCGGTGTTCAGAGCCGCCAGCAGCTCGACGACCTCCGCGCCACGGCACTCACCGAGAACGATCCGATCCGGCCGCATCCGGAGCGCCTCGCGGACGAGCGTGCGGACCGGGACCTCGCCGACGCCCTCGGTGTTGGCCGGCCGGGCTTGCAGCGAGACGACGTGCGGATGCACCGGCCGCAGCTCGGTCGCGTCCTCCACGACGACCAGGCGCTCGTCGGCCGGTACCGCACCGAGCAACGCGGCGAGAAGCGTCGTCTTACCACTGCCGGTTCCGCCGGTGACCAGGAACGCCAGCCGTGCCGCGACCACCGCACGCGCGATCTCTGCCGCCTCGGCCATGAGCGTACCCGCGGCCACCAGGTCGTCCACGCTGAAGCCGCGTGGCCGGAACGTCCGGAGCGAGAGGTGAACGGTGTCCACCGCGACCGGCGGCAGGGCCGCGTGCAGCCGGGTGCCGTCCGCGAGCTTGGCGTCGACGAACGGCGACGCGTCGTCGAGGCGCCGCCCGCAGGCCGCGGCGAGTCGCTGCGCCAGCCGCCGCACCGCCGTGTCGTCGCCCAGATCGCACTGGACCCGCTGCAGGCCCGCCCCGCGATCGACCCAGACGTCCTGGGGGCCGTTCACCAGTACGTCGGTGACGGCCGGCTCAGCCAGCAGTGTGGTCAACGGGCCGGCGCCGACCAGCTCGGCGTGCACCCGGGCGGTGAGGGTGGACAGCGTCCGCTCGCCGATCGGCGAGCCGTACTCGGCGCGCACGGCGGTAGCCACCGCGGCGCGCGTCGGCGGGTGACCGAGCGTGATCAATCGGTGCCGGACCCGATCGGCGAGTGCGTCGCTGTCGGTCGGGGGCGTGTTCATACCGGACCTGCCGGGCCGTCCGGGTCGGTCAGATCGGCGAGCAGGCGCCGGCAGAACTCGGCCAGGGGCCCGCGCCCGGAAGCCGCCGGCACGTCACCGCGTTCGAGGGCACTCGCCAGACGCGGCTCGGCGCGCAGAACGCCCGCTAGTGGCAACTCCAGGGCCGTGGCCAGATCCGCCGACCGTAGACCCGCCGGGGCGGGCCCCCGGACGACACAGGCGAGGCGTGCGCAGTGCGGCCGCACGGCCTGCGCCACCCGGGAGGCCGCCGCGCACGCCCGCACCTCCGCCGGCACGACGAGCAGCGTCAAGTCGGCGGCCTGCAACGCCCGCACGGCCGCGTCGTCCGGCCGGCGGGGTAGGTCGACCACCATCAGATCGGAGGACCGTCGCCCCGCGTCGAGGGCGGCCTCGGCCGCCTCCGCGGGCACGGTCAGCACGTCACCGCGATCCCAGGAGAGCACGCACAGCTCGCCCACGCGCGGCAGTGCATCGGCGAGCGCCGGTGGGCTCACCCGACCGGCGGTGTCGACGAGGTCGGGCCATCGCAGGCCTGCCGTGCCCTCACGGCCGAGCAACAGATCGAGCCCACCACCGAGCGGATCCGCGTCGACGAGCATGGTGCGGAATCCGTTGCGCGCGGCCGTGACGGCGAGCGCCGTCGAGAGCACGCTCGCGCCTGCACCGCCCCGGCCGCCGACTACGGCGACGACACGACCGGCCGCTCGTGGCCCGCTGACCGCCTCGGTATACCGGTCGACCAGCCAGGCCTCGGCGGTGGGAAGAAAGACGACGTGCTCCGCGCCCAGCTCGGAGGCCACTCGCCAGACGATCGGATCGTCCGGGTGCGTCCGCTGTTCGTCGGCGGCGAGAATCAGGCCACCACGGTAGGGCAGCCGGGCGGTGGCGTATTCGACGGCGACGTCCATGCCTACTACGACCAACGGCGCGCCGATCCAGAAAGGACGCGCACCGATCGGGTCGAGCGGAACCTCGACGTCAGCGCCTGCCGCTGCGCCGAGCCGCAGCAGGGTGTCGGCCAGATCGGGATCGCGCACGCAGACGAGCGGACGGGCCTCGGGCGGCGGCATGGGTTCCTCCGGCGGTGGGTCGCGATGTCGACCCGATCACCGTCGCGGACCGGAGGGCTCGAGAGCCGTTCTCCACAGGCCGGGCGGACGAGCAACCGCTCCGGTGGACGGACTACCCGCGGAGCAGCTCCGGTGCTATTGCGCCGCATTCGCCGCCACGGGCGGGACGCAGAGGAATCACAGACCTGCTAAGAATGTGCGCGGAACAAAGCGCGAACTATCGAGAAATATTCGCCCCGGCGCGGCAAGGCGTCGAGAAAGTAGCGATTACCCCAGAAAAGGGGACGGTCCCCGCCGGGGGGGTGGGCGGGGACCGTCCGGGGTCCGGCTCCGGGGGGGCCGAGCCGAACCCGCCCGAATGACCGCGGGGGGGGTGCGGTCAACCGGGCCGTAATTGTGGGCAGTCGAGGTCGTCTGGTGCTTTCCCTCCCGCTACTCGACGCAGAGCCCAATACATTGTCTAGCAACCGACAGGTGACCGCAACCAAGTAGGCCCGAAAGGGCAGTCGCAAGTATTTACTTTCGACCATGCGGCTGGATGCACAGCCCCCCAGTCAAGAGTGCCGGAAAGACGACGCCACGTCGAGGGGGACCTACACTTCCGACCATGAGCGTGAGCGCCAGCGCAGGCGACGAGCGACCGGCCGAGTCCCCTGTGGATGAGGGCGACCCCCTGAGCTCTTTTCGACCTCACACGTTTCCGCAGACCGAACACCGTCCGCGGGGGGCAGTCGAAGAGAAGTCGCTCCCTGCGGATTCCGTCGTCCTCGACCCGAGCACCACCGTCGCGCCGGCCAGATCGCGCAGCGCGGCGTTCTTCGACCTGGACAAGACGGTCATCGCGAAGTCCAGCGCCCTGGCCTTCGGCCGTCCGTTCTACCAGGGCGGGCTGATCACCCGGCGGGCCATGCTGCGCAGCGCCTACGCACAGCTGATGTTCCAGCGCGCCGGTGCCGACGAGGCCCAGATGGCGCGCATCCGCGACTCGGTCACGGCGATGATCACCGGCTGGAACGTCAGCCAGGTCCGCCAGATCGTCGCGGAGACACTGCACGAGCTGATCGAGCCAACGATCTACGCGGAGGCCGTGGCGTTGATCGGCGAGCACCGCGCCGCCGGCCGCGACGTCGTCATCGTCAGCACGTCCGGGGAAGAAGTGGTTGCGCCGATCGGGGCCTTGCTCGGCGTCGACCGGGTCGTGGCCACCCGAATGGCCGTTCTGGACGGCCACTACACGGGCGAGATCGAGTACTACGCCGCCGGTCCGGCGAAGGCGGCCGCGATCCGGGAGCTGGCCGAGAGCGAGGGCTACGACCTCGACGACTGTTACGCGTACTCGGACTCGGTCAGCGACGTGCCGATGCTGGGCACCGTCGGCCACCCGTTCGCCGTCAATCCCGACCGCGGGCTACGCAAGGTCGCCATCGACCGCCACTGGCCCGTTCTGACGTTCCGTCGCCCCGTGACGCTGCCGACCCGGTTCGTCCGGCCTTCGACGCCGATCCTCGCTACCGCCGCGGTCGGCTTCGGCGTCGGCGCGGCTGCGCTGGCCGGCATGGTCTGGTACGGGAGGCACCGGGGCCGCGGCGACGTTGCCGGGTGGCTTCGGTTAGCACAGCGCATCGGAGCGATCAACGCAAAGTCACCGTCCGCGGCAGCCGCAGTCGGGTGACGCCGCCCGCCCTCGCTGCTCTCCGAGGGCTCCGACGGGGCGCCTGGGGAGTACGAACGTACTGCTCAAGCCCCCTTCCCTCGGCCGCGGATCGGGCGTAGAAAGAGGTCACGGGCTCCGCCCGGTCGGCAGTACCGACGGACGAGGCTCGGGCACAGCCCCGGGTACCCACGCGCGACCAGCCGCGCGAGGCGCGTCGAGGCGGATTCGACGGGATCCGCGCTCGTCGATGAGGGTGCACGCTTGGTAGCCCGAAGGTCTGTGCGTGACGGCGCCTCCTACGAGGCGCCGTCCGCCTGTCCGGTGCGATATCACCGTGACGACTTGTGAACTCGACGCAGGGTCGGTACGGGCGATATGTCGTTACGGACGAGGTTGGTGTTCACTCCCGCCTTCTCCCGAGGCTCGCCGTTTATGCTGCGGCCAGGGGTGCCGTTCACCGCGCCGTAGAGGCGTCGGCGGTACGAGGGGAGCACCAGGATGGATCCACACCTACCGCGAACCGACCCTTTCGGAGGCGGTGACCCACTGACTGCACCCCTGGCCCAGCCGCTCGCCGACTCCGGCCCCCTCCGGGTGACGCCGACGCCGTGGGCCGCGGTGACCAACCAGGGAGCGCCCGTTCCCGGCGACCGCGCACTCCAGCCGGACCCGCTACGCCCAGGAGCGCCCCCGCACTCAGGCCCTCCGCACTCCAGCCCCCCGCACTCGAGCCCCCCGCACTCCGTGCCACCCCAGCCGCGGCCGCCCTGGTCCGCGCCCATGCACACCGGACCCGGCGCCTTCGGCGCGTCGCCCTGGCCGCCACCGGTCACCACGGGCACTGCCGGCCACGCCGGCCCGGACGCCCCAGGCCCGGCGAGCCCCCCGGGCGGCCCGGGCTCGATCAGCCCTCCGGGCTCCCCGAATCCGATGAGCTCCCCGGGCACCCTCGGCGCTCCGAGCACTGCGGGTAGCGCCACCCCCGTCCCAATCTCGCACTCGGGCATTCCAGCCCCGCACCCGCCGACCTACGACACGACCTTCGCGCCACCGCTCCCCTACGGTGGTGCCCCAGCCTTCCTTCCCGGCCACCCCATCGCGCCGGACGCTTCGTTACCGGCCTGGCCCTACGATCCGCTCCCCCACGAGCAGCTCCCCGGCGGGCCGAACCCGGCGGAGCACATCACCGAGCCGATCCGGGCCTCCGGCCGGTGGACGGGCGGTGCGCGGCCGGCCGGAGTGACGGCGACGGTCGGCGACGTGCTGACCGTGCTCGGCGGCGCGCTGGTGCTCGCGTTCTCAGCGCTCCCGTTCGTCTCCTACACCGACGGTCGGTTCGTCGCGGTGCAGAACCGCGACGACCTCCCCACCTCGTGGACGGCGTGGTCACCGAGCACGTTCCTGGCCCCACTGAGCTGGGTGGCGATCCTGGCCGCCGTAGCGGTCGCCGCGGGTGGTGTGCTGCGCGTGCTCGACCGTGGGCACCGCACGCTGTTCGGCCTCACCGCCGGTCAGGTGCGCGTCCTGCTCGCCGGGCTCAGCTTCCTGATTCTGTTCTCGTTCGCGGTGTCGTCGAAGACCGTCCTGTTCGGGGACGACCAGCCCCAGCTCACCAAGGCGGGTGTCCTGGTCGACTCCACGCTCTCGCTGGACAGCGGCGGTTACCTCATGCTCCTGGCGGCGCTGGCGCTGCTGGTCGGGGCGGCGATGACGGCGCGGGGCGCCGGTGGGCCGGTGGTGTGGCCGCTACCCGAAGGTGTCCGGACGATGTTCGCCGAACGCACACCACGGCCCGACCCAGAAGACGCCGGGCAGACCCAGCCGGTGCCGACCGCTTTCGGCACACCCGACGGGTACGGACCAGGAGCGTCTCCGCCGGGCGCCTACTACCCGACGCCGCAGCAGATGGCCGCCTACCCGCCCGCCTACCCACCGGGCTACCCGCCACAGCGCTGATCCGGCCTCAGCTCATCGCCTCGCAGATCGCGAAGCCCTCGTCGGCGCCGAGCGCGACGGCCGTGCAGCAGTGCTTGAGCCAGGAGCGGACGCCATCGGCGGTTCCGGTGGCGTACGCGTTGGCCGCTCCGATGTACTCCGGCTCCCGCGCCAGGTGACCGGCTTCGGGCACCGACACCGCCTTCGGGTCGAGTCCCTTGGCGATCAGCGTCAGACGCGCGGCCGCGCGGGCGACGAGTCCGCCCGGTCCGTCGAACGGCGCGAGCGCGAGCAGCTCGCCGTGGACGATCGCGGCGACGATCACGGCCGGAGCCTCCGTGCCACCGGTCACCAGATCGCCGAGCGCGGAGAGGCGGGCGGCCACCTCGGGGTCGGCGCGGGGACGGCCCAGCGCCTCCGCGGGCAGGACGTCGCGCGCCGCGAGGACGTGCAGGCGGGCGAGAACCTGCAGTGGCGCCTTGGTCCAGGTGTCTACCAGCGAACCGATCGCGCCGGCGATCCGCAGCGAGCCCTGGACCACCGGGTCGGTGACCGCGCCCGCGCGTACGGACTCCAGCTCGTAGCGAGCGCCCTCGAGCGCGGCGGACGCCTGGGCTCCGCGAAGCGCGGCCTCGACGCTCACCGGCCCGGAGCTGCGACGGAGGATCTGGTGGCCGAAGAGGTGGTCGATCTGCTTGCGGGCACCGTCCGCGGAATCGGCGATGTCCGGCAGGTCGAGCAGCGGCGCGAGGGGATCCGGCACGGTACGTACGGTATCCGTCCGGTTCCCCGATCAGCGCGGTAGGGCCCAATCCGACGCCGTCTCCGAACGACCCGCCGACCCGACCGGCCCCGCCGCGGCCCCGGACCCCACGCCGACTCCCGGCCCAGCCACCGGGCCCGGCCCTACCGACCCTGCTCCCGGCACAGCGAACCCGCCAGGCGGCCGAAGGTGCGACGGCGGGAACGACAACCCCGCCAGAGCCACCGCACTCACCCGCCGAGCCGCGGCCCGCCGCCTCACCGCCAGCGGTATACCGACGGCGAGACCCACGATCAGGAACACCAGCGCGGCGCCCACCCCGACCACGCTGCCGACCGTCACCCGCCACCACGCCGGCGTCGGCCCGCCGGAGAACCCGCCGTCGCGACTCACCGCGCTCCCGATCAGCCCGGTGGCGAACTGCACCGACGACGTCGAGTAGTCGAACGTCAGGATCCGCTCGTGCCGTTCGCCGTCGAGTCCGTACCCGTCCACCACCAGCACGCTGTCGGCGTCGGCGCCGGAGAGCAGCACCTCGTCCGGCCCGCGCCAGCCCACCGGCGTCGGCATGCTGAAGTCCAGGTAGTCGAACGTCACCATCCGGGTCGCGGTGCGCGTCGCGACGTCGATCGCGAGCAGCGACGTCGCATCCGCCGCGGAGGTCGCGTCGTCCCTGGTGACCAGCACGCGCTTGCCGTCCGGCGACCACGCCGCCGGGCCCGCCAGCCACACGTTCTGGTCGGTGAGGAGAGTCGGCTTCCCCTTTCCGCCGATGGGGTAGATCTCGATGTCGATTCCGTCGTCGTACGCGATCGACCGGCCGTCCGGCGAGAAGGCGGCCTGCACCCCGGCCACGGTGCCGGGTTCCTTCTCCTGCGCCTGACTCCCGTCGGGCATCGGCTGCTCGCCAGGGAGCAGCTCGGTCTTGCGCGGAGCCGCCGTACCCGGGGAGGCGACCATCGTCACCGCGCCGCTGTCCACGTCGATGACGTTCAACCCCCAGGTGGCGACCGCGAGCCGGGTTCCGTCCGCCGACCAGGCCAGTACGTCGACGGTGTCGTTCGGGCCGGGCTCGATCGGGTACCGCCGGGACGCACCGGTGGTCAGGTCAACCACGAGCACGTCGTCGAACCTGCCGGTCGCGTCTCCCACCGCCAGCCGGGATCCGTCCGGTGAGAGCTGGTACGTCACCGCGCCGTACTCCGAGTCGCTCCGGTCGTCGACGGCGGAGACGAGCCGGACCCGGTCGGAGTCGGCCGCGAACACGACGTAGCCGGTGCTGAACACGCCGACGGCGCCGTCGGTGAGGAGAATCGACCGGCCGGACGGGGACTCGGACACGTCGGAGACGATCGTCGGTAACGACGTGGTGTCCGACGGGTACGCCGGCCGGGCGAAAGCCTGCGGGTTGTCGGTGCCACCGGCCAGCGCGCCCGCACCCACTCCCAGCCCCACCGACACGAGCACCGCGACCAACGACAGCACCAGGACCACGACCGCCGGCCGCCTACGCATCCCAAGTTCCTTCGCATCGGCCCGATCCGTCGGCGGGCACGGGCACGGTAGCGCCGCCGACCGCCCCGAGTACACCGCTCAACGCCCTCCTGCTGTGCGCGGACCGAGCCGGCACTAGGTTGATTGTGGCCGCCGGCACACCGAGGAGGTCCCGCACATGACCGATGAAGCCTCTTCCGAGGCCACGCTCTCGAACCTGCTCCGCGAGGAGCGCACGTTCGCGCCGCCGACCGCGTTCGCGGAACAGGCGAACGTCACCGCTGACGCCTACGAAGCGGCACGCAACGACCGCATCGGGTTCTGGGAGGACGCTGCCCGGCGTCTCGACTGGGCCGAGCCGTGGCACACCGCGCTGGAGTGGAACGCGCCGTTCGCGAAGTGGTTCGTCGGCGGCAAGCTCAACGTCGCCTACAACTGCGTCGACCGGCACGTGGCGGCCGGCAACGGCGACCGGGTGGCCATCCACTGGGAGGGCGAACCCGGCGACACCCGGACGATCACGTACAGCGATCTCCAGAAAGAAGTATCCAAGGCCGCCAACGCCCTGCACGAGCTCGGCGTGCGCACCGGCGACCGGGTCATGATCTACCTGCCGATGATCCCGGAGGCCGCGGTCGCGATGCTGGCCTGCGCCCGCCTGGGTGCGGCGCACAGCGTGGTGTTCGGCGGCTTCTCCGCCGACAGCCTCCGTAACCGGATCGACGACGCCAGGGCGAAGGTCGTCATCACCGCCGACGGTGGCTACCGGCGCGGCAAGCCGTCCGCGCTCAAGCCCGCCGCCGACGAGGCGATCGCCGGCACCGGCGTCGAGAAGGTCCTCGTCGTACGCCGGACGGGCGAGGACGTGCCCTGGACCGAGGGCCGCGACGTCTGGTGGCACGATCTCGTCGACCGCCAGTCCGAGACGCACGAGTACACGACGTTCGACGCCGAGAACCCACTGTTCATTCTCTACACGTCGGGCACCACCGCGCGCCCGAAGGGCATCCTGCACACCAGCGGGGGTTACCTCACCCAGGCGTCCTGGACCCACCACGCGGTGTTCGACCTCAAGCCCGAGACCGACGTGTACTGGTGCGCCGCCGACATCGGCTGGGTCACCGGGCACAGCTACATCGTCTACGGGCCGCTCTCGAACGGCGTCACGCAGGTGATGTACGAGGGCACTCCGGACACCCCCCACCAGGGTCGCTTCTGGGAAATCATCCAGAAGTACAAGGTGACGATCCTGTACACCGCACCCACGACGATCCGCACGTTCATGAAGTGGGGCGCCGACATCCCGGCGAAGTTCGATCTGAGCTCGCTTCGCCTGCTCGGAAGCGTCGGTGAACCCATCAACCCCGAGGCCTGGATCTGGTACCGCCACCACATCGGCCGCGACCAGGCGCCGATCGTCGACACCTGGTGGCAGACCGAGACCGGCGCGATCATGATCTCGCCGCTGCCCGGCGTCACGGCTACGAAGCCGGGGTCCGCGCAGAAAGCGCTGCCGGGCATCTCGGTCGACGTCGTCGACGAGAGCGGCAAGCCGGTACCGGACGGCGGCGGCGGGTACCTGGTGCTCACCGAGCCGTGGCCGTCGATGCTGCGCGGCATCTGGGGCGATGACGAGCGCTACCAGGACACGTACTGGTCGCGCTACGGCGAGCAGGGGTACTACTTCGCCGGCGACGGCGCGAAGAAGGACGACGACGGCGACCTGTGGCTGCTCGGCCGCGTGGACGACGTCATGAACGTGTCCGGTCACCGCATCTCCACGACCGAGGTGGAGTCGGCGCTGGTCAGCCACCCGTCGGTGGCCGAGGCCGCGGTGGTGGGCGCCACCGACCCGACCACTGGTCAGGGCATCGTGGCGTTCGTGATCCTGCGGGGTGAGGCGTCGGAAGGCTCCGACACCGCCGCCGAACTGCGCCAGCACGTCGCGCGGGAGATCGGCCCGATCGCGAAGCCGCGCCAGATCCTGGTCGTGCCGGAGCTGCCGAAGACCCGGTCGGGCAAGATCATGCGGCGGCTGCTGCGCGACGTCGCCGAGAACCGCTCGATGGGCGACGTCACCACGCTCGCGGACCCGACCGTGATGAACCTGATCAGCGCCGGTCTGAAGACCGGCAAGGAAGACTGAGTCCTCCCGAACGGAAGCGGTCCCGGCTCTCCCGCCGGGACCGCTTCCGTTCATGCTCATATCGACGCTGAGCGCGGCACCACCGCAAGACAGTGACCACGCCGGCTCCGACCGGCTACCCACGCTCCCGGCGGAACGCGCCTCGCCCCCACGCAGAGCCGGCCCGACCGGCTACCCACGCTCCCGGCGGAACGCGCCTCGCCCCCACGCAGAGCCGG
>Ga0190269_10000416_pt1 | contig 22313 bp, 15 predicted proteins | sample Popmic249IS_FD_133749 | JGI IMG/M metagenome (GOLD analysis project Ga0190269, IMG submission 133749) | Populus adjacent soil microbial communities from riparian zone of Blue River, Arizona, USA - 249 IS | ecosystem: Environmental > Terrestrial > Soil > Riparian zone | place: USA: Arizona... | reverse complement strand
TGCCGCCTGTGCCAGCGCCGCTACCACCAGTGCCACCACCTGCACGCGGCGAAGTGCCGCTACCAGCTGCGCTCGCGTCGCTGCTGCTCACGGCTGCATCGACGCGCGGAACACCGGCGTCGCGCGCCGCACGGGTCGCGGTCATGGAGCGGCCCGTCTGGGGACTCCCCGCATCACCGGTACGCTCGCTGGGCGTCTTCAGCTCCGTGGAGCTATCGATTTGGCCTCCACAGCTCGCGAGCACGACGAAGCCTAACGGGAGCGCGGAGGGACACAACCGATGTTTGTCGAATGTCATGGGACGGAAGTCCCCATACCATCAACGCACCGCGTTTGAACACCCGCGACGTGTGGTGAGCTTGGCTACACGCGCGGGTTCGTCGCGGGCGCCTGCATGCTCTCCGAGCGCGACCGCGGACGCGAGGTCTCCTTGGGTGTCGCTCCCGGCTGCATCGACTTGCTGCGCTCCATGGCTTCTTCGCGCGCCACCTCCAGCATGAGCGCGCCGAAGCCCATCGCGAACACGAACTGCAAGTAGGGCAGGTGCATATTCGGAAGCATGTTGACCGCACAGATCACGACCAGGTAGCCGAAACCAGCCAGGAGCACTTGGTCGTCGCGGCGCTTGATGCGCCGCATCTGCTTGGGCGCACGCAGCACTGGCAGCACCATCAGCGCGAAGTAACAGCAGAAACCGATCAAGCCCTGCGTACCGAACACCGCGATCCACTGGCCGTCTTGAATGACCAAGTCCTTCGCGCTCTCTGGATCGTACACGCGCTCGCGGTTGAAGCCGCCCCAGCCGAACCACAAGCGCTCGGAGCCTTTGGTGAGCAGCAGGTCTTCGTTATCGAAACGAAACTGCAGCGACTGCACGCGCTCTGGACCGAGCGCTTCCGACGCGCTCAGGATCTCTTTGACAGGGAACACCTCGAACATGCGCGAGATCGGATAGCTGATCACGATCACCGCCAGCACCACCAGCATGCGCATGGTGGTCTTGGCGCTAAAAAAGCGCAGGAACGCGTAGCCCATGAGGCCGTAGATGATCGCGGCGACGGCCTTGCAGAACACGAGCACGACGAACAGGTAGAGAACGATCATCGTCATCGGCACGCCGAACATGTTCTTCCTGCCGGCGCGCTGCAGCGCGACCGCGGAGATCGTGCTCATGAACAAGAAGAAACCGACCACCAAGCCGTGGCCCATGAACACGGTCGCGCGATAGCCGCCGCCGCGTAGGTTTTGGCTCCAGTCTTCGCGCGGATTGAAGCCGTAGATGTTCTCGTGGAGCATCGGGCTCATGCGTAGCTCGTAGAAGATGGGCAAGCTGTACACGAGCCCAGAGACAGTCAGGATCGTCAGGATGTCGATCAAGTCGCGTCGGCTCCGCAAGAGCGCGCGACCGAGCACGCACGGCATCGCTACGGTGAACAGCACGCGCGCGGCGGCCGAGACGCCGTCGTACGGTGTAAAGCCGGGCAGGTCGATGGTCTTGTACGTGCCGTAATGCAGCGGATCCGGGTTGCTGAGCACCGTGCCGATCTGCGCGAGCACGTAGATGTAGATGATCCAGTCGTAGCCGCGGCCAATGCCCGCTGCCTTGAGGCGCTTGGGCGACTTCCACCACAAGCCGATCAGCGCACACATGGCGCCGATGGTGTATTTGCTGAAGGGAGGCAAGAGAGGTAGGTCGAAGGCGGCGCCCTCAGGCAGCCACATGAACGACCACACCACAGAATGAACGGCGGCGCGGACCGGGCGCTCGACCGTGAACAGCCAAATGCTGAACGGGAACCACAGCAGCAGGGCGGCGGCTGAGATGACGCCCCAATCGTCCCATTGGAAAATACTCATCTGTGTACTGCCAGGTTCCAGGTCTGCGACCTGGTGCGCCGAGCCGGATCACTACGGGCTCGCGGATCGCACCTAACAGTATGGCGTGAGCGCGGCCCGCGCCTCAAGGAGGCGCATGTGGCCGCGCAACCCCGAGCTAAAACATCAAGCTTTTAGGAACTCGAGCAGCTCGATCACGTAGCCGTCTGGGTCTTTGACCATGGCGAACTTCAAGTTGCCGAAGGTCGTGACCGGCGTAACCACCGGAGCGTTGTGCTTCTGCAGGTGCGCGAACGCACCTTCGACGTCGGAGACGCGCAGCACGAAGCGGCTGTAGCCTTCGCCGATCTCGATCGGCGTGCCCTTTGGGCGATCGGTGTTCCACATCAGGATCACGCCGGCGCTCTTTGTCTCGGGGAACGCGAGGATCACCTCCGACAAGTTGTTGCCGAGGGGGATGCGCATCGTTTCTTTCAGGCCGAGGACGCCGACGTAGAAGCCGAGCGCACGTTCGATGTCCGCCACGTGGTACGCGACGTGGAGAACCTGGGGTTTGAAAGCTGAAAGTGTCATGTGTCTCCGATCGACTGAGGGGTTTTGGGACCCCTTAGTCGATCTGGAGAGGTTTGAGAACGCCGCGCATGGACACGCGGACGATTTCTACATGACCGGGAGGCGGCGGCGGGGAGCGTTGTCGTTGCCGTTGCTCCAGAGCAGGCTCGGGTCTTGACCCGCAGCCAACACCGCGTTGCCGATGATCGAGGCGTGCTCGCTGTCGTCCGACCAGCGCATGCGGCCTTCTTCGGGCAAGAGCTCGATCGGGTCGAAGTACAGGTACACAGCGTTTTCATCCACGTTCGGGGAGCGATAGACGCTGACGCCCGTCACGCGGTCGTAGTGCTCGAAGCTGTGTATGTCGCGCTTGCCGCCGCCGCCGGGTGCATCCAACACGAAGGTCGGCGTGTTGAAGCCCGCTGTGCTGCCGCGCACCTGCTTCTCGATCGAAAGCGCGCTGCCGAGCGTCGTGCGTAGGTCCTCGACGCCAGGAACCAAGTCGTGCTGATACACGTAGTACGGTTGCACGTTGATATACGACAGGCGTTTTACCAGCGTTTTCATGATCGCCGGATCATCGTTCACGCCGCGCAGAAGAACGCACTGATTGCGAATCGTCACGCCAGCGGAATACAGCCGCCGTGTCGCCTGCTCAGTGATCCAGGTGATCTCATTGGGGTGCGAGACATGCGTATGCAGCGCTGCTTCTTTCCCCATGTGGCGTGCACGCTGCGCGACGTTCACGAGCGCGTCCACCCACGCGTGATCCGTGAGGAACTTGGTCGGCTGCACGCCCACGGCCTTGGTCGCGAAGCGCATGCGACGGATGTGCGGTATCGCGAGCAACGCCTCGCCGATGTCCGCGATCTGGTCCGCGCGCAGGTTATGCACGTCGCCTCCGCTGATCACCACGTCTTCGATCTGCGGCTGCGAGCGCAGGTATTCGAACGCAAGCTTCCAGCGCTCGGGCTTGGCACGCAGGTGGTACTTCGCGACGCCATCCGTGTCGATCCCGACTGCGTACGAGCGCGTGCAGAAGCGGCAGTACACCGGGCACAGATCCAGCGCGAGAAACAGCGCTTTGTCTGGATAACGATGCACGAGACCCGGCACCTTCTCGTCGTGCTTCTCGTGCAGCGAGTCGAGCCCGACGAGCGGGTGATCGGGCAGCTGCTCGGAGCCGAGCGGCAGGAACTGCTTGCGCAGCGGATCGCTGTACGGGTCGCGCCAGTCGATCAGCGCGATGATGTACGGCGAGATGCGTAAGCTCATCGGCGCCCGCCGCAGTCCCTCTTGGACGTCGCGGTAGAACGCGTCGGGCAACAGATCCCCGAGGGCCAGCGCCAGTTTATCTACGCGCGTGATCGCATTCTGGTTTTGCCATTGGTGATCGAGGAACGTGTGCTCTGTAAGGTGCAAGTACGCGGGTACGCGTCGCCAGAAATCTTCCTCTATATCTTGCCGTGATGAGTGACTAACAGGCAGTGAGCCGTCGATAAGGCCTAAGCCAGGAGGTTCGGCGTCGTCCTCGGCGACCAGGCTTGCACCCTTGCTGATCTCCACGTCCATTGCTGCGCTGACCTTTCTGAGAGCGAGACCGGCTCGCTAGATCGATGTCAGTTGTATAAGCACGTTCGAGGCCAAACTGTAGCGGTGCAGCTAGGCAGCGCTGCAGATCGCTCGCACCTGCATCCACATGGCGTGGTGCTTGCACTTCGGCGCCGCCACGACTGCGAGTGATCGGTTTTGCTGTCAACACGGATGCTTGGCAGACCCAGCGTCACAAGGATCGTTATGCGCATCGCCTTTACGCACAACCTGCAACTCAGCACCTCGGAGGACGAAGCTGAATTCGATACCCCGGCCACTGTGGCCGGCATCTCCTCGGCCCTGCGCAAGCTCGGCCACCACGTCGAACCGGTAGAAGTCTCCGGGCCTGCTTCGCGCGTGGTCGCTCGGCTCGAAGCTTTGATGCCTGACTTGGTGTTCAACACCGCAGAGGGCAGCCACGGACGCTTTCGCGAGGCGTTCTATCCAGCGCTATTCGATCGACTGGGCCTGCCTTTCACAGGATCGGACGCTTATGTCTGTGCACTGACACTCGACAAGAGGCTCACCAAGCTCGTCGTCTCCCAGCACGGGGTCGCGACGCCACGCTTCTGCTTCCTCGAAGACGTGACGCAGCTGCCGCTCGCAGACAACCTGCGCTTCCCGATGATCGTGAAGCCGAACTTCGAAGGCTCGTCGGTCGGCATCACCACCGACTCAGTGGTCGAGACGCACGAGCAGCTGACGGCGCGCGTGCTGGAGCTCCTGGCGCGCTTTCCTGCCGGTGTGCTGGTCGAGGAGTTCATCATCGGCCGTGATCTGACTGTTCCATTCATCGAAAAGGCTTCCCCGCAGACCGGTGGTGTGCTCGAGCCGGCCAGCTACGAGTACGATCAGGAGTTCGTCGCCGGCCGTCGCTACCAGCTCTACGACTTCGAGCTGAAGAACGTCGGCTCCGATGCGGTGTCAGTGATCGTGCCGGCCAAGATCGACGCGGGGCAGCGCGCCCGGTGCATCGAGCAAACGCAGAAGGTCGTGCGCGCGCTCGGCATCCGAGACATGGGGCGTGTGGACTTTCGCGTGGGTGACGATGGTGAGGTGTACTTCCTTGAAGTGAACGCGCTGCCGAGCTTGGAGGAGGGCGCTGCGATCTACGTCTCCAGTGCGCTCGCTGGGCTGCCGACGCAGGAGGCGATGCTCGATGCCATCTTGCGTTCGGCGGCTGAGCGCTATCGGCTTTCGACGAGTGCAATGCCTGCGCGCCGCAGTGCGCAAAGGCTGCGCATTGGTCTGACATACAACATCCGACGTACACCTGCGTTGAGCGCAGACACAGATCACGATGCAGAGTACGACACGCCGCAGACGATCGCGGCCATCCGCGAGGCCATCGAGAGTCACGGGCATACGGTGGTCGAGCTAGAGGCGACGCCCGAGCTCTCGACGTTGCTGCCAACGGCGGCCGTCGACTGCGTGTTCAACAACGCCGAGGGCATCGGTGGTCGCAACCGAGAAGCCCAAGTGCCTGCGCTGCTCGAGCTGCTCGGCATTCCGTACACCGGGTCGGATCCGACCGCGATGTCTCTAACGCTCGACAAGAGCCTCGCGAAGCAGATCGTCGCGCAGGCCGAGTGCTTGACGCCGACTGCGATGGTGATGCGCACAGGCAAAGAGCGGCTGATCAAAGGTCTAAACTTCCCCCTGATGGTCAAGCCGGTCGCAGAGGGCAGCAGCAAAGGCATCGTCGGACGCTCGGTCGTGGAGACCGAGCAGGAGCTGCGCGAGGCTGCGCGTGAGCTGATCCAGAAATACAAGCAGGACGCGCTGGTCGAGACCTACTTGCCTGGTCGTGAGTTCACCGTCGCGCTGCTGGGCGAGACGAAGCCCAAAGCGCTGCCGCCGCTCGAGGTGATCTTCCTCGATAAAACCAACAAACATCCGATCTACGACTTCGACTCCAAGTTCATCGGTGGCCGCACGACCTACCAAGTGCCGGCCGATGTGGACGAGCCGCTGCGTCGCGAGATCGAGCGCGTGGCCAAGCGTGCGTTCGTGGCGCTCGGCGTGCGCGACTACGGCCGCGTCGACCTGCGGCTCGACGCGCATGGTCAAGTGAACTTTATCGAATGCAACCCACTGCCCGGTCTCTCGCCGGGCTTCTCGGACATGTGCCTAATCGCGGAAGGCGTCGGCATATCGTACCGCACGCTGATCGGCGAGATCCTCGCGCCCTGTATCAGGCGCTACCGCGAAGCGCGGCGCCTGCGCGCGATCGAAGGTCGGCTTTAAGAGATTGACGCCCCGGCATGGGACGCTGACCATCGCGGCCCCATGCTGAGGTTTTTGCGCCGCAACTACCTGTCGATCGATCCGCGCACGCTGGGGCTCCTGCGCATCGGCATCGCGGGCTTGTTGTTGCTCGACTTGATCAAGCGGGTGCCTGTGCTGCGCCTGTTCTATGTCAACGACGGCCTGGTCCCGAACCATCGCGTCCTGTGGCGTCCGCCGCGTGAGTACATGTTCTCGTACTTGCTCGCGTTCAGCTCGTTGCGCGAGGTGCAGGTCGCGTTCGGGCTGATCGCGCTCGTGTATATGTGTTTCCTCGTAGGCTTTCGCACGCGGCTCATGCACGTGCTCAGCTGGCTGTCGCTCGTGAGCTTGCAGACGCGCGCCGACCTTTTGTCGAGCGGCGGCGACTTCGTGTTCGGCGCGCTGATCCTGTGGAGCGCGTTTCTTCCGCTCGGTCGGCGCTTCTCGATCGACGCGGTCGTGCACAGCCTACGTTACGACGGCGATCAGGTGCAGCGCGACACGAAGCCGGTTGTGTCGCTTGCAGTGCTCGCGCTGATCATGCAGCTCGCTGTGATCTACTGCTTCAACACGGTGAACAAGAACGGTGAGACCTGGCGTGATGGCACCGCCGTGTACTACCTCGTACACCAGGAGCGCATCGTCACGTGGCTCGGTACCTGGGCGCGTGAAGCGCTGCCGCTGTGGGTGTTTCAAGCGCTGACTTATCTCACGCTGGTGGTCGAGGGCGCGCTGCCGCTCTTGTTGCTCAGCCCGTGGGGGCGACCGTGGACGCGCAGGCTGGCGTTTGTCTGCGTCATCGGTCTGCACACGGGCATGGCGCTGATGTCTAATCTGGGCCTCTTTTCGCCGACGATGATGGTGTACGCGCTGTGCTTGATCGAGACGCGCGACTGGCAGCTGTGGGAGGCGTGGGGCCGCCGCCGCCCTGCGCTGCAGCTCGCGGTAGCTGACAGCTCCAGCTTGTGGGGCGACGCGGCACGCCTGTGGCAGCGCTTGGATCTGTTCGAGCGCATTCAGGTCATTTCTGCGCCTGCCGCTGAGGGCGGCGGCTACGTGCAGCTGCCGGACGGGTCGCGCGTGCACGGTGAGCCCGGGCTGCGGAAGCTGCTCTTTGTGCTGCCGCTCGGTTTGCTCTGGGTCGCGCTCGCGCAGCTCGCACGACCGTTCCACGCTCCGCTCGTGCGCTGGCTCGAGCGCGAGCGCGATCTGGTTGGCCACAACCTAGGCCCGTTTCCCAAGCCGGGGGGCCAGCGCCGCGGGTTGTTCTGGCTGGGTGAGCTCGCGGTGCTCGCGCTGATCCTGGTCGCGACCTCGCAGGTGCTGGTGGAGAACCCCTCGATCCCGGAGTGGCTCCAGCATCAGCAACCGCGCGCCGTTCGTGCGGCGGTCGGCTACCTGCGGCTCAACCAAGGCTGGAGCATGTTCGCACCCGACGCGCCGCGCGATGACTTGTGGATCGTCGTCGATGCCATCACCAAAGATGGCCGGCACGTCGATCCGTGGAACGAAATCGCGTCTCGCGTCGCAGATCCGAGCCTGCGCACGATTCCAGCACGACTCGGCCAAGACGCAGCGTACTGCGACTACACCGCCCGTATCCCGGACGACGGCAACTTGCACGAGCCTTTTCGCAACTGGATCCTCGCGTATCATCGGCGAACTCGCAGACCGGAGGATCGCATCGTGCGCTTTCGCGCGTACGTGATCGAGCAGCAGAGCCCCGCCCCCGGCGAGACGGCAGCGCGCGATGTCCGTGCACGCGTGTTTCTGAACATGTAGCTGTGCGAACCCACTTAGACCAGGCAAGGCGTGCTCGGCCAGGACTGCCGCTGTGAGCGGCGGGGCGAAACCAGGGCAGCTTCACGATGCGTTCGGGCGGGTCCAGCAGCGTCGCCGCCGCGGGTGCGATAGCTCAGTGAGCCCTGCGAATGCGTAGAGACAGCCAATATCCTCGTGCGTTCATCCGAACGCCTCGGCCCGAGATGTCTGCGATGCTGCGGTCTGCGAAATGCGCCGTCTCGTATAGCAGACGGCGCGCTCCGCGGTCATACTCTCGCGGTCATGAGCACCACCGGGAGCTTCAACTACCTCGCAGCGTCGGTTCAGCCTTCGCTATACCGCAATGGGCGCGTGCTCACGCGCCGCGATCGCAACGGCAGCGACAGCGGCACGGAGGGCTTGGTGATGGAACGCATCAACGTGGCGGTGCACGACGCTCGCGGCGCTGCATGCACATTGGAGCGCAACGGATTCGAGCTGCGCGCCGCGCCACTTCGAGACCCCGTCGACTTCCTGCAGCACGAGCCGGTCGTGCGCGGTTATTACCCGCAGTGCGCCGAGCTGGTGCGTCAGGCAACTGGCGCTCGGCACGTGTTTGCGTTCGATCACAATGTCCGTTCTGCACAAGGCAACAAGCGGCGTGCGCGCATCGACGGCGGACAGGCGGTGCAGCCACCCGCCCACGTCGTGCACGGCGACTACACGCTCAGCAGCGCATGGAAGCGCTTGCAAGACCTCTCCGCACCAGCAAAGGCAAACGACACCTTGCGCGCGTTTCTCGCGCCAGGCGAGTCGCTGATCCCTCCTGCGCTACTCACGGACGTCCGACGTTACGCGATCATCAACGTCTGGCGAAACATCGCGGAGACAAAGGTTGCGGTGCACCCACTCGCATTTTGCGACGCACAGACGGTCGACCCCGAAGATCTGGTCGTGTTTGAGATCCACTACGCGGATCGCATCGGGGAGAACTACTTCGCCCGCTACGCGCAGAGACACCGCTGGTACTACTACCCAGCGCTCACTCGCGAGGAAGTCGTCCTGATCAAACAGTGGGATTCCGACGGTCCGCTCGCGCGCACGCAAGGCCAGGCCGGCGATGCCAGCCGCCCGGACCTGCCATGCACGTTCAGCTTCCACAGCGCCTTTGTCGACCCCGAGACTCCGCCCGACGCCCCGGATCGCTGGAGCATCGAGGTCCGCTGCGCAGTGATCTACTAGTTCTCCGCCCGTCTGAGATTGGTTGATGATCGTGTCCGAGCCGGCGTCGAGCGCGCCGTCGGTCGACGAAGGAATGGCCGCTCCCCTTTCGAGGAGAGCGACGGTGCGGGCGGCGCCGGATCGGCGCGAGGGCGACCAATCTGACGCGGGCGGAGGACTAGCTACTCAGGCGTACGAGTCAGCAATCGCAGCTCGCCGCGGCGACCGCGCGCGATGAGCGAAGCACGCTGTGCGTCACTCGAGCCGAGAAGCTCATCGAGCTGCGTCGACAGTACAACGATCTTGCCGCTGATGGCTGCCGCAGTGGTCGGGTACGATTCGCCCAGCGGCTCCCGCCTCTGCACCGCTGCGCTCGTCCATCCGTCGCTGCTCTGCAGGAGGTGCGCTGCGTTGTTAGCGTAAGCCGGGATCTTGTTGGCGATGAGCCAGAGCTTGTCTTCAGCGAGCAGCAGACCGTCTCCACCGCGTAGGTCCTCAGTGATATGCACGCGCGTGAAGCGCGCCGGGTCGTTTGCTGGGATGCGGTACAGCGCGCCCGAGCTCTTCTTGATCACCAACAAGAAGCCCGCCGGGTGATAGACGATACCGTTCAGGTTGATGCCCTCGCCTGAGAACTCGCCGTGCTCGAGGAACACACTGGCATGGCCTTCCGGTGTGACCTTGTAGATCACGGGCGACAGGCTATCGGTAACGTAGGCGTTGCCCTGCGGATCGATCGTAATGCCGTTGAGTAGATGGTTTCCGTTGGGCGCGAGCGCGCTCAGATCCACGAACTGCAGCGCGCGGCCGCTCTTGCGGTCGTAGATGCCGAGCGCGGCGTGCCTCTTGGGACCCTGCGCGGAGCGCTTGCTGCCGATCCCGAGGTCGGAGCTCGTGACGAGCACGCGGCTGCGAGCGGGGTCGAGCGCGATGCCCAATACCGAGATCAGGCGCGTGTCATCGATCAACTTCTTGGCGCTACCATCCAGGCTCAGCTGGTACACGGCCCCCTCGCGTACGGAGCCGGCGAGCAGCTGTTTGCCCGTGGCATCCGACACGATGGTCTCGGGGTAGAGCGCCGGCGCAGCGATCACCGCCTGTGCCCCTGCACTTTGAAAAACCGAAAAGAACGTAAGGGCGTAAGCGAGAGCCGTCCAGAAGGACAGGGTCTGAGTCATGTTGTGCCTTTCTCTCGGCGCGGTGTGGTTCGGGAGCGCCGCAGTCCATCCTGCAACTACAAGCGTAGTTAATCAAGTTGTAGTTGACTTACTACGGGTGTAGTAGGAGCCTACGAGCATGACGCCGTCGATCAGCGATGCTGAGCTGGCTGTGCTCAAGGTCCTGTGGGAGCTGCGCTCGGGTACGGTGGCAGCCGTGCGCGCGCGCTACAACGCGCTGCATGGTCGCGAGCTCGCGTACAACACGCTACTGACGTTTCTGCGCCGCCTGGAACGCAAGGGCGCCGTGCGCGTGGACAAAGAGCGTGAGCCGTACGTGTACCGTCCCGCGCAAAAGGAGCAGACCACAGTACGAAAGCGCGTAAAGCAGCTCGTGGACACGGTGTTCGACGGGAAGGTCGGTGATCTGATCCTGCATCTCATCGAAGACGACGCGATCTCCGATGCCGAGCTCGCTCAGCTCGAGGAGAAGATTGCGCAAGCCGGCCGTAAGCGCCCCGGAGGTCGCTCGTGATAGCCTTGGATTGGTTCGTCAGCGTGCTCGTGAATGGCACGTTGTTCGCTGCGCTGGTCTGGATCGCCTCCGTCACATGTCTGCGCGCCGCGAGCGGTCGGCTGATGTCTCTCGTGTGGCTCGCGGCGCTCGCCCAGTTCATGTGGTGGCGACCTATCGCCTGGCCATCGCAGCCGCTGTCAGCTGCGAGCGTGGGCGACTTGCAGCTCAGGGCGGCAGACGCGTCCGCGGGTATTGGGCTGCTACTCGCATATCTCGCGATCGTGGGCTTGCTTTGGGCTCGCCTGTTGTGGGGACACGTGCAGCTGCGCGGCGCGCTCATGCGGCTCGAAGCAGCGGACCCGATCCTATCGCGCTATGTTCACGAAGCAGCCGCCGCGCTACGGTTGCGCACTATCCCCGAGCTACGCATGACCGATGAGCGGGTCGCGCCATACAGCGTGGGACCGCTGCGCCCGCTCTTGGTCTTGCCTCGCTTTCTGTGTGAGCCTGGTCCGCGCTTGCATGCGATCTTGCTCCACGAGCTCGCCCACATCGCTCGGCGTGATCACGTGGTGCTGTGGATCGAGCGCGCGATTCGCAGCGTGTTCTTCTTCTGGCCACCCGTGCACTTCGTGGCGAACAAGCTCGGCGAGGCGCGCGAGCTTGCTTGTGACGAGCGGGCAATCGCCAGTGCGGACCTGTGTCCGGTCGAGTACGCGCGCGTCCTCGTGGAGGTGATGGCGCTGACGCGAGCGCCACGTCGCAGCGAAGTCTTGGCCATGGGCCGCGGCGCGCGGCTCCTGTCGCGACGCGTCGAGCGCATCTTGGCTGGTGCGTGGTCGAGGCCGCTACGCGCCGCGCAGCAGCTCGCGCTTCTTCTGCTCACGGCAGCTGCGGTCGTCGGCGTGCGCTTCGAGACACTGCGCGTCGCGACCTCGCAGGACGAGCTCGCCTTGCCTGCTTGCGACGGCTCCGCCATGAGCCCTCCGCCGCCAACAGCTGCGGGCGCAAGCGCGAGCGCTGCACTGCAGTGTGGTTCGTGAGGCCGCGGATCGCGGCTACGATGAAACGAGAGCTTCGGGCTCAGATCCAGGCTATGCTGGCGCACGCGAACATGAGCACCCCGCACGAGCCACGCGTCGTCCTGATACCCAAGCACCTCGCGCAGGCGATCGAGTGGGTGCTGCATCCCAAAAAGGATGGGGCGCCCGACCTGTCGCGTCTCACCAGCGAACAGATGCAGCTCCTGCCCTTGCCAGTCGCGGAGGCCTTCATGAATCTCGCCCTGGCCGCGTTCGAGGGGCCGCCGCGGAGCCAGCTGAGTTATTCACCCTGGGCCGACGCGAGAGCCAAGCAACGCGCGCGTCGACAGCGTCAGCGCGCGAGCTCACTGACAGCAGCGCGCCATCGCTTGGAGCTCTGGTACCGCCAAACCGCGAACGCACAAAAACCAGGCCGGTGAACATGCAGCTGCGGCGCCTACTTCTGTCACTTGTTTTCTTGTGTGCCTGCGACTCGCTGGCCACACCCGTGGGGGATGCCGGCGTTCACCATGGCGGCCACAGCGAGCCGGAGCCGCTGCCTCCTGATTTGGTCGCTGCGTGTCCCGATAGCGCCCAGTTCGAGCGTACGGGCAAAAACGAGTGCACGGCCATCGGTTGTCAGAGCGGCTACAACTTGGATGTGTCGCCGTCGAGCGGCTGGGCTGCGGGCGCATACCGCTTCGAGCTTACGATCGATGGTCGCGCGATCACGTGCCAGGGCACGATCCCGCTCGCACCGTGTAGCGAGCGGAGCTTCGTGTGTGACGCGGAGGGCGTACGACTCGGAGAGTCCGGCTGCGCCCTCGGATCGACGCAGCAAGGCATCGCGAGAGTATCGTTCGATGGCTTTCCGCTCGCGATCTCCGTGCGCGTGCTGCGAGACGGCAACGCGCTCGCGAGCGCGGAGCTCACGCCTGTGTACAAGGCAGGGCAGCCGAACGGCCCGGGTTGCGATCCGATCTGCTGCAGTGCCTCGGACGCGATCACCGTCTCCGCCGGCCTGTGACGACGCGCGTCTTGGGGCTGGCTCTCGCACGGCACGCGCGGATATGCTCCCCCGCGCGTGAAATCCTCTGACCGTCCAGCCAAGCGTCTGCGTCACCCCGCACAACGCCGCTATCTCGCAGAAGACCTCGTGCGCCTGCGCCGCTCGGACGAGCAACGGCGCTACGCGGCGCCGCAGCGAGCTGCGAAGATCGATCCCAACCCGCATCAGATCGAGGCGGTGATCTTCGCGCTCGCTCGCATCCGCGAGGGCGGCTGCATCCTCGCGGACGAGGTTGGTCTCGGTAAGACGATCGAAGCAGGTCTGGTGATAGCGCAGCTGTTGGCGGAGGGCGCACGCCGCGTCCTCTTGATCGGCCCCAAGCCGCTGCTCGGACAATGGAAACAGGAGCTCTTCCAACTGTTCGATCTCGTGGCACGAGAAGGTCAGCCGCAACCAGGCGGCTTCGAGGGCGATGGTATTTTCCTGATGGGTCGTGAGCAGGCGGGCAGCGAACGCGGACGAGCCGCGCTGGTGGCGACGGAGCCATTCGATCTGTGCGTGATCGATGAGGCGCACGAGGTGTTTGCCGGAGTGTACAAGCGCTTCAACAAGTACGGTGACTATCTGGAGGATGCGCCCCAGGCGCTCTTGGCCGGGCGCGTGCGCGAGGTGCTGCAGGCGCGCCAGATCCCTGTCTTGCTGCTGACAGCGACGCCGATCCAAAACAGCCTGACCGAGCTGTGGTCGCTCGTGCAATACGTAGATCCGCTGGGCACGCTGCTCGGCGATCTCGCGACGTTTCGCAAGGTGTTTTGCGGCACGGATGATCGCAAGCTCGCGCAAGGGCAGGAGTCGGAGCTACGTGAGCGCTTGCGTGTGGTGCTCCAGCGCACGCTGCGCCGTCAAGCGCAGGAGTTTCTCGAGAAGCCGTTCGTGGATCGTCAGGCGCGGTTGTTCGAGTATGCGATGAATCGCGCGGAGCGCGAGCTGTACGACGACGTGACACGCTATCTGCTCGAGCCAGGGATCATCGCGTTTCAGGGGAGACATCGCCAGCTCTTGCTATTGAGCTTTCACAGGCTCATGGCGTCGTCTACGCGCGCGCTGGCTGTCAGCCTCGAGCGCGTCGCGGAGCGCTTGCGGCGCAAGCTCCGCGGTGAGGCGGACGACGACGCGAGCTTGCTGCAACAGCTCGATGATGATGACGAAAGCATGGCGAGTGAGGAGCGCCCTGCGCCGGACGGCTACCCACCCGAAGCCATCCGCGCCGAGCTCACGCGTGTCGAGGGCTACATCCAGCGCGCGAATGATGTCGTTGCAGACGATGGCAAGTTCCGTGCGTTACTGAAAGCGTTGCAATTCGTGCGTGAGCGCGCCCGGCGCGGCGAAGGCGCGGGCAAGCTCGTGGTGTTTACAGAATCGCTCGTCACGCAAGACTATCTGCGCGAGCGCCTGATCGAGAGCCAGCTGGTGGGCGACGCTGCCATCACGCTGTTTCGTGGCAACAACAACTCCGCGCGTGCGCGCCAGGCGCTCGAGCGTTGGCGCGCGGAGACGCCACAGGACGAGGGTGCGCGGCCGAGCCACGACATCGCGATGCGACTTGCGCTCGTGCATGAGTTCAAACAACCGGGCTCGATGGTGTTCATCTCGACTGAAGCCGGCGCGAAGGGTTTGAACCTACAGTTTTGCGACACGGTGGTGAACTATGACCTGCCTTGGAATCCTCAGCGCATCGAGCAGCGGATCGGCCGCTGCCATCGCTACGGGCAGCGGAACGGCGTGATCGTGATCAACTTCCTCGCGCGCGACAACGACGCGCAGCGCCTGACGTTCGACATCTTGAGTCAGAAGCTCGAGCTGTTTGGCACAGTGTTGAGCGCGACCGATGAGGTGCTGCACAAGGCCGAGGGCCCAGGAGATGGCTTGCTCGTGAGCGCGCTCGGCGCTGACTTCGAGAGCGAGCTGCGCCGCATCTATGACCGTGCGCGAAGCCTCGAAGAGGTGAACGAGCAGCTGCGCGAGCTGCGTGAGCGCGTCGACGAGGCGCGCAAGCGCTTCGAGGACACGCACACGCGCACCGCAAGCCTGATCGAGGATCGCTTGGACGACGACCTGCGGCGCGTGTTTCGCGGGCGCAAGGAGTCCTTGCCGGGCGCGCTGGCCGAGCTGGATCGCGACTTGCTCGCCGTGGTTACGGATTATCTCGATGCTTGCACCATCCCCTATCGACGCGAGGGGGAGTTGCTGCACGTATCGGCTTCCGCGCGCTTGCCAGAAGCCTTGGCCGGTGGCGTGACCGTCGCGATCGGACCATCGCCCGAGCATCGCTCGCTGCATCTCGCGCATCCGCTGGTGGTCGCCGCCGTGGAGGACGCTCGAAAGATCCTGCCGCTGCCAGCGGCGCGCGTCCGGTCGTCTCCCGGGTGGGCCGCAGAGCGCGGCAAGCGCGGCCGCATGCGCTTGTGCAAGATCGCGATCGATGGCTTCGAGAAGGTCGAGCAGCTGATGCCGGTAGTCGTGCTGGAAGACGGTGATCGGCTGGCGGTCGAGCTCGTGCCGAGGCTGCTCGAAGGTGAGCTGGAGCCGATCGCACAGCTGCCGCTCAGCGCTGCAGTGAGCGACGACGCGCTCCAGGACGCGCAAGACGAGGTCCTGTTCGACCTCCAGGCGTCGCTGGAGGTCGCGGAGCAACAACGCTTCGAGCGCGCGCTGCGTCAAGCGGAGCGCTTCATCGAGGATCGGTTGCTCGTGCACAAGGCGCGGCGCAGTCGCTTGCAGGAGCGCATCCGCGAGGCCGATCAGCGCTATGCAGCGGCCACTGGGGCCGAGGCGCGCAGCGAGGTCCAGGCGGTGCTGACCAAGCTGCAGGTCGAGCTCGATGAGGTCGAAGGCGCGACGGAGCGACTTACTCAGCGCGATGACGCAACTTATCGCGCGTACCACGAGCATATTCATCAGCGCCGCTACGCGCCCCCACGCGTCACTGCGTTGTTCGACCTGGAGCTGGTGTTCGAATGAGCAGCCAGGTGGAGGACGAGATCGTGCTGAAGCTGCTACACACGGCTGATTGGCATTTGGGCCGGCGGTTTCCTCGCTTCGATGAGGACGCACAGAAGAAACTCAGTCGCGCGCGCCTCGAGGTGATCGACCGCATCCTGCACTTGGCTGAACGGAACGTCGTGAACGCGGTCTTGTGCGCCGGCGATCTGTTCGATGAGCCAGCGCCGGATCGCACCTGGTGGCATGAGCTCGCGAAGTTGTTCCAGAAGCGCAGCTGGAAGAACTGTCCCGTGTTCCTGCTGCCGGGCAACCACGATCCGCTGACGCTCGATTCTGTGTGGTCCAAGGAGCAGTTTCGAAGAGAGCTGCCCGAGTACGTACACATCGTGGATCGCGAGAGCTACGAGTATCAGTTGGGCGAGAACGCTGTGCTTTACGCGGTCCCGTGCATGTCGCGCGCGGGACAGAACGACCCCACCGCGAAGATCCCCGAGCGAAAACCGGGAGACACGCGTATCCGCATCGGGATGGTGCACGGCAGCACGTTCGACGCCGAGGATTGTCAGACCAACTTCCCGATCCATGTCGATGCCGCGGTGCAGCGCGGACTCGACTATCTCGCGATCGGCGATACGCACGGCTTTCGCTTTGTTCCGCCGGACCGACTCCGTCCGCCGACGATCTATCCCGGGGCGCCCGAGCCGACTGCGTTCGACGAGAAGGAACCTGGGCACGTCGCCGTCGTCCTGATGACGCGTCAACGCGAAGCGCGCGTGCGCAAGGAGCGCGTGGCGCACTGGAGCTGGGAGGAGGCGAGCGCCCGCAGCATCACCGAGTTACGCGGGCTCGCTCGCCGCAGTGACCTACACGATCGCGTGCTGCGCTTACGCGTCGAGATGCGCGTGCCAGCGCCCGAGTACGAAGAGGCGGAGCGCCTGATCGAGGAGCTCATCGGCACCGACGCCAAGCACGGCAGGGTCGGCGTGCTCGAGCTAGATCGCAGTCACCTCACGCTCGACACGGACAGCGTGGCGAGCTTCTGCGCTGCGCTGCCGCCGGTCATGAAAGCCGCAGTCGAGCGGCTGCGCGCCGCAGCTGAAAATCCAGGTGAACGAGAGGCGGCAGAGCGGGCCCTGTACCACCTGTACCGTTTGTCACGAAAGGCGAGCTGATGCGCTTCCTCGAGCTCGCGGTCGAAGGATTTCAGGCGCTCGAGCGCGCGCGCATCACGCTCGGGCCGGGGCTGAACGTGCTGTACGGGCCGAACGATCTCGGCAAATCCACCCTGGCGAGCGCGATCCGTGCAGCTCTGCTCGTGCCGTACCGGAGCAGCGAAGCCAAGGGCTTCAGCTCGTGGTACGCGGACGCGACGCCGCGCGTGGCGCTCACCTTTGCGGACGACCAGGAGCACTTCTGGCAGATCAAGAAGTCATTCGGCAGCGGCGCGAGCGCAGAGCTGCTTCATTCCAAGGATGGCAAGCAGTTCGCGGTGGACTGCAAGGCGCGAGAGGTCGACGAGAAAGTTCGGGAGCTCCTGCAATGGGGCCTTGCCGCTCTTGGCGGCAAGAGCGCGCCGCGTGGCTTGCCTGAGAGCTTTCTCGCGAAGGTGCTACTCGCCACACAGACCGATGTCGACGAGATCCTGATCGCGAGCTTGGAGCAGGATAAGGCGGATTCAGGCAAGCTCAAGCTGCGCAAAGCGCTCGCCGCGCTAGCGCAGGACCCGCTGTTCAAGCGCGTGCTCGACCGGGCGAAGCAAGAGTACGATGTCTACTTCACCCCGCAGGGGAAGGTGCGTCGCGCCGAAGGGTCGAAGCTTGTGGCTGCAGACAAAGCGGTGAAAGCGCACACCGCTGAGCTCGATCGCCTGCGCACTGAACGGGAGGACTCGCGCATCATCGAGGAGCATGTCCGAGCGCTATATGAGGCGTGCGCGAGTGCGGAGCAGCGCGTCGCCGAGGCCGAGGCGCAGCTCGAGCAGGCCCGGAAGGGGCTCGGCAACGCGCGGCGTCGCGGCGAGGCGGAGCTGCAGCTGGTAGCGGCAGAGCGAGCGCTCGCGGAGATCGCCGCGCAAGCCGCCCGGGTGGAGACGTTAGAGGCGGCGCAGAGGTCGTTGGCTGCGGAGGTCGATCAGCACCGAGGCGAGCTCGAGAGTGCCGCAGCCGAATGCGCGAGGCTGGAGCTAGCGCAGCGCGCAGCAGAAGCCGAGCTGCAGCGCGCGAGCAGCGGTGCGGCCTCACAAGCGCGCAAGCTGCGTGAGGCAGAGCTCGACCGTGAGCTGGCGCAGCTGCAACAGAGCCGGGCGCAAGTCGCGGCGCGACGGGGTGAAGCGGAGCGTGCCAAGGCCGCGTGCGATGCTCGCGACAGCGCCGCCGAGCAGCTCTCCGAATGTGTGAAGAACGAGACGTCCTGCGCGCAGAAGCTTAGCGCGGCCCGTGCAGCACTCGAGGCGGCGGAGCTGGAGCGCGACTTGGCGCGAGGCACATTGGCGTACGGCCGCTTTCGGGCTGCCGAGGAAGCGGCGCAGCAGATCGAGCGGCTGCAAGACGAACAGTCTAAGCTGACCCGACAGGCGAGCGCGATCGAGACCGAAGCCCAGGCCCTGCGCGACCAGCATCTGCAGCGCTCGGCCGAGATCGCAGCGCGTCGTGCCAAGCTGCCCTCGCAAGAACGCTGGAAGCAGCTCGATATGTTGCGTCAGCAGATCGAGCTCGCCGAGGCAGCGCTGGGCGGCGGCCTGAGCGTCCGGATCTCGCCACGTCGTGCGGACCTGCCGCTGCGAGCGACGATCGACGGCCGCACGCTGCGCGACGCAGAGCCGCTCGCTGGCGAGCAAACGTTCGAAGCCGAGCGCACAGCGCGGCTTCTCATCGCGGATCTGGTCGAGCTCGAGATCAGCGCTGGCGCTGCGGAGAAGCGGCGCGAGCTGAGCGCGTTGCAGCAGCGTTGGGATGCGGAGGCCGCGCCTGTTCTCGAGCAAGCGGCCGTCGCGTCGCTGCTGAGCCTCGAGAGTGCCCTGTCTGCGCTGCACACCGAGGACGCAGCGGCTGACAAGCTGCGCCAACAGGCTGAGACGCGCGCGAGCGACGCTCGCGCGCTGAAGGAGCGCGCGTCGCTGATCGCGAAACAGGTCGCGGCTCAGCCGGCGATCGACGTGGCCGCGCGGCGCGCAGCGATCGGCAGCCTCTCGTTCGACCTGCTCGAGCCGCGCTGGCAGAAGCTCGGTCGAGACTGGGAGGCGCGTGCAGAAGCTGCGTCTGAAGCCGCGGAGCGCGAACAAGCGAACGCTCGGACGCGCTGCACCGAGCTGGAGCAGGAGCACAAGCACGCCCAGTCCAAGGCGGCTGAAGCCGAGAAAGCGCTGGGTGAGCTCAGCGCGCGTGTGGCGCAGCTATCGGCGGCACTGCAAGGTCGCGCTGCGGGCGATCTGCTCGACGCCCTTCTGGGCGAGCTGACCGCGCTGGACGCACGAGAGCGCGAGCTCGAGCAGCTTCGTGCAAGTGTGGCCGAGGGGGCCGGCACAAAGCGCGCAAAGGCTGAACAGGCGCTCGCGAGCGCGAAGCTCGCCCTGGAGCGAGCGCACGCGGCACGCGAGAGCAAACAGCAGGCGCTCGAAGGGGCGAAGTCGCGGATGGACACCGCGAACGGCAGCGCGCGTGCTGAAGCCGCGCGACTCGCGAGCATGGACCGTGCTGCGGCACAGCAGCGGGTGCAGCTGTGCACGGCGCAGCTCGCAGCATGCCCGAGCGCGCCGCTTGCCAGCGAGAGCGACGTCGCGAACGCCGAGACAGGGCTCGCGCGTGCGCGCCAGGCGTTCGCGGAGCAGCTCGAAGAGCGGCACAAAGCGGAGGGCGCGCTCACGAGGGTGGGCGGCGCACAGCTGCAAGATCGCATCGTGCAGGCGCAGGAAGCGCTCGACACCGCTCGAGCGCATGAGCGTGAGCTGCGCATCGATGCCGACGCGTGGAAGCTGTTACGCGAGGCGTTGACGCAGGCTGAGACCGAAGAGAGCGAGCACCTCGGTGCTGCGCTGGGTCGGCCTGTGAGTGAGAAGCTGAAGGAGCTGACGCGCGGGCGGTACGAGGAGATCGTGTTCGATCAACACATGACCGCGGCGCGCTTGAAGGTGGACGGTGCGGCGACGGACGGTGATGTGCTGGGAGCCTTGTCGGTGGGCACCCGCAACCAGCTCGCGACGCTCGTGCGGCTTACGATCGCGGGACAGCTGAGGAGCGCGATCGTGCTGGATGATCACCTCGTACACACCGATCCCTCGCGCTTGGGTTGGTTTCGCGATGTGCTGCGTAAGACCGCGCTGGACACGCAGGTGTTGATCTTCACTTGTAGACCGGAGGACTATCTCTCGCCCGGCGAGCTGCCGAGCGCAGCGCCGATGCAGGATCTCGCTGGTGGAGCCGTGCGCGCGATCGATCTTGCGAGAGTGCTGCAGCGGTGGGCTGCGAGGTAAATGGTCTTGTCGCTGCGTCCTCGTTGGCAGGTGCTGCTGCTGGTCGCGTGGTTCACGACCGTTGCCGCCCTGAGCGGCGATGCCGACGTGGTGATCGGCGTTGTGCTCGCGTTGCTCGCAGGGGTGCTCGCCGCGCGCGTGATCCTCGTGCGTGGTGCGGTGCGTGCGCTCGTGCAGCAGGCGTGGACGCCAAGAGAACCAGAGGAGACGCGATCAGCGGTGGGTTGGTTCGCGGCTGGTGCGCTCGTGGTGGCGACGGGTCTCTGGCTCGTCGAGCGGCGTGACGCGCCGTTCTTCTTGCAAGACGACAACTTTGATCAGTTTCTGCCGGTCATCGGCTGGGGTGCTCGCTCGCTCGCGGCGGGCGTGTTTCCCGCATGGAATCCCTACCAGTTTCTCGGCGCACCCACGGCTGAGGTGGGCACGTACGCTTTGACGTATCCCATCACGTACCTGGCCTATGCGATCGCCAATGCGCTCGGGCACTTCGAGTGGACGATCGAGGTCTTCGCCATTACGCACCTCGCGCTAGGTTACGCAGCGACGTTCTGGGCTGGCCGCAAGCTGGGAATCGCGCCCGCGCTCGCGAGCTGCGCCGCGCTGTCTTTCACGCTGTCCGGCTATCACCTGATCGCAGGACGCTGCTGGTACTACATGCTGCCTGTCGCGGTCTGGGCGCCGCTGCTCGTCGGCTTGGTCGCTCGGCTCGAAGCGCATCCAGTCGGATGGTCGTGGGCCGCAGCGACGGGGCTCGTGCTCGGCGTGTTCTTTCACGCCGGCAACGCGCAGATGTGGAGCTATGCGCTCCTGTTCTTCGGCGTGGCGCTGAGCACGCTCGTGCTTACGCGGGCGATCACGCCGACGCGCGGCGCGTGGGGAATCGTCGCGATCTCGATGGGGGTCGGCATCGCAGCACCGCTGCTCGTGCCGCAGTTTCTCTTTGCGCGCAATCTGCAGCGCGTGATGTTCGAGGGCGGCGACATTCGACACGGCCTGCTCGCGATCCTCACGCCGTTCGGGCTTGCACCGGGTGCCCATCCGATGGTCGGCGTGTGGCCGCAATCGTCGGTGCGTGAGCCGCACGCGCAGCTGTACTCCGCAGGCGCCATTCTGCCTGCGATCGCTCTTTGCGGCTGCTTCGTGCTCGTCGCAATGCGCCCGCTGCGTCCCGCTCGCGGTCCGTTGGTGTGGCTACTCGGATGCACTTTGCTCGCGTTCTTAGGCGCGCTCGGGGACATCGGCGGCGTGTGGCCGGTGCTCGCGCGCTTGCCCGTCTTCAAGGCTTTTCAGCTGCCATACAAGCTGCTCGGGTTCTTCAATCTCTACGCCTGTCTTGTTGGCGCGCTCTTGCTCCAGCGTTGTATGGCGGGTCGACGCATCGTCGCGAGTGTCTGGCTGCTCACTGCGGCAGCGTCGTTGCACGCGACTTTCGTGCCGCTGCCGAGCAATTTCTCGTGGGCGAGGCGCAGCTACGTCGCGGCGCATGAGGGGCTGCGAGAGCACCTGAATGCGTCGTCGCGCGTCATGCCGCTCGGGCCGAACCGCACCAACGAGAACGACTACCCGCTCTCGCTGCAGAACAACATGGCCAGCGTGTACGGCTGGCCAGCGTTTCACGGTTACGATCCGTTCGTGGCGGCCACTGAGGAGACGCGCCGAACGGGTCGCTTACTGCACGAGCAACCTGCAGGGGCGCTCGAGGCTTGGGGGTTTCGTCACGTCCTGCTCCGTGTAGATAAACCCGCAGCGGGTGTCGACGCTTTCGGAGAATGGCTGGACCCGTCGCGCCTTCCGGGAGACTTGCGACCTTTGCTTCGCGTAGGCCCTTCGATCTTGCTGGCCCGCGATGCTGCACCGCTCGCGTTCTTGCAAGATGCGCCGCGGCAGGAGGTACCGTTTACGGTGA
>Ga0190269_10000415_pt1 | contig 22360 bp, 15 predicted proteins | sample Popmic249IS_FD_133749 | JGI IMG/M metagenome (GOLD analysis project Ga0190269, IMG submission 133749) | Populus adjacent soil microbial communities from riparian zone of Blue River, Arizona, USA - 249 IS | ecosystem: Environmental > Terrestrial > Soil > Riparian zone | place: USA: Arizona... | reverse complement strand
CTGAAGTTCCTCGACCGTCAAAAGCTCCTTCAAATTTTCGGCGTATTGAGAACGAAACAGCGCAGGTTTGTCCAAGAATGCTCCAAGCAATCCAGACTGCAATTCCGGCAGTTTAACACGCCGCGGCGCGGGAGCCACCTTTGTTGTCGTGGAACTCTGCCGTTGTGGCTGTCTCGCTGCCTGCAATCCCTGACGCAGCTGCTCTTTGACTACACGTAAGTCAGTGATCGAGAAGCGCCGTGCAATTCTTTGGATATACAATTCTACTTCCACTGGATTCCCCACAGCAGCGACGACGGGACCCAGGGTTGCGATCGCATTTGCGCGTTCTGCGGCGCTATTCCCCACGTTATCGGAGGCCGCATCGATCAGATATTCGACAATGCCGGGAGCGCCATCGACAACGCGACGCAGCGCTTCGGCTCCGTGCGTACGGAGGAACGAGTCCGGGTCGGCCCCTTGCGGGAGCGCTGCCACGCGTGCGCCGAGCTCGCTGGCCCTGAGTAGGGGCATGGCCGCGGTCACGGCCTTTCGGCCAGCTGTGTCGGCGTCAAACATCAAAGTCACGCGCTGCGCGAAGCGGCGAAGCAGGCGGGCCTGGGTATCGGTGAACGCTGTGCCCAGGGGTGCGACAGCGTTGCGGAAGCCGGCTTGATGCAACGCCACCAGATCGAAGTTGCCCTCGCAAAGAATGGCCCAACCGTTGCGCCGGATCTCGACGCGCGCATGGTGAAGGCCAAAGAGCAGCGCGCCCTTCTTGTAGATCGGACTCTCCGGGCTGTTGACGTACTTCGGCTCTTCTGTGGGACGTGTATCCGCAGAAGCCAACAGGCGTCCGCTGAATGCGATCACGCGACCGGCCATATCGGTGACCGGAAACATCAGACGCTGGCGAAAGCGATCGTAGTAACCCGTGCCGGACTTCCGGCGCACGATCAAACCGAGCGCTTCCGCATCGCGCAGCGAGTGTTGTTTCTGTGTCAGATAGTTGGTGAGTGCATCCCAGCTCGCTGGCGCATACCCCAAGCGAAACTGACTCGCCGTTTCCTCGCCGACGCAACGCGTCGCGAGCTCGCGGCGCGCCGCGCTGTCTGCTGGCTGTTGCTGCAGCTGCTCGACATAAAATGCTGCAGCTGCTTCCGTCACCGCGCACAGTCGCTCCTGCAATTGGCGCTCACGGCGGCGGGCGGCATCGTCGGCGTCGTCCGCTTCTTTGAGCTCGATGCCTGCACGCTCAGCCAACGCGCGCGCGGCTTGCGGAAAGCTCAGTCCTTCGATTCGCATCAGGAACGTCACGGCATCGCCGGACTCCTGACAACCGAAACAGTGAAAGAACTGTCGGTCGCGACGCACATTGAACGAAGGGCTCTTCTCGCTATGAAACGGGCACAAACCGACGAAGTTTGCACCGCGTTGTTTAAGTTCGACGAACTCACCGATCAACGTGACGATGTCGGTGCGCTCGCGAATCTCTGAGATGAGCTCGTCAGCGATCAAAACAGAGCGCCGCTTCCTTTCGACGCTTGGCCGCGCGAGCTGGAGTGTAGGCGCAGTCGACCACCGGTCAAGGCCACGGCGCTCCTTCAACAACAGTACTCGTCGCAGGGTGTAGTACGCTGCAAACAGCATGCAAGCGCACGAGCGCGCGGTCCCGAACGCGAAAGATTCAGCTGGCGAGCGAGGTGCCCTACGCGAAGCGCTGCTGGTCTTCGGCGGGGTGAGCATCGCGACCTGGCTGCTCAGCCGCGGCCAAGCCCTGCCGGTATTGCGCACGCACCTCCACCTGGTTGTCGGAATGCTCTTCCTGGTGACTGCACTACGCTGCGCAGAGCGGCAGCCCGGCGGCGCTTCGCGGTATGGTTTGGCTCTTGCAGGCGTGCTCGCAGACGAGCCTGACAAGACCGACCGCGCCTCAGAAAACCGCGGTTTGCTGGCAGATCTGTTTCAAGTCCTGCGGGCCGGCTTGCCGCGTTTCGTGAGCGAGCTGCTGGTCGCGCTGGCGGTGTGCGCCGTGGTCTTTCCGCCTTTTGTGCTCGGCTTCATCTTTTGGCACGAGCCCAAGTACCCGTTCACGTGGCTGCCGGATCCCGAGCTGCCGGAGTACGCGCTGACCCAAGTGATCGTGGTCGGGCTACCCGAGGAGGCTTTGTTTCGCGGGTATTTGCAGGGCCGGCTGGAGGACGCTTGGCCGGGGCGCACATCGTTCCTCTGGGTGCCACTCGGCCTCCGAGCCTGGGTCGTTCAAGCGCTGCTGTTCGCGATCCTGCACTTCATCGTCGACTACAATCCGGCGCGGCTGGCTGTATTTTTCCCCGCGCTCCTGTTCGGCTGGGTGCGCTCGCTGCGTAAGGGGATCGGTGCCGCGGTGTTCGTGCATGCCGCCTGTAATGTGCTCTCAGACACGCTGATCCGAGGGTTCTTGTGACAGGCTGAGGGTTACCGTTACGTCGACGTGAGGGAGAGGCGTGGTATGCCTTCGGCCCATGTCGATTCCACGCCTGATCGTGAGCCAGATCGTGAGTCGTGCGCTCGAGGAAGACCTCGGGCGCGGAGACCTGACGACCGAGGCCTGCGTCGAAGAAACTGCCGAAGGCGCAGCAGCGCTGGTGGCCCGCGAGACCGCAGTGTTTTGTGGCGGCGAGATCGTGCGCGAGGTGTACGCGCAGCTCGATCCGCGCGTCACTGTGACCTTGCATCGCAAGGACGGCGACAAGGTCCAGCCCGGTACCTCGCTGCTGACCCTGCGCGGGCCGGCGCGCTCGTTGCTCGAGGGCGAACGCGTGGCGCTGAATTTCTGTCAGCGCCTGTCCGGGGTGGCTACGTTGACCCGCGCGTATGTCGATGCCCTGCCGCCCGGCAGCAAGACGCGGATCGCGGACACGCGCAAAACCACCCCTGGTCTGCGCGCCTTTGAGCGCCACGCGGTGCGCGCCGGTGGTGGACACAACCATCGCGAAGACTTGAGCGCTGCCGTCTTGATCAAAGACAATCACATCGCAGCTGCTGGCGGCGTCGGACCGGCCATCGAGCGCTGCCGCGCGCGCTCCGCACACACCTCGCGCATCGAGTGCGAGGTCGACACGATCGAGCAGCTGGAGGTCGCGCTGGCGCACCGCGCCGACATCGTGCTCCTCGACAACTTCGACGACGCAGCGCTGGAGCGCGCGCAGAAGCTGATCGCTGGACGCGCGATCGTCGAGGTGTCCGGCGGAGTGAAGCTCGAGCGCGTTGCGCAGATCGCGCGCCTCGGCGTCGACGTGATCAGCGTAGGCGCCCTGACGCACTCCGCACGCGCGGTGGATCTCGGCCTCGATTGGACCGAGGCCAGCTGATGGTCGACCTCGACCGGCTGAAGGGCGCGCTCGATACACAGCGCTACGGGCGCTCGATCGCGCACGTTGCCGTTACCGGCTCGACCAACGACGATGCGCGCGCAGCAGGCGATGCGGGCGCGGCCGCGGGTCACGTCGTGGTTGCGGACGCGCAGACCTCGGGCCGCGGATCGCGCGGGCGCAGCTGGACATCGCCCCCCGGCACTGATCTGTATCTGTCGATCTTGGATCGCTTGCCGGTGCCGCTCGCGGAGCTGCCGCCGCTCACCCTGGCTGTGGGCCTCGGCGTAGCAGAAGCCGTGGATGAATTGCTGCGCGGCGCGGGCAAGCCGGCGGCGCAAGTGAAATGGCCGAACGACGTGCAGATCGAGGGCAAGAAGTGCGCAGGCATCTTGATCGAAGCCAGCACCGGATCGCCCAAGGGTGATGCCGTGGTGATCGGGATCGGCCTCAACGTAAATCGCACGCTGTTCCCACCGGAGCTCACTGGCAACGCGACCTCGCTGCGCTTGGAGAGCGCGCCGCTCGACCGCAGCCGTGCGCTGCAGGTGCTCTTGCAACGCGTGGAGCAGCGCGTCGATGGCTTCGTGCGCGACGGTGCGACCGCGACCGTGCAAGCGCTCACGCCGCGACTCGCCTTGCTCGGACGCGCGGCGCGCTGCGATGATCGCGATGGAATCGTGCGCGGTGTTGCCGAGACCGGCGCTCTACTCTTCGAGACCGCAAACGGCGTCGAGCATGTGATCGCTGGCCGTCTTTTGCCCCTCCCCTAACCCCACTTGCCGTTTTGCAAACTGTCCCTATGAAAGCGCTACAGGCCCGCCAATGACCTCCGATCCCTCGCGCACTCTCGAAAACATCCGCGTGCTCGAAGAGCGCGCGGCCTTCCGCGAATGTCCGGAGCTCGCTGTCGTGTACGTTCGTGGCGATGATCGCACCTCGTGGCTGAACGGTCAGATCACGAACGACGTACGCGACATCCCGCAAGGCCAGAGCGTGCACGCCCTGGCGGTCAACGTGCGAGGCAAGATCCTCGCAGAGCTGTACGTGGCTGACCTGGGCGACGCGCTCGTGTTCCTCGTGCACAAGAGCGCAGAGACCGCCCTGCTCGAGAGCTTCGAGCGCTTCATCATCATGGAAGATGTCACGCTCGAGCGTGCGCCCGAGCTCTCCGCGCTCTACTTGCACGGCGCGCATGCCGTCGCAGAGTCGGTGTCCGCATCCGTCGTGAGCTTCGCGTATGCGCCGCTCGGCCGCCCCGGACGCGTGTTCATCGGCGACCGCGCGAACCTCGAGAAGCTCACACGGGAGCTCGAAGGCGCGCTGCCGCGCATCGACGAGGACGCATACGAAGTCGTGCGCCTGCGCCGCGCGATCCCGCGTTTTGGCCGAGATTTCGACGAGCAGAACTACCCGCAAGAAGTCGGTCTCAAGGAGCTGGTCTCGTTCAAGAAGGGTTGCTACCTCGGTCAGGAGGTGGTGTGCACGCTGGAAAATCGCGGCAAGCTCTCGCGCCACCTCTGTGCGCTGGAAACACCGAGCGCGCTCGCAGCTGAGAGCGGCGGGCGCCCGCAGCTGTTCAAGTCGGCAGACGCCGGGGGCGATGCGGCGGGCGCGATCACCAGCGCAGTCTGGGATCCGGAGCAGCAAAAAAGCCATGTTCTCGCCTACGTCCGCCGCGCCCATGCCACGCTCGGAGCGACCTTGTTCGTCGGGCCACAAGCGCTGACGCTCACGCGCATTGTGGGCGAACACAGCGCGTAACCGCAGCAGCAGCTACATTTACTGCAGGTTTCTTCGATTGCCGCTGTCGATGCTCCGTGAGACGATGCTTATGCCCGCCGCCAACAGCTGCAGGCGGTTCAAGGCACAGGGTATCGAGGAGACATGGAGGGAGAAGATCCGCTCGTTGCCCAATGCCGGACCCGGGTGGGCCGGCTCATCAGCGGTAAGTGGCGACTCGACGCGCTGATCGGCGTGGGCGGCATGGCCGCGGTGTACATGGCCACGCATCGCAACGGCAATTTGGCCGCAGTGAAGATCCTGCATGAAGAGGTCTCGCTGAATCAGGAGGTGCGCGAGCGCTTCCTGCGCGAGGCGTACATCGCCAACAAGGTCAATCATCCCGGTACCGTCAAGGTTCTCGACGATGATCGCGATGAGCTCGGTGCGCCTTACATCGTGATGGAGCTGCTCACCGGCGAGACGGTCGAAGGTCGCGCCCAGCGCTCAGGCGGACGCCTGTCGGTCGACGAGACGCTCGACATCTTGGATCGCTCGCTCGCGGTGCTCGAAGCCGCGCACGCCCAAGCGATCGTGCACCGCGATCTCAAGCCGGAGAACCTGTTCATCACAGACCAAGGCCAGCTGAAGGTGCTCGACTTCGGCATCGCGCGCTTGCGTGAGGAGAACCAGCAGCGCCGCACACAAACCGGGCTCGTCATGGGCACGCCCGCGTTTATGGCGCCCGAACAAGCGATGGGTCGCTGGAACGATGTCGATCTGCGCACGGATCTATGGGCGATGTCCGCGACGGCGTTCACGCTGCTGACCGGCTTGCCTGTGCACGAAGCCGAGACAGCAGGCGAGATGCTGATCGCTGCCGCGACGCGCCCGGCACGGTCGCTGGCGCGCGTGTTTCCACAGGCACCGTTCCCACTGGTTGCGCTCGTGGACCGCGGGCTTTCGTACGAGCGTGACAATCGCTACCCGGATGCGCAGACCTTTCGCGCGGAGCTCGCCAAGATCCGCTCGTCCGTCGCCGCCGAAGGCGCTGAGATCAGCCGGCAGGATCTGCCGCAAAAGCCGCTCATCCCGGCGACCATGCTCGGCAAGTCGGTGGCGCAGCCGCTCATCGCTTCAGCGTTCGACACGGTCGCAGATGACGGCGAGGACGAGACTGTCGACACCTTCGATCCGAGCGGGGCGACCGATCAAGAGATCGCGAACATGGCGAAGGTGTTCAGCCTGCTCGAGCGCGCGCTGTCCGCGACCAAGCAGTACGCACCCGAGCACCCGGAGGTGAAGCGGCGCTTCGACGAAGTGTTCCGCGAGCTCGCTTCCGCGCTGATGACGTGCGAGGTCGCGCTCGCATGGGACCTCACGCCCTACTCTTTCGGCGCGCGCGACCAAGTGATCTGGGAGCCTGAAGCGCCCTGGAATCGCATTCCGTATCAGCTGTTCGCGGATGGCGTGCGCATGATGGGCTTCGCGCCAGGGCTCGACCTGCCGGAGTTCGTGCGCTGGACACAGCTCGTGACCATGGATCCGGTGACCGACTTCGCGCCTGAAGACGATCTCGTCACCATGCTCTGGGACGAGAATTTCGAGCACGTGTTCTTCCAAGCCATCGACTCGTTCGCCGAGGGCAACCAGGATCAGCGCGCACGCTACGAGGCCGAGCGCGCGCAGGTGATCGCGGGCGCGCACATCGATCACCGTGCCGAGCTGAACAAGGCGGTCGCGAGCGAGAAGAAGCCAGGCCCGAAGGGCAAGGCCCAGGCTGCTGGCGAAGACGTTCAGAGCAAAGGCCGCGAGCTGTTTCGCCTCCTCGCAAAGAACGACACTACGGACGCGGAAGCGGCAGCGCGCGTCGCCAATCTCAACATCACCGAGGCGTCCTCCGAGGGTGAGACGGCGAGCGCGCTGCAGGTGGACAACACCGCGCTCACGTTGCTCGCCGCGAGGATGGAGGTCGATGTCGCCGCCGTCAGCGAACGCTTCATCGCCGTGACGGCGGAAGCATTCGTGGTCTCGGCGCGGATGGGCCGAAGCGCAGCCGTCACAGCGCCGCTGCGTCGTGCGATCGACAGCCTCGGCTCAGCAGCGCCGGCCAAAGCAGTGGAGATGATCCTGGAGCTGCGCGATGCGATCAACGTCGATGGCAAAGACCTCGACACCGAGAGCCTGCGCCAGACCATGACCACGGAGATCCTGTCCGCGCCGACGTTGCTCGCGATGCTGCAAGCCGGTGAGCAGCTCCAAGGCGACGCAAAGGCCGACTATCTCAAGGGCGTCACGCGCGTACTCGGCTGCTTGCAACCGCAGCACTTCGACTCCGCGCTCGCGTATCTGGAGAAAGCGAGCCCCGGCGAGCTGCGCGACTTGATCATGTCCTACTTGGAACGGACCGGTCGCGGCCACGAGGCCAAGATCGGCGCGCTGTTTCCCAAAGTCGATGTGGACCTCGGTCTCGCCCTCGTCCGCCTGCTCTCACAGCTCGAGACGCAGCAGGCGAAAGACGCGATCGGCATGGCGTCGCAGAGCCCGCATGCGCTCGTCCGCATCGAAGCGCTCGGTCACATCGAAGGCGCGTCCGGCTCGCGCTTGCGCCTGGAGATCAAGAAGCTACTCGACGACACCGATGCCGGCGTGCGCTTGGCGGCACTGCAGGCCATGGAGACGCACAATATCGTGATCGCAGGCGCGTTCCTCGTGCTGCGCATTCAGCAGCCGGACTTCTCGAAGCTGCCGCTACCGGAGCGAAAGCAGGCGCTGCAAGCGCTGAGCAAGCTGCGCCCGAAGCGTTGCGAGGAGGTGTGCATCGAGCTCCTGTCCGAGACGTCGCTGCTCCGGAGCCGGAGCCGCGACGAGACGCGCGAGCTCGCCGCGCAATACTTGGGCGAGCTCGCGAGCAGCGACGCGGCGCTGTTTCTGCTCGAAGGTACGGCGAAGAGCTCTGCGTTTCGCAACAGCAAGCGCGTGCGCGACGCAGCGCAAGCGGCGCTCGATCGGCTCAAGGCGCGCGCACAAGAGGCGATCGAGCGCAAAGCCGAGCGCAAACAAGGCACAGGACAGATCGCGGCGCAGCGCACGGGCGCGAAGAGCGGCGCGCAGAGCAGCCCGAGCCGCACCGGTGCGACCGATGCGCGCAAGAAGAGCAGCGCCAGCACCACGTCTCAGGTCAGTGTCGATGCACCGCCTACGCCGCCAACGGCTGCACCAGCTGCCAACGACAATGACGCAAATCCAGGCAAGACAGGCACTGGGCGAATGACGAAGCCGGGCTCGAATGACAAGCCCGGCGGCACGACCCGCCAAGTCAGGAGCCGCTCGTGAGGCGCACGCTCAATCGCAGCGATTTCCTCGCGCAATGCAAAGCCAGCGACTCGCGCAACCGCTCCCTGGAGGAGATCCGCGACAAGGGCGCGGAGGTGATCCTGGCGACGTTCCGGCTGCTCAAGAACTCGCTCGTGCACTCCATCGACAATCAAGCGGTCGCGCTCACTGCCAAAGAGTCCCACGCGCTCATGCACGACTTCGCGGGGATGGTCGGCGGCTACGTGAGCATCACGTTCGTCGATGAAACGATCTTCGTGTGCGGTCAGCTGCTGCGCGCGTCTCGCTCGATCTATCAATCGGCGATGGACGTGGGGCGTCTGCTCGCGACCTGCGATGTGTCGGAGCTCAGCTACACGGGCGACATGACCGTGGCGAATCTCATGGAGCTGTGCCAGGCGTTTGCGACGGCGTCGCGCGATCCCGCACAGAAGCACGCGCTGCTCGAAGCCAAGCTTACGAACATCGCCGTGCGCGCCGTCGATTCGACGCTGCAGAGCCAGCGCGACACCGACGACACGCTACCGCCGATGGAGCGCGCGCTCCGAACCTACGCATCCGGCCTCGTGGTCATGCGCCAGTACTTCGACAAAGTCTCGCGCGGACGCACCGTGCTGCCGCACCGCGTCAAGCGCATCGCCCAGCGCTTGGTCGCGCTGGTCGAAGGAGACGACAGCCCGCTGCTCGCGATGTTGACGCTGGCCAACGCGCATCGTGACGAAGCAGGTCGCGCGCTGCAGACAGCGATCTTGATGCTGGCCGTCTCGAAGAAGCTGACCAGCGATCGCAGCGTGCTCGCGCAGCTCGCCATGGCAGCGCTGACCGCCGACATCGGCCGCGCGCGCGTCGCGGGCGGAAAGAGCGAGACCTACGTAGCACTCAGCGACGAGTCCGAGCGCATCGTGCCTGCGCTCACCGGCGCACTTTGCATCGCGAGCGGCGGCGTCAACGTGCAGAACGCGCTGCGTACTGTGGCTGCCTACGAAGCCACTTCGCTCGAACGCCAGCAAGTGCTCGGGCCCTTGTACAAGCGCCAGATGAGCCCGCTCATCCAGTCGAAGTTGCTCCACTTAGTGCGCGCGCTCCTCGACTTGATGGCACCGCGCGACATCACCCGTCCAATGTCGGCGCTCGACGCGCTGTCTGCGGTCTCGCGTATGCCAACAGCGGATCCGATGCTGTTCAAGCTGCTCGTGCAGGCGCTCGGCGTGATGCCGACCGGCACAGTGGTGGAATTCGAGACGGGTGAGTGGGGTGTGGTGGTAGGGCCGTCGGCAAACCGAGCTGCGGTCGGCCGCCCGCGGATCAAGCTGATCACCGATCGCGCGGGCAATGCGTTCCCCAAGCCGAAAGAGCTCGATCTCGGGGCTGCAACTGCAGCCGATCGCTACCCGCGGATCCGCGGCGTGATCGAGCCGAACCGCGCGCGCTTCAACGTAACAGCCGTGTTACTCGCCGACGTTGGTACTGCGACGCAGACCGGAACGGCTTGAGCGCTGCTACGTTCCGCAAGCGCGGCGCTGCTGACCTGCGCTCTTGCCACGCGTGCTCGCACGCTCTACGACTGCGATCGCGCGTGACGACACGCTGCCTTTCATCCCACTGAAACGAAGGAGAGCCTGCGATGGCCATTCAAATCGACCAAGCCGCACCAGACTTCGAGCTTCCGAGCAACCAGCTCGTCGACGGGCGTCCCGGCAAGAAGATCAAGCTCAGCGACCTGCGCGGCAAACCCGTCGTTTTGGCCTTCTATCCGCTCGATTTCAGCCCGACCTGCACCAACGAGAACGTTTGTTTCCGGGACGACCTGTCCAAGTTCAATGAGCTTGGCGCCGAGGTGCTCGGGATCAGCGTGGACAGCGCGTGGACGCACAAGGCCTTTGCCGAAGCCCACAAGCTCACCTTCCCGCTGCTGGCAGACTTCCACCCAAAGGGCGCCGTGGCCAAGAGCTACGACCTGTACAACGAAGCTGTCGGCATCTCGAAGCGCGCGACCGTGCTGATCGACAAGACGGGCAAGGTGGCGTGGGTCTCAGAGCACGACAAGGCGCGCTCCAACGACGACCTCCTGGCCCAGCTCAAGAAGCTCGGATAATCCAGGTATCTCGAGCGGCTGCGCGGTAGCCATGCCGCGAAACTGCCTTATATTGTTCGCAACGAGGTTTGAGCTCTCATGATCACTCTCACGGACAAAGCATCGGAAAAGGTCAAAGAAATCCAGGGCGCTGAGGGTCTCGCCGGCCAGGGTCTGCGCCTGCGGGTGATCGGTGGTGGTTGCTCTGGGTTTTCCTACGACCTCTTCTTCGATGACGAGGTCAGCGACATGGACGAAACGTTCGAGTCGCACGGCATCCCACTCTATGTGGACCAAATGAGCCTCACGTACCTGACAGGTACTGAGATCGACTACGTCGAGGGCCTGTACGGCGCCGGCTTCAAGTTCAACAACCCGACGGCCAAGAGCACGTGCGGCTGCGGCTCGAGTTTCAGCGCCTAAACCGCCGAATCTACAGCTCTTTCTCCACGGCAAACGCCGCTCCCGCTGCCCCGCGCAGCCCGAGCGGCGTTTTCCTTTGGCAAACCTTTGCAGGCTAGAGCTTGACAGTCCCTGGGGGCGACCTATCCTTTGTAACGTTACGTTACGTTAGAATGAGAGAGAGCCGCCCATGACAGCCGCCAGCACATCCCCTGACCCAGCCCTGGCTGAGTACATCAGCAGGGTCCGCAACATCCCTCGGCTCAGCCGAGAGGTCGAGCATGAGCTTGCCCTCTCTGCCCGCGCAGGCGACCCCGATGCCGCGCACAAGTTGATCGAAGCCAATCTGCGTTTTGTCGTCGCCGTCGCCCTCCAGTATCGCCGCTATGGGATCCCCATCTCGGAGCTGATCGCTGAAGGCAGCCTGGGTCTGATCCTCGCTGTTCGCAAGTTCGATCCGGAGCGGGGCACCCGGTTCGTGACCTATGCCGGGTACTGGATCCGCGCGTACGTGCTCGACCTGGTCGTGAAGTCAGCCAGCATGGTCGGCGGCGGCTCGGGTGCGCTGCGTTCCAAGTTGTACTTCCGGCTGAGACGGGAACGCGCCCGCGTGTCGAACCACGAACAGGATCAGTCGGTCGTGGTGGAGACGCTGGCGAAGCAGTTCCATGTCGACACGGAGCGGATGGGCCGCATGCTGCGGCAGATCGACGCTCGCGATGTGTCGCTCGACATGACCGCACACGCCGACTCGAGCATGACGATGCTGGACACGCTCCAGGACGAAGGAGTGAGCCAAGAAGAGGAGCTGATGGCCTCGGAGCAGCAGCACGGCCTGAACGACCGTCTCGACTCTGCGCTCGGCGCGCTCGATCGTCGCGAGCGCTACATCGTCGAGCAACGCATCATGGGTGACGATGAAATGTCTCTGGCCGAGCTCGGCCGGCGCCTCGGCGTGTCGCGCGAGCGTGCACGTCAGATCGAAGCGCGTGCCAAGCGGAAGCTTCGCAAGCGCCTCGTGGGACTCGAAGTCAACGCCGCTTGAGCCTAAGCCAGGCAACCAACGAGGGCTGCGGTTTGAAGACCGCAGCCCTTTTTATTCAGAACGCGACTTCGCCGCCGAGCATCGTGAGATCGATGTTCCACAAGAACGACGGGAACTGCACGTCGAACTCCGGCGCCATGAACATGCCGAGGTTGTCGGTGAAGCGGTAGCGGATCGTCGCGCCGATGTGTGCACCGCCCAAGCCCGACTTGATCCAAGGCTCGCCGCCAGTGGCGTTCTTCGCGGATGGCTGCGCTTGGATCTGACCGAAGGTGCCGCCGACGAAGCCTGACACCATCAAGCCGCGCGCCTTGCGCTTGGTGAACATGTACTCGGCGCGGGCGCCGATCAGCATGTTGGCGAACTGACCCTCACCGGCTGAAAACTGAAAGCGGCCGATCAGCGAGAGCGCGACGTCGTGCGTGATGAAGTAACCCAAGCTCGCGCGGAGCGCGACTTGCGGTGCGAAGCCGGGCTTGTTCACGCGCACGCAATAGCTGCTCGGATAGAGCTTGTACGGGCGCTCTACGCCCTCGATCGGAGGACCAGTGTCTTTGCCATCACCAGGGCACGAAGACGACGTGAACGGCTCAGGGGCGCCGGTAGTGGGATTCACGTAACCATCGAAAGAGTCCTGGTCGGGCTCCCACGCGTTCTGCTGAACGATGCCGAAATCCTGGTCGGGAGGCACTTCCTCGCCCTGTAGCTTGGCGCCGGGGAAGCGCAGCACATCGGCCTGGTCGCGATCGACGTAGCTCTGCGGATCGATAATGCGGCCACCGTTCTGCGCATGAATGAACACTGACTCGATCGGCGCCGCGCGGTCTGCGGGCATGCCCGAGGTGATCCAGGGCATGCCGAGCGCAAAGCCGAGCTGGAAGAATGCGCGCCGAAAATCTTTAGCCTTGCCGGTGCTCGTGTCGGTTGCGCCCCAGCCGGGCGGCAGCTCCTCATCCATGCTCGGCGGTGGAGCAGCGCCCTGCTGTTGCATCATCGGCGCTTGCTGGCGCCTCTGCATCGGCGCAGCACCCGCTGCTGCAGCACCCGGCGCGATGTTGACCGCGCTGTTCTGACAGCCTTGCTGTTGCACGCGTGCGACAGCGACTTGAAACACACTTTGAATGTCCGGTGTGCTCGTGAGTGGATCGAGCTGCACGTTGGGGTCGGCGCACAGCGCGTCTGCGAAGTAGCGCACGCCACCATCATTGTCCCCGAGGCCGCCGACATAGACGACTGCGAGGTTCATGTTGGTCTGCGCGAGCAGCGGGCGCGAGACACCATTTTGCTGCGCGACACCGATCGCTTCTTCCAACAAGGACCCTGCGCGGTTGATGTCCATGTTGTTGTACGCATCCATCGCGCTGTGATTGAGGTCCAGCACGACCTGCTCAGCGTTTTGCTGCGCGTCGGCAGCAGACGTGATGGACAGCAAACCCAGAAGCGCAAGCACAACAAGTCCGTATCTCGCTCTCATTCGCTTAACTCCTCGCGGGTCCGTATCCGTAACATCGTGACGCCTGACTAAACATCGAGCGGTGAAACCCTAACTTGGGATATCTCCATCCGGCGCTGCATCATCGCTAGAGTCAAAACCGCCGATTGATAGCACGCCGCGCGACAAGTCCCGTAGGACATACGACATCGCGAGCGGATCATCGAGCCGTGTCTCATCAACCAAATGCGACGTCAAGCTCGAGCGCTCAACCATACTTATTGCTAGTCGCAACGAGCGTTGCGCTGATCCTGCGGTGCTTCGAACATGTTGAGACATCTGACTGGCAGTTAGCGCTCTCGCACTGTCAGTCTGCCCAGAAAGGTTGAATGTCAGACACTCAGCGTCTGTATTTTTCACAGCGCCGAGTGGGAGTCCGCCGCCGTCAGCTGCGTAGCTCGAAACGCTGCGTGGGCGCGTGGAACTGCTAGGAATCGCGGGTGTTTCGTCGCCAATGGTGCGGCATCCACGGTCTGGCGTAAGCACTTGCGCTGCGCCGAGGTTCTGCTCTGAGACTGCGATGTGACGCTCCGCCACCGCAGCATTTCCAGCTCGCAGCTCTACCTGCGCGAAGTCGTAGTGCGCGCGAGCCAGCGCGATCTCACGCGGCGCGCAGGCCAGCGCGCCAGCATGCGTCGCGCGATCGATCGCCGCGCGCAGTGAGTCCATGCGTGCCGCGGGAACAGGTAGACTGCCGCAGCTTAGGATGCTCGAGCAGGCCACGATGACACCTGCAGCGACGAGACGTCGTGGACGCGCTCGGCTCAACGTGAATGCTTGTTCGATCCGCGATCCACGCGAGACCATCGACGCCCGCGTCGCGTCCTGTGTTTCACGGCGCGATGCAAACGAGCTCACTGGTGCGGTAGCCCCGGTTGAGCGCTTCGGGTCAAGGCTTTTCGCCCGTGCGCAACCGCCACAGCTACAGCATGGATCGCATCTTCGTATTGGCCGCGCGCGGCTAATTCATGTGCTTTGTCCAGGTGAGCCTCAGCGAAGTAGAGGTCGTACTGAGCGAAATACGCGGCATTTTCCGCGCGTGCCGATGCGACGATTCGCTCGGCTTCGCCGACATCTAAGCTGTAAGTCACGGGTCCGCAGCCAGCCACAACACACGCACCGGCTAAGCCTAATCCACACGCCAATCCAAAGGATAGACACGACGAAACGCTGAAAAACGCCATGCAGTTTGCCGCTGCCGAGGACCTTAGCGGAAGCGCGGGTCAGGCGTCAATCACGACAAACAACGGCGGAACTCTTGCAGATCTGACGAGCGCGGATGCGTATTACGGGCGCTGCATGCGCGTTTGGCCACGACGGATCCGAACGAGCAGATACACGGCGCCGTAGATCAGAAACGAGCCCATCGCGAGCGCACCTTGAAACAGCGAGCCGCCGTAGGGTTCGAGCCCGAAACCACCCCAATACTGCCGGAAGCTGCCGATTACGCGCAGGCGCTCTGGCACGACGAACACGACTGCGACGGCTGCGACAGCGCACGTTGCGACGAGCGCTAGCGCCCAACCGATACGCGCGTTACGCACGCATAACGCGGCACCGAAGAAGCCGAGCAGACCGAGCGCTGCTTCAGCGAGCATGCCGAGCAGCACGAGCGCGCTCGGAAGGCTGCGCACGTCGACGGTATACAACATGAACCAATCGCCGTGGAACAAGTAGAAATAGGCCGAGATCGGCAGGAGCAGCAGCACCATGAATGCGCCGTACGCCGCGAAACAGTCAGACAACAGCGCTGGCCGCGGTGAGACGCGCAACTCTGTCGAGCCTGCTACGGCTGCAGCCGCTCCGATTCCGACTCCTAGCAGCGAGAGCGTTGTAAATGGCAAAGCGGGTACTCTGTTTATCGCATATCGACTGGCTCGTCATGCGCGAGTGTGATCGAAGCGCTACTCAAGACATCAACATTGACCACGATATCGAGCTCGCGACCCGTGATCGAGCCGTGGCATCCAGCGCAAATGCCATTGAACAATCGACGCGGCATGGACTGCTTGGCGCGTTCGCCTGGGTAGAACTGTAGCTCTTCGCGTTGCCGAAGCGGTCCCCGAAATGGTGCATCGCGCCCGAACTCCAGCGGCGTTGCGCCGGTGCCCAACACTGCCAGCGATATCGGCACACCACCGGGCACCCGCACGCGGACCGACCCATCCTCGGCGAGCGGCGCGCGTCCCAGCGACCGCAAGTCCTGGTAGAGCTCACCGAAAGCATCGCGTATGACGCCGCTCGAAAGATCGGAGAAGCTGCGGGCGCTGTTCGGGGGTGGACGTACCTCGAAGATCTCGACGCCCTTCACCTCTTCCGAGATCGGACGGCCCGTCCGCGTGTTGGCGAACAGCAACGTGGTCAGGAGCGGGAAGTCCGTGATGTGGACGATGGCGTCGCTCTGTCCTTCGTCGAGCTGCGTGCTGCCGTTCGGCTCGTCCAAGCGCGAGCGGAACACGCTGCGAGGCAGACGCGGCCAGATCGGCGCTGCTTCGAGCGCGACTGCGTTTGGGTCGCGATACAGCACGCGGGGTGCGCGATCTACCGCGTTCGGGTCGAGCTCACACAAGTCGTAGTGATGTGGGCCTGTGGCGCTGTCCATCGCCGACAGAGCACATGAGACGATCATGCGACCACTCGGCAACGCGGCCGGCGAGCGGAACACGCCGCTGTCTGTCCCGAGGGCGCCGCGCAGCGCCGCGGTCACGGAATGGATGTATGCGCGATCGTCTGGATCGCGATCGGCTTGATCCGGACCGATCGAGCGGTTGACGACCATGATCGATCCGCCGCCGTCCGCAGCATCGAGATCTGCGGCGACGAGCGCGAAGTTGCGGTTCGCGAGCTCGATGATCTCGGTCGCCGAGGGAAAGCCAATGCTCGAACGCTGCGCGATCAACGGGTGGTAGTCGCCGCCGTCGAGGTTCTGGCGACGTCCTGCGAGCTGATGAAAGTCTTCTGCGCGCTTTTCTACGGTGTAGATCACGCGGCCGTCAGACATAAAGCTCGGACCAAACTCTTGATTGTTGAGATAGGTCAGCTGCCTGACTGCTGTGCTCTGGGCTGGTTCGTACACGTACAAGCTCGCGTTGGGCGCGAGCGATGCGGGTGCGCGTGTTGGCCCGCGGAAGCTGCTCTCGCCCGAGATGTTTCCACGTGTGGATGCAAAGACGAGCCGACCATCTGGCGCGTAGCTCGGGTCGAAGTCGTGCAACAGGATGCCGTCTATTTGCTCGCTGCCGGGATTCAGCGCGGACAGCTGCTCGCACCGGCTGCCATCGCTTTGCATCTCATAGAGGCGCATGGGCTTGTCTGCGGCAGCGCGCGCCGCAAACGCGATGCGCGCGCCGTCCCAGGACACAGCCGGCCCGCGTACGTCGAGTGGCTGCTGTAGGTCGCACGCAGCGAGCAGCGATCGGCTGGCGCCGAGCTCGAGGCCCTCGGGCCCCATGCTCGCATCCGCGATCAGCAGGTCGGCGCCGGGACGGAACGTGTCGACGTCCCAGGGCTTGCCCACGCCTTCCGGTCGCTTGACGAACACGACCGCGCGCGGGGTGGCGCTCGCGGGCAGCTCACCACGGTCGATGGCTTGCTCGCGCTCGATCTCGTGCCAGCGCGCGAGCACACAGTAGGCAGGCACCGTATTCAAGTCGCCGCCGTCAGCGTCAACATTCGCGCACTGGACGGGCGCTGCGCGTGTGCTCGGATCCGAGCAGCTGCCGAAGTCTTCCAGCAAAGCGCCACCGCGATGCGTGATGCCGTGTGCCCCTTCGGTCGCGCACAGGTTCTTCGCGATCAAGCGACTCTGGTTCGGATCTTCGCTGTCCACGGCCAAAAGAGCGCGCGCGAGCTCGTAGTTCGTGCGCGTCGCGACTTCCGAGAAGAAGCCTTGCGCTCCCACGCGCAGCCGCAGGTCGTGAAACATCGCGGGCGAGTGACAGTTGAGGAACATGCAGCCCTTGCGCACCAACACGGGTTGCACGCGGTTGCCGAAGAACCGCAGGCCTTCATCGGCCTCGCCGAATTGCAGCAGCTCGGGCGCTTCCTCCACAGTGCGCTCGGCCCAAGCCAGGAGCTTCTTGTAGTCGGGGTCATCGACGTCGGCGAACACATCGCCACCCTCGTGGTAGACGCCGCCCGCGCTTGTGGCGAGCGGTCTGCGCAGCAACTCGGAGCTCGCTGCAACCTCGTCGAGGTAGCGCAGGCTGAGCTCGTAGTTCCAGCGCAGCTCGTCCCCGTTGGAGCCGCACATAAGGTACAAATCCGCGTTGGTCGATCCGTGACAGCTCGAGCCGGCGCAGCGCTCCTTCAACACCGGCGCGATCTCGCTCTCGAAGCTGCGCAGCGATGCTGGGTGCGGCGGCTCGCGCGCCGTGTCGATGTAGGGTCTATCGATCGTTGCGTGCGAGCAGTCACCTTCGCTCACGCGCGGCTGTCCCGTGGGTACGCCATTGCGCGCGTGACCGCCATCGATCCACTGCTTGAGCGCGCTGTAGTTGCGCGAGCCTTGCGCGATCGCGCCGCTGCCGGCGGCATGTCGGATGTCAGTGGTCACGCTGATGCGCCGGCGCATCGGGTTCGCGGCGTCGGGTGGATCGATGGTGCGCACATCGACTTGGATCGGACCGCCGGCCTTGAGCAGCAGCAAGCCAGCCGAATACGGGCCGAACGCCGGCAGGACGTCCTGCCGGCGCATCAGGCTGTCGTACGACGTCAAATCAAGGTTGCCGAGCGCGAAGCCGTTGCCGTCATCGACGTGACAACCCGTGGTCTGCCGCTGACAGCCGACATCCAAAATCGGAGCGATGCGATCTTCGTAGTACGAGTACGTGGAAGTTGGTCGTTGTTCACAACCAACCACGAGTAAGCATGCTGCGCATAGGACAAACGCGCGTGACGGATTCAGCATGTCAGGACCAGTGTAGCTAACTGTTAGTCGCGAGGCTTCATCTGCAGCGCTACGCTGATGGCCTGCAGGACGGCCTCGTCGCGCTCGACGCTTTTCGCGTCGCTGAGAGCGGCTGCCACCTCCCCACCTCCGATCCTTCCCAAGGCGATCGCCGCAGCTTGACGCACTTGTGCGCTCTCGTCGGTGATCAGCACGCCGAGGAGCGGCTCGACCGCCGCAGACAGCCGCAGCTCACCCGCGAGCTGCGCGGCGGTGCGCCGGACTTGCACGTCGTCGTCCGCGATGGTCTGGAGCAGCGCCGCGCCATCCCGGAAGAAGCTGACTTTGCGGACTTGCTGCAGCGCGGCGAGCCGCACGCTCGCATCGCTGTCGCCGAGGGCGGCCCGGAGCGCGGCGTTGCCTTTCATGGTGTTGAGCCGACCCAGCGCACGCACGCCTGCCACGCGCACACTCGCTTCGCTGTCCTCGGTCGCGACCTTACTGAGCGTCTCGGCGGCGTGCGGATCCAAGAACTCACCGAGCGCCGCAGCGGCTCGCGCGCGGCGCTCCGGATCCGCGTCGGACTGCGCGACACGCAACATCTTCTCCATGACCGGCCCGAACCCGAACGAGCGGCGCCGCAGCCACCACGCCGCGATCTCGCGCGTCTGCGCATGGTCGCTCGACAAGAGCTTGTCCGCGAGCAGCGGGATGCACTCGAAACATTCCACGCGCTCGCCGTATTCGAGCGTCGCGTACAAGCGCGAGGGCGACGCGCTGCGGATCGCATTCACCATGTATTCGCGCTTGGGCGCGCCGGTGCCGACCGAGAGCTCACCGCGCTCCCGATCGTACACGACGACAGGGCTGAGCTCGTCGGCGCTAGCCATGCTCGGCACAGGTGCGAGCAGCAACACGAACGCGAAACTCCACTTGCGCATGCTGTGCCTCTGTTCTCCTGATCGTGGCTTGCAACTTGGTTTGCTCATGGCTCGTACTCCATGGGCTCGAGGTAACCCGCAGCATTGTCACTGTTGCGGCGCGAGAAGTACTGCCCGCCGAGATCCGCCATGCGGATCAACATCAAGCGTTCAGCCGGCGTGAGCGCGACACCGACGTCTTCCGGGTGCGGCGCGGTGGACCATGCCCACTCCTTGCCGGCACGCTCGTCGTCCGGCGTGGCGTTCACCTTCGCGATGAGGCGGCTCTCGCGCGCCGATGCGGGCACGACCCAGAGCGGCGGTACATCACCTTCCACCATGGAATCGCCCATCATCGCCGAGGGATAGAGCAGCGAAACGTACGAAGCCGGATAGGTCACGGTGCTGCGCTCGTAGTAGGTCTCGACCGGCTGGGGGCCGAGCGAGAGATACGGGATCTCGTACATCAGCGGCTCGAGCGTCGGGTCCTCGTTCGGGATCGTGATTGTGTAGTGGCGACCCGCGAACGGATCGTTGGCACCACCGTTGTGGCAGGACACACACTTGGCATCAAACAGCTCTTGGATGTTGCCGCTCGCCGCGCCTGCCCACGGGAGCTCGATGCGGTCTGCCGCCGTGAGCTTCGAGTAGTCTTTCTTCTCGAACGGCAGCGCCTGCGCGAGGGTCGCACCTTGCGTCGGGCGCGCGGTCTGTGAGCGCGACTCATGACAGCCGCCGCAGGTTCGCGTCTCGCCAGGCATCGCCTGGATCCACAGGCCTTCGCTGCGGATCGAGAGCCCAAAGCGATCGATCGCCTGCACGTGGTACGGCAGGTACGGGACGACAGCGGCTTCCCACGAGCCGTCAGCTTGCACCGGCGCTTCCGCGAGGATCGCCGCGCCTTCGTGCATTGTCAGACCGAACTCGCGCAAGCCGCCCACTTCCGAGGAAAAACCTTCGATGATGCGCACGCGCTCGGTCTGCTTGAGCGCTTCTTTAAGGTCGGTGGCATCCGTGAACTGACCTCCGCGGATGCTCTCGCGCAAGGATGTGTCACGGACATCGATCGATCCGAGCACCGCGTGCTTGCCGCCGAGAGCGTCAGTCTCGGCGTCTTGCGGCACCGTGATGTTGCCAGCGCGAACCGCCGGCTCGACGCGTGGTGCGACCGGGATTGCGTACATGTCCCAGTGCTCAGGATCGTCGTACACCTTCACGCGCGCTTGGCTCTTGGGATCGTACAAGTAGATGCCGAAGCGGGGTGCCGTGTTCGCGAGCTCGCTGCGTTCGCTGACATCGCCGTCGGCCCACGAGACGAGCACCTTGCCGCCGTCGAGCATGAACGGCGTCCGGTAGCGCCCTGCGCCGCTCGGTACGACCGCATCGCGACCGAGCGGCACGCGCGGTGTGAGCGACTCGAAGCGCGCGGCTTCCTCGTCGTACGCGCCGTCATTGGACACCTGCACGTCGATCTTCATCACCGCGCCGGATTGGATAGTGCCTTCCCGCGACGTCGCAATGCCGACATAGCTGCCCTTAGCAGCTTCACGCACCTGCACGATGCTGTTGAACTCTTTGCCGTGCTGGCCCGCGAGCGCGAGCATGTTGGTGCAGTCGGGATTCATCCGGAACAGCTTGACGTCGTTGACCGGACCGAGGTGCTCCCAGCGCGAATAGCCGATGGTGCCGTCGCTCATCAGGAACGGATCGGCGGTGTGCGATAAGTTCTGAGAGCACAGCTTGCGGTCGGCGTCGCCGGTGTTCGCGGAGATCGTCGCGAGCTGCGTGGCCTCGCGGCCGTGATTGTACTCGTCCGCCCGCGTTCCCATCGGCGTGTAAGTTTGATTGGTGACGAACGCGATGCGATCACCGGGCACGAAGATCGGCCGCACGTCGTCGGCCATCGCGAACGTCAGCTGCTTCGGCTTCGCGCTGCCATCGAGCTTCGCGAGATAGATGTGATAGTGCGAGTCCGCGTCCTTGTGACGCATGGAGAACACGACTTGCTTGGCATCGAACGATAGATCCAAGCCTGCGATGTCCACCTCTTGAAAGTCTTTAGTCAGATCGCGCAGGGTCCCTGACTGCGTGGGTGGTGTTAGTACATACACCCCGCCACCAGGCACATAGCGTTGATAGTCGACTACGCGATCGACTCCGCCGGAGACGCTCTGCGCGCCGGATTTTTCGAGAAATGCGCGCTTTGCAAATACGAGCGACTCGACACCTGGCAGAATATCGGCTCGTTTCGCACTGCTATCACATGCTGCAGAAAAACATGTCGCGAACACACAAAACGTGACACTCTTCCACATGCCCGGCCTCCGTACGGTCACAGCAGCAAGCGCTGGACCAAACCAGCGCGATCTACTTGGGGCGCGTAATCATCGAGAATTCGCAGGTCGTACGGGGTTTACAGCCCCCGGCATCGAGAGCTGGAGCGGTCGAGCGACCCCAGCACAGCCGGAAAGAGTACAAGCTTTCCCGCGCTTGTGGCTATGTGCCGTGAGCCTGCTGCTGTCGGCGGCCTGTACGCCGCAGCTGGCAGCTGCGCCGGTCCGGGCACCGCTGCACACAAGTCAGCCCACGACTCAGGCACTCACCGCCCTCACCGCGAACGAGAGCTACACCCAGGAAGGCAACGGCGAGCTGGAGTACGGCGAGCTCGCGCTCTCGCTGGGCTGGCTGCCGAGCCGCGGCAAGGAGTGCATCCGGCGCGGCCCGAACCGCGGCTTCTGCTCAGGTCCGCGGCGTGTGCCCCGGCCTTTCGGTGAAGCAGCGCAGCTGGCAGCGGAGCTCGGTCTCGGTGAGCGTGCGAGCAGCGCGCGTCTGTTGCTCGCACCACCGTCGCGCGACTGGGTGACTGCCGCGAAGACCGTGCAGAGCGGCGCGTGGGTGTGGCCTGTCGACCCCAAGGGTTTTGTACGCGGTCCTGGCAATCTGCGCTTGGCTGCAAAGCGTCGGCGCGCGATGGCGCTGCCGCATCCCGATCCGAAGGTCGCGTACCCCGCACACCACGAGCACGAAGGCGTCGACTGGGCTGCGCCCGTGGGCACGCCGATCCGCGCCGCGCAGGGCGGCTTGGTCGCGTACAGCGACAACGAGCTGCGCGGCTACGGCAACCTCGTGATGATCGTGCATCCCGACGG
>Ga0190269_10000414_pt1 | contig 22384 bp, 15 predicted proteins | sample Popmic249IS_FD_133749 | JGI IMG/M metagenome (GOLD analysis project Ga0190269, IMG submission 133749) | Populus adjacent soil microbial communities from riparian zone of Blue River, Arizona, USA - 249 IS | ecosystem: Environmental > Terrestrial > Soil > Riparian zone | place: USA: Arizona... | reverse complement strand
GCCGCGTCCTGGTTGGCGTTGTAGTAGAGGATCTTGCAGTCGGAGCAGAGCTCCTTGAACGCGGCCTCGAACTCCGGGCGGTCGTGCGCTTCGTACCGCGCGGTCTTGGTCTCGGGCAGCAGGAGCGCGATGGTGCCGCTCTTCTTGTCGCCGCCACCACCGGTGTCATCACCGTCGTCGCCGCAGGCCGCGACGCCGCCGAACAGCAGCGCGCCGACCGCGACGAGCACGGCTGCGCGTGTGCGTCGTGTCATCTGTTGTGCCCCCTCGTGCAGAGTGCCCGCCGGTGCGGGTGCACCGCCGGTCGGCGGGGTCAGGCGCGAGTCCGCGGTGATCCAGCCCGTGGTCGCAGCCTGATCTCCTGCGATCACCGCACCACAGAGGAGAAGGTCCCGCAAGAGATCACATAGAGGTCACGAGGCTTCACGAACCGTCACGAACCGACGGGCCGCCGCCGGGCGGAGGTCGGCGTGCGGGCATCCGCCGTGGCGGGCAGCAGGCCGGCCGCACGGTGATCTTGCTGCCTGGTCGGCGTGCCGGGTCCCTGCGGCAGACCGCACGAGGGGGCCGCACGGTGATCTTGGTCGGCCGGCGACGGGACCGCCGCCGGTACGCCGTCAGTCGGCGGTCTTGACCAGCTCCGCCAGGCAGTCGCGGAGGTGCAGGGCGATCCGGTCCACGTCCGGGAGGGCGTCGGCGTCACTCAGCAGCCCGTAGGTGACCTGCCCGTCGTAGCTCATGATGCCGATCGCCAGCCGGTGCTCCGGCGCGAGGAAGGCGATCGGCACGAGCTGCTGCAGCCGGCGGCCGAGCATGTAGAGCGGCACCTGCGGCCCGGGCACGTTGGTCACGAGCAGGTTGTAGAGCCGGCTCGAGAACCCGAGGCGAGAGGCACGGGCCAGCACGGTGGGCGGCAGCGCGTTCTCGAGCGAGGTGAGGACCGCGGCGCCCTGCGCCTGCTTGGAGGCCTTCAGGTCCTCCATGGCCCGCCGCACCCGGTCCAGCCGCGTGCGGCAGTCGAGGTCGCCCACCGGCAGCGGCGCGTTCATGATGGCGATCTCGTTGCCCAGGGCGCCGCGGCGGGCGTCGGGGCGCAGCGAGACCGGCACGCAGGCCCGCAGCTCGAGGTCGCGGACCTCGGTGCCCCTCTCGGCGAGGTAGCGGCCGAGGGCACCGGCGACGGCGGTCAGGACGATGTCGTTGACCGTGGCACCGCCGGAGGCCGCCTTGACCTTCTTGTAGTCGGCCAGGTCGGTCGTGACGATCGCCATCCGGCGGTGGGGCCCGGGCTTGGCGTTGAGGACGGTCTTCGGGGCCGCGGCCACCAGCGGCTTGGCCGCCTCGGCGAGGGCCGAGACGGAGTCCATCACCTGCACCAGGCCGTCGCGGGGTCGCAGCGCCAGACCGACTCCCCGCTCGGCCAGCCGGGTCACGTTGCGCACCAGCCCCATCGCCCCGGTGGTCAGCAGCTCCGCGGTGGACGGCTGGGGCCGGGGCTCCCAGTCCTGCGGCTCCTCGTCCGCCACCTCCGGGGTCAGGTCGAAGAGCACGCTGAGCAGGTCGACCCCGCTCACGCCGTCGATCATGGCGTGGTGGGTCTTGCCGATGACCGCCCAGCGCTCGTCCTGCAGCCCCTCGACGACCCACAGCTCCCACAGCGGCTTGGTGCGGTCGAGCCGCTGCCCCACGACCCGGTCGACGAGGTCGAGCAGCTGGCGCTCCGAGCCAGGGGCGGGCAGCGCGGTGTGCCGGACGTGGAAGGCCAGGTGGAAGTCGGCGTCCTCCACCCAGACGGGCCGGCCGGTGCCGAAGGGCATCTCCTGCACCTTCTGCCGGTAGCGGGGCAGCCGCGGCAGCCGCGCGTCGATGTGGGCCCGCATCTGCTCGATCGACGGCGGCGGTCCCTCGAAGACGCCGACCGCGCCGATGTGCATGTGGGCGCCGTCCTCCTCCACGTGCAGGAAGCCGGCGTCGACGCTCGTCAGCCGGTCGAGGTGCCCCTGGGCCATGCGCTCCTGCCTTTCGGGTCGCGAGAGGCGCAGCGTGCCACGCCGGGGCTCAGCCCGACAGGGAGGGCAGCGGCTCCGGAGCCGTCCGGCGCAGGCGCAGGAGCGCCAGCGTCCAGGCGGTGACCAGCAGCACGGCGACGTTGGGGCTCCACACGACGACCTCGTCGCGCAGCACGCCGTACCCGATCCAGCACGAGCCGCTGACACCCTGCAGCCACAGCGAGAGGGCCGACACCCCGTCGACCTCCGTCGCGGTGCGCAGCGCCAGCAGCTGCGGCAGGTAGACGACCGTGCCGACGACCGCCCCGACCACCCCGAGGGCCAGCATTCCGGCCGTGCTTCCCACGGCGATCACCCCCGCAGCGGCCAGGGCGGTGAGGACGCTCCCGGCGACGGCGTGCCGGCGGCCCGGGACGAGCCGCCGCAGCAGCAGGGCGTTGAGCACGAGGCAGGTCCCGTTGAGGACGACCTGCACCAGCCCGCCCCCGAAGAGGCCGTAGCCCAGCCACACCAGGGAGACCCCGATCGCCACCCAGGCCCGCGCCGCGGGAACCCCTTCGCTCCGGCCGTGGACAACGGTGCGCCACACCTGTGGCAGGTGCAGGCCCACGACGCAGGCGGCGGCAGTCCAGCCGAGCGCCTCGCTCACCACCGTCACAGCCGGACCAGGCCCCCGCCCGCTGCGGCGGACCGGTAGGCCGCGTCGACGGTGCGGTGCGCGACGAGCGCCTCCTCGACGGACGGCCAGCCCTGCTTGTCGGCCTCGAGCCCGTCGAGGAAGGCCTTCGCCTGCAGGGCGAGACCGGCCGCCGCGTTGCGCCAGTAGTCGGGCACCTCGGCAAGCGGCAGCCCGTCGAGCACCCGCGGGAAGGGCACGTGGACGACCTCGGTGCCGGACCCGGTCTGCACGTGCACCGGCCCGACCTCCTCGTCCATCCAGAGCACGCCCTGCGTGCAGTGCACCTCGAGGCGGCGGGACGCCCGGCCCTCCACCCGGTGCCAGACGCTGAGCAGGCCGGCGCTGGCCCCGTCCGCGAAGTCCAGCCGCACGCTCGCCAGGTCCTCGACGTCGGGGATCCCGGCGAAGCCGCTGGTCCTGGCGGACACCGCGACCGGTTCACCGAGCACCCAGGCCAGCACGTCCACGTCGTGCACCGAGTGCTCGACCAGCGTCCCGCCCCCCGACCGCGTGGCGTCGGCCCGCCAGTCGGACCCGTAGGTGCCGCCGACGGGGAGCCGCTGGTCGTCGCGGAAGAAGGCGCCCATCGGTGCGCCGTACCGGCCGCTCTGGACGGCTTCGGCGAGCCACCGGTACGCCGGCGCGTGCCGGAGCACCAGACCGACCTGGTGCAGCACCGGCCGCAGGACGGCAGCGAGCTGCTCGCAGGTGGCCAGGTCCGGCGCGAGCGGCTTCTCCACGAAGACCGCACGGCCGGCCGACGCGGCCACCTCGCACGGCTCGAGGTGCCCCGCGGTCCAGGTCGTCACCCACACCACGTCGACCGCCTCGACCAGCGCCTGCAGGCTGTCCGCGACGGACACGCCCGTCTCCGCGGACAGCGCCGCCGCCCGCTCGGGGTCGAGGTCGTGCAGGAGCACGAGCTCGGCCTCGACCAGCCCGGCGCTGCGCAGCTGCTGCAGCGCCCAGGCGTGGTGGCTGCCCATCAGGCCGCAGCCGACGATCCCGATGCTTCGCACGGTCATGCTCAGGACCCGCTGTACCGCGGGCCGGGCCACGTGGGCAGCGGCTCCTGCGCCGGCGGGGCCACCTCGGTGAGGTACCGCAGCATCCAGTAGGGCAGCAGGTAGTCGACGCCCGGCTCCTGGTGCGTCGCGGCCGAGCCCCCGCGCATGGCGGTGAACGGCGAGCGCTGCCACAGGAAGTCGGTCGGCACCCGGTCGGCGACGGAGATCGGCTCGACGGACCGCAGGTCGGAGGAGCTGCCCGGCACCGTCGTGCGCTGCTCCCCGGCCGGCGTGTCCCAGACCAGGTCGAACTGGTCGGCAGGCACGCAGTCGCGGCTCGTGCCGCACTCCGCGACGTGGTCCACGGCGCCCCCCGCGTCCTGCCGGGCGCGGTAGTCGCGCCACTGGCGCAGGTGGGTGACCGCCGCCTCCCGGCGGGCCGGCTCGCCGCCCATCCCGAAGGTGACCGCCTCGAAGAAGGCGTTCACGTCGTCCGACGTCTGCCGGTCGACGATGCTGAAGCTCTCGCGGAGCAGTGCCCGCTCCTCGGCCGTCGTGAGGCGCAGCAGCGGCGAGAACACCAGGTGCGCGAGGTTCCAGGAGAAGTAGCCGCCGTTGGGGGTGGGATCGTTGACCAGCTCGGCCACGACGTCGGAGGGGGACTGCGAGGCGAGCTCCTCCGCCCAGACCGCCTGCCACTTCAGTGCCTGCTCCGGCGGCCCGGCGACCTCGGCGACGTGCTTGGCAGCCAGCGACACCAGCAGCCGGTACGCCGGTGAGATCACCATGATCGGCGTGACCACGTTGTCGTAGACGTCGCCGAACGGTGGCAGGGCGACCTCGCCGTGCGGGTGCGGGTAGTTCCACCCGTTGGCGAGCAGGAAGTCGGCCATCGCGAGCACGTCGTCGCGGATCAGGCGCTGCACCTCGAGGTCGTCCGGGGCGACCAGGTCGAAGGCGGCGAGCAGGCCGAAGAGCGTCCCGGCGTAGGCGTCACGCGTGGTCGAGGCCTCGCAGACGTAGTCACCGGCCGGCTGCGTCAGCCGCTCCGGCCGGTCGTTGCCCTCCCAGCGGAACGGGCCGCGGACGTCGCTGCCTCGGGGCATGGCGTAGGGGCCCGGCGCGTCCGCGGGAGCGCAGGAGTACATGAGCATCCCGGCCTGTCCCGGCACCACGCCGCCCACCTCCGCCGTCGGCGGCACTCCCGGCGCGACGGAGGGCTGCACCGGCTCCTGCCACGCCCGGGCCACGAAGGTGCGCAGGTCGACCTGCGAGAGGAGCACGTCGACGCGCTGCTTGGCCTGGCGCTGCTGCTGCTGCCAGAAGCCGCTCCGCGCGTCGCCCGCCTGGTGCGACCGGGCGACGGCGTACCGGTAGGACTCGGCGCCGAGGTAGGAACCGCTCCAGATGCCGGCGTCGCCCCACTGCGGGTCGATCGACGCGACGTCGCCGGGGACCTTCTCGGCGGTGCGGTAGTCGATGGGCAGCACCGAGCCGTACCAGAGGTGGTCGGCGACCCGCTCCTCGAGCCGCAACGCCTCGTCCAGGTCAGGGCCGCAGGCCAGCTCTGCCCGGCAGGGCTGCGTGGCGAAGGCTCCTCCGGGGACAGTGACCAGCAGGGCGACCGAGCCCACCGCAGCGACGAGCGCGCGTCCTCGCACAGCACCTCCCGGGTAATTTGTATTGGACCCTTGCAAACTCCGCCCCGGCCTGTCAACGCCGGGCTGGGGTGGTTTCGTCGGTGGGTTGCGTCAGCCGCGGAGCGCGTGCAGCTGCTCGAGGCCGCGGCGGACGGCCAGGTCGGTCAGGTTCTCCCCCCGCACGACCGCGGCCGGGTGCGGCAGCAGCCGCTCGCCGAGCGCGGCCGGCAGCCGGAAGCTCAGGCCGTAGACGGCGAGCCGCGTGCCGAAGACCTGCGCCTCCCTGCGGTGCAGCGCGAGCCAGTCGGTGCCGATGTCCACGCCCTCACCAGGCTCCTCGCCGCGGCAGGCGCGCACGCACCACGCGAGGACCCGCGCCTCGGCCTCCCAGCTCGCGAGCCAGGGCTCGAGCTCCTGCTCCCAGGCCGGGTCCAGCCCCTCGCGGCAGCCTGCCGCGAGGAAGCCGAGCAGCGCGTCGTCCCCAGCCAGCCCCGCCTCGAGCTGCCGAACCAGCTCCGGCGCGGGACCCGGCTCGTCCACCCAGGACCGGCACGCCGTCGCGAGCGGCAGCAGACCTGGGTACGCCGACACGACCGAGCGCCAGGCCTCCTCCCGGTCCTCCGCCGGCCGGAGCCAGTGCCTCGCACCGAGCTCGAGCGCGACCCGGCTCGCGAGCGGCAGCGACATCGCGTTGAACCCGATGCCCGCCACGGCGTCCCGCAGCGCCGGCTCCCGGTACGGCGCGGGACCGAGGTGCAGCTGGGACGACATGCCGAGGTCGTTGACCGGCCAGTTGTCGCACAGGAGCAACGGGTGCCCGAGCTCGCCGGCCAGCCGGGAGGCGACCTCGGCGGTCACCACCGGGCTGGTGATGTCGGGACCGGTCCAGGCGATCGGCGTACCGGGAGGGAGGGCGTCGGCGAAGGCGCGCAGGTACGCGGTGACGGTGTCGAAGGCGTAGTCGGTGCCGCACGTCATCCACCGGACGTCGTCGGGGAGCCCCGCCGCCGCGGCGGCCACCCCGAGCCCGTGGGAGCGGCCCAGGTCCGCTCCCCCTGGAGGCACGTCGTCCCAGTAGACGCCGAGCTGGCGCACACCGAGGTCGTAGAGCTGGCGCAGCTTGGCGACCAGCACCGGGTGGTCGTCCTCGCCGCGCCAGTCGAGGCCGGGCGACACCGACAGCGTCAGCCGCACCCCGGCGTCCGCCGCGACCGCCACCGTGTCGGCCAGCTGCGCGAGCTCCTCCTCCGGGTACGGCGAGCGCCAGCTCTCCCGGTGGAAGGCGTCGTCCTTGGGGCCGTAGGCGTAGTCGGTCAGGCCGACCGACGGCATCCAGCGCAGCAGCGCCAGCCGCTCCTCGTGCCGGTACGGCGTGCCGTAGAAGCCCTCGATGAGCGCCAGCCAGCGTCCGGGCGTCGGGGTCGTTGCGGGCACGGCGGGCCTCCGGCTCAGGGTTGGCTGGCGGCGGACGATCGGGTGACAGGAGCAGGTCCGCGACCGGTCCAGGTCGAACCCTGCAGGACGAGCATGCCCGCCGCCCAGGGAGGCCCGTCAGCCACCCCTCCCTTGACGGTCGGTATTTGTAATGGTCTCATACATACTACCCGTGGAGAGGTCCCCCATGCCCAGCCCTGCCGGCCCCGAGGCCGCGCTGACCGTCGAGGGCGTCAGCGTGGCCTTCGGTGGCGTGCGCGCCCTGACCGGCGTCTCGCTGCACGTGCAGCCTGGTGAGATCGTCGGCGTGATCGGCCCGAACGGCGCCGGCAAGACGACGCTCTTCGACTGCGTCTCCGGGCACCTCGCCTGCAGCGGACGGGTCCAGCTGGGCGACGTGGAGCTGACCGGCCTGGCGCCGCACCGGCGCGCCGCCGCCGGCCTCGGCCGCAGCTTCCAGGACGCGCGGCTCTACCCGTCGCTCACCGTCTTCGACACCCTCCGCACCGCGTCGGAGCTGGTGCTGCGCCGTCAGGGGGCGCTGGCCAAGGTGCCCGGTACGCCGGCCTCCCGCCGCGCCGAGGCGCAGGCCGCCCGGGCGGCCGAGGACATGGTCGAGCTGATGGGCCTGCAGGCCTACGCCGGGAAGTTCGTGCGCGAGCTCTCCACCGGCACCCGTCGCATCGTCGACCTCGGCTGCCTGCTCATCCAGCGGCCGACGGTGATCCTCTTCGACGAGCCGTCCTCCGGCATCGCGCAGCGGGAGGCCGAGGCCCTCGGCCCCCTGCTCGGGCGGATCCGCGACGAGACGGGCGCCGCGCTCCTGCTGATCGAGCACGACATGCCCCTGCTGCTGGGCATCAGCGACCGCATCTACGCGCTCGAGACCGGGCAGGTGGTCACCAGCGGCCTGCCCGCCGACGTGGTCCGCGACCCCCGGGTCGTCGCGTCGTACCTCGGCGACGACGTCGCCGCCATCAACCGCTCGGGCGCCGCCCGCACGCTCACGGGGGCCTGAGTGGACATCGTCCTGCAGGGGCTGGTCTTCGGCGTGGCCAACGGGCTGCTCGCCACCGGCATCGTGCTCGTCTACATGTCGAACCGCACCATCAACTTCGCCCAGGGCGAGCTGGGCGCCTTCGCCGTCGCGGTCATGTTCGCGCTGTCCAACCGGGCCGACTTCCCCTATCCCGCAGCCCTCGCCTGCGGGCTCGCGGCCAGCGCCCTGCTCGGGGTCCTCATCGAGAAGACCGTCATCCGGCGGCTGTTCACCAGCCCCCGCCTGATCGTCCTCATCGCGACCATCGGGGTGGCCCAGGTCATCACGGCGTTGCGCGCCGGCGTCCCGAAGCCGCGCAACCAGGGCGGTGACGACGTGGTGTTCGGCGGCGCCTCGCAGTTCCCGATGCCGTTCGAGATCGAGCCGATCTCCTTCGGCCGTGTGGTCCTGCACACGTCCGAGCTGCTGGTCCTGGTGGTGGGCCCCCTGGTGGCCCTCGCGCTGTTCGCCTTCCTCCGCTGGTCGCCCTACGGCATCGCCCTGCGGGCCGCCGCCGAGAACGGCCAGCGCGCCCGGCTGCTCGGCATCCCGGTACGACGGGTGTCCACCTTGGCGTGGGTGCTGGCGGCCCTCCTCTCGGCGTCGGCGGCCATCCTGCTGGCGCCCGTCGTGGGCTACTCCTCCGACGCGGCGGTCGGCCTGTCGCTGCTCTTCCGGGGCCTGGCGGCCGCGACCATCGCCGGACTGACGTCCGTCGGCACCGCCTTCGGGGTGGGGCTCGCGCTGGGCGTCGCCGACCAGCTCATCTACTTCTGGACCGGCCAGACCGGGCTCACGGATGTCGTGCTGTTCGTGGCCCTCGTGGTCGCGCTGCTCGTCCGCCGGGACGTGCTGCGCCAGGCCACCAGCGCGGCCGAGTCGGCGCCCGACACAGGGGAGCCGATCCGGCCGCTGCCGCTCGCCGTCAGGAGCCACCCGCGCTGGGCGAGCACCGCGTTCCTCGTGCGCACCCTCGGTGCCGGCCTCGTCATCCTGATGCCCTTCGTGCTCTCCTCCGCCAACACGTTCTTCCTCGCGACGACCGTGCTGCTCTGCACGGCGGTCGTGTCCGTCACGGTGCTCACCGGGTGGGCCGGGCAGCTCTCGCTCGGGCAGTGGGCGGTCGCGGCGGTCGGGGGCCTGCTCGGCATGCAGCTCTACAGCGAGCACAGCGTGCCCTTCCCGGCCGCCCTCCTGCTCGCGGTGGCCCTCGGCGGCGGGCTGGCCGCCGTCATCGGGCTGCCGGCACTGCGGCTGCAGGGCGTCAACGTCGCCGTCGTGACCCTCGGCTTCGCCGTCACGGGCAGCTCGTGGCTGTTCACGCGCGACTGGGTGCGTCCCTCCCAGGACCTGCAGCTGCCGGCGTACCTCGGCACGAAAACGCTCTACGCCAGCGCCTTCCTGGTGCTCGGCCTCACTCTCGCCACGGCCCGGGTGGTCGACGCCTCGCAGCTCGGCCGGGCCGTCCGGGCCGTCCGGGAGAACCCGGTGCAGGCCTCGTCCATGGGCATCTCGGTCGTGCGCACCAAGCTGGTCGCGTTCGCCCTGAGCGGCGCGATGGCCAGCGCCGCCGGCTTCCTCTACATCGCCGCGCTGGGCAGCGGCGACCCCAGCGCCTTCCCGACCTCGACCTCGCTCGCCCTGCTGGCCGCGGCGGTCATCGGCGGTCTCGGCTCGCTGTCGGGCGCGGTCGTCGGCGGGGTCTACATCTTCGGCGTGCAGTACTTCGCGGCGCAGTGGTTCCCCGAGCACGCGGCCGTGATCAGCCTGCTCTCCACCGGCGTCGGGCTGCTCGCCCTCGTCCTCTACATGCCCGGCGGCCTGATCCGGCCGATCGTCCGGGGCCGCGACCTGCTGGCCCGCGCGCTCACCGGCGTCGACCCCCGCGAGGCGATCGCGGTCCGCACCGTCGAGCACGACCTGCAGGGCGCCCTGGCGCCCGCCCGTGCGGAGGTGTCGGCGTGAGGTCGCTGCGGGACAAGCTGGCCTGGCGGGCCCGGCTCTCGGCGTACATGGGGGGTGAGCCCCTCTTCCCGCTCGCCGTGCTGTTCGGCCTCACCTGGGCCGACCAGGTCGACACCAAGACGTTCGAGGTGCTGGGGCCGGAGATCGCCGACGACTTCGGCGTCGGGCTCGGCACGATCGGCACGATCGGCATCCTCACCATCCTGGTGGCGCCCATGGTCGGGCTGCCGCTGTCCTACCTCGCGGACCGGTGGAAGCGGATGCCGCTGGCCATCGCGGGCGCGATGGTCTGGGCGGTCTGCTCGGTCCTCACCGGCTTCGCGCCGGTGCTGTGGGTGCTCATCGCGCTGCGCGTCATCGCGACCTCCGGCGAGATCGTCAACACCCCGGTCCACGGCTCGCTGATGGCCGACTCCTACACGCCGAAGACGCGGATGAAGGGCTTCGGCGTCTACAGCGTCGGCCAGACGGTCGGCGGCGCGCTGGGCGCGATCCTCGCGGGCGCGCTGGGCCAGGCCTTCGGCTGGCGGGTGCCGTTCATCGTGCTCGCCATCCCCACCTTCCTCGTCATCCTCGTGGCGACCCGGATGAAGGAGCCGGAGCGCGGTCGCTTCGAGGCGGCCGAGACCCCGGAGGCGCTGCCGTTCAAGGAGACCGTGCTCGAGCTGTGGCGGCTGCGCTCGCTGCGCTACCAGTGGATCGGCACCGCCTTCGCCGCCGCCGCCCTGATCCCGATCCGGCAGATCGTGCCGTTCTTCCTGGACGAGGAGTTCGGCGTCGGGCCCAACGGCCGCGGCTGGATCACCGGCATCGGCACGTCGCTGACGCTGTTCGCGGCGCTCAGCGGCACCGCGTACATCCAGCGCCGGCTGAACGTCTCGCCCTCGACCGGCCTGCGCACGCTGAGCTGGGTGGGCGTCGCGACGGGGGTGCTGCTGGTCCTGGTGTCGATGGCCCCGGCGCTCGCGGTCGTGGCGGTGCTGATCTGGGCGATCATGTCCCTGTTCGCGATCATCAGCCCGGCGCTGCTGGCGGTCACCGCGACGATCGCCTCCCCGGAGATGCGCAGCACCGCCTTCGCGCTGCAGGGCATCGTCGCCCTCTCGGGAGCGCCGCTCGCCCTGGTCGGCGTCGCGATCGGCGACAAGAGCCCGCGGCTCGGCCTGTTCTACCTCGGCGTGGTCTTCCTCGTCGGCATCCGGTCGTTCTTCACCGCCGCCCGCTACATCGACGCCGACGTGGCCCGGCTCGACCCGGAGCGCCGGGCGCGGGCGCTGGCCGGGGCCGAGGGCGGCGACGCCGACCTGCTGCTGCAGACCCAGGACGTGACGGTCTCCTACAGTGGCGTGCAGGTGCTCTTCGGCGTCGACCTGGAGATCCGCAAGGGCGAGATCGTGGCGCTGCTCGGCACCAACGGGGCCGGCAAGTCGACGATCCTCAACGCGATCTCCGGCGTCGTCGAGCCTGACGGCGGCAACGTGTGGTTCGAGGGCGACGCGATCACCGGCGAGGCTCCCGAGCGGACCGTAGCGCGCGGGATCGTGCAGGTCCCGGGCGGGCGCGGCGTCTTCCCGCGGCTCACCGTGGAGGAGAACCTCGCGATGGGCGGCTTCCTGCTGCGCAAGGACAAGGCGCTGCTGGCCGAGCGCCGGGAGGAGGTCCTCGACCTCTTCCCGCGGCTGCGGGAGCGCTACAAGCAGCCGGCCGGCGTCCTGTCGGGCGGGGAGCGGCAGATGCTCACCCTGGCCCAGTCGTTCCTGTTGCGCCCCAAGATCATGCTGATCGACGAGCTCTCGCTCGGCCTCGCGCCCACCGTGGTGCAGGAGCTGCTCGACGCGCTGCGGCGCATCAACGCCCAGGGGACCGCGATCGTGCTCGTCGAGCAGTCGGTCAACGTAGCCCTGACTCTGGCAGACCGGGCATATTTCATGGAGAAGGGCGAAGTGCGCTTCTCCGGCGCGACCACAGACCTGCTCGAGCGGGGCGACCTGCTGCGCTCGGTGTTCCTCGAGGGCGCCGGCGCCGGGGTCTCCCGGTGACCGGTACGGCGACCACGGAGGTCACGGCATGAAGAACCCTCTCGACCGCGTCTCGCCCGAGCGCGCCCAGAAGGCGCTCGCCGTCGCGAGCATCTCGCTGCTCGTCACCGGCGTGGCCTCGATCGGCCAGGTCCGCTACCAGCTGGACCAGAAGGAGACCGCGACGCTCGCCCAGGACGAGACGCCCGACGGGGGCGCCGACGAGCAGCCGCTGGTGTCGCCGACGCTCGTGCCCGGCGCGACCGCCGCACCGTCCGCGACCGCCGCACCGGGCAGCAGCGCGACGCCGGGCACCCGCACTCCGGGTGCGCGCCCGGGCAGCGCCGCCCCGCTGCCGAACGTGCCCGGCGTCGGTACGCCGAAGCCCGGCGTCACCATCCCCGACTTCGGCCTCAAGACGCAGGGCGTCACGGCGAAGGACGTGCGCATCGGCGTCAGCTACAACGTCTCGGGCTGCGGCCCGGACGGCCAGGTCTCCGCGATGTTCAACCAGGCGACCACCGGCGACCCGAGCAAGGCCTACCCCGCCTTCGTCCGCTACGTGAACGAGACAGGTGGCATCGGCGGCCGCACGCTCAAGCTCGACGTCGAGGACGACGGCGGCGGCGGCGCCTCCTGCTCGGCCAAGGCGATCGCGGCCGCCAAGGCCATGGCGGACGACAACAAGGACTTCCTGGCCATCCCCGGGCTGCACACCGAGTCGGACTACGTCATCTCCCGCAAGGTCCCGGTCTTCGGCGGCCGTGACGACCCGGCGTCGCTGAAGAAGATCGGCGCCAACGGCCTGATGCTCACCGAGCCGCTGCAGGAGGCCTTCCGGGCCTGGGCCAGCCTCGGCAAGAACGTCATCGAGACCCCGAAGCACAAGGCCTGCTTCATCCACCCGACGTCGGACGAGAGCGGCGACTGGGACACCTACGCCAAGGTGATGAACGACGAGATGGCGCGCGTGGGCATGAAGTTCCACGACGAGATCACTTACAAGAACGACATCGCCACCGCCCAGCAGCAGGCGAGCACGACAGCCACCCGGGTGAAGACCAAGGGCTGCGACCAGGTCTACATCGCCTCCACCAACCCGATCGCCTGGATCTTCTTCACCCAGGCGATGACGCAGGCCCAGCACTTCCCGCTCTGGACCTTCACGTCGTACACGGTGCTGGCCGACGAGGACCTGGCCGGCGGCCTGATGGACCAGCGGCAGTGGAGGAACAGCATCGGCCTGTCGGCGCGGGTCCCCAAGGGCGTCGCCCACCCGGCGGAGGGCAACTGCGCCCGCGTCTACAACCGCTACCACCAGGGCGACGGCCAGTCCGAGTCGGTCGCCACCAAGGTCGCCTGCGCGCAGATCCTCACGACCGCCGAGATGATGCGGCAGGCGGTGAAGGTGACCGGCGTGCTGACCGGCGACTCGCTGCTGGTGGGAGCCGACAGCATCCGCGGCCGCTTCTACTACGACGCGCACGTGCCGATGACCTACAGCCTCCCCGACGCGGACGGGCCCTTCATGACCAAGGGTTTCCACCACATGACGATCATCCGGTGGAACAGCGACCGCAGCACGTACGAGTTCCCCGACTTCCCTCGCTACTGGACCGTGATCGGCCCCAAGAAGTCCGGAGCGGTGGACCTCCGTCCGTTCTGGAAGGGCTACCGGGTCCAATAGAGGCGTGCACCCCGCCCCCCTCAGGACCCTGGCGACGGCGCTGCTCGGCAGCGCCGTCGCGCTGTCGTCGGCCTGCAGCGACCCCGAGCCGCAGCGCGACCCCGGCCGCCCCTCGCAGCAGGTTGTCTACCGGGTCGACGACACCAGCACCGACACGATCCGGGTCACCACCCAGGTGCACCAGCGCGACGGGCACTACCGCGCCCGCCTGACCACCCTCGAGGGCGCCCCTCCCGGCGGGAAGAGCCTCGGCGGCGTGGCCTGGGACAGCCGCCGGCAGTACCTGATCCGGGCCGACGGCGCCGCCGAGTCGGTGCAGGACGTGGCGCCGGGCTTCACCGGCGCCGACAGCAACCTCGACGTCGCGCTCGCGTCCGCCGTCACGCACGGCCTGGTACGTCGAGCGGGCAGCGACGAGGTCGCGGGGACCGCCTGCGCCCTGTGGTTGTCGAAGGAGCCGCTCGACACCAGCACCTGGGCGCTCCCCACGGCAATCGACACCACCCGCAGCTGCGTGAGCGCGGACGGCCGGTTGCTGCGCGACGAGTGGACGCTCGGCGGCCGGCTGGTCCGCACCCGGACCGCCGTCTCGGTCGGCGACGGCCCGTCGCTGGAGGGCGACCGGCTGCTCGGTGGCCAGTCACCCGGCCCGCTGCCCACCACGGCGCCGCTGGAGCAGACCAAGGAGGTCGCGGCCGAGCAGCTGGTGCAGGCCCTCGGCATCCCCTTGCCCCAGCCGCCGACGGGGTTCCGCCTCGACCGGAGCACGGCCGTGCTCCAGCAGGACCGGGTCTCCCCGACCGCGGTGGAGGGCGGCGTGCTCACCTTCACGTCGGGCGACGCGCTGGTGGTCTTGCGGCTCGAGCGCGGGCTCGGGCAGCGCCTGACGGTCCGGTCGGTCGGCGTACCGGTCGCGCTGGGGGGCAGGAAGGGGTGGCTGGACCCGGGGTTGCTCGGGCTGCGCCTGTCCTTCGCCGGCGGGCAGGGGCTGGTCGTGACGGTGACCGCCGACCTGCCCGAGGCCGAGCTGCTCGCCTGGGCCGGCTCCTTCCGTCTCCCCTGACGGGCAGGGGCCAAGGGCCGGTACGTCGAAAGCAACCACATGCGTCGACCGATCCTCGCCCTGCTCGGCCTCGCGGCCGCCGTCACCCTGGCCGTCACCACCGCGCCCTCGCAGGCGGCGGAGCGGACGGCCACCGCGCACAAGGCCGGTGGCAAGAAGACGACGGCGACGGGCAAGGCCCCAGTCGCCAAGCTCTTCGACATCGGCCATGCCGCGGGCGAGCCGACGCTCGGCATCACCCGGCAGGGCTGGGTCGCCATCACGGCCGGCGACGGCTGCGTCACGTCGTGCGCCGGTGACCCGGAGACCCTGCAGACCGTCGCTCCTGGCGGACGGGCCGTCTTCATCACGAAGGACCGCGGCAAGACCTGGGAGAACGTCAGCCCCGGCGTCGGCGACGTGAGCCCGCACGTGGCCTCGCTGGACCCCTACCTCGTTGCCGACCGCACGCCCGAGAGCACCCGGCTGTTCGACATCGACCTCAACGCCGCCTGCGCGATCCTGTCCTACAGCGACAACGCGGGCGAGAGCTGGGTGACCAACCCGCTGTCCTGCGGCGAGCCGGTCAGCGACCACCAGACGCTGTTCGTCGGCAAGCCGGTCACCAGCAGCACCCTGCTCTACCCGAACATCGTCTACTACTGCTTCAACAAGGTGGCCTACCTCGACTGCAGCAAGTCCCTCGACGGCGGCCTCACCTTCGTCCCGACCGGCAACGCGGCCTACCCGGAGTGCTCGGGCCTGCACGGCCACGGCGTGGGCAACAGCAAGGGCGTCATCTACCTGGCCTACCAGGGGTGCAACGCCACGCCCACCCTGGCGATCAGCAAGGACGAGGGCGCCACCTGGTCGACGGTGCGGCTCCCCGGGAAGATGTCCACCGGGGGCGACCCGAGCGTCGCGATCGACAGCAAGGACAACCTCTACTTCCTCTACGAGAGCGTCGAGCGCCGGCCCCTGCTGACGACCTCGACCAACGGCGGCAAGACGTGGAGCAAGCCGCTCGACGTGGGCATGCCGGGCGTGAAGCGGGTGAACCTGTCGACGCTGACCGTCGGCGCCCCCGGCAAGGTCGCCTTCGCCTACTACGGCACGACCTTCGAGTCGGACCGCCAGGCCTTCTGGAACGGCTACCTCGGTCTGGCGACCGGCGTCCTCGGGTCGAAGCCGACCTTCTGGAGCGCGTCGGTCAACGACCCGAAGCACCCGCTGAAGACCGGTGCCTGCGGGCCCGGCCGCTGCGGCCGGGTGCTCGACTTCATCGACGTCGAGATCGCTCCTGACGGCACCCCGTGGGCCGCCTACGTCGACGCCTGCGCCGCCACCTGCGAGAAGACCCACGTGGAGAGCGTCCACGACAACGACGGCGTGGTCGGCGCCCTCTTCGGGGGCCCCAACCTCAGGCGCTGAGGCGCACGAGGGCCGTGGCGGTCCGCCCGCTCGAGGCGCACGATGCGGGAGTGACCTACTTCGTGACCGGCGCGACCGGGTTCATCGGCAAGCGGCTCGTCGCACGGCTCCTCGAGCGCGAGGGGACCGTCCACGTCCTCGTCCGGGCGCAGTCGGTGGACAAGGTCGCCGCGCTGTTCCCCACCGATCGGGTCGTGCCGGTCGTGGGCGACCTGGCCGAGCCGCTGCTCGGCGTCGACCCGGCCTCGCTGACCGGCGTCGAGCACGTCTTCCACCTCGCCGCGCTCTACGACATGACCGCGACCCCAGAGGAGGACGAGCAGGCGAACGTGGTGGGCACCCGGCACGCGGTCGAGCTCGCCAACGCGTTCGGCGCGACGCTGCACCACGTCTCCAGCGTCGCGGTGGCCGGTGAGCACCGCGGCCTGTTCCGGGAGGACCACTTCGCCGAGGGGCAGAAGCTGCCGAGCCCCTACCACCGGACCAAGTACCAGGCCGAGGCCATCGTGCGGGCCGAGTGCGAGGTGCCGTGGCGCGTCTACCGGCCCGGCATCGTGGTCGGCGACAGCCGCACCGGCGAGATGGACAAGGTCGACGGCCCCTACTACTTCTTCACCGCCATCAAGCGGGTCCGGCACCTGTTGCCGGAGTGGGTGCCGCTGGTCGGCCCGGAGCTGGGCTGGACGAACGTCGTACCGGTCGACTTCGTAGCCGCGGCGCTGGACCACATCGCCCACCAGCCGGGGCTCGACGGCCAGGCCTTCCACCTGACCGACCCGCGCGGCATCCGGGTGGGCGACGCCCTCAACGCCTTCGCCGCCGCCGCCAACGCACCGCGGCTCGCGATGCGCGTCGACACCAGCCTGCTCGACCTGCTGCCGTCCGGCGCGTTCGGCCTGCTGCTGAAGCTGCCGCAGCTGCGCGACCTGCGGCGGACCCTGCTCGCCGACCTAGGCATCCCCGAGCAGGTCGTGGGGCACATGGGGCTGGTCCCCCAGTTCGACAACCGCGACACGGAGCGGGCGCTCGCCGGCAGCGGCATCGAGGTGCCGCCGCTCGAGACCTACGCCGACCGGCTCTGGGACTTCTGGGCCCGCCACCTCGACCCCGACCTGCACAAGGACCGGTCGCTGCGCGCGGCCGTCGAGGGCAAGCGCGTCCTCATCACCGGCGGCTCGTCCGGCATCGGCGCCGAGGCGGCCAGACAGCTCGCCGCCGCGGGCGCCGTGCCGATCCTGGTCGCCCGGAGCATGGACAAGCTGGAGGCGGTCAGGGACGAGATCGTCGCCGCCGGCGGCACCGCCCACGTCTACTCCTGCGACCTGTCGGACATGAGCGCGATCGACGCGCTGGTGAAGGACGTCCTCGCCGACCACGGCGGCGTGGACGTGCTGGTGAACAACGCCGGTCGCTCGATCCGCCGCAGCATCAAGCTCTCGCTCGACCGCTTCCACGACCTGGAGCGGACGATGCAGCTCAACTACTTCGGGGCCGTGCGGCTGCTCATGGGACTGCTGCCGACCATGTCGCACCAGCGCTACGGCCACGTCGTCAACGTCTCCTCCATCGGCGTGCAGACCGGCGCGCCGCGCTTCTCGGCGTACGTCGCGTCGAAGGCCGCCCTGGATGCCTACTCCCGCATCGCCGCCGCCGAGACGCTCGGCCGCAACGTCACCTTCACCACGATCCACATGCCCCTGGTCCGCACGCCGATGATCGCCCCCACCAGGATCTACGACGCCTTCCCGGCCATCTCGCCGGAGGAGGCGGGGGCGATGGTGTGCGAGGCGATCCGCAGCCGCCCCAAGCACATCAACACCCGCCTCGGCACGGCCGCCGAGGTCCTCTACGCCGTGGCGCCCAAGGTCGTCGACCACGTGCTGCACCTTGCCTACCAGGCGTTCCCCGACTCGCCGGCCGCCAAGGGCGACCAGGCGGTCGTGCCCGACCAGGAGCCGGAGGAGCACCGGCTCACCGGCGAGCAGCTCGCGCTCGCCCACCTGCTGCGCGGCGTCTACTGGTAGCCGCCAGCGGCGCCTCGCTCAGTCGAGGATGGCCAGCGCGGGGTTGTGGCCGCCGTCGGGGTTGAGCACCTGACCGGTCGTGGGCACACCCGGGATGAGGATGTTGCGCGGCGTGGTGGCGTCCTGGAAGGACACCGCGATCCGGCCGTCGGGCAGCAGCGCCACGCTCGGGAAGTCGAAGCGGTCCGCGGCCAGCCCGGCGACCAGCCCGACCGCTGTCGGGGCGTTGCCCAGGCCCACGGCGTAGACCTTGGTCACCTTGGGCTGAGCCGAGCGCACGTCCACCCGCCAGACGACGTCCTGGCCCCGTCCCTGCCGGTCGTTGGCGCGCGTGGCGACGACCGCCTGGCCCAGCTTGCCGTTGACCTTGACGTCGTAGAAGTCGGCGGAGTCGGCGATGCGCGAGACGTGGGCGGGCAGCACCAGCTCGGTCTGCTTCCAGGACCGGCCGCCGTCGCGCGACAGGCCCAGTGTCAGCTCGCTGCCCCGCTGGGTCACCATGGTCAGCCAGCCGCGCGAGTCCTGCCGCACCGTCCCGGTCGGGCGGAAGGCCAGCCGGACCGCCTCCCAGCGCAGCGTCGACGGGTTGAGCCAGGCCGCGTCGGCGCCGAGGTCGTCCGCGCTGTTGTTGCGCAGCAGCACGCCGCCCGCGTTGAGCGGGAGCGTGAAGGTGTCCGGGTTGGGCTGCCAGTGGTCGGCTGCCGGCTCCTTGACCACCTTGATGTCGAAGAAGCGCGGCTCGGACCCCTGACGCACGTCGAGGTTCGGCCAGGTGGGGGTGGTGTAGCTCAGGCCGTCCGTCGCGATGAGCTCGACGGCCTTGGTGGCCGTCCCGCCCCTGACCAGCGTGATGAAGGGGACCTTCTCGCCGAGCTCGTCGAGGAACGGCCCCTTCGCGTAGGTGATCCACTCACGGTCGAAGACCGGAGTCTTGAGCGGCGCCTCGGCGACCTCCCAGGTCTTCGTCGCCGCGGTGTAGCGGACTCCTTGGAGGTGGTCTCCGGTGTACACGTCCCAGCCCACGCCGAAGAGGTCACCGTTCGGGCCGGCCACCATCGCGCCCTCGCCGTTGTAGAGCGGGGTCGTGAAGGCGACCTGCTTCCAGCTCTTCCCCTTGTCCCGGGAGACGTAGGGGTAGCTGCCGCCGTACTCCAGCAGGTGGCCCTGGGCGGTCGACGTCACGTAGACCTCGCAGCAGTTGCCTCCGGTCGGCGTCCAGTGCCACTTCGCGGTGCCGGTCTGCCGGCCCTTGTCGTCGAAGACCTTCCAGGTGGCGGCGAACCGCTCCGACGCCACCGGGGTCTCGTTGGCCGGCGTGGGGGGCACCGGCGGGCCGGCGAGAGCAGCCGAGCCGGCGAGGACGAGGCCGGTGAGGACGACGGGCAGCAGGCGGGTACGACGCATGCCGGGACTCTTCGCCGTCCGCCCTCGCACCCCTGCCGGGGACCTCGGCCAACCGGTCTGCCGGGAGCGTCCCGGTCCGGGACCTTGGGCCCGCAGAGGAGTTCCCGGATCCCCTGGTCGCGAAGGCCTTTTGGCGTAACCGTGAGGTCAGGACGCCGCACCCACCCAGGCGGCGTACCGCCTCGGTGGGCACGGCCCCGAGAGAGGGGACCGCACGATGACCATCACAGCCTCAGCACGCCGGACGCTCCGGCCACGCCGCCTCCTCGCGGTGACGTCGGTCGCTGCGCTGGTGGTGGTGCCCTGGGCCCCGTCGGCGACCGCGGGTCCGAACCCGGGCGAGAACGTGACCATCTGCCACGCGACCAGCTCGGACACGAACCCGTACGTCGTCAACAGCCCCAACAAGAACGGTGACGTCAGCGGCCACGCCGACCACGCCGGTGCCATCTGGGCACCGGGGATGAAGGAGGCCCACCAGTGGTGGGGCGACATCATCCCGCCGTTCGACTACGTCGACGAGGGCGGCGTGACCCGCCACTTCGACGGGCTCAACTACAGCGCCTACGGCGCCGCCTGGCTCGCCAACGAGTGCCGCGTCCCCATCACGGCCGACGTCGACAAGACCAACGACGCCGACGCGGACGCGACGTTCAGCGACGACGAGACCACCACGACGGAGGGTGCGGACGTGCCCTTCCGCGTGACCGTGACGAACACCAGCGCGGTCCCGGCCGTGGTGACGAGCGTCGTGGACAGCGTGGGGGGCAGCCCCGTCGCCTTCACCCCGACGCCGAACCCGGTCGGCACCGAGCTCGCCGCGGGCGCGTCGACCACGTTCGCCTTCACGATGGCCGGCTACTCGCCGGGTGACGGCCTGGCGGTGGTGAACACCGTCACCGTGACGCTGGCCGACAAGAGCAACCCCGACAACGACGGCACCGCCAGCGACGACTCGACGGTCCGCACCGTCGTACCGCCGCCGCCGGCACCCGACGTCGCGGTCGTCAAGGTCGGGACGGCCACGGCGGCACCCGGCGACACGCTGACCTGGACGCTGCGGGCCAGCAACACCGGCACCGTCGCGGCGAGCGGCGTGGTCATGACCGACACGCTGCCGGCCGAGGTGGCCTTCGTGTCCGCCTCGGGTGACGGCTGGACCTGCTCCAACCCCACTGCCACGTCGGTGGTCTGCACCTACGGCAGCGACCTCGCCGCCGGTGCCAGCGCGCCCGACGTGACCCTCGTCGGCACCCTCGACGCGGCGTTCACCGGCACCGCGGTGACCAACGTCGTCGTCGTGACCCCGGACGACGTCACGCCCGCCGACAACACGTCCTCGTTCACCACCACGGTGACGACCGGTGGCGGCGGTGGCGGTGGCGGTGGCGGTGGCGGTGGCGGCACCGTGAACCCGCCGCAGGACTTCACCGGGGGCGGTGGGGGCACCACCCTGCCGCGGACCGGCAGCCCGCTGCTGTGGCTGCTCGCGACCGGTGTCGCGCTCCTGCTGACGGGCACCGGCACGCTCCTGCTCCTCAGCCCGGCGCGGCGCAAGGCCTGACCGCCAGGGAACGGCGACACGGAAGGGGGGCCGCCCATCAGGACACCTCTACAGGCTCGGCGGGTCGGGCGCTCCTCCATCCGCGTCCGGCCCGCCGCCAAGCCCGCCTCCCACCCAGGAAGGACGACGTCATGAGGATCCCGTTGCTCGGCGTGGCGGCGGCGGCGCTGCTCGCCGTACCGGCCGTCCCTGCCCTCGCCGACCCCAGCGGTACGCCGAGCCCCACCCCTACGGGCCCCGGACCGCTGTCCGTGGTGATGACGCTGGGCAACGACGCCAACGGCGACGGCGTCTACGGCAGCGACGAGACCTCGCCCGTCGGCCTCGCCGCCGTGCCCTTCCGCTTCACCCTCTCCAACACCGACGCCTTCCCCATCAAGGTCAAGGGGCTGATGTTCACGATCGTCGACGGTGTCATCGACGTCCGGCCGACGCCCGATCCCCACGGCGCCACCGTCCCTCCCGGTACGACGGCGACGTTCAGCTTCACCGTCGCGGAGTTCGCGCCGCCCGACAGGGGCGTCGTGGTGAGCCACCTCGAGGTGTTCCTGGAGGACGCGAACGACCCGGCACGGGAGGGCTCCGTCGGCGCGGGCAGCACCGTACGGACGGTCGTCCCCGTGGCGACGCAGCCTCCTCCGGGCGCCCCTACCGGCCCAGCGCCGGGCCCGGGCGCAGGCGGCGGTGGGCAGCCGGCCGAGCTGCCTCGCACGGGCGACCCGCTGTTGCTGCTGATCCTCGGCGGAGGCCTGCTCGTCGGCGCCGGCGCCGCGGCCCTCGCCCTGGGACGGCCCTCCCGCCGCTGAGGCCGGCTCCCCTACCGGCGTCCAAGCAACCGATCGACGCCCTCCGCGCCGACCAGCGCCCGGAACTCCGTGACGTCGTACCCCCGCACCACCGACGTGGTCCTCGCCCGCGCGGTCGCCGCCCGCGGGAAGCCGAGCAGCGGGGCGAGCTCGCCGAAGTAGTCACCGCCAGTGGCCAGGTGGAGGAGCTCCTCGGTGCCGTCCGCCCGCTCGCGCACGAGCTCCACCTTCCCGCTCTCCACGACGTAGACCCGGTCGCCGCGGTCCCCCTGGCGGAAGAGCACGTCGCGCGCCTTGAGCGACACCACGGGGTCCTCGGGCGTCGTACCGACCCGGTCGGTGAGGTCGACGACGCGGTCCCCGAGCGGCAGCATCCGGTCGTCGTGCGTCGCCACGACGACCACCCGGCCGGGGGCCGCCAGGCGGCGCAGGAGCGCGAGGACGCCCTCCACCTGCAGGTAGTCGAGGTGGGCCGTCGGCTCGTCGGCCAGGAGGAGCGGCGGGTCGTGCGCGAGCGCCCGGGCGATCGCGACCCGCTGCTGCTGCCCACCGGAGAGCTGCCCGGGCCGGTGGCCGGCCCGCTCCGTCATGCCGACCTCGGCGAGCAGCTCCTCGGCCCGGTGCCGCGCCTGCTT
>Ga0190269_10000413_pt1 | contig 22389 bp, 16 predicted proteins | sample Popmic249IS_FD_133749 | JGI IMG/M metagenome (GOLD analysis project Ga0190269, IMG submission 133749) | Populus adjacent soil microbial communities from riparian zone of Blue River, Arizona, USA - 249 IS | ecosystem: Environmental > Terrestrial > Soil > Riparian zone | place: USA: Arizona... | reverse complement strand
GCAGCGAGGACCCCGGGTCCGGCGCTGTGCCGCTGTCCGCTGCGAGCTGCACGTCGAGCGCGGCCATCGCGACAGGCAGCCGCACGTTGCGCCGCGCGACGCGCACGCCCGCGCGCTCCGCCGACAGCCACAGCTCGGCCTCTGGACCGTGGGTCGTCACCGTGAGCTCCACCACCCCGGCGGTCTCTGCGCTCGGGCTCGCCGCCGCTGGCGTCAAGGTCGAATTCGGCAACACGCGCAGCGCGGCCGCGGGCGAGCCGACGTGCACGAGCAAGCGACATGGCAGCTCGGGGACGCACGCACCACCGGCCACTTGCACGTCGAGCGCAGCGGGTGCGATCGCGCCCGGCTCGGTGTGCACAGGCCCCGCCGCGTACTGCTGCAAGCCGCGCAGCGGACGGCCCTCGGGCAACACACTCGGCTGCGTTGCGAGCACGCGAACTTGCGCGCGCACTTCGAGCGGCGGATCGCGCTCCGGCAGCTCGGCGATCACCTGCAACAGCTCGCCCGCCGTCAGCTGCACCGGCAGCGGAATGTTCGCTTCGAGATCGGGCACGCTGCCACGTGCGGGCTCGAGTCGACCGCGCGCGATCGGCTGCGCGACCCGCTCGCCGCGCGCTGTGAGCGCAGCGCCGCGCTCGACACGCAGCGCGAGCGCATCGCGCACGAGCACGGGACCCTCGGGCGCGCGCAGCCGCGCGTAGTGCAGCGCGCGCAGCGGCATGCTCGCGGCGTCCGACGCGATCGAGGCGGGCGCGAACAGCTGCAGATCGTCATCGAGCTGCGAATCGCCGTCGCCCATCACGAGCACCAGCGCACACGCTGCGCACACGGGCGCGCCGTAGCGCAGCATCAGGGACAAACTGCGCGCGAGGCGTCGCGGCCCAGCGCTGGCATGGCCCTCACCTGCCGGCTCATCGCGGTCATCGACCGCATCCTGAGGACCTGCGGCGGGTTCCAGATCGCCTGGTTCACGGGGCTCCGTCACGCATACTCCGCGTCAGATGCGCTTACTGTGCGGGGCAAGCGCTCCGAGACTCGACACGCGCTCATCACTACCTTATGACATAGTCTCGCAGACCACCGGCAATGCCATGGCACAAGTCACCCAACACACCATGACTCAGGCGTCCATCGATGAGCTGCAAGACCAGCTCAATGCCTACATGGAGCGTAAGGGCCTCCGATCGACGTCACAGCGCCGGCTCGTTTCGGAGATTTTCTTCAAAACCAGCGGCCACCACTCGATCGACGACGTTTTGGCCATGGTCCGGGCCAAAGATCCCAAGGTGGGCTACGCCACGGTGTACCGCACGATGAAGCTGCTCGTGGAGTGTGGCCTGGCGAACGAGCGGCAGTTCGGCGAGACCGTCACGCGTTTCGAGATCGCGCTCCACGATCACCATCACGACCACCTGATCTGCGTGGACTGTAAGCGCATCGTGGAGTTCGAGGACGACTCGATCGAAGAGCTGCAGCGCAAGCTCGCGGAACGTCAGGGGTTCTCGCTACTCAGCCACAAGCACGAGCTGTACGGCATCTGCTCCGATTGCCGGCGCCGCCGCTGACCTGATCAGGCATTCAGGTTCTCAGCGCCGGGCGACGATCACGTCGTCGCAGGGCTCCGGCAGCTGCAAAATGGAGCAGTCGATGTTCGGGATCTCTTCGAGGCAGCTCTCGAAGCTGAGCTGATAACCGACGGCCCGGCCGCACTGGATGAGGTTGCTGGAGCTGTCCAGGCAGCTCTGCTTGCTCGTCGAGACGCCGCAGACGGTGGACCGCTCGCAGAAGCTTTCGACGAGCGAGTCGCACGCGGCCTGCGCGGGTTCCGGGTTCGCGACGCCATCGATCAAGCAATCCGGCCGGGCCTCGCCGCAATCGGCCCCGCGCAGCATGCGCGTGCACGAGCGCGCGACCTCGTCCGAGCGGCAGGTCACGGACTGATATTGCTCGTCGCACACACTGCGATCGACGGCATCGCACTCGTCCGCGAAGTGATCGCAGACCGCGTCTTGCCAGATGCGGCAGGCTTCGCTGCCCCGACCTTGATCGGCGCGCTGATCCGGTGCGGAGGCCGAGCAACCAAGCAGCAAAAGCGTCGTCGCGAGCGCGTGAAGGCGCATTCATTCCTCGAGCGAACATCGGCGCTGTGCAGGCAGACGTTTGCAGAAACAGCATACACCATCTGCCCTGTTTCGCGCCCACTCTACGCGGAGCGATGCTTTGCGATCGCGGCGCGCGCGGCTTCCACGTCTTTGGGTGTCTCGACGCTGACGCGCTCCACGTCTTTGGCAATGCGCTTGATCATGTTCACGAGCACCTTGCCAGGGCCGATCTCCACGAAGAGGCTCACCCCGTCCTCGAGCATGGCCTCGACCGATTGCTGCCATCGCACGGGTCGGCTGACCTGGCGAATCAACGCTTCGCGCGCGGCTGCAGCGCTGGAGACCTTGGCAGCCTCGACATTCACGTAAATCGGGCGCTGCGGGTCCCGAAACTCGGCCGCGTTGAGATCGACCGCGAGCCGCTCCTCCGCTGGTTTCATCAATGCGCAGTGGAACGGCGCGCTCACCGGCAGTGCTTTGACCTTGCTGCCCGCCTCGACGAGCGCAGCGCTCGCACGCGCCACGGAATCGGCCTCGCCCGCGATTACCAGCTGACCCGGGCAATTGTAGTTCACGGGGGTCACCACGCCGCCGGTCTCTTCGCAGATGCGCTCGACCGTCTTGCTATCGCCACCGAGCACCGCGGCCATGGCGCCCACACCGACGGGCACTGCCGCCTGCATGTACTGGCCGCGCTTGCGCACGAGCGCCACGGCTGCATCGAACGTCAGCGTGCCCGCAGCGACGTTTGCGCTGTATTCGCCCAAGCTGTGACCCGCGGTCACATCGCACTCGCGATCGAGCACGTGCAGGAGCGCGATGGACGTCGTGAGGATGGCTGGCTGCGCATTCGCGGTGAGCTGAAGCTCGGCCTCGGGTCCCTCGAAACACAGCTTGGAAAGGCTGTCGCCGAGCGCCGCGTCCGCGCGCGCGAACACCTGCCGACCTGCGTCGGTTTCGGCCGCCGCGCGGCCCATGCCGACTGCCTGCGAGCCCTGACCCGGAAATACGAAAGCGACTTTACCCATGCCTTAGTCCTCGTCACACGTTGTGTTGAATGACCCAGTTACCGGGGCCGCAGCGCAGCACAAGGTGGGCCGGATGTCTACAACCGAGGCGCGTGTCCCGCTGGCCGCGGAAGTCACGCCGCATGCAGGGCGGCGTTCCTGCGTGCCCGCAGCTGACGGCTGCAGGCGCAGGTCGGGACACGGCCGCGCCGGGTCACTGCGATTGACAGCGCGCTCGGCGGCGCCTACACCGTCGGCATAGCACGGTAGCAGAGCCATGATCGACCCCCAGACCCTCAAAGCAAAGCTGCAGGAGTCCTTCCCGAACGCCACACACCTGGAGCTCGAGGACCTCACCGGCACGCAGGACCACTACCGAGCGGTCATCGTCGATCCGTCCTTCGCAGGCAAGACGCGGATCGAGCAGCACAAAGCCGTGTACCGCGCGCTAGGTGACCTGATGAACGGTCCGGTCCACGCGCTCGCGCTCGAGACGCGCGCGAGCTGAGTCGGGGCCTCGGCCGTTGTGCAAGCGCCGCACGCTGGCCGCTCACAGCTGCGCTCGACCGTCGCGCGTCAAAAACGCTGCGAGCACCGGGGCGAGCACCTTCGCCTGCGCGTTGTGATTCTGACCGGGCAAGGAGATGAGCTCGGCGCCAGGCACCGCCGACGCGAGCACCTGGGCTGCTTGGCTCAGACGCGCTTCTGTCTTCTCACCGTGCATGACGAGGGTCGGCACGCGGACGCTCGCAGCGCGTGCCGTCGGGACCCTCCAGTCGCCCATGATGGTGGCATCGTACGGGAGCGTATGGGCCACGGCCTTGAGCTTCGACCATACCGGCAAAAGGCACTGCATCATCAGAACAACGGCCGCGGGTGCATTCGCCATGTCGCGCATGAAGTAGCGCACTGCCGCGCCGCGCTGGCCCTGCGTGAGGCGCTGGCGCAGCGCGGCCAGGTGATCGGGCTCGACCGCGCGCGCCGCCCCTTCGGAGACGTACGGCGGCTCGTAGACGGCAAGCCTGTGGACCGGCAGCCCGGCCGCGGCGGCAGCCAGCGCGAGCGCTCCGCCCGAAGACGCGCCGAACAGGCTCGCCTTACCACCGGCGGCCTGGATCAGCGCCGCGAGGTCTTCGATCTCGCGCTCGGGCGCATACGGCTCGGTATCCCGACTGTCTCCGCGCCCGCGCCGATCGTACGTGTAGACGCTGAAGCGCTGCGCCAAGAGGGCGGACAGCGCCCCCATCGGGCCGAAGGCGCGGCGGCACAACGCTCCGTCGACGAGAATCACCGCAGGCCCGGAGCCCCAGCGGTCGTACGCGATGGCGGTGCCATCTGCAGAGGTCACGAATTCCATGGCGTCTTGCGTCGCCGAAATCCGCTCCATCCGCAAGGACGAGGGCGCGGGCCGGGGGCGGATCACTCGGGCTGCGGCTCGAGGGCGTGACCCGAGCGGAGCAGGTAGAGGACTGCGCCGTGCTCGCTCTGCGCGTCGTGGCTCTCGAGCAGCGCTTGCGCGAAGTCGGCGCTCGCCTTCGCCTGCAGCGCGGCGGCGACCTCGGCGTCGAGCTGCGCGGGCTTGAAGCTGACGCGGCACACGCTGCGCCGGCACGCGACGTCCACGATGTCTTCGCGCGCGACGCCGACGGCAGCCATCAGCTGCGAGATGCTCGGCTCCTGCTCGTCTGCCCAGGCGCCGTCTCGCCGCTCGCTCTCGAACGCCGTGTTGAACACACGGGGTGAAGGCGCGCGCGCTGGCTCGGCGGCCGCGGGGCTGGTCGCTGCACGCGGCGCGTCCCGAGGTGCCCCGGACGGGTCTGTTGCAGCGGCTGCAGCATTTGCAGCAGCCGGCGCGTTGGCGCTGCCTTCCACGGCGTCTGGCTTGCCGTCCCAGGGCGGCGGACCTGGTTGCGCGGCGGCAGCTGGTGCGCCCTGCTCCTGGTTTCGGGGCGGCTCCGGCGCGCCGCGTTCCGCGCTCGGCTCCTCGGCCGCGACGTGCATCAGCTCTGTGGGCGTCGCACCCTGCCACTCTGCCGCTGACGGCGGCGCGGGCTCCGCGGCCGGGGGCTCCGCCGTTCGCGCTCCGAGCGGCTGCACCGGCGCAACTTCGACGACGTCCGTTGCCGCCATCAGCTTCGACTCACTACGCGCCACGGACTGCGCTTTGCGAGGTGAGAGCTCGGTGTACAGGTACGGCCCCCAGGCCATCCCCACCACAGCTACACCGAGCGCGAGCCACCTGCGCATACTCTTGTCTAGCGCAGACTGCGTTCACAGTGAAGGCGTCGCAGCCGAAAGCGGCAGACTGCACGCGATTGAGGATGCGCACACGTTGACCGTGCGCCGGGCGGCGGTTACCCCCGAAAACATGCAGAAAAAGTCCGCACTCGCCTTGTGGTGTGTCGGCTGCGGTGTGGTGCTGTCGGTCGTCCTGGGCGTGCGCGTGAAGCGCTCCGAAGAGGCCGGCGAGCTGCAGGCGCGCGCGCTGCGCTTGCTGTACCCACCCGTGAGCGAAGTGGCGAGCCTGCGGGACGTGCGCGCACGCGAGGCGCGCGAGTTGCTGGAAGCGGCGCAGGAGCAGCTCGCCTCGGACGAGCGCGCCGTGTTGCTGAACGAGGCGCGCGCGACCGAGCTGTACGTCCGCGGCGAGCACGCGCGCGCGAAGCTCGTGCTCGCAGAAAAGCCCAGCGACACGCCGCAACACCTGCAGCTCACGGCGGCGATCGCGTTGGCACAGGGCGACGCCAACGCCGCGCTGGCCGCGCTCGATCGTCTACCAGCGGCTGCGGGCGACGACGTGCGGACGTTGCTGCTGCGCTCGGACACTGCGCGGGCGCTCGGCCGCGGAGACGTGGCGCTCGCGACCGCACAGCGCTGCATCGACGCAGCTGCGGGCGTCGCCGCTTGCTACGAGCGGCGCGGTCTCGCCCAGGAGCTACTCGGGCGCCGCACCGAGGCGCGCGCGGACCTGCAGCGCGCAGCGCAGCTCGATCGCAAGTCGAGCAGCGCCTTGCTCGCGCTCGGTCGACTGGCGCGTGAGGCCGGCGCGCTGGAGGAGGCCGTGGTCGCGTTTCATGGCGCCGCGCAACGCCACCCGGAGGACGCCGAGGCCTGGCTCGGCAGCGGCGTGTCGCGCGCCGCGCTCGGCGACCGCACCTCCGCGCGCGTGGATCTCGAGCAAGCGGCGACCCTGGCGCCGAAGCGCGCAGAGCCACTGATCGCCCTCGCCGACCTCGACGTGGCGGAGCGCGATCTCGCCTCCGCGCTGCGCCGCTACCGCGCCGCGATCCTGCTCGATCCGCAGAGCGCGCTCGCGCGCCTGAAGCTCGGCAACACACTGCTGCGCGCAGGCGCGGTGCCGGAGGCCATCCCCGAGTTCCGCGCGGCGATCGCCCAGCGCCCGGATCTCGCGGCCGCGCACAACGGTCTCGGCGCTGCGTTGTTCGCGCAGGGGGAGCTCGCCCTCGCTGAAAACGAGCTCAAGTCCGCCGCGCAGCTCGACCCGCGCGACGCACATCCCTGGCTTAACCTCGCGCGCGTGTACAAGCGCCGGGGTGACGAGAGCGCCCAGCAGCGAGCCCTCGAGCACGCGCGCGAGCGCGATCCGCAGCTCGCGCTCGCCGACGCGCGCTGATGCTCACTCGACGTACGTTGGCACTGCACGCACGACTGGAAGGGGAAAACCATGAATGAGCTGATCCAACTCGTCGCAAGCAAGACCGGCCTGTCCGAAGCGCACGCGCGCCTCGCGGTGGAGACGGTGCTCGGCTACCTCAAGACAAGCTGCCGGGCCCACTGGCCGGCCAGATCGACGGCCTCTTGCAAGGCGGCAACCTGACCGGCGGACTGGGCGGCGTCGATCTGGGTGGCGTGGGCAACGCGCTCGGCGGCTTGCTCGGGAAAAAGTAAACGGACTCCACCGCGCACTGCGGCGGGTTGAGCCGCTCACTGGTTCGTGCGGAAGTCGCTCGCACGTGTCGGCATGCTCTTGAAGAACTGCCGGTAGCGCTCGTCACCCTCGAGGTACACCTTGATCCACGGCAGCCCGTAGCGGCCGACCAGGTGGTCGACGCTCTCGGGGCTGTTGTTGATCCAGTGCCCGCCGCTCGCCCACTCTACGAGCATCTTCGGGGTCTTCTCCGGGATCGCGGCGTACACCGGCTGCGACATGCCGGCCGCGAGCTGATCGTCGCGCACCGCGAGCTGGAGCGACGGGACCGTGGTCTTGCCACCCACGGCTCCGAGGATCCAGCCGCACAGCGACACGGCGACCTTCAGCTCCGGATGAGCGTCCGCGCTGATCCAGGTGCCGCCGCCGCCCATCGACCAGCCCATCAAGCCCAGGCGCGACGTGTCGAGCTTGCCCTTCACCGGGCTGCCCTCGCGTGCGTTCTCTTTCTTCAAGCTCTCGAGCGCGTCGAGCAGCGCGCGCGAGCGCACGTCCGGCTGATCGCCCACGGTGTTGGTGTCGATCACCAGCGCCACGATGCCGTGCGAGGCCAGGAACGGGCCCCAGGTCGTCACGTCCGAGCGCTGGGCGGTGAAGCCCGGCACGATGGCCATCGCGGCGAACGGCGGCGTCGCGTTCTCGGGATAATAGAGCTCCGAGCCGTCGCCGCCGATGGCTGCGTCGCCGTAGGCCATGCCGCCCACGAGCCCCATGCTCTCCGTGTACGACTTCACGGTGTACTCGCCGTTCTTCTTGAGCGAGTCCTCGGTCGGGTCGGCGCCGCGCATGTAGCCGCCGCCGGGGGCTGCAGTGGATCCCGCGCTTCCGCCGCTACCCGCTGCAACCGCATTGCTGCCCGCGGTGGGCACGCCGCTGCCAGCAGCAGGCGCGCCGGCGCTTGCACCCGCGACCGGCGCGGCCGAGTTGCCGGCGCGCGCGCCGGCGCCGCCGCCGATACCGCCGCTGACAGCTGCCGCGCCCGCCGCGCTGCTGCCCGCTGCGCCGCTGGTCGTTGTGGTGGACGGGACGACGGAGGCGGGAGGGGTCGCGACGGCAGGTGCAGGGCTGGTTCCGGGTTTGCCGGCGCCACCGCCGCCCGCGGGCGCGCTAGGCGCCGCGCCACCGATGGGCGTGCTGACGGCAGGCTGGCCTGTCCCTGCCTCAGGAGTCGAAGAACACGCCGTCAGCGCGACGAGCACCGCCGCACCCAGACCCATGGATCCCAATCTCATCGAGCTCGCCTCCGCATCGTGACATTCGTCGTAGACGAGCGAAGACCTGTCACAGTTCGGCAGACCGAGCAGCGACTGCAGCCGCCAAAATAACCACCGCAGCGGCCACCGTCAGCCGCAAGTGGCAAAACAGGACAAAACGCCAGTTCGCACCTTTAGCGTGTGCTCGTGCCACCGCGGTCTGCGCTGCCGGTCGCGTAGCGTCGCGGACGTGCTCGGCAGCTCAGGGCTGCAACCGCCCGCTGAGCTGCCGGTCCAGCCGTCCATCGCGCAACTTCGCCGAGCTGCGGCGCTCCAGGCTCACGTGCTCGCTGGCGCGCCGCCCGCTTGCAAGTTGGTCTCGCAGATGCCGAGGTTCTTCTCCAGCTGCTCCAGCTGTTGCTGCTTGAGCTTCGGGTCCATCGGGCTCTGTCGCAGCGCCGCGATGCCTTCGCGCAGCAGCTCGATGGCGGGACCCCACTCCTGGCGCTCGGCGTGACAGTGGCCCGCCTCCGCGAGACACACGCCGATGTTGTGGTAGTCGACGCTGCCATCGGGCCGCGGCTTCTTGGCTTGCTCCGCCGCGAGCTTGAAGCTGCCGAGCGCGGCCTCCGTCTGGCCGAGCTGACGATGACAGTTCGCCTGCAGGAACAGGAGCAAGCCGCGCACGCCCTGCGGCTCAGGGGTCTGCGTCGCAAGCAAGCTGAGGCCCTGCTCCGCGCACTGCAGCGCGTCCGCGAAGCCGCCCATCGCGATCAGCAGCTCCGCGCGCAGGCTCATCAGCATGGTGCGGCGCTCCGCTGGCAGCTCCGGCTCGTTCAGCGCCGAGGCCTCCAGCAGCGCGAGACGCTGGTGCACGGGCAGCGAGTGATCGCGCAGCGCCGTGGTAAACAGGGCATCTGCCGGCAAGCGCCCCGCCTTCACGTCCGCGCGCAGCAAGGTCTCGAGCGCACCGACCTCGGCCGGGCCCACCCACAGCCGCAAGCGCTGGCGCGGCCCCGCGCTCAGGTCGAACTGCACGGTCTCGGTCAAGTTCACGAATAGCTGCGCCACGCTGCGCGTGCCGACACCGAGCCGCGAGCCCAGGAAGTCGAGCAGCGCGCGATCCGCCTCGAGCTGCGCGGCGGGATCCACGTGCTGGCGCAACGTGGCGCGCAGCACGCGGTCGCGGAAACGGTACACCGACAGACCCGGAAAACCAGGATGTCGGTACGCGAGGTCCTCGAACAGCGGCGGCTCACCATCCTGACCGCACACGTCGTCGTCCAGGCGATCGATCAGACGCTCGGCGTCCGCCTGGCTGACCTCGGCCGCCGCCAACAGCGGCAGGATCGGCACGACCTCACCGCACGCCGCAGCCCAGCGCAGCACCTTCCGCAACACGGGCTCGTCCTCGCCGAGCGCCTCGAACCAGGCCTCCATGCGCACGCGCGCTTCGGCGGCCTCGATGTCCTGCTGCTCCACGCTGCGCGACAGCTCGATGCGCGTGGCCGTGCAGCCCGTGCGCGGGCCACCGGTGAGCGCCTCGCTCGCGAGCTGCGCCGCACACGAAAACGCGACGCTCACACCCGGCTGCTCGAAGCTGCGGATCAGCAACCAGGCCGCCGTGGGATCGGACAGCGTGGACTCGGGCGCGACGTGCACGATCGCGAGGCCTTGTTGCGCGCCGTACGCGAGGACCTGGCCGAGAAGCAGCTCCGCGCTCGGCTTCTCCACCGCGAGCAGCTCCTTCAGCACCGACTCCGGCGCTCCGAGCGCGAGCAACAGCGCGAAGCCGCACGCCCAGCCACCGTGGCTCGCGCTCATCTGGTCCTGCGCGACGCGCTCGAGCAAGCTGCGCAGCTGCGCGACCTGCGCCTCGGACAAACCGTGCTCGAAGCCCAGGCGAAACTCCACGAACGCTTGCAGCCCCGGCCCGAGCGGCTCGTAGCCATCCAGCGACAGCGGCAGCAGCTGCGTCTTGTGCCCACGTTGTGTGAGCCGATCGGCCACCGCCGCGAGAAACACCTCGCGCCCGCTGCTCGGTGCGCCGGCCAGGATCAGCACCTGCCGGGGCTCTTTGCTCTCGAGGCGGGTCACTGCCGCCATGAGCTGCTGCTCGTCGTGCCAATCAGCCTGACCGGAAGAAGCTTCACTTCGCATCGATGGATCCACCCGCAGATTGTGCCAACAGACCTGCGCCGCTTACCACCGATCCGAGCAGGCAGGGGAAGCTTTCTCAGGAGGCTTTCTCAGGACCCTGAGCCGTCGAACAAGGTCTTGAGCGCGTCGTCGCGCACCAGGTTCGTGCCATCGAGCGAATTGATGTCCGCCTGACCCATGTCGATGCGCGGCGCGAAGGCTTTTTCGTGGAAGTCCGTCACGAGCTTCTTGACGACGGCCGCCGCATCGTCCGTGGCCTTGGCGCTCGCCTTGCCGCAGGCGAACTCGCTCTTGTCACTGCCGATCAGACAGGCGCTAGCCTGACTGCGATCGGCCTGGACGCGCAGGATGAAGCCACCGTCGGCCTCCTCGAGCCGGGGCGAGCTGTCGAGGCGTGAGCTGGCAAGCTCCGCCACGCGATCGCCACGCGCCTCGAAGCGCACCGGCACCTTCAGCTCGAGGCGCCGGAACACGCCCGGATCGGCGAGGAAGGCCTCCTCGTAGAAGTGCAGCGCGGTGCTGCCCTTGCCGAGCTCGCGCGCAGCCTGTGCGCCAACGGCCAGAGTGCGCGCACGTAGCAGCAGCTCGCCCGGCGCGAGCTGCGCCGAGGAGCGCTCCGCGAGCGCGAGGGCCTTGTCGTATTCGCCCGCCGACAGCGCCACCTCGGCATCGAACGCATCGTAGTACGCGCTCGCGCCCGAGCGTTCGTCGCGCGCGCGCGCCTTCGTCAACACCTCGTGCACCACGCCGGCGCCGAGCACATCCACCAGCTCACCCGCAAGCCATGGCGGCAAGATGGCCGAAGCCGCAGTGCCGATGCGGAAGATGCCCGACAGGCGCGCCTCGTCGCGCAGCAAGCGCTCGACGAGCGCCTTTGCGGGCAGCGCACGCACACGTAGATACAGCGCCGAAAACCAAGCCTTCGGCCGCTCATAGAACGGCAGCGCGCTCGCGGCCTCGAGGCGCTGCTGCGCGAGCAGCAGCTTGGCGCGGCGGTCGAGCAGCGCGATCACCACGCGATCCTGCGCGGGATCGCGGCTGTTGTGCGCGCGGCGATCGGGCAGCACGAGCGCACGATCGGTCACCGCGATGGCGTCTTCCGCGCGCGAGGTCACGAGCAAAAACGAGGCGATGGCGCGGCGCGTCTCGTTGCGGTCCGCGTCGCGCACGTGCGGTGGTCGTTGCGCGCGGTACTGCGGCACGCGCTTGAGCGCACCGAGCGCCTCCACGTAGCGGCCCTCGCGCGTATACAGCTCCGCGAGCTCCACCCACGGATTGCCGTACCAGGAGACCTCCAGCTCGCTCGCCTCGAGGCCGATGCGCTCGGCCTCGTCGAGCTTGAACAGCGAGCGCGAGGACTCCGCGAAATTCGTCAGATCGACCGCGGTCACCTCGAGACCGCCGCTGCGGCCTTCGTCGACGGCTCGCTTGCACGCGATGTAGCTCGCGCCGTCGTTACCGGCCTCGAACTCGATCGCGCACAGGGCGTTCAGCGCGATCGCGCGCTGCGAAGGCCGCTCCGCCATGGCGAGGCCGGCCGCTGCCGCATCGCGCGCCTCCTTGTAGCGGCCGAGCTTCATGAGCGGCCAGGCGCGATCCGCGATCATGTCCGGCTCGTACAGCAGGTTGAACTTGGCGATGAACGCGAGCCGCTCGGAGTAGTGCTCGAGCGTGCCGTGCACGTTCGCGAGCTCCTTCAGCAAGGTCGCATGCCAGCGCCACGGCTTGCTGAGATCTGGGCTGTCGCCGTAGCGCTGCTCGAACAGCGCGAGCGCGCGCTCCAGGTAAAAGAGCGCGCGCGGAAAGTCGGCCTCGGCGTAGTGGTTCACGTAGCCGATCACCAGGTTCGCGATGTACGACTCCGGGTGCTTGCGCAGGATGGCGTCGGCCATCTCACGCGCCTTGATGTGCCGCCCGGCCTCCGCGAACAACCACGCCTCGCGCTCCTCGGCCGAGGCCGAGCCGCCGTTGTCGAGCTCGGCCACGTCCAGATCCACTTGCGCGAGCGCGCGCGGCGCACACGCCAGCACCCCGAAGGTCACGCACAGGACGATCGGGACGAGCTTGTTCATCGCGACAGGCTCAGCTTCGAGAGCTTCTCCATCACGGGCGCGATGGCCGTGCGGATCAGCTCCGCCTTGTCGATCACGCCCGGCGCGCACTCGAGCCGGTGCCCGAACACGTGCGGCGACAGGGCGCTCACGTCCTCCGGCAGCACGTAGTCGCGCCCGTGCAGGAGCGCGCGGGCCTGCAGCGCCGGCATCATCAGCACCAGGCTGCGGGTGGAGGCGCCCTGCAAAATGCGCTCGTCGCTGCGGAGCGCGCGGGCCAAATCGACGAGCGACTCGCGGATCGCCGGCGCGATGTACACGCCTTCCCGCACGGCCGCGCGCGCGCTGAGCAGCTCGTCGCGCGAGACCTTGGCCATGCCCTCGCTCATCGACAGGCTCGGCGTCGGGTATTGCGCCAGCAGATCGACCTCTGCCTGGCGCTCGATGTGCTTCATCTCGATCTTGAACAGGAAGCGATCGAGCTGCGGCGTGGGCAGCGGGTACGTGCCCATCACGTCCAACGGGTTCTGCGTGGCGATCACGAAGAACAGCTGATCGAGGTGGTGCGTGTCGTTGTCGACCGTCACCTGCTTTTCGGCCATGGCCTCGAGCATGGCCGCCTGCACCTTAGGCGAGGTGCGGTTGATCTCGTCCGCGAGCACGATGTGCGCGAAGATCGGGCCGGGCCGAAACTGGAAGCGGTTCTTGTCCATCTCGAACACGCTCGTGCCGGTGACGTCGCTCGGGAGCAGGTCGGGCGTGAACTGGATGCGCCGGAAGCCCGCGATGTGCGCGTGCACGGCGTCGACCCGCAAGGAGTCACCCAGCGCGCGCGCCAGGGTCGTCTTGCCGGAGCCGGGGTAATCCTCGAGCAGCACGTGGCCGTCTGACAGGAGCGCGATCAGCACCAGCTCGATCACGTCTTCCCGGCCGACCACGACCGCGCGGGCGCGCTTGCTCAGCACGTCCATCACCCTTCGCGCTTCGTTCAGCGACGCCCCGCCGCTCGTGTGGGCCAGCTGGGCTGCGTGCAAATCCATCGGAGTCTCCTTCAATAGCGCCACACCGGGTTTTCAGCGCGACAGTAACCAAGACCAGGGTGTGAGCGCACCCAGGATCCTACGCCACCATGATACCCCGCCACGCAGCTCCTGCGCGACTGCACGGGACAAACTCCGTAGCCGGTCCGGGTCCAGGCCTGGCTCGCGCGCGAAACGTGCGGCCAGGTGCTGCTCGGTCAGCTGCGTGAACGATGGGGACACGTTTGCGATGCGCTGCGCGAAACGCTCGCGCGTCTCGCCGAAATTGCGGCGAATCGACACGTCCGCGAGGCGATCGAGCTCGGCGCGGTACACGACGCGCGGTAGCGCGGAGCTCACGAACAGCGGTGCCAGGCGTCGCCACAGCTTCACGGCGTACAACAGCACGAGGCACAGAATTGTTCCGAAGATCGCGGAGCGGGTGACCCACAGGCGCAAGAGCTGTGCGGTCTGGATCAGCGGCTCGAGCGGGCGATCCTCGGACTGCGCCATGGGCTTGAGGCCGCGCGCCATCTCGCCGAGCAGGCGCTGCAGATCGGGGTCAGGCGGCGGAGGTGGAGCATCCAGACTCTGCGCGGGGGAGACATCTGCGACCACCCAGCCCGCACCTTCCACGTAGAACTCGGGCCAGGCGTGGGAGTTCGCGCCGGTCACGAGGATCGAGGAGCCGCCCTGGCGCGCGGCCTCGTCCACGACGTAGCCGGCACCGACACGCGCTGGCACGCCGAGGCTTCGCATCAGGTAAACGGCCGCGTGCGCGAAGTGGACGCAGTAGCCCACGCGATCTCCGAACAGGAAGTCCGCCGTCGGATCTTCGGCCTGCGCGTGACCGCTCTTCAGGCTGTAGGTGCCCTCGCGGCTGAGCCACACGGTGACCGCGAGCGCGCGCGCCACGCTGTCCGCCCGCAGCGACTCGTGGAGGGAGCCGAGGATCTCCTGCGCGAGGCTCGCGTAGCGCGGATCCGTGGGCTTCTGCGTGTAGTGCTGGAAGGTCGCGGCGTCCCAACCGAAGCTGCCGGTGGGCCGGCCGATCAGGGTCTCGAGCTTGCTGCTGAGCGCGGCAGACGTCACGCGGTACACGCGGCGGAAGCGGCCCGGGTTCGGGTTCTCGAGCGGCTCGATCGACTCTGCCGTCTCGAGCGCAAACGGGCGCGTGTGATCGGCCAGCAGCGCGACCGTGGTGTCCAGGCTCACGCGGTCTTCTTCGCTGTTCGGCACTGCACCGAGCGTGGTCTTGCGCGTCACGAAGCTCGGCGCGATGTCCGTGTCCAGCTCGGAGCTGGTGGCGGAGACCAGGCGCTTGCCGTTGTACTGGCTGAACGCCGTCTGCCGGAAGTAATACAGGCCCGTGGGCGGCGAGTAGTCGTCGTGCAGAATCACCACGGCGAGTGGCACCTGCCGGCCCTGGCTGTCGTAGTTGTCGCGGAACTCGAGCCGCTCGTTGTCGGACTGGTTCTCACGCGGGCGCTGCTGGCCGTTCTTCTTGTCGTTCTGATCTTGCTTCTGCTTCTCGTCCGGGCGCAGGCCGAGGCCCGTGGAAGCTGGTGGCGGCGCGGGCAGACCCAACATGCGTGTGGAGGTCAAGACGCCGAGCAGCAAGAGCAGCGCGATGCCGACGTGCAGCAGGCTGCGCCAGAGCGAGCGCTCCCGGAACAAGAGGCCGAGGATCAGCGCTGCGCTCAGCGCGCCGATGGTCAAGAGGGCCACGCTCGGATCGCCGCCCTGCGCGATGATGGAGTCGGCGAGCTCGAAGGGCCGGTTGATGGCGCCGAAGCGGTGCGCAGCCACCAGCTGCGCGAACGACAAGCCGACGCACAGCACCTCGAGCAACGAGAAGATGCGGCGCCGCAGCGCGAGCACCCGCACGCCGAGCGCAAACGCGGCCGACGACAACACGATGCCCACGACGTTGCCGGTGAACAGAGTGCCGCTCGCGCCGAGCTGCGCGGCGATAGCGGGCGAGCCGGAGATCGCGGATCCCGCCCACAGGCAGAGCAGCATGCCGACCACCGCACCTGCCGCGAGTACCCAGGTCAGCAGCCGCGTCGCTGCGAGCGGCCCGGCGATCAGCGCGGCGATGCCGGCGGAGAGCGCCGCGAGGATCACGATGTCGAGCTGCGCGAGCGGATACAGGAACGCTGCGGCGGTAACCGCATAGATCAGCGGCGCGAGCACGCTGAGGCGCTCGAGCAGGCGCTGGGTCCTCGAGTCTGGTTGGCTCATGCGGCGCTCCCTTGCAGGGGTTGTCGGCTCGGAGTCTCTCGGCGGAACAGCGCACGCCGTCCCAGCTCACCGAGCACGCGGCCGGTCGAGCGGTCGAGCAACGTGATCGGCACGCGGGCGCGGCCGAGGGTGAGCATGACCTCGTCCAGCGCTGCGGCGCGCGCGCCGAGCTGCTGCTCCTCGCTGCGGAAGAGCGAGTGCCAGCGCGGGCGCGGGCGCGTGTCGAGCACGCCGTCCACGCCGATTACGACCCGCAGCTGACGGCGGCCGGACACGCGCGTCACGGCCGCGAGCCAGGCACCGGGCTCGGCCGGACCGAACACGATCACGCTGGCGGGGCCGCGCTTGTCGGCTTGTGCGAGAAAGCCGGGCAGCCCCCCACCCTGCTTGTCGCGGGCATTCACCGAAGCCAGGAGCTGCGTGAGCGCTTCGTCGATGCGAGACGTGCCGGAGACCGCGAGGTCGGTGCCGAACACCCACTCCTGCCCGAGCAGCTTGCGCTCGATCGCAAGGCGCGCCACCGCGGCGCTGGCATCATCGTTCGGGCCGGCCACGTAGAATGCCGCGCAGCGGCGCGCGATGGCGATGGCGCGCTCCGGTCGGCGCACGAGCAGCTTGCGCGTGCGCGCGAACGCCTTCCAGTGGATGAAGCGCGCGGGATCGCCGGGCGTGTAGCGCGACAGCTCGAGGCGGTCGCCGTCCTCGAGGCCCATCGGGTGCGGCAGGTCGCTGCCGCCCGCGGGCGCGCTGAGCGACGGCAGCTGCGACAGGCCGCCGAGCTGCGGCAGCACGACCACCTCGCGAGCGTCACTGCCGCGCAGGGCGACGCGAGCCAGCCCGAACGGATCCTGGACCAGCACGCGCCGCACGATCTCCGTGTGACGCCCGCGATCGCGCAGCGCAACGTGCTCGTGTAGCTCTCCGCCCTGCGCGCGGGGCTCGAGCGTCTCGACCTCGGGCGTGACGAACTCCCAGCGCACCTGCACGAACGGCATGAAGCGCAGCGACGGCAGCGAGAAGCCGCTCGGCAGGATGCGCCCGGTCTCGAGCCGCAGTGTGTCGTGCGTGAGCGAGCGCCGCGCGCGCAGGCGCAGCCAAACGTACAGCGCCGCCGGCAGCACACACAGCACCGACAGCAGGCACAGCCCAATGGCCGCGTAGCCCGTGACGAGCCAGACCAGATCCAGCTCCGCGTAGGCGAACGCGCGCAGCGCGAAGTAGGCGCCGACGCCGAGCGCGACACCGAGCGGTGTCAGCGGAAAAAGGTCACGGGCGATCGCGAGCCAGCGCACGACGCGGGAGGACCTGAGCTTGGGACGAAGCTCCGAGAGGAGCGGACGCCAGGGGGCGGGCATCGGCGTATGCTAGCCGATCGAACGGTCAGCGCATGAGTCGGCGCTGAAACCTCCGCCGGAAGCTCCCTGGCGGCCCAGACCCACGTGGCGCGTGGACGTAAGCGTGGATGTGGTCGCCCCAGGTCAGGGATAAGTCCGGGCTCGGGCTCGGGCTCGGGCTCGGGCTCGGAAGGTTGGTCACCCCATCGTCACGTTCTGGCCCCGATCGATTGCGCGCATTCATCTGCGTTATCCGACAAGAGCAAGCGGCGTAACACACCGCGGAAAAGCGCCGAAAACGTGAGCCGCTCGGCGCTAGCCAGCGCACTGTCGAACGGATGCGGGCTGTCGCGTGCGAGCGCGGCAATTCGGGACACGCGCTCGAGCTCGCGCCATCGGATCGAGGAAAGAGGATGGACAAGAATTATCCGCGCATCATCACGCGCCGCGACAGCCTCAAGGTCGCTCTGCTGCCGGCCACGGCGCTCACCACGCGCTGGCTGCTCGGTTGTGCCGGCGAGCACACCGATCCTGCGACCGGGGAGCTGCCGAGCACAATGCAGAGCGGCGGGAGTGTCGCGAGCAGAGGCGGCACGAGCGCGCAGCCTGCCAGTAGCGCTGGATCGGCAGCGGTGGCGGGGCGGCCCGCCGGTGCGCCAGGCAGCGCGCCCGCTGCAGCCAGCGGCGGCACGCCTGCAGCCGTGAGCAGCGCGGGCGGCAGCGGCGCCGCAGCGCCTGCAGCCGTGAGCGGCGGAACGGGCGGGCAGCTGAGCGCGGCGGGCGCGGGATCGGGCTCGATCGCCGCAGGCTCCGGCGGCAGCGCGGGTGCGGTGGTACAGGCGGGCGCGGGCGGCGCGATCGTGCCTGCCACGGGCAACGTGATGTGGGCGACCGGCGGCACCAAGACCATGATGGGCAACTACCCGGACCCATTCGTCGCGGGCAACATGGGCATGGCCTGCAACCTGTATCCGTCGCAGACGCTCGGCCCGTGTTACGCGCAGAGCCCGATGATGCGCCAGGACATCAGCGACGGGCTCGGTGGACTGCCCGTGCGCGTGTCGTTCCTGGTCGTGCGCAAGGACGGCTGCACGCCGATCCCGAACGCCAGCGTGGACATCTGGCACTCGGGCTCGCAGGGCATCTACTCGGCGTACGCCACGGGCACGACCTGCAACCCGGGCATGGAAGACGTGAAGGGCAAGATGTTCTGCCGCGGCGTGCAGGTGACGAACGAGAGCGGGCGCGCGGACTTCAACACGGTGTTCCCCGGCTGGTACCGCGGGCGCACCCTGCACATCCATTTCACGATCCGCCTGAATGGCCGCGAGGCGGTGACCTCGCAGCTGTACTTCGAGGACGCGCTCGTCGACGAGATCCTGGCGCAAGGCGACTACAAGGCGCGCGGCAAGCGCGACACCACGAACAGCAGAGACGGCATCTTCAGGTCTGGGGGCGCCACGCCGGAGCAAGTGGTCCTGTCGACGGCCAAGCGCGCCGACGGAGTCCTGCACGCCTGGAAGGTGCTCTCGATCGGCTGAGGCGGTTTTCGGAGCTGCCGCCTCGTTTCCTGTAGATTGGCGCGGTGCATGGCCTGCGCTGCGTTCTTTGCCTGCTGCTCGTGGCCTGTGCGAAGCCCGGTCCGGTGGCGGAGCGTGTGCTCGCGCCGCCGCTCAGCCGCGTCGAGCTGAGCCTGGCGGGTGGGGCCAGCATGGAGCTGCGCGTGCGTCCGCTCGCGCCCCACGTGCGGCCGCAGCTGCACGTCTGGGATCCGCAGGCGCGGCGCGAGGCCGGGCGCGCGGCGGCGTCTTTGCTGCGGTCCGAGGCCGCGCTGCGGCTGCACAACCCCGGCGCGGAGGCCCGCGGCTACCAGCTGCTGCTCGGCGCGGAGAGCGCCGAGCAGTCGGGGCCCGTGGCTGTCTACCGTGATGGGGTGCAGCTCGCCGAGGCCACGCACGCTGGCGCCGCGACCCTGGCGCTCGCGACGCGGGGCGTCGCTCGGTATCAGGCCGCAGCCGCTGCGGGCGGCGTTCGGCGCGCGCTGCTCCTGGGCTTCGGCGCGGATGGTGAGCTGCTCGCGCTCGACGAGCGCAGCGGGCCGACCGGCCTGCCACTGCTCGCGGCTCGCGATGGCATCGCACGCCTGAGCGTGGCCGCGCTCGAGACTGCGGCGGGCCGCATCAGCGTGTACGCCAACGATGCGACCGACCGCGACGGGGACGGACTGGGGCGGCGCCTCGAGCGCGCGCTCGGCAGCTGTGACGCGCCTGGCGATGCAGCTTGCAGCAGCGCGGCGCTGGCCGCGTATTACCAGAAGGTCGAGCACGCCACGCGGGACAGTGATCGGGACGGGCTGCCGGATGCCGACGAGCTGTTCGGGGTGAACGCGGCGCGGCTCGACTTGCCGCGCTACGGCTGCGACCTGCGGCACAAGGACGTGCTGGTCGAGCTGGACCATCACAAGAAGCTCGACGACATCGGGTTCACGCCCGAGGAGCTGGCGCAGGTCGCGGGGTTATTTGCGGCGGGCAGCGCGAGCGACCTGCGCAATCCGGATGGGCGAGCCGGCGTGCGCGTGCACTTCGATGCAGGCATGGCGCCGCGCGATCCCGCGCACATTGGCGTGTTCGGCGACTTCGGTGGTAGCGGCCGCAGCAGCGCAAACGAATATCGCAGCGCGCGGCGTGCGGACTTCACGCCAGAGCGCGCGGGCTATTTTCGCTACGCGTTCGTGACGCGTAGCGGGCGCGGGCAGGCCAGCGGCGACGCGCTCACGGTCAATCGCGACCTGCAACGCGTCTCGATCCTGGCGCACGAGCTCGGGCACACGCTAGGGCTCGCGCACCACGGGCACGATCGCTGGGGCAAGGCCAACTGCAAGCCGAGCTACTACAGCATCATGAACTACCTGTACCAGGCGCGCGTGGAGCTCGGGTTTTCGCAGCGGGCAGGGCCGCGGCAGAGCCCCGCGCGCGTCCGCGAGCGCGCTGCCGCTCCCAACGGCAAGGTGAATCTGCTCGCCGACACGCCGCTCGAGCTGGACGTGCGCGGCCGGGACGTGGACTGGAACCGCGACGGCGTCATCTCGGACGAGCCCGTGCGCGCAGGTCTGACCTGGGGCACGTTCAAGAGCTGCGGCGCGGCGGAGCAGGCGAGCATCACGTTGGCTGCGGCGCCGGGCGCGAGCGCAACACCGCTGCTCGTCCGCAGCGGAGAGCAACTACACGCCCTGTGGCTGGACGGGCAAAGCCAACCCTGGCTGCAAACCCAGAGCGCGGCGGACCTGAGGCTCTGGAGCGAGCCGGCGAGGCTGGATCCAGCGGCGCACCCGGGCGCCCGACACCCGAAGAGCCGCGCAGGCTCCGGGGCAGCTCAGGGCCCCGCTGCGGCGCCCGGCGCAGCTGTCAGCGGCGCCCGACACCCCGACCATCGCGCGGGCTTCGCGGCGGAGCGCGGGGGCGGAGCGGGTCCTGACCCGGAGTCGGTCGCACGCGCAGTCGGTGGCTTGGGGGCGGCTCCCTCCAGTGCGGTGCCGATGGACGAGTCGGAGTTTGTGGCGGAGGAGAGCGCGCGATCCGTGTCGGGTGCGGGGCCGCTCACCGTTGGTTTGGCCGCGACTTCTCTCGGAGGTCAGCGCGTTGCGCTCGCTAGTGTGGATGAGCTTGGCGGGCTTACGTTGCATACTGTCGACGTGGCCGGTGGGGCGGCGCAGCTGCAGGCTGCGGATGCGGGGGCGCGCGCGCTGGAGACTCCGGCGTTGGCGTGGGCTGACGTCGCGCAAGAGCGTTATGGTGCGGCGCGGTTGCTGATGATCGTGGCGCGCACTGGCGATGCGGGTCTGCTGCAACAGTGGACCGCGCGTGCAGATGGTCCGCAGCTCGCGCGGGGTGCGGTCGTCGATCTGGATGGGCGGCCGCTCCGCGCGGGGCGTGCGCCGAGCTTGCTGGCGCTGCCCACGGGGGAACTTTGCGGTGTCTTCCCCGACGTCGATGGCTTCATCCGCATCTACGTCTACCGGCCCGAGCTCGACGCCTGGCAAGATCTCAGCGCGGACGCGTTCGACGCCGCGCTCGGACCGCGCACGTCCGGGCCGGTCGGGCTGGCATTCCACCTGTATCGCGCGCCAGATGGCTCGCCGCTGCACGGCGATGCCACGCGCGGAGCGCTCTACCTGAGCTTCACGGAGCCGGAGTCACCGGCTGCGCGCGCGCCGGACAACCCGCACCTCTACGTCTCGGAGTGGTTGGACGCGCGTCACCCTGCCCGCCGTCAGCTGCACATGCGCTGGCGCGGTCGGTTGCTGACCGAGTGGACCAACCTGGCGCCCGGAACCGGCACGGCGCTGTTCGAAGACGAGTCCTCCGAGGCGCTCGCAGCGTTGATGCTCGTGGAGACGCGCGACGGCCGCAAGCTCGAGCTGCTGCCCTACGCGGACGGCACGCACCCCGCAGAGCTGGCATCGGGCGGTGATTTCCAGGTGATGGAGCGCGGGATCTGCAGCGTACTGCGAGGCGACGTCGTGTGCGGCGACGCCAGCACCGGAGCGTATTGAGCGCGTGGCGGACACTGCATGTCATGTGGCGCAGACGACGCCGCGCGTGTTCGTGAGCAAGCAGCGGGGCTGCGCGACCGGGCTTCGGGCTGCGCTCCTGCGCGACCGGGCTTCAGGATTCGGGATGGGGGCTTCGGGGCAGACGAGAAGAGCGGTCTTCTGCCCGACTCGTCGCTCGCGGCGCGCTCCTCCGTGCGGGCGCGCGCTCGCCGCGCCTGCGCGCCCTCTCTAAAGACGTGAAGCCTCAAGCGTGGAGCCTGAAGCTCGAACCCTGGCGCAAGATGACTGCGCGCGTGTGCGAGCAAGCGAGTAGCTGGGCCCCGCATCCACTTCAGGCCGCGGGCTCCGCGCCGGGCTTCGGCCTCCAGGCTGCGGGCTCCGCGAACGGGCTACAGGCTGCGGGCTTCGGGCCGCTGCCTCGCAGGCGTGGCGGCGCGCTCGTCTTTCGCCCGCGCGCTCTCTGTCTCTCCGACCTGAGCTTGAAGCCTGGAGCCCTTGCAACGCTGCATTTCAACGGCAGCGGTGATCGCGGATCTGACAAGGCTCGCAGGCTCCGACCAGCTCCGGGCGCCGAGGCGTCACTTGCGCGCGCTCTTCTCGACTTTCGGCACGCGTCCGGGCACCACGCGGGCGGACCCGGGGTTGGCGCGATCTGTATGCAGGCTGGCGCGTGCTGCACGGAGGCGTTCGCGCGATCGTGATATTTGGACTTTCGCGCATCAAAACATCCTGATCGTGCAATCGATTCATAGCACCGCGGGTAGGCAGACTTACT
>Ga0190269_10000412_pt1 | contig 22404 bp, 17 predicted proteins | sample Popmic249IS_FD_133749 | JGI IMG/M metagenome (GOLD analysis project Ga0190269, IMG submission 133749) | Populus adjacent soil microbial communities from riparian zone of Blue River, Arizona, USA - 249 IS | ecosystem: Environmental > Terrestrial > Soil > Riparian zone | place: USA: Arizona... | reverse complement strand
GCTGCTGGGCCGAATCAAGTGCGTGAGGCGCGCCGCGCTGCTGCTCAGCTGCTGGGCTCGCATGCCATGCGGAGGCGCGCCGCGCAGTTGCTGGGCCGAATCGAGTGCGTGAGGCGCGCCGCGCTGCTGGTGCCGCTGCTGGGCCGAATCAAGTGCGTGAGGCGCGCCGCGCTGCTGCTGGGCTCGCATGCTCTGCGGAGGCGCGCCGCGCTGCTGCTGGCGCAGCTGCTGGGCTGAATCAAGTGCGTGAGGCGCGCCGCGCTGCTGCTGGGCTCGCATGCTCTGCGGAGGCGCGCCGCGCTGCTGCTGGCGCGCAGCGGAGCGCTGGGCTCGCATCTCTGCGTGAGGCGCGCCGCGCTGCTGGCGTGCAGCTGCTGGGCTCGCATGTCGTGCGTGCGGCCTGCCGCGTTGCTGGCGCAGCTGCTGGGCTCGCGCAGGGCAAACTCTGCAGCGCACAGCGGCATGCCTGACACGCGTCGTACACAAACGCTGTGCCTGGTGCGCCGCGCCAAAAATGGCGCTGTGCATGCTTCTTTTACACATCTCGCGCGAGGGTTATTCGATTGCGGGCCCGGGGAACGAGGCTATGCTCTCGACCTTCGTGCTGTTAATGAGCGCGGAGCACAGTGCGACGGGGCGATGCTCGATACATGAACTATCACGTTTGGGCCCTGGTTTATGCTGCCCGCAGCGCTGTGTTGTGCCTCTGTCTCGTCGCACCTCTGCCGCTCGCTGCTCAGGAGAAACCGGTCGGCGACAAGCAGGCGCAGTATCGCGACTTGATCGAAAAGGCGCTGCAAGAGTACGCGCTCGGCCACTGGCCCGAGGCGCGCGTGTTCTTCAGCGATGCACACGCGATCTGGCCGAATGCGCGTACGTTGCGCGGCCTCGGCATGACTTGCTACGAAGCTCGCAGCTACGTAGAGGCCATCGGGTTCTTGGAACAAGCGCTCAGCAGCAAGACCCAGCCGCTGACGCCGAAGCTCGCGACCGAAGCGCAAGGCATCCTGGCGCAAGCCAAGCGCTTTGTATCTTCGGCGTACATCAGCACCACACCGGCGCGCAGTGAGATCACCCTCGATGATCAACCCATCCGCCTGCGACCGGACGGCGCGGTGCTGCTCGATCCAGGTGAGCACGTGCTGCAGGTATCGCGCCCCGGTTACAAGACTGAGCGCCGGACCTTGCACGCCGAAGCCGGGCGAGAGCTGCATGTGCAGGTCGACCTGCGGAGCGAGAACGAGCTGCAGCCATCAGCTGCGAGCGTGAGCTTGGCAGTCCCCGATCCCGGCCCGCCGCCACCTCCGCCGCCCTCAGCTGCGCCCGTGCGCGACACGTTCGCGGAGCAGAACGTGACCGCAGCCGGCGCGTTGTCCGCGCTCGGCCTCGCTGGCTTCACGACCGGCTGGGTGTTCTACGCCCTACGCAACGACTTGCGTGTGGAGCTCTGGGAATCGGGGCTTACGCGCAACGAAGGCTTCGAGCAGAGTAAGTTCGGTGACTTTCAAGCACACGGGGGTGTCGCGCTCGGTGCTGCGGGTGCCGGCGCTCTCGCCATGACGCTCGCGCAGTACTTTTGGCTTCCCGACGAAGAGCCTGTGCCGGCATGGAGCTGGGCGCTCGGGGGTGTCGGGGCTGCGGTCGCGGTGGGTGCCTTGGGTTGGGCGGTGTTCGGTGACCACTGCGAAGTAACGGATCGCTTGGCGTTCTGCCGTTCCACGCTGTCCGATCCGCTGTTCGCGCCGATGCTCGCGCTTCAAGCCGTTCCGCTCATGAGCTTGCCGATCATGTACGCCGTGCGCGAGCGTTTGCCCGAGCAAGTCTCGAGCGTCTCGCTCGGCATGGGCGACCAGCGCGGCGGCATGCAGCTGTCGATCTCAGGCCGCTTCTGACCCTTGCAGCTGTCAGCTGCAGCGGTCGCACACGCCGCGCAGAGAAACCTCGACGGTCTGCTCGCGCACGGACTTGGGGACGCGGCCCGAGCGGCTGATCTGCACCGCGTCGCCGGGCAAACAGGACACCGACCCGCAGTCGGTGCAGGTGAAGTGCGGGTGCACACCGGAGTGCGCCTCGGCTGCCTTGCGCAGCTCGAAGCGCCATACGTGATCGCCGACCTCGGTCCGCGCGACAATGCCCGCGTCCGCGAGATCGTTCAGGTTCCGGTACAAGGTCACGCGGTCGAAGCCTTGGCCGTCGAGCGCGTTGATCAGGTCTGCGTGGCTGAGCGGCCCGCGCTGCTTTTCCAGCACTTGCATCACCGCCAGGCGCGGCTGCGTCACGCGCAGGCCGGCCTCGCGGATCGTCACCGCGTGCGCGTCCTGAGAGCTCGGCTTGGCCTTGGAAACCACGGCCTTAGACTATACGGGATCGGGGCCGCTGAAGCACGCCTTTGCCCGTCCCAGCCCGTTCAGCGGGCGCTGCACGGCACATTGCTCAAGGTTCTCGCGGTCGGAGCCGGATCGTCTGTCCACCGAGGACCTGACCGCTGGTCGTGACCACGCTGCACTTGAACGGACCACCTTCGCGCGGCCCGATCGGGATCCGCGAGGCGGTGCGGTAGCCGTCGCTGCGACCGCCCACCACTTCGAGCTCGATGCGCGCGCGCAGCAGTCCTTCCTTATGCCAAACGTGAAACAACCGGTCGCGCACGCCCAAGGGCGAGGCGATCGCCGTCGCGCACACGAGCTTCTCCGGTGCGCTGCCGCCGCGCGCCACAGGTTGCGAGATCCAGTGGTCCTGGGTTTCGCTGCCGAACGCGATCTTCGCGAGCCGGAGCGGCGCCGCGGGCACGAAGCGCCCGGCGCCGAACACGAGTGCAGTAGGCAGCGCCAAGGCCACGAGCGCGGCGTGTGGGCCGCTCCGCATGCGCTCGCCGCGCGGTGTGTGCAAGAGCATCACGAACGCGGCGCCGCCACCGCCCACACACGCAGATACCCAGAGACTGAGGCTCGTCGAAAGCCCGAGCAGCGGCAACACCGCAGTCAGTGCGACGAAGCTCGATGTCGCAGGCAAGAGCGCCGCCAAGCGTCGACCTGCGAGCCAGCGCTCTGTCAGAGGATCCCAGAGCGAAGCGCCGCACAGCGCGATCAAGCACAGCAAGAAGAAGTCGTGCCCGAGCTCGCTGAAGTCGGCAGCCTTTACGAAGAAGGGCAGCGCGAAGAACAGCTTCATCTGCAGGAACGACTGCGTCGCCATCAGCGACGAGAGCCGCGCGAAATAGGTCAGGCGCGCCACCCAGACACGCTCGGGTGTGGGTATCGACGCGAGCCAGCGCTGCAGCAAGATCAGCGCCCAGACGCCGAAGATCGCGATCGCGACGCGGCCACTGGCTGCGGGGCCGCGGCCCATCACGAACCACGCGCTCAGCACGCCCACTGTCAGCGAAAACCATGGCGCCACTGCGCGCGCGCGATTCGCGAAGCGCATCCATGCAGCCCGGATCCGGTACGCACGCACGGATGGCTGCTCGGATGGAGCCGCCTGCGGCGCGCCGAAATTGTCCTCGAGCTTGTCCATTCGCGAAAGCGTACGGTGCGCGAGGCAGAAAAGGCCTATCGCATCCGCGCTTAGGTTCGTACCATTCCGCGACCGAACGTGCCAAAGGCTTGCGGGCGACGCACCGCGACAGGAGCGAAAGCGTGGACAGTTTCGTGATCGAAGGCGGCAAGCCGCTCGCCGGTGAAATCTCCGTGGCAGGTAACAAGAACGCCGCGTTGCCCATGCTCGCAGCGACGCTGCTCACCGCGGAGCCTGTCACGCTCGAGCAGGTGCCCGAGATCCGTGATGTGGTCACGATGCAGCGCGCGCTGAATGATCTCGGCGCGGAGATCACGCAGCTCGGCCAAGGCGGTTTGCGCCTCGAGACCAAAGAGCTGATCAAGACCGCGCCGGGCTTCGAGATCTCGCAGCTGATGCGCGCGAGCTTCGTGCTCGCGGGTCCGCTGCTCGCGCGTGCTGGTCGCGCCGAGCTGTCGATGCCCGGCGGCGACAAGATCGGTCGCAGGCCGCTCGACACGCACATCGAAGCGTTTCAGGCGCTGGGCGCCGAAGTCGACGTTCGCCCCGATCGCTACATCATGCGCGCGCCGAAGGGTTTGATCGGCGCGGACATCTTCTTGAGCGAGATGAGCGTGATGGGCACGGAGAACGCGCTGATGGCTGCGACGCTCGCGCGCGGCACGACTGTGCTGCGCAACGCCGCCTCCGAGCCGCACGTCCAAGATCTCTGTCGCTTGCTAGTCGCGATGGGCGCGCGCATCGACGGCGTCGGCTCGCACACGCTGACGATCGAAGGCGTCGACAGCTTGCATGGCGCCAAGATGCGCGTCGGCCCGGACTACTTGGAGGTCGGCAGCTTCATCGCGCTTGCCGCTCTCGGCGGCGGAGAGGTGCTGATCCGCGGCGCGCGGCCGGAAGAGCATCGCATGACGGCAGTGGCGTACGAGAAGCTCGGCGTGCGCTGTGAGGTGCGAGGCGACGACATCTTCGTGCCGCGCCACGAGAAGCTGATCAGCCGCGAAGGGCTGCACGGCGCTATCCCGCGCATTCACGACGCGCCGTGGCCCGGCTTCCCAGCGGATCTCACCTCGATCGCGCTGGTGCTCGCCACGCAAGCGCACGGCACGATCCTGATCCACGAGTGGATGTACGAGAGCAGGCTGTACTGGGTGGACCGCTTGATCTCCATGGGCGCGCGCGTCGTGGTCTGCGATCCGCATCGTGCCCTCGTGTCCGGTCCGAGCAAGCTCTACGGTCAGACGGTCAGCAGCCCAGATATACGCGCCGGCATGGCGCTGCTGCTGGCTGCACTGGTCGCGGAAGGTCGGAGCGTGATCCACAACGCGCAGCAGATCGACCGCGGTTACGAGAAGATCGATGATCGGCTGCGCGGTCTCGGTGCGCAGATCGAGCGAGTTCGCAGCCAGTAGCGGCGGCCTGGCACATGCCTTGCTTTGTTCGCCCGCGGCACGTGGTTTGTGTGCCAAAGAGAGCCAAAGCAGTATGTCGTCGAATCGTTTGTGGGCCCTCCTGTTTTCGGTCAGCGCGCTAGTTACCGGCTGTGGCGACGAGGAGCTCCCTCAACGCTGCGGGCAGCAATCCGAAGACAAAGACCGTTGCCGCGAAGATGCTGGAGAACCACCGGTCGAGCAGGATGCCGGCAGCGCAGTGACCAGCGCGCCCGATGCATCGCCGCCTGACGCCGCGCCGCCCGCTCCTGCGCGTGCAGACGCGGGGGAGAGCGATCCCGAACCGGATGATTTCCGGCCTGGCCAGCAGTGCACCGGCCCGAATCGTTACTTCGCACCGGGTTGCCAGAGTGTCACTTGGCAAGGAAGTCCCGAAGCGTTCGCGGTGCAGATCGCTCCCGGCTGCTACCGCCCTTGCACCACTGCACGCGATGCGATCTGCGGCCCGGGTACGCGCTGTGGGCGCGCAGCGTTCGCATCCACTGCCTGCAACGGCAGCAGCTGCACGCAAGTCTGTGCGGAGACTTGGCTGTGCCTCACGCTCGACCGCTTTCCGAGCGACATCGGGTGGGAGGCTGATGCGGGCGTCGACGACGACACAGACGCTGGCTGGCGGTGGTGAGCGCGGTTTAAACGAAACGAGGCGACACGCTGTGCGCGTCGCCTCGACCGTGTGTGCGCTAGACCATCAAGCGTCGATGTCGCCGCGGCGCCTGCGCTCGAGACCGAGCTGCAGATATTGGCGCCGCGTCGTGATCGCGGGCGGGTTGTACAACGCGTGCCGGCGCGGGCCCCACACTTCATCCAGGCGCTGACGGTGAGCCGCGAGCTGGCTGAGCTTGACGTCGTAGCGGCATGCATTCGGATCGACGCGGTAGAGGGACGCGCCGTTTAGACCGAAGATCTTGCGACGGATCGAGTCGGTGAAATCCGGATAGCCATACATGTCCTGGAACTCAGTGGAGATCTTGAACATCTTCATGGCTTCGATCTGGTTCTGCGGCGAGCCAAACCAGACGCACTCCGAGCCCCACACTACGCGGTCTTCGCCCATGTATTTGAGCGCCTTACCGATGTAGTGCTGGGCGATCACGGGATCCGTCATCGACAGCACCCACGCGGAGCCCATCTCGGCGTACACATTCTTGTTCGCGAGGTTGTTGTCCTGGATCACCTTCCACAAGCGATCGGTGCCGCCGTTGTCCGGGTTCGGATCCGGATTGAACGGACCTTCCGTGTGCGCCGAGTCGTATGCCGAGTGATAGACGACGAAGTTCACGTTCGGATAGCGCATCGCGACCACTGGAACGTCCGGCATCGGATTGGCGTGCACGCGGCTCCAACCCTGGAAAGGGAAGCCCTTGTGCAGACACACGAGCGGCTCGTTCAGCTCGATCGCGGTCTGGATGAACGCATCGTTTTCGTGCAGGAACCAGCCGCCTTCGGTCGGCGGATAACACTTCCAGCCGCGCGTATCGTACATCTGCTTGTTCTCCGTCATCATCCGGGCATTCGCCTCAGGATTGTTCTTCGGAGAGATCTGACAGTGGGCGACCATGCGCTCGCCGGCCATCGGGTTGAGCATGCGCGCTGCCTTGTTCACGCGGTCGCGCGAGTTGCGCATGTCTTCGTTCTTGAAGGCGAAGCCAGACAGATCGTTCGTGGCTTCATCGATCTGTGCGGGCAAGCCCGACAGCACGGCGACCGTGGTGTCGCTCATCTCGAAGATCTTGCGCACGTACGTGTCTGGGCTCGTGCACTCTGCGCCATCCATGCAGTCGTCGAAGACGGGTCCGGGAGAGCCTTCGTTCGTGTGGTGCGTTTGGAAGTCGAGGATGAAGTAGTCACGCTTGAACACCATGTCGGCGAACTGGTCGTCCATGCACATCTCTGGATTCACCATGAAGCCACCGTCGGACCCGCCGCCGCCACTGCCTGCGCCCGGAGGGATGCGCATGCCTGCATCGATGTCCATGGCTGCGCTGCCGCCGCGACCACTGCTGCCGCTGCCAGATGCGCGCATGCCCGCCGAGCCCGAAGCGGAGCCTGCGAGGCCGCCTGCTGTCGAGCCACCGCCGCCGCTCGAAACGCCGCCGTCGTAGGGCGTGGATCCCGCGTCCCTCAAGAACTTGTCGACAGCGCTGCCCGACATCATGCCGTCTTTGCCGCCGCAGCCAGCTGCGAAGTTCAGCACCGACAGCGTGGTCGCCATGCCCATCGAGCTGGCCATGAACTCGCGTCGGTCCATGCCTTTGCGACGCGCGAAGTCATCCGCCTTTTGCAGGATCAGCTCGCGGATCTTTCGATCCTTCTCGCGCTGCGGCCGGAAGAACTCGCCGTTGGACATGTTGCCGAGCCAAACCGGAGTCTCATACGGGACTTCTGGATCTGCCTTACTGCTGCGTTTGAGCCATCTGAACTTACTTTTTCCCATCGTTTACCTCGGCGTATGCAAGTGGCTGGTCAAAGCGTCGCTAGAGCTTCAGCGAGACTTGGCACTCATCAGCGTCATCTTTCTCGCTGAATAGCACACGAAGATGCTGGATTCTGTCCCATTTCGTGGCATGTCAGCGCGTTACCCGGCGCATGCACAGTGAGTCGTGTTTGCAGTGCTAATCTACATCGAGCGCGTGGATGGCTGCTCATCATGAAAACTGATCAAGTCCAAAGCAATCTGATGTCAGTGTTTCGTGGATGCGTTCACTGCGACACACAACTTGCTGTCGAATGGAAAGTATTGATGCACGTTGCGCCGGTGATCCGCGGTCATTCGAGGGAATTCTGGGGCAGCATGGGGCTTGAGTGCTCAGTGAAGCGCCGCTTCGGACTTAGCGTTCTGTGTTTATTCGCGGCCTGCGCGCACCAGCCAGAAGCGCCACGTGCTCGGCCTGCAACCCCCGCCCCCGAGACCGAGGCGGCTTTGCCACGGCCCCTCGCCATTGCGACAGAGGCAGATATCAAAGCCTGGAGTCATGCGATCCTGGATGCGTACGATCGAGGTGCGCTCACTCCGCTCGAGATCGCGCTGTCGCCACAGTTTGTGCATTTCGAAGACGGCCAGCCGAGCTCACGTGACGAACTGTTGACACGCATCCGCGAGCGAGACGCAGACGACGCGCGCATCGGCTCGCGCGACTTCGAGGACGAGCGCGTCGTGACAGGACCGCAGGGGGCGGTGTTCATCGCCAAAGCGACAGAGCACAGCACCGGCAACGAGGTGCACGGCGGCGACCAGTTTGTGGGCTATTACAAGCTGGTTTGGGTGCCTGCGGGAGATCGCTACCAGCTCTTGTTCTGGAGCTGGCAGCTCGCCGGCCGCGCCGTGACGCGGGCGTTCTGGGACGAGCGCTATCGCAACGCAACGGGCTTCAACAAGGAGCCGAACAAGCTGCTCGTTGAAGTAACCAGCAAGCTGACGCCTGGCGTCGCGCTCGATCTCGCGATGGGGCAGGGTCGCAACGCGCTGTACTTGGCAGAAGAAGGTTGGAGCGTGACCGGTGTGGACTTCTCCGCGGAAGCGACTCGGCAAGCGCAAGAGCAGGCGGACGAGCGAGAGCTGGAGCTCGAGATCGTGCAGCAGGACATCAACACGTTCGATTTCGGCGTCGCGAAGTACGACCTCGTGACCATGCTGTACGCGACGGACAATCTCGATTGGATCGCGCGCAGTCAGCGCAGCCTGAAGCGCGGTGGCCTGTTCGTCTACGAGTTCTTCCAGACCGACGGCGAGGGCTTGGACAGTGCGCGCCTCGCCGCGCTGTTTCGCGATGGCTTCGAGATCCTGCGCAACGAAGTGATCCGCGGCACGCCCGACTGGTCGCGCAACGAGGCTACGCTGCTGCAGTTCGTGGCGAAGAAGCGCTAGGCCTCCGCCCGTGTGAGATTGGTTGTTGATCGAGCGCGCCTTGGGTCGACGACGGAATGGCCGCTCCCCTTTCGAGGAGAGCGAGGGCGCGGGCGACGCCGGATCGGGCGCGAGGGCGACCAATCTCACGAGGGCGGAGGACTAACGGTGTGTCAGGCGTCGCGCGCGGGGACGAGTGCGTGCGCGTCGTCTGCCTCTTCGAGCTGACCGAGGTCGTGCGCGTGCGGCTCGCTCTGCTCTAGCACCTCGGCCATGCGAAACAGCTGATTGCCACACACTTCGTACGCGTCGCTGAGCGCAAGGAGCGGCAGGCTCTCGCCGATCTGCGCCGCAGAGCGGAAATGCGCCAGCGTGGCCACGCGCGTGCGCGCTTCCAGGCGATTCATCTCGATCTCACGGGCGCGCGCGTCGTCGGCATCGCACGGGCCGCCCGAGCGCAGCTGTTGGATCAGCTGCGTCAGACCCTCGCACAGGAGATCGTGCATGGGGCGCAACCTGCTCGCGCCTTCCGAGAGCGCAGCGTGCGTGCCGTTGCCTGCGAGGCGACTCTCGGTGAGCTGCTCTGCGGTGCGCAGCGCGTTCTCGAGCGCGCGCTGCAGCTGCATGCTCGACAGCGCGAGTTTGCCCAAGATGGCGCCGGAGTCGCTCGGAGACAGCTTGGACAGCGGGCCCGAGAGCAGGGCCAGCAGCATCTCGCGCGAGCGCTTGAGCTCGAGCTCCGCGCTCACACCGGACGACCGCGCTCCTGTAGCCGCGAGCTCGAACATGCTGGGCAGCGCGCTGTGTTGAGCGTCGAGCACAGTCAACAACTTGCCGCGGATGGCTGCGAGCGCATCGCTCGCGCTCGGTGCAGGCTCGCTGCTCCGCTGCCACCAGGCGCGCAGCGCTGCGCTCTTCTGCTCCAGGTAGGGCAGGAGCGACACGATCAACCACGCCGCCGACAGCTGCGACATGGCGAACGCCACGGCGATCTGCCAGCTCACGTCCGGCAACGTGTGCTTACCCAAGCGCAGGCCGATGTGCGGGGGCAAGTGCGAGGTCAGGTACGCAAACCCATCGATCGTCACGAGCGACACGAGCGTATTGCACAGGCCTGCGAGCAAGCTGAGCTCGAAGAGCCGGCGGCTCTGCACGCCGCCGGGCAGGATCAACAGCGCGCCGAGCGCAGCGCCGAGGCCGGTGCCGGCGAGCATGAACAAGGTCGTGCGCAGGTTCTCGTGGCCGGTCGTCTCAGCGACACCGAGCGCCAACGCCAAGACCGGCGCCGGACCTTGCAGCACCGCGACCAGCAGCGCACCGAGCACCACCGTCACCACGCCGCCGAGCACTCCGTCCGGCGCGATGCGATCGAATGCAGCCAGGAGCAGCGGACTGGATGCGAACGGCTCGAAGCCCGGCCGCAGCACCTGCACGCCGAACGCGACGAGCCCGGCGCCGACGAGCAGCTGTGCGACTGAGCGCCCGCGGCGATCGAGCGACAGGCTCAGCGCGAGCACACCGACAGCGATCGCCATCAAGCCGGAGCGCGGACCGGTGATGCTGCCAAAGAGCCAGGGCGCGAGCGCCGTTCCCAGCTGCGCGCCCAAGAACAAGCTCGCACCGGCCGTGATCGACAACACACGCGATCCGACGGCGCCCGCCAGCAAGCCCGCGGCAGCGGTGGTGGATTGCATGCCGGCGCCGAGCAGTGCACCCGCCCCGAGCAAGAGCCAACGCGAGCGCGTGAGCGCAGCCACTCGCTGCGCGTTCGCGACGCTCAGCACACCGCGCACCCCGCGCCCGAGCACCGCGACGCCCATGATCAGCAGCGCCAGACCACCGCAGGCGTTGCGCAAGAGCTTCCGCCAGTTGAATGGCTCGATGTGCAGCTCGTACGGCTTGCTGCGCTCGGCACCTTGCACCAGGCGCAGCTTGATCGCGCCGTAGGGCAGATCATCCGGCAACTGGGCGAGCAGCGATCCGGGGCGGCTTGCGAGCACACGCAGCGTCTGCTGCTTGCCCAACCGCAGCTCGGGCTGGGCGCTGGGATCGCTCGCGTCGTAGCTCACCGTAATGACGCTGCCAGCTGCAGGCGCACCCGGCGCAACATCGAGGATGGTGAGCGCGCGCGGCTCTCCGTCCGACGCTGTGAGCTCAGCCGGCCGCGTGGGCTCCGGCTCTTCTCCTTCGGGGACGACGCTGTACAGCACGAGCAGGCTCGCGCACAGCAGCCACACGACCGCAGCGCGCTGGCCCTTCGCCAGCTTCCACCGCGTCTTTGTCGCCGCCACCGCTTCCTTCCAGTGTTCTCGCATCGTGCTTCTTCGCGGCGGCCGCAGCCGCTCTCAGCTTGGGACGAAGCGGCCGTACCCAAGGTAAGGAGCTGGCAGCTTCCTCACTCTGACACGCGACTGCCGCAGCGTCGTCACAATTAGTGCCCGGGGCCGCGGCAAACGGCGCACAAACCCGTGCGAGACCGCTTCGGTCAGCGTAGAGAAGAGGCTGTGGCGTTTCGCCCGGACTGTATGCCCGGCGGCCAGGACTGATTACTCTGCTTTGCGCAGCGACTCGAGCAGCTGATCGAACGCCGGACGCGCACCGTCGACGCTCGCGCGCGGACCGACCAGCTTGAAGAACACCGAGCCCTCGGGCCCTTTGGCGATCGCGCCGAGCAGCGCAGCGTCCTCGATTGCAGCTGGTGGCGGCGCGCCGGGTGGGGCCATGCCACCGCCGTACTTTCCCGTCGTCTCGATCGTTGCAACGCTCATGCTGTTGACGGTGCGCTCACTGCGCTTCGCCACCGCATCGCTACCGTCGGCTTGCTTGAACTGACCGAGCCAGCGGTTGAAGTTGGCTTCCACCCCACCGCCCTGATCCGCCCCGAAATAAAACACAGTGAGCTCGCTCTGCGCGTCGCCCTCGATGCCGTACTCGGCTGCGCGCATGCTGCTCTTCGGCGTTCGAGCCACGAACGGCTTGGGCGCTGTCCAGGTGAGACCACCGGCCTTGGGATTCGCGTTGGCGCTCGCGCTCGCGCTCGCGGGAGGCGCTGCTTTGTCTGCGAGCTCGGGCCCGCGCGGTGCGGCTGCGGGCAGTTGCTGCGAGGCAGGCGCGGTCGGAGCGGGCTCGCTCGGTTTGCTGCACCCGGTGACGACCAGGGCCAAGACGGAAAGGCTGACAATGCGCATGTCGGGCCTTGTAACAGCCCCTCCGTGCGCCGGCAAACACCTCACGTTACCAGCGTTGCGAAGCCGCGGCATACGCGCCACGATGCCGCGCGCATGCCGGACGTCACGCTCCACGAGGTAGGCAAGAGCACGTTTAATCAGCGTTGGCTGGTCGAGCTGCGCGATGGTGCGCGTGTCGAGTGCGTGCTCTATCGCGCCGATACGCTGTGCGTGTCCAGTCAGGTGGGTTGTGCGGTGGGCTGTCCGTTTTGCGCGTCTGGCGCGCACGGCCTCGCGCGACCGCTCACCCTTGCGGAGCTGATCGGGCAGGTCGAGGCGGTGCGCGCGCTTGGGCATACACTGCAGCGCGTGACAGTGTCGGGTGTTGGCGAGCCGCTGCACAACCATGCTGCCGTGTGGTCGTTCTTCGAGCATTGCCGCACCGAGCGGGTCGGCGTGAGCCTGACGACATCGGGCGGGCCCATCGCGCGACTCGCCGAGTGGCTGCACGCGCCGCACAACGGGCTGACCTTGTCGATCCACGCGGGCAGCGAGGCCATGCGCGCACGCGTGGTGCCGAAAGGGCCGAGCCTGCACGCGCTGTTCGAGCTGCTCGAGCGCGAGGTGCCGCGCATGACCCGGCGCCGGAAGAAGAAGACCGCGCTCGCTTACCTCGTGTGTGGTGGCATCAATGATCGCCCGGATGAGCTCGCGGCGTTCGCCGAACGCGCCCGGCCGCTCGCGCTACCGGTCCACTTGTACGCATACAATGAGGTGTCGAACAGCGACTATCAGCGCGTGTCACGTGCGGAGTACGAGCGTTGCTATCGACAGCTCACGGACGCGGGCTTGCTGGTCCGGATGAGCTCCCAAGCGCGCTTGGAGGAAAACGGTGGATGTGGGCGCTTGCTCGCGACGCGCAGCGAGCCGCGATTGTTTGCTTTGCGTTTGACCTGATCCCGCGTGCGCTCACCACGTACAACGATGACCTGACACTTGTTCACAGCTAAGTCCTCGTTAGGATGGGTGACCATGATTGCTTCTCATGCTCGTGCCTTTGGCTTGTCGATGTTTGTCTTCATTGCGGGTGCCGCGCTGTCAGGCTGCAGCGATGGCGACACCGTGCTCGCGCTCAACGTGACACTTCTAAAGAGCGCGCAGACCGCGCGTAGCCTCGCAGTCAACATCGCGCAGCCTGGCCAGAGCGGGGTCGACACGACAGTGACGATCGCGACCAAGCCGTCGGACGCGGGTCCCGTGCCCGCGAACAACATGTTCTTCGAGCGTATCACGCTGCCGTCGAGCTTTACCGACGCTATGGCCACCGTGACTGTCGTCGCCAAAGACCCAGCCGGGTTGGACGTCGGCACGGCCACTGCGATGGTCGAGGTTCGGCCGACAGAGGCCGTCGCTGGTTTCGTGACCCTGGGTGAGGATCCGCCGCCCACGCCGCCCACGCCGCCCGCGCCACCCGCGCCCGCAGACGGTCAGGACGCAGGGGCTGCTGCTGCACCTTAACTCACTGTGACCCGACTGGCGCGCAGCTCCTCACTATCACCAACACAGATACCTTGGCCTGCAGCTGCGCGCTGCAAGGCGAGTGGGTGAGCTATGCAGAATCGATTGTATTCGTTGTGTGTCACAAGCGTAATCGCCGCAGCCGCGGCGTGCTCGAGCGCGGCTCCGGCTGATACCACGCAAGCAGGCGCCTCTGCCGCGGGCGTCACGGGTTCCACAACACAAGGCGCGACCAGCACAAGCACAGCAGGTACGACCGGCGCGACAGCGCGTGCCGGTTCGACAGCTCCCGCGAGCGGAGGCACGCCGGCTGCAGCTACCGGCGGCACAACCAGCTCAGGTCCTGCGGCGGGCACGAGCGCGGCGGGCGGCTCGCCTGCATCGGGCGCAGCTGGAGCTCCGGCGACAAGCGGCATGTATACGGACACAGGCTCATTCTTTGTCTCGGGTGCATGGCATGGCTACGCGTTTACATCGGCGCAAGGCGCGGGCAGCACGATCACGCCGATGGACTTCAGCATGCTCACGCCAGGCATGCCGCGCTGCGTGTCCGGTACGGTCGGCGCGACGATGGACTACAGCGGCATCGCGATGCTGGGCGTGAACCTGAATCAGGAGCAGACGATGGATGCTCCGCAGATGACTGTCGTGCCGACCAAGGGCGGCGTGATGGTGGATATCAAGAACAACGCCGGCTCGCCGCTGCGCATCCAGGTACAAACGCCGAACGGCGGGATGAACGAGAATGAGCGCTGGTGCGCGCCGTTCCAGGGCAACGGGTTCATCCCGTGGAAGGCGTTCAATACGAAGTGCTGGGACGGCTCGGGCACCGCGTATGCGATGGAGCCGATCTCGACCGCGCTGGTATTGGTGCCCGGTGATGACACTGATCCTGTGATGTTCGACTTTTGTTTGAACAGCATCAGTGAGGCCGACGGCGCGGCTGGTGCTGCGGGTGCGGCTGGTGCCAGTGGTGCAGCTGGTGGCGGCGCACCCGTGATGGGTGCGGCCGGTATGGGCAGCGCTGGGCCGGTCGATCCTGGGATGAACACTGGGATGGGTAAGATCACGGATATGTACGGTGTCGCGATGGTGCAGCGCGACGGCCGGAACTACGTGATCCAGAACAATGTCTGGGGCGACAATACCGTCCAGCACATCGACTATAACGGCACGACCTATGAGATCGTGATGCAGACGGGCTCGAATGTTTCGTCCGGTCCCTCCGCGATGGGACCTGTGTCGTATCCCTCTGTGTTCATCGGCTCCAACTACGAGCGCGCCACGGCTGGAAGCAACCTTCCGATCCAGATCAGCGCGATCAAGAGCGTGAAGACGGCTTGGAGTATCGACATGCAAGGCGTCACTGGCACGTACAACGCGTCTTACGACGTGTGGTTCAGCACAGGTGCCGGCGGTGATCCCGAAGCTCCGTCGGGTGGTTATCTGATGGTCTGGTACTACAAGCCACCTGACGCTCAGCCTATTGGCAGCATCTTGAACGACGGTCACGGTGTCACGATTCCTGGCGTGCCTGGCAGCTGGGATGTGTGGGTGGGGCCAAACAGTGGCAACGCCAATCGCCCTGTGATCTCTTACGTGATCACCCAACCGATCTCGGACCTCGAGTTCGACCTGAACGCCTTCATCCAAGATGCAGTCAAGCGTCCAGGAGCATTGCAAGCGAGCTGGTATCTAAGCAATGTATTCGCTGGCTTCGAAATCTGGAGCGGCGGAGTGGGCCTCAAGACCAAAGCCTTCTACGCAATCGTCGAATGACCTCACATAAAGTTTCTGCCGCTGACAGCCGCTTCCCGGACGAGTTCGTCTGGGGCGCGGCCACCGCTTCCTACCAAGTCGAAGGCGCTGCCTACGAAGATGGACGTGGCGAGAGCGTCTGGGATGTGTTCTGTCGTCGTCCGGGCGCTGTGTTCGAAGGGCACAGCGGCGCGATCGCATGCGACCACTATCATCGCTATCGCGAAGACATTGCGCTCATGCGCGAGCTCGGCCTGCAGTCGTACCGTTTCAGCGTGTCGTGGTCGCGCGTCTTGCCGGAGGGCAGGGGTGCGGTGAACGAGAAGGGCTTGGCGTTTTACGATCGCTTGGTGGATGGCTTGCTCGAGGCGGGCATTCAGCCGTTTTGCACGCTGTTTCACTGGGATCTGCCGCAAGGGCTGCAGCGCGCTGGCGGCTTCGCGAACCGTGACATCGCGGAGTGGTTTGCCGACTACGCCTATCTGCTCGGCAATCGTTTCGGCGATCGCATCAAGCACTGGGTCACGCAGAACGAGCCGCAGTGTTACATCGGCTTCGGCGTGGGCAGCGGCATCCACGCGCCCGGTTTGAAGCTCGACCTGTGCGACGTGCTCGCTGCCGCGCACAACTCGATGCGCGCGCACGGCAAAGCAGTGCTCGCGCTGCGTGCGAGCGCGCGAGGGGCGAAGGTCGGCTACGTGCTAGCGACTCAGCTGTGCCGACCTGCGACGGACAGCGCGCAAGATCTCGAAGCCGCGCGCGCGGCCACGTTCCGCGTCGCCGACACGACATTCTGGAACAACTCCTGGTGGACCGATCCAGTCGTGCTCGGTGAGTACCCGGAAGATGGCTTGAAGCTGTTCGGTAGCGAGATGCCGCGCTTTCCGAGCTCCGACTGGAACGACCTGAAGCAGCCGCTCGATTTCCTCGGGCTGAACGTGTACCGCGCCGAAACGGTGCGTGCGACCGACAATGGTCCGGAGCAGCTGCCTGTGCCGCCGGGCTATCCGCGCTCAGGCGTCGATTGGCAGCCGATAACGCCCGACGCGATGTACTACGGACCGCGCTTTTTTCATGAGCGTTACGGCTTGCCGCAGTGGATCACCGAGAGCGGGCTGTCGACGCGCGACCAAGTGTTCCTGGACGGGAAGGTGCACGATCCGCAGCGGATCGATTATCTGCACCGGAACTTGTTGGAGCTGCGACGTGCGATGCGCGACGGTGTGAAGGTTGAGGGGTACTTGGCTTGGTCGCTGCTCGACAACTTCGAGTGGGCGGATGGATACAAGCAGCGCTTTGGCTTGGTCTACGTCGATTATGCATCGCAACGGCGCGTCCCCAAGGACTCGTTTCACTGGTACAAGAGGGTGATCGCTTCGCGTGGAGAATCACTCGCGGGCGAGTTTGCTGTGCCGGTGACGAAGGTTACGGCGGATTAGGGTGGGTTGGGGTGGCGGATAGGTCAGCTTTTTCGTCGCCGTCAGCGTCATCGACCTCATCGATGTCAACGTTAGGGGTTGGGCGGCATCCGCTTAGCTGGATTCCATCGGCTTATCTTGCTGAAGGAATACCGTTTGCGCTGGTGATCTGGGTCTCCGGCACGTTGTTCAAGGACCTGGGACGAACCGACGGCGAGATCACGCTCGCTACCGCTAGCATCGCGATCGCTTGGTCATTGAAGCCGCTGTGGGCGGCGGCGCTCGACATGTGGAAGAGCAAGAAGTTTTTCGTGCTCACCACCGAGTTTGTCATGGCTGGGTTGGTCGCGCTGGCCGCGCTGTGCGTTCAGCTCCCGTTCTACTTCGAAGCCATGATCGTCTTGCTCTGGCTCATCGCGTTCGCGTCCGCCACTCAAGACATCTGCATCGACGGCACGTACATCACTGCGCTGAGCGAACAGCAACAGGCGCGTTACATCGCGATCCAAGGTTTGTCCTGGAACATCGGCCGGCTGTTCGCGACGGCGGTGATCGTGGGTCTCGCCGGTGTGTTGCAGCGGGATGCAACGCTCAGACCTGCGCTCGCGTGGTCGTATGCGCTCGGTGCGGGTGCAGTGACCCTGCTGCTCCTCGGCCTGTATCACGCGTTCGTGTTGCCCGCGGGCACGCTCGCGAAGCCGCCCGAAAGTCTGCGCGCTGCAGCGCGTACCTTCATTGATGCAGGAGCAGACTTTCTACGCAAGCCGCAGCTCTTCGGCATGTTGATGTTCGTGTTCCTCTATCGCAGCGGCGAAGGCTTCCTGTTGGTCGAAGCGCCGCTGTTCTTGCAGGCCTCCGCGCAAGAAGGCGGTGCTGGGCTGACGCTGATCGAAAAGAGCTGGATCGACGGCACGATCAGCACGCTCGTCGCGGTGCTGGCCGCGCTGCTCGGTGGCGCGGTCGTAGCCAGGTTTGGACTCAAGCGCTCTCTCTTCTGGTTGGCGCTCGCGATGAACATCCCGCACCTGTGCTTCGTGATCTTGAGTCATCAAGTGTCAGCCGAGCACCCGCTCTCGTTCATGACCGTAGCGACGTGGGTGACAGTCGAAAAGGTCGGTTACAACTTCGGTTTCGTCGCCAACATGCTGTACATGATGCAGCAGATCGCACCGGGTAAGTACCCGATGACGCACTACGCGTTCTGCACCGCGCTCATGAACTTGGTGCTCGTGCCCACGCAGATGGCCAGTGGCCCGCTCGCCGAATGGCTCGGCTACAAGGGCTTTTTCCTGTTCGTGATGGTGGCATCGATTCCCAGCATCATCGCCGCCTGGCTCGCGCCGTTCCCGAATGCGGAGGCGCCGCGCGCTTCCAAAGAGCACGCGTAGAAAAACGCATAATAGTGCTGACCCGATGATGTGCGGCTTCTCCACATCGGGAAAAGCTGCTCCTAGGGAAACAATGTGCCGGCTTCCTTCAGCTCCTTGTGCGCTGCGAGGTTGTTTGAAGTTGTGTCCGGAAACAGTTGGGGCAGTGGCTCTTGCATGAGCGCGACTGACTGTATGAAAGGACGAGCATGTTGAATCTTGGTAGAAGGCGTGTCGCGGACGGTGCTGCGCGGCGAATGTCCCCACGCCTATGTGCCACCTTAGCTTGGCTGTTGTTCCAGTTGCCTGCGACCACGTTGGCCGAGCCCCAACCGGGTGCTCCTGACAAAACACCGGCGCCCGGCAGCAACAAACCAAAACAGCCCGTGAACGCGCAGCGTCCGCAGCTCGCGCAAGCGACGCCCGCTTCGCCGACCCCACCACCGTCTGCGCAGCCCGCGCCGACGCCGCCATCAGCGCCAACGCCCGCTCCCGACGTGACGCCACCAGCGGCACCGCCGGTCGAGCCGAGCGCGCCCGAGGCTGCTGCGCAAACGTTGGAGCAAGATCCAGCGGCGCTGCCAGAAGCTGCGCCCGCGCCAGAAGGTGACGTCTCCATCCTCGAGGGTGAGGGCGATACAGCGACACTCGCGGCCGATACCTCGGAGAGAGCGCAGCCAGAAGGCGAGCTCGGTGAGATCGTCGTGACGGCCGCGCGACGCGAGACCACCTTGCAGAAGTACGCAGGTGCCGCCACCGCGATGACGCAGGAGGACCTGGATCGCAAGGGCATCAAGTCGGTGCGCGACGTTGCCAACGCCACGCCCTCGGTGACGATCGGCACGCAGGAGTCCAACGTCGAGATCTACATCCGCGGCGTGGGTACCGATAACAACACAGAGATCGGCGACCCGACGGTCGCGACGCACATCGACGGCGTGTACATCCCGCGCCCGCGCGGTGTCGGCTCGATGTTGTTCGACATGGAGCGCCTGGAGATCGGTCGCGGTCCGCAGGGCACGCTGCGCGGACGTAACGCTGTCGCGGGTACCTTGAACATCATCACCGCGAAGCCGGTCCTCGGCGAGTTCTTGGGTGATGCGTCGTTCCAGCTCGGCAACTACTCGCAGCGCCTGACGCGCGGCATGGTCAATATTCCGATCGGCGAGAAGGTCGCGCTGCGCGTGGCTGGTTACGGCGAGGTGCGCGATCCCTTCTTCAAGAACGGCGGCCCGGTCCACACCATCGTCCCGACGGAGAGCGCGGACACGCTCGCGTACCGCGCAACCTTGCTGATCAAGCCGATCGATCCGCTCAAGATCACGATCGCGCATGACTTCATGCAGGACAAAGGTACGGGTTACAGTGGCGCGAACTTCCGTCCTGCGCTGGTCGCGGGCATTCTTCCGGAAGAGGTCACCGACCCACGCTCGGTGCTCTTCCGCGGTCCGCAGCCGAGCCAAAAGCTTCAGCACTGGGGCTTCCGCGGCAACATCGACTTGGACCTCGGTCCGGTGCTGCTCGAGTACATCGGCAGCTACCGTCAGCTCGGCTTCGACGCCGTGTCGTCGGGCAACGCGGGCGTGAACTATCCAGGTCGCAATCTCGCGAACGATGACTTCGACGACTGGGGCACTTCGTATTGGCAGGCCGAGTCGAAGTCGATCGTGCAGGAGCTGCGTGCGTACGCGCCACCCACGTCACGCTTGCGCTGGACTGCCGGTGGCTTCTTCCAGAGCGAGCAGCAGAAGGTGTTTCTCGGCGCCAGCGTCGACAAGACCAACGGCTACTCGGGCCAAGAGTTCAACATGCCCTCGGTCAAGAACAACTCGCTGGCCGGCTACGTCGATGCGATCTTCGACATCCTCGCGACCTGGCGTGCGACGGGTGGCATTCGCTACAGCTCGGAGAACAAGTCACGCGACGGTATTGGCTACCAGTACCAAGTCGATGGCTTGATGGGCATGAACCAGCGCTTCGGTACGGAAGGGTTCCGCTTCAAGGGCTTCGATCGCACGGACTTCACCGCGGGCGACGGCGCACCGGGCTCAGACTTTCTGAATGGCATCGCATCGTTCGGTGCGCGCGACACGCTGCAAACCGCGCTCATGCAGCCGGGGGTGACCGTCGCGCAAAATCGTTTGCTCGAACAGCACGGCACGTACAACGCGAAGTTCGTCGACTTCCGAGTGGGCACTGACTTGGACCTGAGCAAAGACAACTTGCTCTATGTGCAGTTCGCAACAGGACACAAGTCGGGCGGCTTCAACGACACGATCCTGGTCGAGAACACGCCTGTCACGCCGACTTACAAGCCCGAAGCGCTGTACTCCACCGAGGTCGGCAGCAGGAACAAGTTCCTCGATGGCCAGCTCGCCGTCAATGTGACAGCGTTCTGGTACCACTACGTCGATCAGCAGTTCAAAGGCATCCAAGAGCTCTTGCCCTCTGGCATCGAAGGCAAAGCCGGCGCGTCCAACTCGATCATCATCAACGCCACGAACTCGCGCGTGCTGGGCGTCGAAGCTGAAGCTGCAGCGAAGCTGCCGTTCGGCCTGCGCGCGGACCTCGCGGCGACCTTCCTCGATGCGCGGTTCACCAACGGTGAAGTCGCAGACACGCGCCTCGGCTGGAGCCCGCAAGAGCAGCTCGTCACACCGCTCGAAGGCAACCAGCTGCCGCGCGCGCCTACGTTGAGCGTCAACTACGCGCTCTCGCAGAGGATCCCCACATCGTTCGGCAAGTTCGATTGGCAGGTCTCCGCGCAGACCCGCACGGTGCAGTACATGACCGTGTTCAACGGCGACGGTCGCGACAGCATGGGCAACGTCAACCCGAACCTCAGCGACAAAGTGCCGAGCTACACGCGCGTCGATCTCAACATCGGCTACACCATTCCGAACGGACGGCTGCGCCTCGACGCGTTCGTCCTCAACCTGACAGACGTCACCTACATGACGAGTCTGATCAACACTCCCGGACTCAATCTGCGCTTCTTCAACCCTCCTCGCCAGATTGGTGCTCGCTTAACCGTAACGCTGTAAGCCTGACAGAACCCTCAGTGACGATACGCAAAGCCCCTCGAGTAGGCGCGCTCCCCGCGGGCACGCCTACTCGCGGGGCCTAGTTTTTTTGCGCGGCTGTTGCTCGTGCGGTGTGCTCCCAGAGTTGCCTTGCGACCTCCGCGTCGCGTGCGCCTCTGCTCATGGGGTGTGGCTTGCAGTCTTTGAAGTACTCACCGCCAGTGAGGTCGCGCGCAGTCGCGCAGTACACGGTGGTCGCGGCACCTTGCTCGATGCTCTTGGTAAACGGTCGAACAGCGAGCGCGAACAGTTTGGCTGGCAGCGAGCCTCGAAAGATCGACGTGCCGATCATGCTGCCGGGGTGAAGTGAGCTTGCGACGATGCCATGGTCTCGATAGCGGCGCGTGAGCTCGTTGGCAAAGAGCACATTGGCGAGCTTCGCTTGTCCATATGCGACCAGGCTCTTGAAGTTGCGCGGCTCGAGCGGAAAGCGCGCGAGGTCGAGCTGGGCGGGATAACGATGAGATTCCGATGCCACGACAATCACGCGCGCAGGCGCAGCAGCGCGCAGCTTGTCGATGAGCAATGTCGTGAGTAGGAAGTGCCCGTAGTGACACACGCCGACGGTGCTCTCGATGCCGTCTGCTGTCGCTTCGTAGTGCGACATGAACAGGCCTGCATTGCAGATCAGAACGTGCAGCGCATCGATCTCTAGGCTCGATACAGCTTGGCGAATGCTCGCGAACGAGCTCAGATCTAGCTCGACCGGGCTAAGCTTGGCTTTCGAATGCGCCGCGCGGATGCGGTCGATCGTTTCGCGGGACTTGGCAAGCGTTCGACATGCCACAAGCACGTGCGCGCCATGCGCGGCAAGCGCACGCGCTGTTTCGTAGCCGATGCCCGCGTTGCAACCGGTGATCAGTATATTCTGCCCGGACAGATCGCGACCTCGGAGGACCTCGTCTGCAGTGGAACGTGCGCCAAATCCGTCTGCCATGCGCGGCACGCTAGTGGCAGCGCCCTGGCGGCGCAAGTCGCGCTCGTGCCTGAAGGATGCGGGGTCGAATGCTCGAAGACACGCACTGGAGTGAGGTTGCGGGCCTGGCTTGGCGCTGCTTCGACATCGGTGCGTCGGCCATGTGGGTGACGACGGGCGCTGCGTGTTGCGAAGTATCGCGCGCGTGTCATCGCCGGGTGAAGGACCGCTGGACGACGGACTGTTTCTGCAAGCGGGGCCACCAGCGCTGGTTCGCACTACGATCGACATCGTCTCTTGTCCAAGAGCGCCTGTGCCGCTGTCGCGCCGAGGCACATCAACGCGCGTGACCTGAGCAATGCGGAG